>ENA-UOVV01000250-UOVV01000250.1-compost-metagenome-genome-assembly--contig:-NODE-250-length-76906-cov-5.672626_pt1 | contig 76906 bp, 56 predicted proteins | sample MGYA00238155_ERZ761577 | MGnify/ENA primary metagenome ERZ761577 (study PRJEB28898, sample SAMN06268775) | compost metagenome | isolation source: Emeryville, CA | place: USA:Emeryville, CA | collected... | reverse complement strand
CGACACGATAACTGGAAACCCTGGCTGCATGTCCCAAGATTCTGTGCAAGACCCTCCCCACTGCTTATCTCTTTCGGCCCTTGTCGAGGGTGAGGCGCACGCCTGGGAGTCACTGATTGCCGTGCTTGAGGGAGATCCTGTATCGCCTGCGCATCTGCTGGTCACCCACTGGTTGGCGGCCTTGGGTCGGCTGCCGCTAGAAGACGATATCAAAGGGCAGCTCCTGAAACTGGAATCTGGGTTGACGCAACTGCTCAGTGAGTCGCCCCGCCTGCTAGCTGATCCGGACGGCTGGCTGCGGCCCTGCCTGACGGAACTCGTGACTCAGACCCTTGGCTGGTACGCCTCCGGCAAGGAGAGCCGCGATTTTTTAGAGGGGCTAGTGGCCTTTGTGACTGCCCTCGCGCAAAAGGGTGAGGCAGCAGCCAAGCCTCTGCAAGCCTTGATCGCCAAACAACAGCAGCGAGCGCTGATGCTGGAGGCGCGGGCCCGCGACAGCGAGCTGGGCATGGCCAAAATTCAGCACGCCCAGATCCGCGTCTCTGCCTTGCTTAACCAATTGGTTGCATCCGCGCTACCGGAAACGGTGAGCCAGTTTTTGCGCACCACGCTGAAAGGCGAGTTGCAGTTTGTGCTTATTAATGAGGGTGAGGCGGCGCCCGCCTGGAAAAGTTGGAGCGCCGTTATTCAGCACTTGGCCCAGGTGTTTCCGGCACCCACTGACGAGGCTGAACCGCCCAATCGTCAGCAGCTCTATCGCGAGGTGCAGATTCTGGTGGGCTTGCTCGACGAGCAGGTCACCGTGAGCGCCTCGCAACAGCAAGCCTATGATCATGGCGTTGAAGATTTGCGCGAGCGGTTGTTTGAGCGGTTGCGTGGTCAGGAGGTGCCGCTGGTGACCTTTGCGCCTGTGGTTGAGGAGGATGAGCTGGGGCGTGCTGGGGTGAGTCTGAGCCCGGCGGTGAGTAAGCAGGCCGCCTCGCTAAAGCCTGGGCAATGGTTTTTGTTCAGCCCCGAAGAAGGGCAGTGGATTCGCTGCAAGCTGTTGCTCAGCCCACCGGATTTTGCGGGTTTGTTTTTTGTGAATCGCCAGGGCCAGCGGGTGCTCACCAAAACGCCGCAGGAGTTTTCCGCTTGCCTGGCCACCGGTGTGGCGCGCCCCCTGAACCTGGCGGGAGCTTACGAGCAACTGCTCGAACAGGCGCTCGCGCCTTTGGCCAAAAAAGCCGATGCGGTGCTGGCCAGTAAAAATGCACGGGAAGAGGTCAGCGTAGCTGACGAGCAAAGGCCCGCCGATGCCCCTGTGGATGTGCCGGTAACGCCAGCCACCAACCGCAAATCGGCGTCCGAAAAAGCGCTGCAAGAGGCGCGGGTGCTGGCCAAATTGCAACAGCGCCGCGAGAGCCGCGAAAATCGTGCGGCTGTGGAAGCCTCCCTCGCCGATGAGTCTCTACCCACAACCCAGGAAACCAGACAGGCATCTGCCAGCGACCAGGTGGAGAACCTGAATATTGGTGCCCTATTGGATATTGAGCTGGCAGGTGAGCTCCGGCGATGTAAACTGGTTGCCATTATGCGTGCGAACGAGTTCTATATTTTCACCGACCGCCGGGGAGAGAAGGTGGCAGAGCTGGAAAAGACAGATCTGGTGGAACTGCTCGCGAAAGGCGCTGCCCGTGTACAGAGTCAGGGCGATAACTTTGAGGGGCAGCTCACCAAGGTGGTTAAAACTCTGAGAAGAGAGCTTTGATGGACTATGAATATGGCCTTTGAACAAGAAAAACGACAGGAGCTGCGCCTGAGCGCCGAGGAGACCATCTTTATCGAGGTGGACGATGGCGGCTTGGATGAAACACCCCAAATTCAAATCAGCCGCAGCCTGGATGTCTCTGCCAATGGCCTGCAACTGGTCAGTGATCAGCCCTTGTTTCCCGGACATATTCATCGCCTGTGTCTGCAACTGCTCAATCCCGAACGCCGCTTTTACCTCACTGCCCAGGTGGCCTGGTGCCGACCTCTCGACGACGACAGCTATGTACTGGGACTGAAACTGCTCGAATCCCAGGGTACGGATGTGCATCTGTGGAAGGACTGGATCGCCGAGCGCTGGGGTCAGGCTTAGCCCGAGCTGTATTCCCTCCGCCCGAGTGTGGATAATGGCGCAGCCTAATAATATCTCGGGATAAACGCGTGACTGCCGAAACCAGGTCTCAACCTCCTGCCCGCCACGGACTTCTGGGTTCTAGCCTTATCACTGGCTCCATGACCATGACCTCCAGAATTCTGGGGTTGGTGCGCGATCAGGTGCTGGCCCATGTGCTGGGTGCCGGTGGCAGTGCCGACGCTTTTTTTCTCGCCTTCAAGATCCCCAATTTCTTCCGTCGTCTCTTTTCCGAAGGGGCTTTTGCCCAGGCCTTTGTTCCGGTGCTGTCCGAATATCGGGAAAAGGGCAGTCACGCCGCCGTGCAGGAACTGGTCAACCGGGTGGCGGGTTGCCTGGGATCGGTACTGATACTGGTCACACTCTTGGCGGTGCTGGGGGCACCGGTGGTGGCCATGGCTTTTGCTTCCGGTTTTATGCAGAACCCGGAAAAGTTTGCGCTGCTGACGGATCTTATCCGCATTACCTTTCCCTATCTGATGCTTATCTCCCTGACCGGGTTTGCCGGCGCTGTGCTCAACAGCTACGACCGTTTTGCCGTGCCTGCGCTGACGCCGGTATTGCTCAATATCTGCATGATCACGGCGGCGCTGGTGGCGGCGCCCTGGTTTTCCCAACCGGCTTTTGCCCTTGCCTGGGGTGTGCTGGTGGCGGGAGTGCTCTCCCTGATGTTCCAGCTGCCTTTCCTGGCGCGGATTCATCTGCTGCCCAGCCCGCAGCTGGACTGGAAACATCCTGGGGTAAAAAAGATTCTGACGCTGATGGTGCCTGCGCTCTTTGGCGTTTCGGTGAGTCAGATCAACCTGATGCTGGACGCCATCATTGCCTCCTATCTGCCGGATGGCAGTGTGGGCTGGCTCTTCTACTCCGACCGGCTGGTGGAACTACCCTTGGGTGTATTTGCCATAGCCATAGCCACGGTCATCATGCCCAGCCTCTCGCGCCAGTTTACGGCCCAGTCCGCAGAGGCCTTTAACCGCACGCTGGATTGGGCGCTGCAATTGATTCTGCTGATTGCCCTGCCGGCTGCTCTGGCACTGGTGGTGCTGGCCGAGCCCATCATTCTCACGCTGTTCCAGCATGGAAAACTGGGGCTGGAGGATGCGCTTATGTCTTCCTATAGCCTCCGGGCCTATGCGCTGGGACTCTTGGGGTTCATGTTAATCAAGGTGCTGGCCCCCGGTTATTTCTCCCGGCAGGACATGAAGACCCCGGTACGGGTGGGCGTTATCGCCATCTTCGCCAACATAGGGTTGAAGCTGCTGCTGGTGGCGCCGCTGATGGCCTATTTTGCTTTGGGGCATGTGGGATTGGCTCTTGCAACGGCACTTTCGGCGTATGTGAATGCTTACTTGCTTTATCGCGGCCTGCGTCGCGCAGGGGTTTACCAGCCATTGCCCGGCTGGGGACGCGTGTGGGCGAAGTATGTGATCGCCAATTTGGTGATGCTGGCGGTACTCCTTGGCTTTATGTATCTGCTTGATGACTGGCGTCTGCTGGGATGGTGGCAGAGAAGCTGGCAGCTGGGTCTGGTGTGTCTTGCTGGCGGTATCAGTTATTTTGTTTCTCTGGGTGTGTTGGGGGTGAGACCGGGCAGTTTCCGCCTGCGCGTGTGAGTCATTTTCAATCTGTCGTTTTCATGTGATTGACAGGGAGTGGGTCTCTGCATCGGCAGTTTTTTTGAGCTAGTCTGTTGATATGAGCGACATAACCAATAACAGCCAATCGTCTTCTGCCTCCACCGGTGCGGTGCGGGCATCCTTTGTTCTTCTGGATTACGACCCAAGCAGTCGTCAATTGCGCGCTCAGCTGGAACCATCCAGCGAAGCACAGATTCTTTCCGTTGAACTTCTGCGCGACCAGATCGCCGAGGAGGGTTTTGCGGATCTCTATACCACCGATGATGTACTGCGCCCCGTGGTGTTGGCGGCAAACAAGGCTCAGACGGGCAGCTTCGTCATTGCCGAGCGGCGCGATGCCAAATTGCAGCTCAAGATCAGTGCCGACAAGCTCAGCCTGCAAGCCAATGCCGAGCCCGCCTGGGGCGGTGATCCCCTAACCGAAGAGGCTGTCTGGACCCAGTTGCGCGAATTGGGGGTGCCCAGTCGCTGTGTGATACCTGACGCTCTGGAAGCCTTGTTATCTGCTGCGGAGCCGGTGGAACTGGTACTGGCCAGGGCTCAGCCGCCGGAAAAGGGGCTGGATACGCGTTTTGAGGTTTTGGTGGAGGGCTGTCGCAGTCTGGAGTTGCAGGAGGACGCCAAAGGACGGGTAGATTTCTATGAATCCCACGAGTTTCTGGTGGTGGATGTGGGCACACCATTGATGCGTCGCCTGCCGCCGACCCAGGGAAAGATGGGTATAGATGTGTGCGGCACCCTGCTTCATCCCGAACCGGGAAAAGAGTTGCCCTTCGGGCGGGACAGAGAGGGGGCTGATATCTCCCCCGGCGATCCCAATCTGCTGGTGGCGATCAGCAAGGGGCATCCCATTGTTCTGACCGACAGCGTAAAGCTTGACCCGGTACTCAGGCTCAAGAACGTCAGTCTGGCAACGGGCAATGTGTCCTTTGACGGCTCAGTGGAAATTGCTGGTGATGTGGCCAGCGGCCTGAGTGTACAGGCCAGTGGCGATGTGTTTGTGCATGGCACTGTGGAGAAGGCGCGGGTCACGGCCAAGCGCAATCTGGTCATCAGGGGCGGGGTTATAGGTGATGATCTTGGGCGGGATGAGCAGGGTGAGCTGATTTTGCGCACCCGTTTGCGAGCCGGTGGCGATCTGAGTGCCAAATTTATTAATCTCGCGGACGCGAGTGCAGGGCGCAATCTGATGGTGCGCGAATATGTCATGCAGAGTCACCTGAAAGCGGGCGATCACATTCTGCTGGGGCAGTCAGGAGGAAAGGGCAGTCTGATCGGCGGCCGCGCCCAGGCAGGAGAAAGGCTGGTAGCCAATATTGTTGGCAGTGAAGCCTATGTGCAGACTGAAGTGCGCATAGGTCGCGAGAACCTCAAGCGTCGCTGGCTGGACAGACTGAAACAGGCCTACAAGCAAACCCAATCCAATCTGCAGCAGTTGCAGCAATTGCTGGACAATCCCCAGTCGGCACTGGCGGTCGATACCCGCGCAAGGGTGGAGGCCACGCTCACCTCAGAGGCGGGGCGCCAAGTACGCATACGTAACATTATTGAGCGGCTGCTCGCTCGCCAGAAATCCGGTCGTCCCGGCCGTATAGAGGTCAAACGCAATCTCTACGCCAATGTCTCCATCACCATTGATGGCGTCACCCAGCTGAACGAAGTGGATCATGGCCCGCGCACGCTGGTGCGTCAGGGTGTAGAACTGGTGGTTAAGGTTTGAAGTGGCGCCGGATTTACCATCCTTAGAGGGGCGGCTATACTCAGGTTTCCCTTTATCACCAACTGCAACGGAGTGTTGCCATGACAAAAAAATTATGCCCATTGTTCCTGAGTCTGCTGTTGTTGCCATCTGCGGCCTTTGCTGATGATGTTGAGGAAGCGATAGATGCGGGTCTGAAACACTACAAGGCAAAAGAATACTCACAGGCTTCTGCACAGCTTGATTATGCTTCCACCCTGATTCGCCAAGCGAAAGCAGAGCAGGTTAAGAAGGCTTTCCCCGACGCTCCCAGTGGATGGACTGCGGAAGAGGCTTCCGCTGAAGCAGCGGGAGCGGCGATGTTTGGAGGTGGTATCAGTGCCAAACGCAGTTACTACAAGGGTGACGATTACATCACCATGGAACTGATGATAGATTCGCCAATGATACAGATGGTGAGCGCTATGTTCTCCAACCCATCGATGATCACCATGTCGGGCGGCAAACTCATCAAGATACAGGGAGTCAACGCCATACTGCGCGGCGAAACCACGGATTCTGCTGAAATCCAGTTCATAACCCCCGGCAATGCCGTTGTAAACCTGCGTGGGCCAGGCAGTCAGCAGGCCGTCATGCAGGAGCTTGCTAACAAGCTCGACTTCAAAAAACTCTGATCCCCTAAGCCGTTTTGGCGATCGGCACCGCCCGGCAAGCCGGGCGGTGCACTTTTGACCCTCGGTCTTGCCCTAGGCTGGCCCGCCGGCCTCCTGTATACTCCCGCGTTTGTTTTCACCCCTGTTTCGAGGCGAATAGGCAGCTAGTGACACCCGTGCCCCAGGTATTTATTCGCGGCCTGCACAACCTGCGCCCTTGGCACAGGGGCTGTGTTGCCACCATAGGCTCGTTTGACGGGGTTCATCTCGGGCATCAGGCAATTCTGCGTCAGTTGCGTCAGTCAGCAGAGGCTCAGGGAGTGCCTTCAGTGGTTATTGTCTTTGAGCCCCAACCCCACGAGTTTTTTTCCGGCCAGCAGGCACCCGCGCGACTGATGCGACTGCGCGAAAAAGTGCAGGCTCTGTTTGCTGCTGGGGTAGATAGGGTGCTCTGCCTGCAGTTCAATGAGACCCTGCGCAGTCTTTCTGCCCAGACGTTTATCGAGCGCATACTGGTGCAGGGTCTGGGAATTCGCCATCTGGTAGTAGGTGACGATTTTCGTTTTGGCTGCGACCGTCGTGGTGACTTTGCACTCCTGCAGGAGGCTGGCCGTCAATGGGGTTTTAGTGTCAGCGACACCTGTACCCTGTTGTTGCATGGGGAGCGGGTGAGCAGCACCCGTATTCGCGGCCTGCTGGAACAGGGTGAATTTGCACTGGCAGAAGAGCTGCTCGGCCGCCCTTACAGCATCACCGGGCGAGTGACCTATGGTCAGCAACTGGGTCGCAAGCTGGGGGTGCCCACGGCCAATATACATCTGCGTCGCTACCGCTCTCCTCTGCAGGGGGTATTTGCGGTGAGTGCGCAGCTTGGTGAACGCTCGTTTCAGGGAGTTGCCAATGTGGGGGTTAAACCTACAGTGAATGGTACTGGCAAGCCTGTTCTCGAGGTTCATCTGTTTGATTTTTCCGAAGTCATTTATGGCTCCAGCGTGGCGGTGACTTTTCATCGCAAACTGCGCGACGAGCAAAAATTTGCCTCGCTTGAAGCTCTGCAGGCTCAACTGCAGGTGGATATACAGCAAGCAAAACGTTTATTTTACCAACAAAACCAAGTTGATTCAGAATCATGACCGATTACAAAGCGACCTTGAATTTGCCTAACACCGATTTCGCCATGAAAGCGAACCTTGCCCAGCGCGAGCCGGAAATGCTCAAACAGTGGCGGGAGAAAAATATTTATCGGCAAATTCGTGAAGCCCGCGCAGGCCGCGAACAATTTATCCTCCATGACGGTCCACCCTATGCCAATGGTGATATTCATATCGGCCACGCGGTCAACAAGATTCTGAAAGACATCATTGTTAAAAGTCGCACAATGAGCGGCTTCGATTCTCCCTATATTCCCGGTTGGGACTGCCACGGCCTGCCCATTGAACATAATGTGGAAAAGAAATTTGGGAAGGCGGGTGACAAGCTGGATGCAAAAAGTTTTCGCGCCAAGTGCCGCGAGTATGCCGCCAAACAGGTTGAGGGGCAGAAAGCTGACTTTATCCGTTTGGGTGTGGTGGGCGATTGGGACAATCCCTACCTCACCATGGATTACAAATTTGAAGCCAATATCATTCGCGCTCTGGGTCGTATTGTTGAAAACGGCCATCTGCATCGCGGTTTTAAACCGGTTTACTGGAGTGTGGTAGGCGGTTCCGCACTGGCGGAAGCGGAAGTGGAGTACCAGGACAAAACTTCCTTCTCCATCGACGTGAAGTTTGCCTTTGTCGATCAGGCGGCTGTAAGCCGTGTATTGCATGAACTCACTGGCCGCGGGCCCATTTCTCTGGTGATCTGGACCACCACTCCCTGGACGCTGCCGGCCAACCAGGCGGTCAGTGCCAATGCTGAAGTAAATTATGTGGCAGTGCAGTTGGGCGAAGAGCGTTTGCTGGTTGCAGAAGACTTGCTGGTCAGTGTGATGGCTCGCGTCGGTGTGGCGGACTTTAAAGTGGTGGGCTACTGCAAGGGTGCTGCGTTGGAAAATCTGTTGGTGCAGCACCCCTTTTATGCCCGTCAGGTGCCCATACTGCTCGGCGATCACGTGACCACGGATGCGGGTACCGGCTTTGTACATACGGCGCCAGATCACGGTGCTGACGACTTTAATGTAGGCCTTAAATACGGCATAGGCACACTCAATTATATTGACGATCATGGTTACTATCGCCCTGGGGTTGAGATTTTTGCCGGCGATCATGTTTATAAAGTCGATGAAAAGGTTATCGCCCTGCTGCAGGAAAAAAATACCTTGCTGGCTCAGGGAAAAATCACCCACAGTTTTCCTCACTGCTGGCGGACCAAAACGCCGTTGATTTTCCGTGCCACGCCCCAGTGGTTTGTGAGCATGAGCAAAAATAATCTGCGTGATCAGGTAGCCAAGGCAGTGGAAGGTGTGCGTTGGGTGCCGGATTGGGGTCGCGCGCGCATTGATGCCATGCTTGCCAGTTCTCCGGACTGGTGTATTTCCCGTCAGCGTACCTGGGGTGTTCCCATTGCCCTGTTTGTACATAAGGACACTCAGGAGTTGCATCCGGAAACTGCGCGTCTGATTGAAGCAGTCGCACAGAAAGTTGAGCAGGAGGGTATGGATGCCTGGTTTGATCTGGATTCTGCGGAGTTGCTGGGTGCAGCGGCAGAGCAGTACACCAAGGTCACCGATACTCTTGATGTCTGGTTTGATTCGGGTGTGACTCACTACGCGGTGCTCTCGCGTCGTGAAGGATTGCGCTTCCCGGCCGATCTATATCTGGAAGGCTCGGACCAGCATCGCGGCTGGTTCCAGTCTTCGCTCAAAACTTCTATGGCGATTCATGGCGTGCCACCTTACAAGGCAGTGTTGACCCACGGATTTACCGTGGATGCCCAAGGTCGCAAAATGTCCAAATCCATTGGCAATGTGATTCCGCCCCAAAAGGTTATGAATGATCTGGGTGCAGATGTGTTGCGCTTGTGGGTGGCGGCTACCGACTTCAGTGGCGAAATGAGTGTGTCTGATGAAATTCTCAAGCGCACAGCAGATTCCTATCGCCGTATTCGCAATACAGCGCGTTTTATTCTTGCCAATCTCAACGGATTTGATCCTTCGATCCATGCAGTTGAGCCTGCGCAACAGGTGCAGCTGGACCGCTGGATTTTGGGGCGTGCTGCGCGTCTGCAGGAAGAAATTATCAAGGCTTACGACAACTACCAGTTCCACCTGATTTATCAGAAGTTGCACAACTTCTGTGTGGTGGATCTGGGTGCTTTCTATCTGGATATTATCAAGGATCGCCAATACACCGCCAAGGCTGACAGTCTGGCGCGGCGCTCAGCGCAAACGGCGCTGTACCATATCATTGAAGCGCTGGTGCGCTGGATTGCACCTATTTTGAGTTTTACTGCCGAAGAGATCTGGTCAGTTATTCCCGGTCAGCGTGCCGATACAGTTTTTGTAGCGGAATGGCATTCTTTGCCGCCTCTGCCGGAAGGTTCCTTCGGTGATGACTTCTGGGACCTGGTGGCAGAGGTTAAAACCGAGGTTAACAAGCTGCTGGAAGCCAAGCGCAACTCCGGTGAGCTGGGTGGCTCTCTCGGTGTGGAGGTTACTCTCTACTGTGAAGATGCAGTTCTACAACAGTTACAGCATCTGGGAGACGAGTTGCGTTTTGTGTTGATTACCTCGACAGCTGAAGTGCGCCCCGCGAGCGAGGCAGCCAATGCTGAGGCAACGGCGATCAAAGGGCTGCAATTGGCGGTACGCAAATCGGAACATGCCAAATGCGCGCGCTGTTGGCATCATCGTGCTGATGTCGGTGCCAATTCGGCGCATCCGGAAATTTGTCTGCGCTGTGTGGACAATGTTGAAGGTCTGGGCGAAGTGCGTTATTTCGCGTAATTCAATGCCTGACCAGCTTTGATCCACTAGCGACAGAATCGACAAGCAGGTAAGTGAATGTTCAAAAAAATTGCACCTCAGACCTGGTTTTTTTACGGACTGGCCCTGTTGGTTTTTGTGTTGGATCAATTGAGCAAGTACTGGGCTGAGGCTTCGCTTGTCTATGATGAGCCGCTGGTGTTTACCAGTTTCTTTAATTTTACACTGCGTTATAACATGGGCGCTGCTTTCAGTTTTTTAAGTGACGCTGGCGGCTGGCAGCGCTGGTTTTTTACGCTGGTTGCTCTGCTGGTGAGTGTGGTATTGGTTGTCTGGATCGCCCGCATTGCCCAACACAAAAAGCTTGAAGCCTTTGCTATTACCATGATTCTTGGCGGGGCCGTCGGCAACGTGTATGACCGTATAACCCTTGGGCATGTTGTCGACTTTATTGTGGTGCACTATGAGGACAAATATTTTCCCGCGTTCAATCTGGCGGATTCAGCGATTTGTCTTGGAGCTTTTTTAATGATTCTTGATGCATTTCTTTCGCGGGAAAAGTCTTCGCTGGAGAAAAAGCATGGCTGATTTAACTCTTGGCCCGGGAACCAGAGTCACTCTGCATTTCGCACTGCGTTTTCCGGGTGGAGAAAGCATAGATTCCAATTTTGAACGGGATCCGGTCACTTTTACTGTGGGTGACGGCAATCTTTTGCAGGGGTTTGAGCGGGCAATGTTCGGTTTGCGTGCCGGTGACCGCAAAACCCTGCTGATTAAACCTGAGCAGGGTTTTGGTCAACGTAATCCCAATAATATCCAGGAATTTCCTCGCTCACAGTTCGATGAAAATCTGGTGTTGAGCGAAGGATTGGTTTTGTCTTTTGCCGATGCACAAAATACCGAGCTGCCTGGCGTGGTGCGCGAATTTAACGATCAGGTGGTGGTTGTGGACTTCAATCATCCACTGGCGGGTCGCGATATAGAGTTTGAAGTGGCCATTCTCAAAATCGAACCCGAACAACTTCATTGAGGCAAAATCCATGCAAATCAAGCTTGCCAATCCGCGTGGTTTTTGCGCAGGTGTGGACAGGGCGATAGACATAGTCAATCGTGCGCTGGATGTCTTTGGCGCCCCCATCTATGTGCGCCACGAGGTAGTTCATAACAAATTCGTTGTGGATTCCCTGCGTGAGCGGGGCGCTGTATTTGTGGATGAGCTGGATCAGGTGCCTGACAATGTGATTGTTATTTTCAGTGCGCATGGTGTGTCCAAGGCTGTGCAAAAAGAGGCTGCCGATCGCGGTTTGCAGGTGTTTGATGCCACATGCCCTCTGGTGACCAAGGTGCATATCGAAGTCACCCGCTACAGTCGCGAAGGCCGCGAATGTATTTTGATTGGTCATGAAGGCCATCCCGAGGTGGAAGGGACCATGGGGCAGTATGATCGCTCCAATGGTGGCGATATCTATCTGGTGGAGGATGAGGATGATGTGGCCAGTTTGCAGGTGCGCAATCCGGATCGTCTGGCTTATGTTACCCAGACCACTCTGTCGATGGATGATACGGCGCGGGTTATAGCCGCTCTGCGCCAGCGTTTCCCCCTGATCCAGGGACCGCGCAAGGATGATATCTGTTACGCCACCACCAACCGTCAGGATGCTGTGCGCCAGCTGGCTCTGGAGTGTGATCTGGTGTTGGTTGTCGGTTCCCCCAACAGTTCCAATTCCAATCGTCTGAGAGAACTGGCCGAGCGTTGCGGCACCGAGTCTTACCTTATCGACGGCCCTGACTGCCTGAAGCCACACTGGTTTGAAGGTAAAAACACTGTGGGCATTACCGCAGGAGCCTCGGCCCCTGAAGTGCTGGTGCAACAGGTCATAGCCCGGTTGCAGGAGTTTGGCGCTGAGCCGCCCCATGAGATTGCGGGCATTCCGGAGAACATCAGTTTTACCCTGCCAAAGGCGCTAAGGAACTAGGCTGGTTTGTCTCGGTGCTGATGCTAGGGTGAGGAACATTCATCAGCGCTAATGGTGTCGATCCTGGCCCTGCCGGAACGGGCCAGTACCAGTTTGTATCCCGCCCCGCCTGTTTCCGGACATATATTGAATGTTCCGGCCTGAAATGCCCCGCTGTCCGCTTGGCCTATATGCCTGCTCTCGCCATTCGGAATAAAGGAAACATACTGGCGAAGAGGTGTGTTGCCAGTGATCTGCACCCCCTTAAGGCGGTCGGCTTCGCTGATAAGTCGCTCGCCTTCGTCCAGCAGCCCATTGTCGTTTGAATCAACAAAAATCTGCCATCCACCATTCCAATCACCTTTATGGCGCATAGTCGCCCTGTGTCCCTGGGAGATGGCGAGGGTGCGTGTACTATTAACCGCTTCCAGCAGCTGGAACGCGCTGGTGCGGGTCTGGGTGGATTGTATCTGGCTGGAGAAGCTGGGAATTCCTATACCCAGAAGCAGGGCCAGGATCAGTAGGGTGAACAGGAGTTCAACAAGGGTAAGTCCGTTCTGTTTCATATTAATCATCCATGATGTGGTTGCAGACGAGGGATGCATAACAAATCCGGCAGAGGCATATTCCAGATGCCCGCCGTTCATACGTCCCTGTTGACCGCGTATCGCCCGGACGCCATTTGAATTGGCGGCCTGTGATAGCGTGGGCCAATATAATCGCTACCAGTGTCTGATTCCAGCAGTCTGGGGATAGCTGTTGTGATCATTTTGGCATATTAACAGTGAAATTTTATGCAATATGGGCAGCCAATCGCCCGACCCCGGACGCGGGGCAATTAAATGAGTGAGACATTCGAATGCGCAGATATCAATTGGGTTTTACGCTGATTGAACTGATGGCCACGATAACGGTGCTTGCGATAGTCATAGGTTTTGCGGCGCCCAGCTTTCAAACCATCATGCAAAACAATCGGGTTATTTCCGTCAGTGAAGAGCTCTCTTCCGCTATGAGTCTTGCCCGAACCGAGGCGGTTCGTCGTGGCGGGCGTGTGGCTATTTGCCCCTCTTCCAATGGTACCTCCTGCGGGGGTGCTTGGTCTCAAGGCTTTATTGTGGTCGTTGACGCTGCGGCGGGTGATAGTACTGGTACTGTCACGGTTGATTCTGTACTGCGTGTCTGGCAGGCACCTGAAAACATGCGCGCACGAATCAGTAATGGTCCCAATTTCGTGCGTTTTTTATCCAGCGGATTGGTGTTCAGTTCGAGCGCACTTCCTCTGACTATTTCGATCGATTACGAAGGTTGTAGTGGAGACAGGGTAAGGAATCTTGCAGTCAGTGTTTCCGGCGCAATAAGCGTGTCGAAAGCGGCCTGTTCGAATTAATGGGGGCGAGTGCTGATGAATAGCCGAAAAATACAAGCAGGTGTGGGTATTCTGGAAGTCCTTATTGCCGTTTTGGTACTGGCCATCGCCCTTCTGGCAATTGCCAGCTTGCAAACCAAGTCCTTGCAATACAACCAAAGTGCTTATTGGCGCTCTCAGGCCAATGTTCTGGCTCAGGACATGTTGGAATTGTTGCGTGTCAACAGGGCGAGTATTGCCGGACTCACCTTTAACTATGGCGCTGAACCTGGCAACGCGGATGCGCAGTTGTGGCTAGAGAACTTGCAAAGTCTGATTCCGGGTGGTGAAGGACAGGTCAACTGTGCCAACGGTCCTGTGGCAGTTGCGGGCGTGTCGGGCGTTATTACTACTTTTTGTACAGTTTCAATTCGCTGGCGAGAGGGTGTTGAGACCAATGAGCTGGGCGAAGAGGCGGTTGTCACCTTTTCTTATACAACCAGCATTTGATTGAGAGGCAGAAATATGTATCGGCAGAAAGGTTTGTCTCTGGTTGAGTTGATGGTGGCCATCGCTCTGGGGTTGGTGCTCATGGGGGGTGTCATACAGCTGTTTCTCTCCAGTCGGATAGTGTTCAGTACACAGCAAGCCTTGTCGCGTGTTCAGGAAAATGGCCGTTTTGCCATAGAGTTTATTACCCGCGATTTGCGCCAGGCAGGTTACACGGGTTGTACCAGTCGCAACCTGCCCGTTATGAGTGACTTGGCGGGCGCTGCCGGCCTCAGTTTCTGGAATGCTTACACACTTCCTTCAGATGCAATGCTTGCAGTACAGGGATTTGAAGATGCTATTACGGGCGTCACTTTGGCGCCCGCACCCCTGTCGGGAGATATTCTTGTTGTGCGCTACGCCGATGGCGTACCGAGTGTTTTGGCTGCCGATAATACCGTTGCTGGACAGTTATCTCTGCGTGGCAGTCTGGCCAACGGATGCCTGAACGGCCTTTGTCAAAATACAACAGCCATTGTGAGCAATTGTGTTGGCGCTCGTATTTTCAGGGTCGCGAGTTTGGCTACGGATGGAGCTAATGTTCGGTTAAATCACGGTGGACCTTGGCCAGGAGCCTTTGTCTCCACCTCTGGTAACTTTGTGGCCGGTGGTGAGGTGTTGCCGATGTTTACCGTTGCCTATTATGTGGCAAACAATCCCTCAGGGCAGCCCAGCCTCTATCGTGCTGTCAATGGCGTAAATGGTATTGAAATGGTTGAAGGTGTAGAACGGATGGTTCTGAGATTCCGTCATGAAAATGGCGATTATCTGGAATCCAGTGAAGTGACAAACTGGGCGCTTATCAATGGTGTCAGAGTAGAACTGCTACTTCAGGCGAATGAAAACAACATGTTGGATGAAGCTCAAACCTATACCCTTGGTGGCGAGGAGACAGATTCGTTCGCAGACAGACGCTATCGCCAGGTGTTTGGTACCACAGTGGCTGTTCGCAGCCGTATTTAGATTTGAGGTTGCTGGTTATGATGAAAATATATCAATGCAACAGGGAACAGGGAGTTGTGCTGATAGTGGCACTTATCATGGTGCTGATAATGGCCATGGCAGGAATGGCCGCTATACGCGGCAGTGGTTTGCAGGAAATGATGGCGGGAAGCATGCGTGATCTGAACGTGCGATTTCAGACAGCAGAAGCAGGTTTAAGGTATGCCGAATCACATGTTGATTTCTATGTGCCATTTTCCCAACTGCCCAATTTTACTGCCAATACCAGTGGCTTTTATCAAAATCTGAATTTGACAGGAGGCACCAGGTCTCCTGTAAGCACCTGGACAAATGATAACTGGACTACAGCGAGCTGGGCTGCAGTGGCATCGCCGGCCGGTTGGCCCGCAGATGTGGCCAATACACGTTATGTTATTGAGGAAGTGATTATTCCTGTGAGTCTGGAGGCCGCTTCAACAGGCAGCTGTCTTGATCAGAGCTGTCTGGATGCTCTGGAAGAAGGAAGGGTGTTCCGCGTCAGTAGCTACCACACTGGCAATGGAGCATCAACAAACGTCTTTGTGCAATCTCTATACAAACACTAATCGGTTCGAGCGGGAGTAATTTATGAAACAGATATCGCAGAGCCTGGCCAGGATCTTGTCTCGTTTACATCCGGCAATGATTGCTGCATTCTTATCGATTTGTGTTGTTCATAGTGTGCATGCTGCACCATCGCAATTGCCGTTATTCTTGACGGCACCAGTTAAGCCAATCTTGATGTTGAATATGTCCAACGACCATCAGCTTTACTACAAGGTCTATGACGACTATTCAGATATTACCGGTGATGGTCTTCCGGATACCAGCTATGTGCACAGCTATCGCTATTATGGATACTTTAACGATGCTACCTGCTATGTCTACCAAAATGGCCGGTTTGAGCCACATAGCCCGGCCTCGAATAGATATTGTAATGGCCAGTGGAGCGGAAACTTCCTGAACTGGGCAACCATGACCCGTATCGATGTGGTGCGCAAGATTCTGTATGGTGGCTATCGTCAGGTGGATACAGCGGCAGAAACAGTTCTTGAGCGTTCCATGCTGCCTAATGATGCTCATTCATTTGCCAAATACTACAACGGTACCGATATTAATCGTTTAACGCCCTTTAGTGATATTACTGCCGGGTTGGAAGAAACTGCCGCTACAGGTATTACTATTTGTAATACAACAGATCCATCCAACCGCAGTCAGTTTTCGCAAAATGTGACTACTCCTCCTTTGATGCGGGTGGCTCGTGGTAATTATTCCCTTTGGGCCTCCAATGAGCGCTGGCAGTGTCGTTGGGGTACAAACAGCAATGGCAATGATTCGGCAAAGACTGGTATTTATGCCTATAGCTCAAGCCCTAACAATGCGGCCAAGGTGGGTGATGGCGATTACAATGTGAGGGTCAAGGTATGTGTTGCTGATGAGAGCCTGCAGGAAGAAAACTGCGAACCCTACGGCAACAATTTCAAACCTCGCGGTCTTTTACAGGAATACGGCCGTGATGATTCCATGCTCTTTGGATTGATGACTGGTTCTTATGTAAGAAACAAATCGGGTGGTGTTCTTCGTAAAAATGTAGGTCGGATATCGGATGAAATTAGTTCGGACGGTACTTTTATTGTCCCTCCAAGTGGCGGAAGTATTATTCGAACCCTCAATTTGTTTCGGATATTTGGTTATAACTTTAGTGATGGTATTTATAACAATAATATCAGCAGTGGAGATAACTGCCCTTGGGCTATGTCTTCGTTCACTGATGGACGCTGTAGCAACTGGGGTAATCCCCAGGCGGAAATTTATCTGGAATCACTCAGATATCTGGCTGGTTTAAGCCCCAATACAAATTTCGCTCCTGCAAATCCCCAGGACAGTTCAAAGATATCCGGCCTGCCTCAAGCTTCCTGGAGTGCACCAATCACGCAGGATAACTACTGTGCACGCGCCAGTATCCTGCAGTTTAACGCTTCGACCGTGTCCTACGATGGCGATGATCTAGGCAATGCATCCCAGATTGGTTTGGCAAGCGTCGATACTGCCACTAATTATGTGGGTGAGAAGGAGGGCATTCATGGAGGTACTTATTTTGTAGGTTCAGTACCTGGTGATAACGATGAACTCTGTACGCCCAAAACAATCAGCGGACTTGCTTCTGCGCGAGGCACATGTCCGGAAGCTCCTCGACTGCAAGGTAGTTATCACATTGCTGGTCTTGCGCATTTTGCGCGTCGCGAAGGAATCAAGGTGGCCAATGTAACTGAACCTAAGCAGGTGGTTACCTATGGAATTTCACTGGCTCCAGCAGTGCCTCGCGTTGCTGTGCCTGTCCCTGATGCATCAGGTAATAATACAGACAGAAGTATTACTATTCAGCCGGCATGCCGTAACCTTCTGGCATCACTGGGAACACCTGCGAATTGTGCAATTGTTGACTTTAAGGTTTACAACCAAAAATCCGAGGTTGTAAATGGTGTTCATGTCAACTCGGGCTCGTTGTATGTTAACTGGGAAGACAGTGAGCAGGGTGGTGACTACGACCAGGATATGTGGGGCATTATCAAGTACGCCGTAAAAAGCAATAACACAGTAGATGTCACTACTCAGGTTATGGCCCAGTCTACAGGTGACCCAATGGGTTTCGGCTATGTCATCAGTGGAACTACTGATGATAACTTCTACGTGCATTCAGGTGTGAATGGCTTCAGATATGGGCCCTATTGTACAACCAATACTCAATGTACATGTCGCAACTCTGGTACTGAAGGCGTCTGTGATTCTGCCTATGCGGTGGCCACAACCAAATCATTTTCTGTAGGCGCCTCTACTGCTCAACCACTGAAGGAGCCCTTGTATTATGCGGCCAAGTGGGGTGGCTATAGTTATGATGAAGAAAAGGAGGCTCTGGATAATTCCGCTAATTTGGATGATATGGTTAACTCCAGAGACGTTTACAACAGTTATTTTTACGCAACTGATCCTTGGGATTTGGAAAGCTCTTTGCGTGCACTCTTTGAGCGAGCTGCGGCAGGAATTGGCGTTGCATCATCTGCTGCTACCAATTCCACTCGTTTGACAGAAGGTTCCTTGCTTTATCAGGCAATGTTTAACAGTGCTGATTGGTCGGGAACGCTTAAAGCCTGGTCCATTGATCCTGTATCCAAAGAATTGACTCCGGTCCCAGGGGCTACGACCGACAGCCATTTTGTTGTGTCGGATGGGGTGTCAATTGACTCTGGCCGCAAGATTGTCACTAATCACAAAGGCTCAACAGAGTTGGTGGATTTTATCTGGGAGAATCTTTCTGATTGGCAGAAAGAACAGCTGATGGAAGGCGAGGATGGCGACGCCAGTGTCGCTGAAGCCAGATTAAACTGGATACGTGGTAACAGATCAGGTGAGGGCACAATTTTCCGTGCGCGGAAAAATTTGCTCGGAGACATTGTCAACTCCAACCCGGCATTTTCAGGTGGTACAGCCGCGCGCTATTTGCAGTTGCCCGATGTGGGTGGGAATACTTATCGCAATTACGCTTCTGCAAAGCCCAAAGTGCTTTATGTCGGAGCCAACGACGGTATGTTGCACGCCATTGACGCAGATACATTTAAGGAAATATTTGCCTATGTCCCCAACGGGGTTTATTCCAAATTGGCCAATCTTTCCAAGCCAGACTATGGTGGTCATTTCAATGCGCACCAGTCCTTGGTGGATGGCCAGATATCTGTAGGTGATGCATATATACACGGTAGTTGGAGGACTGTGCTCGTTGGCGCTTTGGGATCAGGTGGTCGATCAGTATTTGCACTGGATGTGACAGATCCGCAAGCTCCCTCTCTGTTATTTGAAATTGATGAAGAAGACTATCCTGGGTTGGGTTATGTGTTTGGGCAGCCATTGGTTGCTCCACTGACTAACGGACGTTGGGCGGCTATTTTTGGCAACGGCGCAGAAGCGGGTAGTTCACGATTGTTTGTTGTTGATCTGGAATCTCCGGATTCGGCGAATACTCATGTCATTAATACCAATGCAGGCACTGGTTTGGCTACTCCGGCGCTGAGGCCCAATCTTCAGGGGCAAATAGAAGAGGCTTATGCTGGTGATTTGTCGGGTAATGTATGGAAGTTTGATTTGAAGAACTTTACCGTTGCCTATGGTCAGCCGTTGTTCCAGGCTCGCGATGCCAATAATAATGTGCAACCAATCACCGGTGGGGTAACCATAGGCTTGAACGAAAAAATCAAACCTGCCTCTGTAATGGTGTATTTCGGTACTGGCAGGTATATCTATGATGGAGATAACTTCGCTGAAGCAACGCCTGTGCACAGTTTCTATGCGATTGCGGATCTGGATCCATCAACCACGCCTGTAACTCGTGCAAACATGCACCAAAAAACCATGAGTGGAAGTGATCCAAGAGTTATCAGTGGTGAGCGTGCAGAACAAAATGGCGAGACCATATCCCTGATGGACTGGGACACCTATAAAGGCTGGTATCTTGACTTTAACCTTATCGCCGGGGAGCGAGTTATTACCAAACCTGTGCTGGTAATGGACAGGCTGATTTTTAACACGGTGATTCCGTCTTCTATCCCCTGTGATTACGGCGGCCGGAGTTATGCAATGGAGCTGGTGGCGGTAGGGGATAAAAATATTGGTCATACCGTGTTGGGCCCCAACGCAAATACTGAACTGGATAATCTGGTTGTGGGTGAGGCCAGTGTCCTCAGTGGCAAGGGCGGCGAAGAAGAGGGCGCCAAAGTGGATTGCGATATCAAAGGAAACTGTGATTCCGCGGCCATGAGTTTCTGGGAAGGCTGGCGTGGACGTATGAACTGGCGGCAGTACCGTTAATTAAATATTAGGTATTCTTATGAATCTTCACAAAAAAGATGCTGGTTTTACGCTTATTGAACTAATGATCATAGTTGCCATTGTGGCGATTTTGGTTTCTATTTCTTATGCAAGCTATATGGATTCTGTGCATAAATCGGGCAGGGCGGATGCCAAGGTCGCTCTTAATGATGTGGCTCAACGTTTGCAGCGCTGCTTCACTACCAATAATGCCTATAACAGCGGATCTTGTAGTGTTGTGGCGGATCTGCAGGACGGTGGAATTACATCTAGCGAAGGTTTTTACACGGTTACGGTTGCAAACTTGACGGCAACCACCTATACGTTAACAGCTGCACCTGTCGCCGGAAGGCGTCAATCTACCGATGGGCGATGCACATCATTTACCATAACCCATACGGGGGCCCGCTCGGCAGCAGGGTCAGACTCGGCCAGATGTTGGTAAGCAAGCCTTCCTTTCAAAAAGGCCCGGATTTCCGGGCCTTTTTTATTTAATCATCATCCAGCCCGAGTTTTTGAAGTCTGTAGCGCAATGATCGAAAACTGATACCCAGCTGCTTGGCTGCAAGGGTTTTGTTCCAGCGTACTTTTTCCAGCATGTGGCAAAGAATTTCTTTTTCTACGTCTTGTAAATAGTCATCAAGGGATGAGTACTCGGCGCAGCGTGCAGGATAATCACTGGTTGCCGGCTTTAAGGACCCTGATTTCTGGCTGGATTGAATCTGGTCTTCAGGTTCCAATGTGTGACGCTGCAGGAGCAGATCTTCGGCGTCGATCAATTCGTTTTCGCAGAGAGTAAATGCGCGCTCCAGAATATTTTCCAGTTCCCTGACGTTGCCAGGAAATGGATAGCTGATCAACAGGTTCAGCGCGCGTTGCGATAATTTAGGTCTGGCTTGATGTGTATCCCGTGCAATTTTGTCGAGCAGGTGTTCAGCCAACAGAGGTATATCTTCCTTGCGTTCGCGCAGAGGCGGAACTCGCAACTGAATGACATTGAGTCGATAAAAGAGATCTTGACGAAAACGACCTTCAGCGACCTCCCGCTCCAGTGATTTGTGTGTTGCACAAAGGATGCGTACATCAGTGGTAATTTCTTCGGACCCGCCTATAGGACGCACGGATTTCTCCTGGATGGCTCTGAGCAATTTCACTTGCATATCCAGGGGCAGGTCAGCCACCTCATCAAAAAACAGGGTGCCGCCTTCCGCAGACTGAAAGAGCCCCTGTTTATCCTGATGCGCCCCAGTAAAGCTTCCTTTTTTGTGACCAAAAAATTCGCTTTCCATCAGTTCTCTGGGAATGGCACCACAGTTGACAGCCACAAAGGGCTTTTGCGCACGGGGGCCAAGATCATGAATGGATCTGGCTACCAACTCTTTGCCCGAACCTGATTCACCTGCGATATAGACAGGAGCCTGAGAGCGCGAAAGCTTTTGAATGCTTTTGCTCAGTTCCTCTATGGAAGAAGACTTTCCGATAATCAATCTTTCCTGCGGCAGCTTGGGCGGTAGCTGCGATGACTGAATGGCAGTATTTACCAGCTTGCGCAGCACATTGAGATCAACGGGTTTGGAAATGAAATCAAAGGCACCTGCTTTCATGGATTCTATGGCTGTATCCACGCTGCCGTGGGCGGTGATTACGGCTACGGGAAGTCGCGAGTAGTGTTGCTGGATATGTTCCACCAGTTGCAGGCCATTGCCATCCGGCAGGCGCATGTCTGTCAGGCAGAGATCATAGGTTTCCTGAGCCAACAGCTGCTTGGCCTCTTTTAGTGTCGCTGCGCTGTGAGTTGTAATCTGCATGCGTCCGAGCGTGATTTCGAGCAGTTCGCGAATATCCGGTTCGTCATCAATTACCAGGGCTTTTTTTGTTGTCATGCTGAAAGCCTCATAAGTCGGTCAAATGGCACGCTCGGCGTGAGCCAGCTGAATATGGAAGCAACTCTTGCCTTCTTTGGTGCGTTTGTAATGGATAAAGGCCTGGTTGGCTTCGCAGAGTTCTTTACAGATATAAAGTCCCAGTCCTGATCCTGTGTTTTCTGTCGTGTAGAAGGGTTCAAACAGGTGTTTGAGCTGGCCCTCGCTGAGTCCAGGCCCTTCATCTACCACATCAATAAAAGCGCGCTGCATCTGACTGTCGGTACCTGCAATCAGGGTGACACGCACTTTGCCTGTAGTGGGGTTGCTGTAGCGCAGGCCGTTATCGCACAGATTGCTCAGCACCTGATGTAACTGTCCAGGGTCAAACTGACCAATGACCTTTCGCTCAAGGCATTTGTATTGAATATCGATGGAGTCGGATTTGCTGCTTTTGTATTCGCGTACAAAGTCAGGAAGCCAGATTTCCAGATTTACCTGCCGAGGCTGAGAGGTTCGGCGGCGGGACAGCTGCAGAACGTTCTCAATGATTTGGTTCACCCGTTTGCAGTGTGCATTGATGATATCCAGAAGTCGTTTTTCATGCGCGGGAATTTCCTCGCTTTCTCCCAGCAACTGACTCGCATGGCTGATGGCGCCCAGTGGGTTTCGAATTTCATGGGCTATGCTGGCGGTCAGTCGACCGAGGGAGGCGAGTTTCAGTTGCTGTGCCTGTTGTGCGATAGCCCGGTTGTCCTCCACGAAAACCAGAATGTCTCTGTTACTTTCGGTTTGCAGCGGAGCGAAGTTGATTCTGATTTCGTCGGTAAGTCCATTGTCGATTTTGACCACTGGAGATTGGGGTTGCTTGCCATTGCGCCACTCGGCGACGCGTTTTGAAAGCGCTGGTATCTGCTCCAGCTTCAGTGGCCGCTCAGTGTGATCATTTAAAGCTAACAGGCTGAGTGCAGACTGATTGGCCAGTTCAATATGATTTTGTTCATTGAAAACCAGAATGCCGGTGCGCATGCGCTCGAGAATCAATTGCGCCAGTTGCTGCAGGTGCGCTGCCTGTTGCGCCTGAGCCTGGGCTTCCTTGGCACTGATGACTATCTTGCGTGTCAGGTATTGAAAGGTAAACGCAATTAAAAACATCAGTATGCCCAGCGATGCGGCCGAGAAGAGCGCATTGCTACTGAGAGTGAGATAAAAAAACCTGTACATACTTTCGGAAATCAGCGTGATACAGGCGATGGCCGCAAAGAAAATCGCGACCTGCCCGCGCAGCAGAATGGCTCCTGCCGCCACGGCAACCAGCGTGAGATAACCCAGACCATTCACCACGCCGCCACTGGCGTGCATCAATAGGTTAATAGCGGCCAGATCCACCAGCAGTATGGCAAAAAGAGTTTTTTGGGCAGGCAGTATCCGAGTGCGCCAGAGCATGAGCAGCGTGGCGAGGTTAATCAGGGTGTAGGCAATCGAGGTGTACTTGAACAGCTCGGGATTGTCATCGCCCAGCACATTGGGGGCCAGTTCCCCATAGAACATGAACAACAGGGTGGCGCCCAGAAGGGTGCGGTAGTAGACATAGACCCGCAGTAGCAGATGCGGGTTGTAGCCGGGAGATAGGGGTTCCATAGAAAGTCCGAGTGTTCGATCAGGCCAGGGCCCTGGGTTCGTCGAGCATCTTAAAGTCTTGGGTGCATGTTAATCCACTTTGCGTTGACGTGCAGATTGTTCGACAATGCGCAGCCTCTTATTCCGGATTAGCGAGCGAGATTTTATGACACAGTTGACCCTGTGTTTAGCGCAGATCAATACCCTGGTGGGCGACATCCCCGGCAATACCCGGAAGGTGCTGGAAGCGGCCAGAAAAGCCCAGGCGTTGGGGGCGGATGCTGTGGTATTCCCCGAGCTGACACTCACCGGCTATCCGCCGGAAGATCTTTTGCTGCGCGCCAGTCTGGTTCCGCGCATTGAACAGGCGCTGGTCAGTCTGCTGGAGGCCAAATTGCCTCTGGCACTGGTGTTGGGCTATCCCGCTCAGCGTGATGGCCGCCTCTACAATATGGCGGGTGTGATCCGCAACGGACAGTTAATAGCCGAATACGCCAAACAGGTACTGCCCAACTATCAGGTGTTTGACGAGAAACGCTATTTTACTGAAGGCTCCCAAGCCTGCGTTTTTGATTTGGCTGGCTGGCCCACGGCGCTCAGCGTTTGTGAGGATATCTGGCATCCCCAGCCAATGGCGCAGGCCCGGGCAGCAGGTGCCCGCCTGATGCTTAACCTCAATGCCTCTCCCTATCACAGGGGCAAGCAGACTGAGCGGGAAGCGGTGCTGGCAACTCGCGCTCAGGAGGGTGCCATGCCGGTGGTTTACGTCAATTTGGTGGGTGGTCAGGACGAACTGGTATTTGACGGTGGCTCTGTGGTGGTCAACGAAAGCGGACTCACCTGTTATCACGCTCCAGCGTTTGCTGAGGGGCTGTATCCGGTAACTCTGACGTTGCCCTCACCGCAGCCCCAGCCTTTGGCCGCACTTCTGGACCCATTGACCTCGGTTTACCAGGCGCTGGTGCTGGGATTGCGCGACTATGTGAACAAGAACCGCTTCAAGGGTGTGGTGCTGGGCCTATCGGGGGGTATAGATTCCGCCCTGACTCTCGCCATAGCGGTGGATGCTCTGGGTGCTGATAGGGTGCAGGCGGTGATGATGCCGTTCCGCTACACCTCGGAACTGAGCCGCACAGATGCAGCTGATCAGGCCGCCAGACTGGGCGTGGAATACACTTCCATCAGTATCGAGCCCATGTACGAGGCCTTTATGGCCAGTCTGGCCAGGGAATTTGCCGACAGTGCGCGGGATACCACCGAAGAAAACCTCCAGGCCCGTTGTCGCGGTGTATTGCTTATGGCCATATCCAACAAGAAGGGCTACCTGGTGCTCACCACCGGCAACAAGAGCGAAATGGCGGTGGGTTACTCCACGCTTTACGGCGATATGGCGGGCGGTTTTGATGTGCTCAAGGATGTACCCAAAACCCTGGTGTTCGAACTGGCGCGCTACCGCAACAGCCTCGGCGAAGTGATTCCGCCAACGGTTATTTCTCGTCCTCCCTCGGCAGAGCTGGCTCCGGATCAAAAGGACGAGGACAGCCTGCCTCCCTATGAGATTCTCGATCAGATACTCGCCCTTTACGTGGAGCAGGACCAAAGTGCCGAGGCGATTATTGCGCGCGGCTTTGAGCGCGAGCAGGTGGAAAAGGTGGTGCGTCTGGTTGATATCAATGAATACAAACGGCGTCAGGCGCCCATAGGTGTGCGAATCAGTCAGCGGGGCTTTGGGCGAGACAGGCGCTATCCAATTACCTCCGGCTGGAAGCCGGGAATCTGACCCAAAAAAACGGCGCTTGAGCGCCGTTTTTCAAAGCCGGGCATTTGCACCCACTAGCTGCGCGGGCGGCTAACTCTGGTGTACTGAGGATCGTAAAGTTCACGGGTGTCGAAACCTGGCGGATCAATTTTGTCGAACAGCCCAAAGGTGAGGCGACTTATCCAAGAGCGTTGGCCGTTGCCATAGCTATAGGCCTCGTTAAATTGCCCCTTGTCATCCAGTACCGGGTGGTTCGGGTAGTTAGTGCGCAGTATGGCCAGCATCTGCTCCGCCGCCTCGGGCATTTGCAGCAGTTTATAGCCCTGCACCATCACCGCCAGGGCATCGGGGGTGGCGGGAGTCTGGGGAAAGTTCTCCAGCACATAGCGACCGCGGTTGGTGGCGGCCACATAGGCGCCGCGCTTCAGATAGTAATTGGCCACATGAATTTCGTAGCGCGAAAGCACATTGCGCAGAAACAGCATGCGCTTGCGGGCGTCGGGCGCATAGGGGCTGTCCGGAAAGCGGTTGAGCAGTTGGGAGAAGTAGGTGAGGGACTCTCGTGCAGGACCTACATCGCGTCTTGTCATGTCCAGCGGCAGAATTCGCTGGAACATACCCTGGTCCTTGTCATAGGCTGCTACGCCCATCATGTAATGGGCGTAGTCCACATTGCGGTGCTGCGGGTGAAGACGGATAAAACGGTTGGCGGTGGCGATGGCTGCGTCTGCATTGCCTGCCATATAGTAGGCGTAAATCAGTTCCAATTGCGCCTGGTCCGCATAGGTGCCGAAGGGGAAGTTCTCCTCCAGACTTTGCAGGTTCTTGATGGCTGCCTCCCATTGACTGCGTTGCAGCTGGGCTTCCGCAGCCCGATAGAGATCAGCCTCGGAAATATAGGTTGGCTCCTTGGGGGTACTGGAGCAGGCCGCCAGGATTATCACCAGGGCAAGCAGCAGGGGGTGTAAAACTCGCATAAGGCTGTAGACTCTCAATGGATATAGCAACGGAATTTGCTTGGTGCCGCCGCTGGGGGGCGCCGTATTTAAACACAGACAGGGCTGATCCCAAAGCGGCAGACTTTTGCGTGCCGGGGAGAAGCTAGGCTCGCGTCATCCTACACGCAATATAAAGGTTGTATTTCTTTATGAAAGATGTTTTTGAACTCAGCGCCCAGGTGCCACCCAGCATGCATGGCCAGCGTTTCGACCAAGTGGCGTCAGAGTTGTTCCCCGACTTTTCCCGCTCCCGCCTGCAGTCCTGGATCAAGGATGGGCAGCTGACCCTGGATGGCCGTGTGGCCAAGCCCAAGGACAAACTGATCGGTGGCGAGCTGCTGGAACTGAACGCCGAGCTGGAACCCCAGGGCAGCTGGGAGCCGGAGGCAATATCTCTGGATATTGTCTACGAGGATGAGCACCTGATAGTGATCAACAAGCCCGCCGGGTTGGTGGTACATCCGGCGGCGGGAAATTACACCGGGACACTGCTCAATGCGCTGTTAAATCATGTCCCCGGACTAATCAACCTGCCCAGAGCAGGAATAGTCCACCGTCTGGACAAGGACACCACTGGCCTGATGGTGGTGGCCAAAACCCTGGAGGCCCATACCGATCTGGTGGAGCAGCTGGCGGATCGCACCGTCAGTCGCGAATACCAGGCAGTGGCGGTGGGTGCCATGACCGGTGGCGGTACAGTGGATGCCCCCATGGGACGCCATCCCCTGCAGCGCAAGCTGATGGCAGTGCTGAGTCAGGGCGGCAAGCGCGCTGTGACCCATTACCGGGTGCTGAATCGTTTTCCGCATCACACCCATATCCGCGTCAACCTTGAAACCGGCCGTACCCATCAGATACGCGTGCACATGGCCCATATAGGTTTTCCGTTGGTTGGAGACGCCACCTATGGCAAGCGTTTCCGTATTCCCAAGGGTGCCAGCGAGGAGTTGGTTAACACACTGAAAAGCTTTCCCCGTCAGGCGTTGCACGCGGCCAAGCTGGGGCTGGAACATCCGGCCAGCGGCGAGTACACCGAGTGGGAAGCGCCATTGCCGGAAGATTTTCAACAGCTGCTGCTACAACTGAAAAACGGTTACAACACAGATGACTGAAATCAGCTATCTGATTCCCGACTGGCCGGCGCCGGCGCGTGTGCGCGCCTGCATCACCACCCGTCTGGGGGGACAGAGTCAGGGGCCTTACGCCAGTTTCAATCTCGCCACTCATGTGGGCGATGATCCCTCTGCCGTTGCCGACAATCGCGCAGCGCTTGTGGAGCGACTGGGCCTCAAGCGCAAGCCCCAGTGGCTGGAACAGATACACGGAACCCAGGTAGTAGAAGCGGCCGACGATGGATGGGTTCGCTCCGCTGATGGTTGTTATACCCGTGCGCCGGGTCTGGCTTGCGCAGTGATGACAGCTGATTGTCTGCCGGTGTTCGTGTGCAACACCAGCGGCACCCAGGTGGCTGTACTCCACGCAGGCTGGCGCGGTCTGGCCAAGGGCATTCTGGCCAAGGGACTGGATACTTTTTCCGAACCTGGCAGTGAGTTGATGGCCTGGCTCGGTCCGGCCATTTCCCAACCCCATTTCGAGGTGGGTATCGAAGTGCTGGAAGCTTTTTTTGAATCCGCGCGCGATGTTCATCACAGCGATCTGATTGCTGCTGCCTTTACTCCTGGCAAGCGTCCTCTGCATTTTTTTGCCGATATCTATGCGCTGGCACGAGCGGAGTTACAGGCGCTGGGGGTCAAGGCCATTTTTGGTGGAAACTATTGCACCTATCGGGATGAGACCCGCTTTTATTCTTTCCGACGAGACAAAACCACCGGGAGAATGGCCAGCCTGATCTGGTTGGCCGATTGATGAGACAAGACTGACCCTATGGAGCAGTTTTGTGTTTGAAATAACAATAATGCAGGAGTGTGTATGTCTGTAGCTATATCGGTAGCTTTCAAGTCGGTCTGTCGGATTTCGCTGCTGGCCTTGTTGTTCACAGGTCTTTACGGATGTGGCGGCAGCAGTGGTGGGAAAAGCAGTGTGCCAGCGAGTTCATCCAGTTCAGTTGTCAGCAGCAGTACAAGCACAAGCAGTCTTCAATCTTCCAGTATTTCATCGCAGGGTATCAGTGTGCCCAGCGACATACTGCCGGATGATTTTCCACAAGATGTTGCCGAGTTCCTGCCTCAGCTCAATATAACCACTGAAAATCAGGCCCCGGTGCTGGACAAGGCCAATTATCTTCAGGCTACCTACAGTCTGGTTGTAGACGGCGAGGTTCAGGCGGAAGGCAAACTGGAAATTCGCGGACGCGGCAACTCCACCTGGGACTGGCCCAAGAAGCCCTATCGCGTCAAGCTGGAAAAAGCTACCGAGTTGTTGGGCATGCCCTCCAATCGTCACTGGGTATTACTGGCCAACTACGCAGACAAGACGCTGGTGCGCAATGACGTGGCGCTGATGTTCGCGCGTAATATAGGTCTGGAATTCACATCCCGCGCGCGACATGTGGAAGTGACCTTCAACGGCGACTATCAGGGAGTCTACCAGCTGGTGGAACATATTCGTGTCGGCAAGAACCGCGTGGATATTCCAGAACTGGAAAAAACAGACACGGATCCCGGTGTAATGACTGGCGGTTATCTGATGGAACTGGATTTCCGCATGACCACGGATTTCTGTACCCTTTCTCACGGTTATCAGCCACTTTTCTGTGAGAATGGTGTGAATCTGGATCGCGCTAAAACCTACTGTGTGGATTCGGCCCATGGCATGTCGCCGATCTGTCTGGATACACCGGAAGAGCTGCTGCAACCAGAGTGGTCCGCTCAGCGCGATTACATTACGCAATATCTCGTTGAGATGGAGGCGGCACTCTTCAGCGATCATTTCGCCGATCCGGAAACCGGCTATGCCGCCTATATGGATGTGGATTCCGCGGTGGATTACTACATAGTTAATGAGCTGCTTAAGAATGTGGACGGTGCCGTGTCCAGCTTTTACATGCACAAGAAGCGTGATGGAAAAATTTTCTTCGGCCCGGTCTGGGACTTCGATCTGGCATTGGGCAATGCCGGTTATGACGATGTGGACAAAACCTACGGCTGGCACATTCGCAAGGCGCCCTGGTTTGATCGCCTCTTCCAGGACCCAGCATTCGAGGCAAGGGTAAAAACCCGTTGGCAGCAACTCAAGGAAGAAGGTCGACTGGAATTGATCTTTGCCTATGCTGAAGCGCGCGCCCGTTGGTTGCTCATCGCCCAGGAACGCAACTTCAAACGCTGGCCCATTTTCTACTGGCGCGAGTGGTATACCCGTGTGGTTATGGGTAGCTATGTTGGTGAAGTGAACGAGATGCTGCGCTGGCAGCGCGAGCGTTACGAGTGGATGGACGCTCAGTTGAGCAATTGATCGAGTAGTGCATTTCATCGGTGCGCTGATACCGATGTTTGACCTCTGGTGGTGCAGGTAAATGCATTTTTGTCTGCGCCATTAGAGTGCGCAAGTGTGAAAACCACGGCAATTCGCGGCCCAAAGTCGGGCCTGTATCCTCTGGCACAGGGCTTGCTAAATCTCCTCCAATGAGGAGCGCAAGCCTTTCTGGTGCAATGGCTTCTCAGCAGAGGAGTCATTGTTCATGTCCAACCAGGCGCTTCAGTCCTACACCAGTGTTTGTCCTTATTGCGGTGTCGGCTGCGGCATGATTCTCGAATCCGACGGCGAAAGAGTCGTCAGGGTCAGCGGCGACAAACAGCACCCCGCCAACCGCGGTCGTCTTTGTACCAAGGGGCAGACCAGCGCTCAGGCGCTTACCAATTCCGGTCGCATGGAGTCCGCATTTGTGCGCAACCAGCGTCAGCGGGATCCGGTGAAAACACCCATGGCGGAAGCCATAGAAATTACCGCACAGCGCCTGCGCCAGCTGTTGGATACTCATGGACCTGATGCCATCAGCTTTTATGTTTCCGGGCAAATGTCTCTGGAAGCCCAGTACCTCGCCAATAAGCTGGCCAAGGGTTTTATTCGCACCAATCTGATCGAATCCAATTCCCGTTTGTGTATGGCCAGCGCCGGTGCCGGTTACAAATTGTCTCTGGGGGCAGATGCACCGCCGGGTTCCTACGAGGATTTTGATCGCGCCGATGCCTTTCTGGTGATAGGCGCCAACATGGCTGACTGTCATCCGATTCTCTATTTGCGCATGATGGACAGGGTTAAGGCAGGTGCAAAACTGATCGTGGTTGATCCTCGTCGCACCACCACAGCGGAAAAAGCCGATCTCTATCTGCCCATCAAACCGGGAACGGATCTGGCGTTTCTCAATGGCCTCTTGTACCTGCTGCATCAACAGGGAAAAACCGATAGAGAATTTATTACTGCTTATACCCAGGGCTGGGAAACCATGCCGGACTTTCTCGCTGACTACAGTCCTGAAAAAGTCAGTGCTATTACAGGTTTGACGGAAGAATCCTTGCGCATGGCGGCCGACATCATTGGCGATGCAAAGGAATTTATGAGCTGTTGGACCATGGGATTGAATCAGAGCACCCACGGCACCTGGAGCACTAATGCCATCTGCAATCTGCATCTGGCTACGGGAAAAATTTGCCGCACTGGTAGCGGTCCCTTCTCACTGACTGGTCAGCCCAACGCCATGGGTGGTCGCGAAATGGGCTACATGGGCGCTGGTCTGCCCGGTCAGCGCAGTCTGCTGGTGGAAGAAGACAGATGCTTTATCGAAAATCTCTGGCAATTACCGCCCGGCAGTTTGCGCACTCAGGTGGGTGGCGGCACTGTGGATCTGTTTGAGCGCATGGCAGCAGGAGACATCAAGGCCTGCTGGATTATCTGCACCAATCCCGTGGCATCTGTGCCCAATCGCAAACAGGTGATAGAGGCATTACAAAAAGCCGAACTGGTGATTGCCCAGGATGCCTTTCTCGATACGGAAACCAATGCCTACGCTGACATACTATTACCCGCCGCGCTCTGGGCAGAAGCCGAGGGCATAATGATTAACTCCGAGCGCAATCTCATGCTGACGCAGGCCGCTGTGCCGCCGCCGGGTGAAGCCATGGCCGACTGGGAAATTATTGCGCGGGTTGCCTGTGCCATGGGGTTCAGTGAGGCTTTCAAATATTCATCGGCGGAAGACGTTTTCGAGGAAATAAAACTCACCAGCAATCCGGCAACAGGTTATGACCTGCGCGGTGTCAGCTATGAGCGTTTGCGTGAGGCTCCCGTACAATGGCCCTGTGCGCCCTCGGGTGAAAGGCGCAACCCCATTCGCTATCTCAACGATGGCATACATCAGTCGCTGTGGCAGACAACTGACGACAAGAAACCGATGCTGCGTTTTGCTACGATGTCGGGCAAGGCGCAGTTTTTTGGCCGCCCCCATGTGCTGCCGGCAGAAATGCCCGATGACGAATTTCCCTTTATTCTCAACACAGGTCGTGTGCAGCACCAGTGGCACACGTTGACCAAGACCGGGAAAATTTCCACCCTCAATAAACTCAATCCTGGAAGTTTTGTGGAAATTCATCCGCAGGATGCTGCTGCGCTGGGAATTGCCGAAAAAGACAAGGTGGAAATTCGTTCGCGACGCGGCTACGCCATATTGCCTGCCTCCATCACTGACCGGGTACAACCGGGTTACTGCTTTGCGCCCATTCACTGGAATGATGTCTACGGCGAGAATCTGTGCATTAACGCGGTTACCAATGACTGTATAGATCCTGTCTCGCAACAGCCGGAACTGAAAGTGGCCGCTGTGGCTCTTAAACGGGTTGCCGTTTTAGCCAGCGATGATGTACTTGCAAATAACAGCCGCAAGTCATCAGTAGATAAAGAGCCCTTGGCAAAACCCGGCTATGTCTTTGCGCCAGTGTCGGAAGAAACCAGTATGGCCTTGATTCAACAGCTGACGGAAACTCTGGGTATTGCTCAGACTCGTGCACCAGAGCTGGCACAGGAAGAACAGCAATATCTAAACGGATTTATCAGCGGCCTCAGTATGAGTGCGCGAGCCATCACTGCTGTACCCGCTCTGCCTGCCGATGCGCCCATAACTCCGGCCAAGCTGTTGTGGGTCAATGGATTGCTGGCGGGCATGTTCAGCCGTGTGTTGCCCTTGGAAGTTGAGCAGACAACAAGTAATAAAAAGCCGGAGCTGCTGGTGCTCTGGGCTTCGCAAACAGGCAATGCGGAAACGTTGGCGGAAACCTTTGCGTCTCGTTTGTGCGAGCAGGGTTGGGCTGCCAGAACACTGGCGATGAATGATCTTGCGCTGGAAACTCTGGCAGAAGCCAGACAGGCAGTATTTATTACCAGCACCTTTGGCGATGGCGATGCACCTGATTCGGGCAGTGATTTCTGGCAACAATTAAATCAGACATCGAATCAAAGTCTGGATCAACTTCATTACGGTCTCCTGGCCCTGGGTGATTCCAATTATCAGCAATTTTGTGGTCACGGCAAAAAACTGGATGAGCGATTGCAGGTGTTAGGCGCCAAACCGCTGCTGGCACGAGTGGATTGCGACGTGGATTTTGAAACACTCGCCAATCAATGGTTTGAACAATTAAGTGCAGTTTTGGCAAGGCGTCTGCCAGAAAGCTCAGCTAATCAGATAGCTAAAGGTGTTACCGCTTTAAAAGGCAATACCACAGGAATTTACAGTAAGGCCAACCCCTGGCTGGCCAGCATGCCGACCAATCGCCGCTTGAGTGAGCAGGGCTCGGCCAAGGATGTACGGCAATTTGCCTTTGATCTGGCAGATTCCGGTTTGACCTATAGGGCAGGTGATGCGCTTGGCGTCTGGCCGCAAAACTGCCCCGATCTGGTATTCGAGCTGGAACAGGCGCTCAACTTCAACGCCGCTGCTCCGGTGGTAGTGGATACCCAGGAAAAACCTCTGCAGCAGGCATTGTTGCAGGATTATGAAATCTGTCGTACCGGGAATGAGATGTTGCAATTTATTGCCGAGCGTTCCGGCAGCGAAGAATTGCAACAATTGCTGCAGCCGGAAAAAAGAAGCGATCTACAGGCCTGGCTCTATGGACGACAATTGGTGGATGTGCTTCAGGAATTTCCTATCAAAGCGAGTGTGGAAGAATTCCTGTCCCGTTTGAAAAGATTGCAGCCTCGGCTCTATTCCATAGCGTCCAGTTCACTGGCATTTCCCACTCAGATTCATCTGACTGTCTCCGCTGTGCGCTATAGCCGTTTTCGCGACAGCAAAAAGTGGCGCAAAGGCGTGGCCTCCTGCTTTTTGGCAGATCGTGTGGGCGAGAACAGGGTGCCTGTATTTGTGCAACCCAGCAAGGATTTCCATCTGCCGGAAAAATCCGATGTGCCGGTAATCATGGTGGGGCCGGGTACGGGCATAGCGCCATTTCGCGGCTTTCTGCAGGAGCGTCAAGCGCGTGGCGATTCAGGAAAAAACTGGCTGTTCTTTGGTGAGCAACATGCTGCTACGGATTTTTATTATCGCGATGAGCTGTTGCAGTATCAGAAAGATGGCTTGCTAACACATCTGAGTCTGGCTTTTTCCCGCGATCAGACACAGAAAATTTATGTACAGGACCGCATGCGCGAAAATGCGGCACAGTTGTGGCAGTGGCTGGAAGAGGGCGCCTGTTTTTATGTGTGTGGCGATGCCAATCGCATGGCCAGGGATGTAGATCAGGCTCTGCGCGAAATCATTGGCCAGCAGGGCGGTCTGGATGAGGTGGAAGTGGTCAACTATATCCGCAAACTCAATATGCAAAAGCGCTATCTGCGGGATGTATATTGATCAGGCTGTGCTCTTGACCAGCGCTGTCTGATACCACGCCAGAAGTCGTGCACCAGAGCACCCCAAGCAAAAAAGTAAATGTAATATTGAGGTAGGTCCCCGACGCCGCCAATGATGGGCAGGCGATAAAGCATCAGTGTGACAGTCAGGGCCGCCGGCAGTTGCTCCTATCCGGGTGTTCAAACTATCGCCAGAAATTCGCCAGCCAGCCAGTACCTGTATCGGACGCAGTTACCAAAGTCTCATTCACATACTTATCCACAGTTATTGTGGAAAAACACTGTTCAAGACTTGATCAGTCTGGCGAGTCTTCGGAGGATGTTCGAGACTTATTCCCAATGGGACTTAGCATCCAGCGAGATATCGCGTAGAATGCGAGCGAACTCGCCCTGCGTTGTTCCCCCTCTAAATTATCCAAGTCATCGCCCATTTCCGTCATTTTGTGGAGAAGCATCATGTCCAGGTTGCCAGAAACCCTGCGCGAGAACGTCCGTCTGCTTGGGGAGTTATTGGGTGAGACCATTCACGCCCACGAAGGGCCAGAGCTGTTTGACAAGGTAGAGAACATCCGCAAGCTGGGCAAAGCCATCAATCAGGCCAATCAGGGGGATTCAGCTCCTCTGGTGGCCATGCTGGGTAGCCTGGAAGATAGCGATGTCTTGCCCATAGTGCGGGCCTTTAGCCAGTTCCTGAACCTGGCCAATATTGCCGACCTCGAATACTTTTCCAGCGCTGAGTCCGAGCGCGAGGACAGCCTCAAGGCCATGGTGCTCAACTACGCGGAGCACTATGGCAAAGAAGCCCTGGCGGAAGTGATTCGCGACCTGCGCATCGAGCTGGTGCTCACTGCCCACCCCACGGAAGTAACCCGCCGTACCCTGATTCGCAAATACGACCAGATTGCCAATACCCTGACAGACCGTCAGCGCGGCAACCTCCTGACCTTTGAGCAGGACAAGCTGCGTGGTCGCCTGCACCGCTTGGTGGAGGAAATCTGGGCCACAGACGAAATTCGTACTGAAAGACCCACAGCCATAGATGAGGCCAAGTGGGGTTTTGCGGTAATTGAGAACAGCCTCTGGCAGGCAGTTCCCGATTTTATTCGCCATCTGGATCGCCTCTGTTGTAATCATCTGGGCCAGTGTCTGCCCATAGATCTGCAGCCACTGCGCTTCTACTCCTGGATGGGTGGTGACCGCGACGGTAACCCCAATGTGACCCACCAGGTTACCCGTGATGTCCTGTTGCTGGGACGCAAGATTGCGGCCGAACTCTACGCCCGCGATCTGCTCAATCTGATTGGCGACCTCAGCATGCACGAGGCCAGCGATGAATTGCGTGCGTTGGTGGGAGATACGCCCACGCCCTATCGCGACCTTATAGGCCAGTTGCGCCGCCGTGTGTTGGAAACCTGCGACTGGGCCGAAGCCAAGTTGCGCGGCCGGGTTCTGGAAACACCCGACAACCTGATCAATTCACGTGAAGATCTGCTCGGGCCGCTGATGGTCTGCTACCGTTCGCTCAACGAACGGGATCTGCCCCATATCGCTAACGGCCTGTTGATGGACGTCATCCGTCGAGTCCACTGCTTCGGCATCAATCTGGTGCCGCTGGATATTCGCCAGGACGGTGACCGCCATGTGCAGGTGATGGATGAATTGACCCAATATCTGGATCTGGGCAGCTATCGTGAGTGGAACGAGGAGCAGCGCCAGGCCTTCCTGCTGGAACAACTGGTCAGCAAGCGTCCGTTGCTGCCCTCCATATGGCCCATGAGCGACGATACCGCCGAGGTACTGGCCACCTGCCGGGTTATCGCGCAGGAACCCCGGGAAATCCTCTCTCACTACATTATTTCCATGGCACAGCAACCCTCCGACGTGCTGGTGGTGGCACTCCTGCTCAAGGAGTGCGGCATCCGCTGGACCATGCCCATAGTGCCCCTGTTTGAAACCCTGGACGACCTGGACCGCGCTCCGGCGGTGATGGAAGCCCTGTGGAAGACGCCCTGGTACCAGCAGTACACCGGCGGCGCCCAGACAGTGATGATCGGTTACTCCGACTCCGCCAAGGACGCCGGCAAGCTGGCTGCCACCTGGGCCCAGTACAAGGCACAGGAAAATCTCGTTGCCCTGGCGGACAAGTACGGCGTGGAGCTGATGCTATTCCACGGTCGCGGTGGCACCATCGGTCGTGGCGGCGGCCCGGTAGAAAAAGCCATGGCCTCCCAGCCGCCGGGATCGGTGAAAGGGCGTATCCGGGTTACCGAGCAGGGCGAGATGATTCGCTACAAGTTCGGTCTGCCGCGGTTGGCGTTTAACAACCTGTCCATCTATGTGGCGGCCACATTGCGCTCCACGCTGGAGCCCAGTGCAGCACCCAATCCCGAATGGCGCGATCTGATCGAGCGCATGGCGCCGGTCAGTGTCGAGGCCTATCGCAGTGTGGTGCGCGGCCATCCGCAGTTTGTTCCCTACTTCCGCAGTCTGACGCCGGAACAGGAACTGGGGTTGCTGGCGCTGGGCAGTCGCCCGGCCAAGCGCAAGGCCACTGGTGGTGTGGAAAGTCTGCGCGCCATCCCCTGGATGTTTGCCTGGACCCAGGTTCGCCTCAACCTGCCAGCATGGCTGGGTACCCGCCAGGCGCTGGAATATGCCCTCGAGGAGCAACCGGAGACATTGGCGGATATGGTTGCCAACTGGCCTTTCTTCTCCAGTTTCCTGGATCTGCTGGAGATGGTGATCGGCAAGGCCGATTGCCCCATCTGCGCCTACTACGAGCAGCAGCTGGTGGAACCTGAGTACCACAGTCTGGGTCAGGAACTGCGCGCTGATCTTGCGTCGACTGAAGCAGTCATTAACCGTATCAAGCAGCAGGATCAGCTGTTGGCCAACGAGCCGCTGCTGGTTCACTCGCTCAATGTGCGCAAGCCCTACATAGATCCGCTTAACTATCTGCAGGCGGAACTGCTCAAGCGTTATCGCAGCAGCGACGCCATCAGCCCCGATCTGGAGCGGGCGCTGAAGGTCACCATGGCGGGTATCGCCGCAGGTATGCGCAATACGGGCTGATCAGGTTCTTTTCCCTCTAAATCGGCAGCGCAGATCTCTGCGCTGCCGGTCCCCTCTCCGAAGTTCCGTGTCAAGAAAGGTTGATTTCCGTCGCCTTTTTTCCCTGTCTGCTAAACTCAATCAAAAACCCTGAGCAGCCAGAACGAGCGACCCATGATAAGAAGTCTGATAATTTCCCTGTTTGTTTTTTCGAGTCTATGCGCCCAAGCCCAGGATAAGGTTATTCGCATTCTCAAGGACCCCAGCGATCCCAATGGTGACTATGCTGTCACCATGCTGAAACTCGCTAACAGCAAGATAGGTAACAAATACCGTATTGAGGAGATTTACGAGGAGTGGAGCCAGGGGCGGGTTAACGAGGAAGTGCGTGTTGGCGGCATGCTGGATCTGGCCTGGACTACCTCTGACGCGACCCTGGAAGATCAGGTCTACCCCATTCGCATTCCCTTGTACAAAGGCCTTTTGGGCTACCGCATTTTCATTATCAACAAAAACAACCAGCACAAGTTTGATAATGTCACCACGCTGGAAGATCTGAAGAAATTTACTTTCGGCCAAGGCCGCACCTGGGCAGATGCCGCCATACTCGAAGCCAATGGGTTCAAACTGGTTAAAACCACCAAATATCCCAACCTTTTCTACATGGTTGAAGGTGAGCGTTTTGATGCCTTCCCGCGCGGTGTACACGAGCCTTTTGGCGAACTTGCGCAGCGGCCCGATATGGAGCTGGCGGTTGAGAAAAATCTCATGGTGGCCTACAAGATGCCCATGTACTTTTTTGTCTCGCCCAAAAATCCGGAGCTTGGTCGGGATATAGAGAATGGCCTTAACGCTGCCATTGCCGACGGCAGTTTTGACAAGACCTTTTTTGGCGCCCAGGCCGTCAAGGACGTGATTGAAAAGGTCAATATGAAACAGCGCCGGGTGTTCTATCTGGAAAACCCGACATTGCACAAGGATACACCGCTGGATCGCGCCGAACTCTGGTTTGATCCGAAGGATCTCGAATAATCAATCATCAGGAATTTTGTGATGGCGGATATCACGCCTGCGCCTGAGGCGCCTCGTGCCCGTGTTCTTCTTGTGGACGATTCCAAGATCGTCCGCATTACCGCATCCAAAATACTCGCGCCTCACTTCGACGTGATACTGGCTGAGGATGGCGAGGAGGCTTGGGAAAAAATCTGCGCGGATGAGACTATCCAGGTCGTTTTTACCGATCTCGGCATGCCGCGTCTGGATGGTTACGGCCTTATCGAACGTATCCGTCAATCCGAGGATGAAGGTATTCGCAATCAGCCGGTCATTGTGATTACAGGGGCAGCTGAAGACGAATCTGTACGCCGTCAGGTATTCGAGCTGGGTGCCACCGATTTTATTTCCAAGCCATTCAAATCCACCGAAATCCTTGCGCGGGCCGATGCCCATGCGAGCTACAGGCGTGATAAAAAGCAACTCCTGCAGAGCGTGGATCTGGACCTGCTTACCGGCACTCTGAATCGTCAGGGGCTGGCGCGGCAGCTGGAAAAAGATGTGGCTTTTGTCAATCGTCACGGTGAAAACCTCGCTGTCATTCTTTTCGAACTGGATGATTTCAAATCGCTCTTTGCGCGCATCGGCAAAGAGGCGGCTGACAGAATTCTCAAGCAGCTGGGCGCTCTGCTGGCCAATGCGGTCAGAAAGGAAGATTCGGTTGGGCGTTACGGCCTGGAGAAATTTTTGTTGATTTTGCCTCTGGCAAAAACGGAAGGCGTAGTGGTGTTGGCCAGGCGTATCTGCGAAAAGATTCAAGCGCAAAAACTGACGCTCAATGGAACGCCGCTTTCACTCAGTCTGTCTGCTGGTATAGCTACTGCGCGTAAGGGACAACCCGTGGGTGCGCAGAGCCTGCTGGATCTGGCGGAAAAGGCGCTGGCCAATGCGCGCAAAGTGGGGCCGGGTGAGGTACAACTGCTGAAGCTTGAGCCTCATCAAAAAGCCCCGAGCGCATCCCCCATCTCTATTGACGCTTGCCTGGCTGCCATCGCCAATGGCGAGACAAACCTGGATGAAAATCAGCAGGATTTGCTGGTGAGTCGATTGCAACCACTGATAGCTCTTCTCTCCGAAAGACACAGACTGGCCCTGATCGAAAAATAACAATAAAAAAGCCCCGCCGGGGCGGGGCTAAATGCATTATAAGAATGCAGGTTGGGGAGAGCTTACATCTTTAAATCTGACAGCCGTTAGAACTGCGAGCGAATACCAAAGGTATAGGTTGCTCCCGGGTAGCGGATATTTGCTGCCTGGTGATCACTCGCAAACTTGGTTTGCAGAGGTTCGTTGGTCAGGTTGTAGGCATCAAATGTCAGCGTGATGTTGTATTTTTCCCAAACTGGCAGATTGTAACTGGCAGCCAGATCTATCTGCTCACGAGCGGGAGAGTAGGTGGGAGACCAGGCGTCGTTAGCTTCTACTCTATCCGCTTTGGAGTAAGTCACGCGCGCCTGGAAACGCTCGTTTTCGTAGTAAGCGGTAAAGTTGAAGGTGTCATTGATACCGAAAATGGTGGATTCGGGATCGCTGGCATCCTGATCAATGCTGTTGAAGCTGGTGTTGAAACCCAGACCGTTAACCAGGAAGTCCAGGGGCATCACCCAAATCACTTCATAGCCTGACAAGGTAACGTTGCCGTTGATATTCACATCGGTGGAAACGTTGGTCATACATCCGGAAGAACTTCTGCCGCCACAGTTTTGCAGAGCGATAACCCGGTCAGCACCTATGGCTGAATCGCTGATATCCACACCATAGTCGGCGAGACGTTCAAACTGCACCTGAATATCCTCGCGGCGAGTAAAGCCGGTGATATCTTTTTCGTAGTAGGTGAGCCCGATATAACCCAGGTCGTTGAAATACCATTCGCCACCTATGTCAAAGTTGGTGGATTCGAAAGGATTCAGGAAAGGGTTACCCGCGCGAATATTGTCGATACCTGAACCGTTCCAGGCGACTTCCGGGAACATGGAAGAAGGATTGGGACGGGTAAAGCTGCGAGAGGCACTGGTACGCAGTTTAATACTGTCAGTCAGATCGTAAACGGCACTAAACGAGGGCAGTATCTTTTCGTAGTCAGCTTTTGTCGACGCATTCAGGGTGGAAACTTCCTGATCAGTTTTTACCAGACGAACACCGAGATTGGTACGCAGTGTGCGGTTGATCACCTGGGTTTCTGCATTGGCTTCAACGTAGAGAGCCAGCATTTCTTCAGAAATATTACCCACGGTTTGACCGAACTGGTCGCCACCGGCGGTGATACGCGGATTGAAACTGTCGTAACCCACTGCACGCTTCACTGCATTCCAGTCGATGCTGGCGATACCATTGACGCCGTTGTAACCACTGATGCTGTGGCCCAAATCTGTCACCGGAGAATCCACCAGGTAGCGGGTAAAGTTTTCGGCGAGATCCGAGTTGTTGACCAGATCACTGAAGCCGGTGGAGTCAAAGGCGTTCATGTTGGCTGTAATTTCTTCCAGCGCTATACCCACTTTAAATCCGTTGACATCAGGATTCTCACCTATACCCAGATCAACCTTGAAGCTGTTGGTTTCGGTTTCGCGATAGTTGCGTTGGAAACGGAAGGCGCCGCCAAGCGTTTGATTGCCGACAGCATCATAGGTCCAGCCTGCACCTGCGCGAGCAACATCAAGGCCGTTGTAACGCACATCGGGGAAGTCCTTGGTGTAATCCACTTCCAGAACACCGGCAGGTGCGTAGTAAAGCAGATAGGGTTCGTCACGTTCGAATTCTGAATCAGTTTTCGTGTATGAGGTTTTCAGCTCCAGTTCATCATTAATTTTCCAGGTAAAGCTGGGCATGATGCTTTGATAGGTGAGATCCTCCTCGTAAATCCGTGAACCTACCCAGGCGCGAGCGTTGTAGAAGGTGCCTTTGGCCAGCGCATTTTCGCTGTTGAGCTGAATATTGGATGGAATCCATGCGGTGCCAAATTGAGCATAGTTTCTGCGCCAAAAATGACTCAACTCATTGCGCAGGAATGAACGGTCGGCTTCGGCGCGCAGGTAGTCGAGGGCGAAGAGCATATTTTCGTTTGGCCTGAATTCCAGCGCGAGAGTGCCGGACGTAGAGTCCCGGTCACCGAAGGTGTACATGGGTCTGCCGATATAGGGAATGCCAAAGCTGTCGAGCTGTTCGTCGCTCAGGCCTGAAACTGCATTGAGGTCAATTTCGTCACCCACGTTCACACCGGGGAATGCGGCTGCAAAATCAGCGGAAGCGATATTGGTGAAGTGGAAGGTATTGGCGCCACTGCTGCCGGGATTACAGGAGGCTGCAACCGGATCTGCCACACAACCATCCTGATAGTTGCCCACGGTTTCATAACCGTCAACACGGCTTTCGCTTTGCCGATGAACCACACCCAGAAGTATGCCCCACTTGTCGCTGGAATGACCCCAGATGGCGGAAAGTTTCGGGCTGTGACTCTTGCTCATTTCGTTGTAGGCGCTTTCGAGGCCAAGACGGAAATTGGAGCCCTCGCCCATATCACTGGCGCGAAGAGTACGCATATCAACATAGCCTGACACGCCGCCTTCAGATTGTCCGGCAGTGGTGGTCTTGCTGACGCTCAGTGATTTGAACAGTTCGGAGGGGAACATATCCAGGTCGATATGGCGCCCGCGCTGGCCTGAACCCAAGCTGCCGTCTGATGCAACAGCGATGGAGTTGCCGTTCATCACCACCTTGGTAAAGGCAGGGCCGAGACCGCGAACCGAAATTTGCTGGCCTTCACCTGTCACTTCGCGGTTGATTTTGACGCCGGGAATACGCGCCAGGGATTCTGCCAGGTTCTGACTGGGCATCTTGCCTATGTCGTCAGCGAAAACTTCGTCAGTAAAGCCAACGGATTGGCGTTTGGCATTGGTGGAGTTCAACAGGCTTCCCTTGTAGCCGGTAACAACGATTTCATCCAGTTGTGAGTCGTCGGTCTGTGCCTGCACACCTGTTGCAGTTGCTGCAATTGCCAGACTGAGCAGGCTCATGCTGAAGACACGAATGTGTTTGCTTGACTTCATAACATAATTCCTGTGCTTGTTATTATGTGTAGCCACTCACGAAATAGCGGGTGGCCGGTGAGTGCTCAGCGCTTGTTTTTAGAAATAGGGAGCATGTTGAATGCCGCGTCTTATCCGATGCACTTGTATACAAGCAGCCGAACGCGCCGACTCTATTACTTGTGCACTAGTGTGTCAAATGAATTGTTGGGCTTTGTCCTATAAATAAAAGAGCGCTATAAGCGACAGGTTTTTTGTGTCAAATCGCTTGAGCGTGCGGGAACGTGAAATATCTGGAGCCTGCGTGAATCCAAATGACAGGCAAAAAAAAGCCCCGCCAAGATGGCGGGGCTAACGCATCACGTGACTCACAGGGAGAGCTCACGGAGGGGCGGTCAACACCGGTTCCCTGCACTATGCAGGGCAGTAGCTAGATGAATAATAGAAGCGACTTAATGTCATTAATACTATTAGTTGCGGGTTGGCGTGTCAAATGCTCTCTGGTCTTTTCCGTTTTTTTAACGGGTTTCCGACGATAACGCTGTTTCATGGATGAAAAAGTATAAATTTCACGTCACAGGATCACGCAACTACACTGTCTCAGGTGTAATGGATCCGGCGGTCAGGCAAGAGTGGCTATATGACAACTTCTATAAAGCGATGGATCAGGCGTTTGTTCCTTGGGCTGGGGTTGCTGGTGTTTCTGGCCGCCTTTGGCTATTGGCAACTGACCAGACAGCTTGAGGCCTGGGGCATTAGTGACTGGCATCTGTCGATCAATGACTTGAGTCTGAAACATCTGGCGTTTGATCGGGTAGCGATCGAAGGCCGCAACCAGAATGCCACCTTTCAGCTGACCCTGGGCAAGGGGCGTGTGGACTGGCGTTGGCAGGGCTGGCAGCCCAAGGTGGAGAGGATAGATCTGGAGCTGCTGGTTCTGGATGGGGATTTGCCTGACAGCCCAACAGATGATCAGGATTCGCAAACACAAGCCTGGCCATTGCCCGATGACTGGCATCTGCCGGATTTTCTGCCTTCCCAGCTACGCATAGGCCGCTTGCAACTGGGGCCTCAATGCGCTGCTCTTGATGAAAGCTCTCCCGAAAGTGCTGAAACCTGCTGGCCGGGGGTCGGTCTGGAACTGCGCGCATCACCTTCATCCGCCCAGGCATCTCTCGCTCTGCTTGATGGACCTGAGTCAGCCCGTCTGGAGCTGGATTATCGGGTGGAGGCAGGTCTTCCCCGTTTGGATGCTCAATTGAGTGCAACCGGCTTTGTCCATCTACAGGGTTTTCTCGCTCTGGCGGTGGTGGAAGCAGAGGGTGTTGCACAGCGCCAATGGCAGATGAAACTTGATGCGGGCCTGTCGAGGCCGGATGACAACTGGCAGGTCTATCTGCGCCGCTGGTTTCCCTCGCTGGATACAGGCGATTTCGATCAGCTCAACAGTGAATGGGGTTTTGGCCTTGAAGGCCTGAGCCTGCGTATTGATTCAGCGCTGGACGCGCATGTACCGGCTCCCCAGGCATTCAATCAATTGCCTTTAACGCTTGAATTGCAAACCCTGGGCAGGCCCAGCACCCAACTGCGCGGGTTGCTGGCCATAGACACTGAAGTGCTGTCCCTGAGCCTGCGGCAGGCAGAGCTTGAAGTGGTGTTGGATGTCTGGTCATCGGCGGATATTCAGGCCAGTCAGATGCGCCTCAGTCAGACCTTTGAAGCCGATTGGCGGGCGGGACGGGTAAAAGCTAGCGGCACAGCCAATATCGATATTCAGAGTTTGAATGGAGAGGGTTGGGGCCTGGAAAACCTGCAGCTGCAACTGGCACAGTTTTCCATGGAAGGCGATCAGGCCGACTGGCGTCACTGGACGCTGGCAGCGGATACACAGCTGACGCTGGGCAAACTGTTGTATCCGGATCTGCATCTACTGCCCTGGCGCTGGCAGGGGCGGCTGAGTGCGGAGCAGGGTAGCTGGCAGCTGACAGGCGAGCTGGCGGCAGCGGAGCTGATCAACCTGCGCCCCCAGCTGTTGTGGCAAGAGGAGGAGTTGCAGCTGAGGTTGGCCATGGACGATCTCTTTTTTCTGGCGGGCAACAGCCTCAAGCAGTTGACGCCTCTCTGGCCGGAACTGCTGGTATTCGAGCGGGGCCGCCTCGGCGCCAGCGCCGATCTGCGCTGGCAGTTGTCTGAGTCTTTGCCGCGCGGGCAACTGAAATTGCGGTTGAATGATCTGGGCGGTGCCTATGACACCAGTGTGTTTGTGGGAGCGAGCGGCGAATTGAATGTGACCATCTCTCCAGAGAACTTTGCGCTTCAGAGTGAGAAGTTGCAGATCAAACAGGTGATCTACGGTTTCAGTCTCGGCCCCATAACCGCTGCCGGAAATTATGCTGCCAGCGTGGCGGCGCCTGCTCAGGGGCGGTTGCAGGTGACGCAACTGGAGGGCGAAGTGCTTAAAGGGCGCCTGCAGATGCAGCCAACGAATCTTGATCTGGCGAAGCTGCCGCAGGACATGCTGGTAGAGCTTCACGAAATTGATCTGGCCCAGTTGCTGGCAGAACACCCCTCCAGCGATATTACCGGCAGCGGACGTCTGTCGGGCCGCTTGCCGCTCACGCTGGGAGAAAAGGGGATCAGCCTCAACGAGGGCCGGGTGGCGGCTCTGGCGCCCGGCGGTGAGTTGCAATACCGTTCCGCCAGTGCATCGGCCATGGGGGAGTCCAATGCCGGTATGAAGATAATTACCGAGGCGCTCAATGACTTTCACTATTCGGTGCTTGCCAGTCAAGTGACCTATGAAGAGTCGGGGCGACTGGTTCTGGGACTGAGGCTGGAAGGCAACAACCCGGCGGTAGAAGGGGGGCGGCAGATCAATTTCAATATCAATCTGGAAGAAGATCTGCCGGCGCTGCTGGCCAGTTTGCAGTTGAGCAACCAGATCAGCGACAGAATCAAAAAACGCGTACAGGACAAACTGCGTCAGCGTCAGCCCTGAGTTTCGAGCGCCGGTGTGAAAATGTTCATGCAGGGTTCAGTCGCGGGGGCTATGCTTGCTTCAGGTTTTTCATCAATTGCAAGGATCAACCTATGCTCAAGTTGCATTTACCAGGCCTGCTTAATGACAGGCTGCGCGGCGGAATACTGATGGCGACTCTGGCGCTTTGCGCCTGTTCGCCCACGGTCAAGGTGGCCATGCCCAGCGAGCCGATCAACATCAACATGAACGTCAAAATCCAGCACGAAATTTACATCAAGGTGGACAAGCAACTGGACGAACTTTTCAGTGATTCCAGCGGCCTGTTTTAAGCTTGTCTGAGTAGAGGAGCAGATGATGAACATTCTTTCCCGCACCAAATCCCTGTTATTGATTGTCGGTCTGACACTGGCTCTGCCGGTTATGGCCCTGAATCTGCAACAGGCCATGAGCAGTTTGCCCACCGCCAAAGAGCAGGGGCTGGTAGGTGAGCAGCCCAACGGTTATCTGGGCGTGGTCAAAGCCGAAGGTGAGGCAGCTGAAATTGTTCGCCTTATCAATCAGGCGCGCCGGGAGCAGTATCAGAAACTGGCGCAGGATAATGGTCTGGCGCTTGCCGATGTGGAATCCATGGCCGGTCAGAAAGCTATTGAACGCACCAGCAGCGGCCACCTGATTCTGGTAGATGGCAAGTGGGTTAAAAAGCCCTGACGAGGACAGGCACTTGGTTCACCTGCTGAATACCAAACCTGATGGTTTTTCCCAAGGCTCCCTGATACGGAGCCTTGTGTTTTGTTGCGTCCTTTGTTTTATCAGCGGTGCAAAGGTGCAGGCCATGGAAATGGTACTGCTATTTGGTCAGTTGCAGGACAATGTCACCAATCTCTATCCACAAACCCGCACCCGCCTGATTCTCGGTCATCTGCGTCGCTTCCAGGTTGACGAGGTGGGCGTAATAGTGCGCACACGAGATTTGCGCAAGGCCAGCATCAGAGACAAGCTCAAAGTATGGGGCGAGTCAGGCCATCTGCTGATCAATCAGGGACATCATTATCACCTGCTCAGTCGACCCGACGAGCGCCGCTATCAGCTGGATTTGCTGCGCGGTCACCAGCAGTTGCAAACCATGACCGGTTATAAAGGGCACACCCTGTTGCGTGAGCTGGAATACTCCGCCAGTCAAGAGACTCGAAAAAACCTGGAAAATTTTGTTACTGCTCGCGGACTGGCGCCCGTGTATGTAGATCTGCGAGTGGATGATTCCGAATTTAATTATCTCTATCAGCAGGCGATAAGCCGGCGGCGTCAGCAGGATATGGGACGGTTACAGGATGCCTGGGTAGAACATCTCTGGCCCGAATTGGTGGACGCCTGGTATCAGCAACTGGTATTGGGCGGTGGTCCGCTGGTGCTGGTGCTCGAAGAACACGATCTCACAGCTTATTTTTTGCCGGGATTGCTGGAGCGGATGCAATCTGTCGGCGGTCGTTTTGTTCCTCCCAGCGAATATTTTGCCCGTGCTCCGCTGGTCAAGTCGCCTACCAACCCGGGGCAGCCATCAGCCTATCTTGCTCAGCTGTTGCATATCGCACCGCCGCGACATCAGCCTCTGGCGTTGGGTGGTGGTCGTGAATGGGCAGAATTGTTTATGGAGCGCATCCCTGACGCAATGCATTAGTCAGGTTACCTGTCCTGCTCGATCAAAGACCGCACATCAGCATCAAGCCACCTTGTGATCCTTTTCTGTCTGAGGGGATTTTTCGCTGCGTTTGCTGGCAATGGGCTCCACTTTTTTCTGTTTTTCGTAGAGGAAACGCAGTACGGCGGAACGGTAGTGGTTGTACTCGGGATCATCCGCCAGTTCCAGACGGTTGCGCGGACGGCTGAGTTTCACATCCAGAATTTCGCCGACAGTAGCAGCCGGGCCATTGGTCATCATCACAATGCGATCGGACAGCAACACGGCTTCGTCCACATCGTGGGTGATCATGATAACGGTGTTGCCCAGCTGATTCTGGATATCCATCAGCGAGTCCTGCAGGTGAGCGCGAGTCAGTGCATCCAGCGCGCCGAAGGGTTCGTCCATTAGCAATACCTGGGGCTCCATCGCCAGCGCTCGGGCGATACCCACGCGCTGCTTCATGCCACCGGAAATTTCATCGGGACGCTTGTGCATGGCGTGAGTCATCTGCACCAGTTCCAGGTTGTGTTCTATCCATTCGCGCATTTCGTGGCGATTTTTTTTGCCCTTGAAAACACGTTTTACAGCCAACTCCACATTCTGATAGGTGGTAAGCCATGGCAGCAGTGAATGGTTCTGAAAGACAACAGCTCTTTCCGGTCCCGGCTGGGTGACTTCGCGACCGTTGAGCACCACGCCGCCAGTAGTGGCCTGATAAAGACCGGCAACAATGTTCAGTACAGTGGATTTCCCGCAACCTGAGTGGCCAATCAGAGAAACAAACTCACCTTTTTTAATTTTGAGATTGACACCCTGCAGTGCGCAGAAAGGGCCCTTGGGGGTGGGAAAATCGATGCCCACATCCGTCAGCTCCAGATGTATCTGACTCATAACCAACTCCTCTCGATCAGTAAAGGGTGTGCAAAAAATATTTAGCGAACCACTGTGGATTTGTCCCAGTTGATCCACATCTGCAGTGCCAGCAGAGCGCGGTCCAGCAGAAATCCGATAAAACCTATCACCAGTACAGCGACACAGATGCGGCCCAATGAATCCGATGAACCATTTTGAAATTCATCCCACACAAATTTTCCAAGGCCTGGGTTTTGTGCCAGCATCTCGGCGGCAATCAACACCATCCAGGCGATACCCAGCGACAGACGCAGACCGGTGAAAATCATGGGAATGGCGGAGGGCAGTACAATCTTGCGCACATGCGTAAACCAGCTGAGTCGCAGTACGCGACTGACATTCACCAGATCCTTGCTGACACCGGCAACACCCACAGCGGTATTGATCAGCGTGGGCCAGAGTGAGCAGAGGGTAACGGTGAACATGGAAATGATAAAGGATTTGGAAAAGCTGGGATTGTCGCTTACATAGGTGGCGCTCACTACCAGCGTCACCAACGGCAACCAGGCCAGAGGTGAAACAGGTTTGAAAATCTGAATCAGCGGATTGAAGGCGCGGTAGAGTGTCTGACTCAATCCAATAAGTATGCCGGCGGGAATGGCGAGGATACTGGCGAGCAAAAAGCCGCAGAGCACCGTCAGCAGACTGGTTTTGATATTATCAAAAAATGTCGGTCGCCCATTGAATTCTCTCCAGCGCACCTCGGCGTTGGGATCCTGTGCGAGTATTTCGGCATTGCGTTTTTCCTGGCGCTCGTAAAAGGCAGTAGCGCGGGCCTGTTCTGCCTGATACTCAATTACCAGATTATTCCATTGGGAATAGACTTCCTTGGGGCCGGGAAAAGTACCCAGAGACGTATTGATATGCTGCGCCCCCAGTTGCCAGAAAACCAGAAAAACAGCGAGGCCCATCAGAGGTATCAGCATGCGCAATACCCAGTCCCGCAGTTGAACGGGCGTTATCCTGGCCAGGGGACTTTTTTTGAAAGCGAGCAATGCGCTGGTCATGATCTGTTCCTCAGGTTCCGGGTACGCCCCGCGCACCCGGATAATGGTTTGCTAGAGTTTGTCGTCGCCTTTCAGGCCGATGGGAAACTGTTTCAGATATTCATTGGGCTTGGTGCCATCGAAGACCACTCCGTCAATGAAGCTGGTGTGGTCTACTGGACGGAAGCCGGTCTCTTTGGAGAAGTCGGGGAAGTCTTCCGCCTTGAGTTTGCCTTCAGCAATCAGCTCTTTGGCCGCCTGTTGATAAACTTCAGGCAGGAACACACTCTTGGCGACGTCTATGAACCAGCTGTCGGATTGTGGTTCAGGAATCTGTCCCCAGCGGCGCATCTGGGTGAGATACCAGACAGCATCCGAGTAGTAGGGATAGGTGGCGTTGTAACGGAAGAACACGTTGAAGTCAGGTGCAGGACGTATGTCTCCGCGCTCGAATTCGAAGATGCCGGTCATGCTGTTGGCGATAACCTTGTAATCGGCACCTACATAGTGAGAAGCGGAAATCATGCGCGCTGCTTCCGAGCGATTGGCATTGTTGTTTTCATCAAGCCATTTGCCCGCACGAATCAGTGCCTTGACCACACGCACATGGGTGTTGGGATTGGCATCGGCCCAGTCTTTGGTTACGCCAAAAACTTTTTCCGCCACATTGTTGCGAATGTTGTAGTCAGTGATGATGGGCACGCCTATACCGCGAAATACCGCTTGCTGGTTCCAAGGCTCGCCCACGCAGTAACCGTTGATGGTGCCGGCTTCGAGAGTGGCGGGCATTTGCGGTGGCGGTGTGACAGAAATTAGCAGATCGGCATCCAGTTGGCCGCTGATATCACCTTTGTGAGGCGCGTAGTAACCGGGTTTGATACCGGCAGCAGCCAGCCAGTAGCGCAATTCATAATTGTGAGTGGAAACGGGAAACACCATGCCCATATGGAAGCTGCGGCCATTGTCGCGAAAGCTTTGGATCACAGGTTTCAGCGCTTCTGCAGAAATTGGATGAACAGGTTTGGCATCTTCGTGAGCAATATTTTTTTTCATTGCCGCCCAGACGTCGTTGGACACAGTACAGGCATTGCCGTTGAGGTCCATGGTAAAGGCGGTGACTATATGAGCCTTGGTGCCGAAACCGACAGTGGCACCCAGCGGTTGACCGGCGAGCATATGGGCACCGTCCAGTTCTCCGGTAATTACGCGGTCGAGCAGAACTTTCCAGTTGGCCTGGGCTTCAAGTTCCACGGCCAGATCTTCATCGTCAAAGTAGCCGCGCTCATAAGCCACGGCGAGGGGCACCATGTCGGTGAGTTTGATAAAGCCGAATTTCAGATTTTCTTTTTCGGCGGGGCCAACCGCTGCCTGACTACTGGCGCTCCAGGAGATGGCAGCGGAGAAAGCGAAAGCGGCAAGAACCAGCGGACGAAAAATTCGCTGTTGCAGACGTTCGGTGAAAAGGGATATATCCCGCTGTTGGGCGTGCACAGGCGTAGACATAAATGCTCCTGAAAATGATGAGTTCTCGATTCAAATAAAAGCCATTACACAACACAGGCAGTCACAGACGTCGGTGAGCAGTTGTGAGTCACTCACGTTGAGTTATTCAAAGTCTGTGCCAAGGAGTTTTTAAAAAGTGGAAAGGATGGAAAACCACCATAAATTCGAGAGTCTGGCAATAAATTGCACTTTTGTGGAACGTGCATTCGGGAGTTGCGCCATTTTGGATCTATGCTGATGGGGGTGTTTGTGCGCCAGTGAGATGCGCGCGGGAAGATTGCGCACTTTTTTGGAACCCTGGGCGGGCAGAGAGTCCGGCCAAAATCCGGAGACAACTATGGTGAGTTGCATCACTCAGGCTTGGAAAAAGCTCTATGCGGCCTCTTTTGTGCTGCTTTTATCCGCTTGCGCTTCTCCAGGGCATGGCACACCGGAAGCCCCTGATCACCATCAGCTTGAGCTGGCGCTGTCCGGCGAGTTGATTCTGGGGCGTCACTGGCAATCCCAGGACCTGCCGGATCTGGATCTGTTTGAACTCAGGCCGGACATGAAGACCTTTGCCGAGCACGCTGTCGCCCGGACATCCGGGCGCTACCAGCGCGCCCAGGCGCTGCATCAGGCGTTGTTATTGCCCACTGACAGGGGCGGACGCGGGCTGACCTATAGCGCATTTCTCACCAATACTCCCCAGCAGGCTTTCGATACAGGTCAGGTGAACTGCGTCAGCTTCACCTTTTTATATGTAGCCATGGCTCGTCATCTGGGGCTGGACGCCCGGGTCAACGAAGTGGATATCCCCCCCAGTTGGGATCTGCGCGAGCGCGAGGCCTTTCTGTTTTTGCGTCACGTCAATGCCAAGATTCGCCTGGGAATCAATGATTATCTGGTGCTGGATCTGGAAATGGAGCGCTACAGTCCCGCCTTTGCGCAGCGCCTGATTTCAGAAAATCGCGCGGCGGCCCAGTTTTACAACAATCGTGGTATGGAGTTACTGGTCGACAAGCAGCTGGAATCCTCGTTCCTGTATTTGCGCAAAGCCCTGCAGCTGGACGATCAGCAGAGTTATATCTGGAGCAATCTGGGCACCTTCTATCGCCGTCAGGGGCTCTTCTCGCTGGCGGAGGCGGCCTATCTCAAAGGGCTTCGCTTGCAACCCAATGATCTCACCATCATCAGCAATCTCAGCGGCCTCTACAGAATGATGGGGCGGGAACAGCAGGCCCAGGATTATTTTCAGCGGGCGGAAAAGCATCGCGCGGGTAATCCCTACTATTTGTTCAGCCTGGCGCGCGAGGCACTGGATGCGGGCAAGCCCGAAGAGGCGTTGCAGCTGCTGCAAAAGCCCTTGCGCGAACACAGGAAGGAGCCGCGTTTTTTTGAGCTGGCGGCAGAGGTCTACAACTCATTGGGCAATAAGCTTCAGGCCAGACGCATGGCTGAGCAGGCGGAGCGGTTGCGCGTGAATTTTCTGCAATAGCGAGAGCGGCTTGTCAGCGGCGGCCAGGTGGAGGGCAGGTGGAGTCGCGCACTATCAATTCAGGATAAAAACCTTCGCTTTCAACCTTGGCGCTGTTGCTTTGGCGAATGCAGTTGATCAACAGCTGGGTTGCCTGCTGGGCAATACTGGCGTTGGGTTGTTGGGCCGTCGTGAGATTGGGCCAGGCCTGGCGCGAGAAAGGACTGTCTTCAAAGCCCACGATCGACAGTTGTTGCGGAACCTCAATACCGAGAATGCGGGCGGCAAACAGGGTGCCTGCGGCAATTTCGTCGTTGCAGGCAAAGACCGCAGTTGGCCGGGTATTGTTGCTTAGCAATTGACGACTGCGTTTCACACCGGATTCAAACGAATATTCACCGGGCACCACCCATTTTTTTTCCAGCGGAATTCGGTTGTCTTTCAATGCGGCCTTGTAGCCTTCGTAGCGTTCACCACTCGACTTGTGCGCTTCTTCTCCACCGAGAAAGGCAATGGCTTTGTGTCCCAGATCTATCAGGTATTGGGTGATGCGATAGGCGGCGGTGCGGTCGTCGACAAAGACACAGGGGGACTTGTCATCAGGCGGTTGGCTGCCCGACAGAATGCGCACGAATTTGATCTTGCGTTTGATCAGCGCATTGAGCACTTCGGGCGTTTCCGACATGGGCGGTGTCAACACCAGACCGCCCACCCGGCTGCGATCCACCATGCGTAGTATTTCCTCGATCAGATCATCTGCCTTGGCATCGCAGGGGTGAATCACCAGCTCATAACCCTGGCGGCGACATTCGCCCAGAATGCCTTTCTGCATCTCTATGATGTAGTTGCTGTTGGGATTGTCGTAAATAAAACCGATGGACGAGGCGGTGCCGCGCAGCAGTCGAGCCGAGAGATTGGGCTGATAGTTGAGCTCCTTGACCGCTTTCAGCACCCGCTCCTGCAGTTCCGGATTGACCGAGGCTTCGCGGTTGATAACCCGCGAAACTGTCTTGAATGAGACGCCGGCGAGCTTGGCTACATCTTTGATAGTGGCTTTCATGGGTGGCTGTCTGGCTCTGTCGCTGTCGTTAAGGCGGGTCTAGCTTAGAGGCTTGGGGGCTCGCTCGCAATCGACCAGTCCCCGTCCCGGGGTTCTGCAAAGAAGTTTAAAGATGCTGGGGTTGGCCCCACCCCCGTGCCACCATTCCGATTCCATTCGCGCTGCACCCAAGGAGATATAACAATGAATAGGCTCCAGCATTTCCTTTGTCTCGGGCTGATGGCCCTGGCTGTCAATGTTCAATCTCAAGAGCCACCCCAGCTCAAGCAGGCCTGGTTGACTCAGGGACTGCGCACCCCCGAATCTGTGCTCTTTTATCAGGGCGAGAAGGACTCCTTTCTTTTTGTATCGGAAATCGAAGGGGAAGCTGCCGGGGTTGACGGCAAAGGGGGGATAGCCAAGCTGTCGCTCGATGGCCAGATTCTTGATCAGGATTGGGTGCGCGGACTCAACGCGCCCAAAGGCATGGCCTGGCAAGGCAATCTGCTGTTTGTGGCCGATATCACTGACCTGGTGGCCATTGCCATAGATTCCGGTGAGATAGCCTACCGTGTACCTGTACCGGGAGCCTCGTTTCTCAATGATGTGGCTGTGAGCGCGCGCGGTGAAGTCTTTGTGTCTGACACCCGTACCAACAAGGTATACCGCATTGTCGAGCGCGAGGTGGAAACCTGGCTTGAGGATGCCACCTCTGCCAATGGACTTTTTACCCTTGGCAGCAATCTGGTGGTGGGCGCGGGCGATACCCTGTGGCTGGTGGACAGTGACAGGACTCGCCACCCGCTGGCCAAAGGCTTTGAAGCGGCTATCGATGGTATTGAAATGGCAGCGCCGGGCGAGTTTTTGGTGAGCTGCTGGGTGGGCCTGCTGTACTACGTGCATACCGATGGTCGTCTGAGCAAGTTGCTGGACTCGCGCGATCCCCAGGTGAATACCGCCGATATAGGCTACAACTTTGAGTCAAAAGTGGTTTATGTCCCCAATTTCCTGAAGAACTCGGTGACGGCCTATCGTTTGCGATAGGGCATCCGCCGTCTGGGGGGACTTACCCAACCTGAAAATTGAACTAAGATGAACCAATACGCGCAATCAGGCGCAATATTGGCGAGTTTTATTTATGGGTTGGTTGATTTTGCGCAAGCCCGTTCGGAGCTTGCGTTTCTTTGTATGGCTGATGCTCTGCTGTTGGCTGCAGCCCCTTTGGGCTCAGTCATCCCTTGGGGCCCATCTGGCGTTTCGCCACATACTTCCCGATCAAATGGGGGCGGTGGGCTATATCACTGCCATAAATCAGGATGCCGAGGGTTTCATGTGGTTTGGCGGAGCTACAGGTTTGGCACGCTACGACGGCTACCAACTGCAGATCTATCGCCAGAATGACAGCCAGTCCGGCAGTCTGAGCAGCAGCTATGTCAACGATCTGTTGCTGACCCGCGATGGCAGCCTGTGGGTGGCGACTCGCGCCGGGCTCAATCGCTTTGACGCCCGCTTCAATCGCTTTGAGCACTACCTTCAACCGAAGGACAATCCCTACGGCGCTGCTGCTGACGATATCAATTCACTTCTGGAAGACAACTTCGGCAACCTCTGGCTGGGTACTCGCGCTGGTCTTTTCTATTTCAATCGCGCCACCGCCACTTTTAATTACCATCCTCTGGGCGATGATGGTACAAGTGACGACAAGACTATCTGGCGGGTGGTATCTGATCAGGAAGGCTATCTGTGGATAGCGTATCAATCCCGCGGTGTCAGCCGCTACCATCCCATGCGCCGCCAGCTGCGCCATTATCCCCATATTCCCGATTCCGACGCCGGCCCCAGTTTTGCCGACGTGCGCGAGCTCTATGTCGACAAAAACAATAATCTCTGGCTGGGCACTTTTGGTGGTGGTTTGAATCGCTATGATCGGGAGGGGCAGAGATTTGAATCTGTTGTTCACGATTCGACCGAAAAGGGGGCTGTAGTCTGGGCCATTCGCGAGGACAGAGACGGAAATCTTTGGGTGGGCGATGGCAGCGCGGTTTATCTGCGTGAGTCGGGACGTACGGAATTTTCCCGTTTTACGCAGAAGGATAATGATCCGGCGAGCCTTGGCAACTATGTGGTCAACCACTTGTTCGAGGATCGCGATGGCAACATGTGGATAGGCTTTTTCCCGGCGGGTGTGGACCGGGTGGATCGCCAGGCCTCGGTATTTCGCAATTATCATTACAGTTCAGCCGACACCAATACCGTGGCTGATGGCGGTGTGCTTTCGGCGCTGGAAGATGCCCAGGGCAATCTCTGGATAGGTTCGGGCTACGGCCTGAGTTATTACGATCGCAAGGCCAATAAATTTACCCGGTATTACCATGATCCGGCGGTTCCCCAAAGTCTCAGCGGTAACACGATACTGTCGCTGGCACTGGATCGGCAGTCCCGTCTCTGGATGGGTGTCTGGTCTGGTGGTCTCAACCGTTTCGATATTGCCAGCGGTCAGGTGACCCGCTATCTGCCAGGAGATGAACCGGGAGAATTGCGCGGTCGCGAGCCCTGGTCGGTTATTGTGGATAGCCAGGGACAAGTCTGGGTGGCCACCGAAAGGGGCTTGAATCTTTATAGAGCCGACACTGACAGTTTCGAATTTTTCTCGCCTTCCTCGACTGATCTGGATGGGGAGAGCACTTTTTATACCCGCGTCATCTACGAAGACAAACGCGGTAACCTCTGGCTGGGTGGCACGCGTGGATTGTTTCGGTTTGATCGTTTCAGTGGTCAGTTCACCCGCTATGCCCATGATCAGGAAAATCCCCAAAGTCTGGCTGCCAATTTTGTGTTTGCACTTTACGAAGACAGCAAGGGGCGATTCTGGGTGGGTACAGACGGCGGCCTGAATCAGATGGACAGAGACAAAGAAGAGTTCACCGTTCACAAGCTGCAACAGGGCATAGCGGACCGTGCAGTGACAGGTATAGTGGAGGACAGATTCGGCAATCTCTGGTTGGGAACGCAAAACGGCATTACCCGTTTCAATCCCGAAAATGGCTCCAGCAGCAGCTATGACAAGCGCCATGGTCTGGGCGATATTCTCTACAACCGGGGTGCGCCCATGAGCCTGGGCAGTGGTGAATTGTTTTTTGGCAGCAGTCGCGGTTTTACCCTGTTTGATCCGGCGGATATCAAACCCAACACCACAGTACCCAAGCTGGTATTTACTGATTTACAGATTTTCAATCGCTCAGTGTTGCCGGGTGAGGAAGATTCGCCTCTGCCTCAAACTATCAACACGGTGGATACTATTACCCTGAGTCATCGCCACTCGGTTTTTTCGGTGGAATTTGCCGCGCTCAGTTATCAGTTGCCGGAGAGCAATGAATACGCCTACAGACTCACGGGTTTTGATCAGCAATGGCACAGGGTGGGCAACAAACGCACAGCTACCTACACCAACCTGGATCCGGGGCTTTACACCTTTGAAGTCAAGGCGGCCAACAGCGAGGGGCTGTGGAATGGTGAACCGCGGCGTCTGCAGATTCGCGTGCTTCCGCCCTGGTGGAAAACCTGGTGGGCCTACACCATCTATCTTTTGATTTTTCTGTTGTTGCTCTATTGGTTCAGCCACATTCAGCGATTGAAACTTTCCTATGAGCACAAGAAGCTCGAACAGGAGCGCTTGCTGGTTAAGCGGCTGACGGAACTGGACAAGTTGAAGGACGAGTTTCTGGCTAATACTTCTCACGAATTGCGCACGCCACTCAATGGCATCATCGGTCTGGCAGAATCCCTGCTTGAGGGCGCCAGTGGCGATCTGGATCAGAAAGTCCGCTATAACCTGGCGATGATTGTCACCAGTGGCAAGCGTCTGGCCAGCCTGGTGGACGATCTGCTGGACTTTGCCAAGTTGAAAAGCAAGGGACTGACACTCAGACGCAAAGCACTTGATCTGCAAATGCTGGTGGATGTTGTAGTCGGTATTTCCCAGCCACTGGTGGCGAAAAAGCCGGTACAGCTGATCAATCGTGTGCAACCGGATCTGCCGCCCGTATTTGCCGATGAAGACAGACTGATCCAGATTTTTCACAATCTGATCGGCAATGCAGCCAAGTTTACCGATCGCGGTTCCATTCAGGTGAATGCAGAAGTGGACGGCGATTTGATGTGGGTGCATGTGACGGATACCGGCATAGGTATACCATCGGACAAGCTGGACACTATTTTTGAATCCTTTCAGCAGGTCGAAGGCTCAAGCGAGCGTGTTGTTGGTGGCGCTGGTCTGGGTCTGTCGATTACGCGCAAATTGGTGGAACTGCACGGCGGCGAAATAAAAGTTGAATCCGTGCTGGGGCAGGGGGCGCGTTTCAGTTTCAGCTTGCCAATCAGCCGCATGCTTCCTGCTGCCATTGCCGATGCGGATGAAGAAAATTATCTACCTGTTCGACGGGTACAACCGACATCAACCTATGCCGACTTGTTGCAGAATGAAGACCTGGCCGAGGAGTTTCCGCTGGAGGTGGGTGTCAGCCAGTTCCATATTCTGGTGGTGGATGACGATCCGATAAACCGCCGCGTGCTGGTGAACTATCTGTCGCTGCGCAACTACCGGGTGACGGAAGCAGCCGGTGGAGAGGAAGCCATACGCCTGATCAGGCAGCAGGGCGATGTGGATCTGGTGTTGCTGGATATCATGATGCCGCGCCTCTCTGGTTATCAAACCTGCAAGCGTTTGCGCGAACATTATCAGGCTCACGAATTGCCCATCATTCTGCTCACCGCGCGCAGCCAGATGAGCGATCTGGTGGCCGGGTTTGATGCGGGTGCCAACGACTTCCTGACAAAACCTGTTGCAAAAGAGGAATTACTGGCACGAGTGGCAACTCATCTGCAGTTGCACGACATGATGCGTAATATGGATTTGAAAGTTGCCGAGCGTACGGAAGAGTTGAAGCTCAAGAATGAAGGCTTGCGTCAGGCACAGCTGGCACTGGAAAAAGCCTATCAAAAATTGGAAGAGGCCAGCCTTGCCGACCCGCTGACAGGTTTGCACAACCGGCGCTTCCTCACTCGCTTTATTAATGCCGATGTATCACTGGTGGAGCGCGAGTATCACAACTGGCTCAACAACCAATCGCTGCCGCCTTCAGGCGCAGACGCCAGTTTGCCCCAGGACAGTGATCTGATTTTTATGCTGCTGGATGTGGATCATTTCAAAATGGTCAATGATCAGCACGGACACAGCGCCGGAGACAGAGTGCTGGAGCAATTGAGCCGTCTACTGGAAGCCACGCTGCGGGATTCGGATTATCTCATTCGCTGGGGTGGCGAGGAATTTCTGATAGTGGTGCGCTTTACCAATCGTCATCAGGCGCAGGAAATGGCGGACCGCGTGCGCGAAGCAGTGGCCTCTCACGAGTTTGATATAGGCGGCAACCAGATGTTGTACAAAACCTGTTCCCTGGGTTTTGCCAGTTATCCCTTCTATCCGGGTGCGCCTACAGCGCTGACCTGGGAACAGGTGATCGATACCGCCGACCGCGCACTCTATGCCGCCAAAAAATCCGGGCGCAACCGCGCTGTGGGTCTGGCCGCAGGTGCGGCTGTCAGCTTGCCGATCAATCCGGCCATGAGCGATGATCTGGCCGGGCTTATCAACAGGGGCGAGTTGGTGGTCAGTGCAACTCACTCCGAGGAGCCGCTGCACTGGTAATTACTTCTGGTATTTTTCTTTCCATTCGGTGTAAGGCATGCCGTAGATACGTTTGCGCACCGCTTCATAGTCCAGCTCCAGTCCCTGCTCGCTGGCGGCAGCGGCGTACCATTTGCTGAGACAGTTGCGACAGAAACCGGCCAGATTCATCAGGTCGATATTCTGCACGTCCTTGCGTTCGTTGAGGTGAGCCAGCAGGCGGCGAAAGGCGGCAGCTTCCAGCTGTTCCTGTGTGCGCGGGTCCAGGTTCTCCGGTGTCATGGTTTCTCCTCGTAAAAAATCACGATTCTACCTCGTTTCCATCGGGATGTTGGCTTCTCCTGCAGGATAACAATTGCCAGCCGCTGTTGCCGGGCTGGATAATGGGCGCGCGAGTCAACATAACTACCCATCAGTCCGGGAGAGGCCTATAACTATGACGGATAGAAAATTTGATGTTTATTTGCTGGGCGACATTCAGCCCGGACTGGTGCGCAACCAGGTTGTTGCCAACCTGGCAGAAGTCTTCAAGCGCGAACCCCAGGCCATAGAGGCTATGCTGGCCAAGCCTCGCAGTCTGATCAAACGCGATCTGGATGAAGCGCGTGCGCGCAAGTATCAGCAGGTTATCAATGACGCCGGTGGTCTGTGTGATCTGGTGGCGGTAAAAGAGGAGTTGACACTGGAAGAAATTCCGGAAGTAGCCGTCGCCGATGAACCCGAGCAGGAACCGGAACAAAAATCAGAACCGGACATTGCAAGTGCCTATGCCACACCGGCAGCCTCTCCCTCCGCAAGTCGCAAATTCTTTTGCAGTCACTGTGGTAATCAACTTACTACCGGGGTTGTTCGCTGTCCCAAGTGTGGAACACCACAGCAACACTTTGCTAAAAAAGATAAGGTGTTGGCCGGTGTGCTGGCATTTTTTGTCGGCGGATTGGGTATTCACCGTTTTTATCTGGGCCAGTGGTGGGGCATTTTTTATCTGATTTTCTGGCCCACGCTTATCCCCAGCATCGTTTCGGTGATTGAAGCCATAGTTTTCTGGGCCAGTTCGCAGGCGTCATGGGATCGCAAATACGGCCAGGTTCCCAGAGGCAACACAGTGCTGGTGGTGATAGTTTCACTGGTCGGGTTGGTGTTTCTGGTGGGTATACTCGCCGCCATTTCTCTGCCTGCGTATATGGACTACACACGCCGCGCCCAGGTTAAGCAGAGCATATCCAGTGTTCAGCAGGCGCAACTGCAGGTGGAAGATTTTGTCGAGGCCCATAGTCGTTATCCGCAGGCGGGCGAAATTGACATTGCCACTCCGCAGTCTGCCAGCAAACTGGATCGTATAGATCTGCTCTCCGAAGGGCGTCTGGAAGTGGTTTATGATTTTGGCAATGCAGAGACCACCATCATCTGGGAGCCTCGTCTGGAGGATGACCAGTTGCAGTGGAACTGCACGGGCGGAACTCTGGAAAACCGCTATCGCCCCACTGAGTGCCGCGATGCGGCGAAAAAATCCGGCAGTGGCTACAAACGTCTTTATGCACCTGAACGACGCTTCTCGATTGAAGTGCCCAGCTCATGGAAAGAAAACAACAATCTGAGTGAAGACGCCACTCTGGGTGCAGCCAATCTGGTTCAGGAAGGCTATGTGCTGGTGATTGTAGATCCCTTTGAGGATCTGGGTGAGTCTCTGGACCTGGATGAATACGCTGATCTGATTCTCAGCAACATGAGCAGCAATATCGACAACCCCCGGTATGGCAGTGAATTGACTCAGGTTGTGATTGATGGCTGGCCGGGTTATCAAATGGTGTTGCATGGCGAAATCGAGAATCTCAAGGTCACCTATCTGATCACCCTGCTCGAACGGGAGAATAATTTTTATCAGGTGATCAGCTGGACCTTGTCTTCCCGTTTTGATCGCAAGCGCGAAGAGTTCCAGTACATTGCGCAGAGTTTCCGCGAGCTTGATGCCAGATAGGCAATGGAATCAGTGGGTGGCACAGGCGGGCGCATTGCCAGACAACGCCCCGCGAGCCTGATCCCCGGCCCAGTTGCGCACAAACGCGATTGCCGGCTCCGATCAGCCGCTGCAAATCCACACCGTGCGCTATGCCAAGACCGTTCAATAGATATACCAGGTCTTCAGTGGCCAGATTGCCGGTAGCGCCTTTGGCGTAGGGGCAACCTCCCAGACCGGCTACAGATGCATCCACTACATTCACACCCATTTGCAGCGCAGCGTAGACATTGGCCAGCGCCTGACCATAGGTGTCGTGCATGTGTACGGCAATCTTTTCCAGAGGCATATGGCGGGCGGTGAGTTCGATCAGCTGCTGAATCTGCCCGGCTGTGCCCACACCTATGGTGTCGCCCAGAGAAATTTCGTGGCAGCCCATTTCCAGCAGATCTCTGGCAAGACTGGCCACAGTCTCTGGATTTACCTCGCCGCTGTAAGGGCAGCCGGCGACGCAGGAAATATAACCGCGCACGGGTATTTTTTGCGTTTGGGCCGCAGCCATCAGTGATTCGAATCTCTGCAGACTTTCGGCAATGGAACAGTTGATATTTTTCTGGCTGAAGGCTTCAGAAGCGGCGGCAAAGATAGCCACTTCAGTGGCGCCCGCTGCCAGGGCTCTTTCAAATCCCTGCAGGTTGGGTGTGAGGGCTGCATAGGTAACGCCCGCTTTGCGTTTGATGCCGGTAAACACCTCGGCGGAGTCCGCCATCTGCGGCACCCATTTGGGATTGACGAAGCTGCCGGCTTCTATGTAATCAAGGCCTGCAGCCACCAGATCTTCAATCAATTGAATTTTTACCTGCGTGGGAATCAGCGCTTTTTCGTTCTGCAATCCATCGCGCGGGCCGACTTCAACAATGCGAACTTTTTTGGGAAGAGTCACTAGTCTTCTCCCCAGCGATGCATCAGATTTTGTTCAATACCCAGCTGATCCAGAATGCGGCTCACAATAAAATCCACCAGCTCGCTGATACTTTGCGGCTGCATGTAAAAACCGGGGCTGGCGGGCAGAATAATTGCGCCCATCTGGGTGAGCTTGAGCATGTTTTCCAGATGAATTTGTGAATAGGGTGTTTCGCGCGGAACCAGAATCAGTTTTCGCCGCTCCTTCAAGGCTACATCTGCCGCTCTTTCAATAAGATTGTTACTGGCGCCATGGGCAATGGCCGAAATGGTGCCGCCGCTGGCGGGGCAGATCACCATGCTAGATGGCGAGGAAGAGCCGGAAGCTACAGGCGAGAACCAGTCGTCCCTGGCAAACAGTTGCAACTGATCTTCGTCGGCGCTGTAGAGCCGGGTAAAAAATGCCTGCTGGTCTTCGAGAGTTTCGGGTAGATCCAGATCGGTTTCCGTGCGTATTACCACCTCTGCCGCAGCTGAGAGCAGCAGATACACCTTGCAGTCTGCCGCCAGCAGACATTGCAGCAGCCGCAAGCCATAGGGCGCGCCGGAAGCGCCGGTGATCGCGAGAGTAATAGTGGGCTGTGACATGGGACTATTCCCCGGTTGTGATTAAAGTGCGTGTTTGCTCAGTTGATCCACCAGCTTCTGATGTACACCGCCAAAACCGCCGTTACTCATAATCACAATATGGGTATTGGCTTCCGCCAGTGACAAAGCGCAGTGGATCAGCTCATCCAGATCGCGCACCAGTTTGGCAGGTACAGGGCTTTTATTAACGATTTCTTCCATGTTCCAGTCCACGCCCGGCGGCTGATACCAGAGCACATCGTCGGCATCGATACAGGCCTGATTGAGTGCTTCCTTGTGCACACCCATGCGCATGGTGTTGGATCTGGGTTCTATCAGCGCAATGATTTTTTCATCGCCGACCTTGGCGCGCAGACCGGCCAGCGTGGTTTTGATGGCGGTGGGGTGGTGGGCAAAGTCGTCGTAGACGCGAATGCTGTGAATGTCCGCCAGACACTCCATGCGTCTTTTGACGCCGGCAAACTGGCTGAGCGCCTGTGCAGCAACTTTCGGTGTGACACCCACATGACGGGCGGCGAGAATGGCCGCCAGCGCGTTGCTGACATTGTGCAGGCCTGTGGACTGCCAGTTGACCTGCGCAATGTCCTGACCGTTTTCCACTATGGCAAAGGAGGAACCGTCTTCAGTCAGCAATCGCGCCTGCCAAGGTCCATCTTCACCCTGTACGGAAAAACTGGCGCGATGACTCCAGCAGCCCATGGCCAGCACTTCGTCCAGTGCTTTTTCACCGCTGGGATGAATAATCAGCCCTTCGCCGGGAACAGTGCGCACCAGATGATGGAACTGCCGCTGAATGGCGGCCAGGTCGGGAAAAATATCCGCGTGGTCGTATTCCAGATTGTTGAGAATCAGGGTGCGCGGCTGGTAGTGAACAAACTTGGAGCGCTTGTCAAAAAAAGCGCTGTCGTATTCATCAGCTTCCACCACAAAAAAAGGTGTTTCTCCCAAGCGAGCGGAGGTGGGGAAATTTCGCGTGACGCCACCAATCAGAAATCCCGGCGCCATACCGGCGTAATCCAGAATCCAGGCGAGCATGGCGCTGGTGGTGGTCTTGCCGTGGGTGCCGGCCACCGCCAGTACCCATTTGCCCGGCAGCACCTGATCTCTCAGCCACTGGGGGCCGGAGGTGTAGGCCAGTCCCCGGTTGAGCACGGCTTCCACCGCCGGGTTGCCGCGGCTCATGGCGTTGCCTATCACCACCAGATCCGGTGCCGGTTCCAACTGGCCGGGATCAAAGCCTTCGACAAGTTCAATGCCCGCTGCTTGCAGCTGGGTACTCATGGGCGGATAGACGTTGGCATCGCTGCCGGTGACCCTGTGGCCCAGCGCCTTGGCCAGTTGCGCAAGGCTGCCCATGAAGGTGCCGCAGATGCCAAGAATATGGATATGCATAAATAAAAAAGCTCGCAGACTCAAAGTCTGCGAGCTTATCACTTACACGGGAGAGTCAAAAGGCGAGGGGGGTTACTCCAGCGCCTGCTTGGCTTTTTCTTTCACTTTTTGTGCTGCATCCTCGGTAGCCTCTTTGGCTTTGGTGGCCGCATCGCTGATGGCTTCGCCAGTGTCTGCGGCAGCATCCTTGGCGTCATCTACCCAGCCGTCGACAGTGTCACCGGCTTTTTCCAGAGCATCCTCGGTTTTTTCACCTACTGTTTCAGCTTGTTGCTTGGCTTCTTCAGTCAATGCCTTGGTGTGATCTTTGGTTTTTTCCCAGGTATCCGCCGCGGATTCTTTCAATGCTTCGCCGGTGGTTTTGGGGTCGTCTTTCTGGGAGCATCCGCCCAGGAGTACCAGTGCCAGCGTCATTGCAGTGATCGTTTTAAGTGTTTTCATCATTGTTCTCCTTTGTTTCGCCTGGTGATAACAGCAGATCTCTGTTCAAGACCTTGCCATAAATTGACATGCCTTTGATCAAATGGATCCATGTTTTTTGGATGGATATGCCAGAGTGTGATCTTGATACAGAATGCGTATAACCGCTACGGATTGCACCTTTCAATTCTGAATAAGCAGAATTTTTTAAAGATGCATTTTGGCTTTACGCATTTTGTGTCTGAAATCTGCAGAAGATTATTACGAACGAGCGGGCTGGAGAGAGGCTTCCTGCTTGGCGAGTAGATCGCAGTAGGGCGCTTTGAGGGCCAGCAGCTTTCCAGAGTCGGTATTTATGTCGGCGCGGGAGAGCAGCTCATCGTCCACCAGTTTGTGGCTGATCAGTATCTCGCCACGCTGGGGCGATTGCTGATCCTGCTGCTGGGCGATGAAATCCTTGAGCAGGGACTGACCTGTGTAGTGGGCACCGACGGCGATGGCGTGAATGCGTGCGCACAACTGCAGACGCGGGCTGGGCGCGGCAGCGCAGAGGTTGCTGAGCAGCTGCGCACAGCAGAGCGCACGCAAACTGCAATCGGTGTAGGACTCGCCAATAAAATCTATCACCAGCACTTCCTGATTCAGCAACAGCCGCTGTCCCCGGTAGAGGATAAGCACATCCTGCAGCTGCTTTTCAAAACGGCGCAGTAGGCCGGAAAAACTCTCGCTGTTGAGCTGCTCGTAAAGGCGATTGAGGTTGTGAATATGGATGTGCAGACGCGCTGCCACCTGGGGCGCGGGCGGCAACTCCGGTTCCTTGGGCTCAGGCTCCGGCGGCGCCTCGGGAATATCCGGCAGCTTTTCGATCATGGTGAACATCAGCCGGGTGGGTGAGGGCAGCTTGTCGCGCAGGTTGCGCCACCATTGCAGTTGGATGGACCACCAGATCACCAGCAGCGACAGCACCACTGCGCCTACCCAGATGGCGAGAAACAGCTGGTCCTCGCGCGAGTGATCCGGCTGCGCCAGCGTCACCTGCAAATAGCCCGCGATATTGTTGTGCAGGGCGATGGGCGCGGTGAAGTTATAGCGCTTGCCGCCGCGGCTGTGGGGATCGTAGCCGCTCTGCACCAGCAGCTGGTTTTCCAGATTGTGGATGGTGGCGCCCACCACGGCGGTGTTGCGCGTGATGTCCTGCAGAATGGCCTGCAGGCTGATCAAATCCTGGGTGAGGGTGGCCTCTACCGCCTGACGCGCCGCTGCGTTGGCCAGTGCCTGTCCGTAGCTGTTGATCTGCTCCCGCTGTTGGGCTTCGCTCAGGTGCAGGTGCAGGCCGACACCGAGTATGCCGAGAATCAGCAGTAACAGGGTGCAGAGGCTCAGCTGAGGGTAAGAGCGATAAAGCTGGGTAAAGGGCATGGTCGTCAGGTATATCCAGTTATGTGTGGGCCATCCCTTGGCCAGTGGCGGGCATTTTAGGCCGCAGTGGTCGGGCTTGGATAGTCCCGGCACCACAGCCCGGAGTTTCTCAGGAGGCCAAATCTGCCCCCGCCCTGACGAAGTCGCGCCTTTAGGCTAGAATGCCGCCCCCGGACCCACTGCCAAGAGACAGACTGTGAGCGATATTTTTCTGATCAACGCCTCCGGCGACGACAAGCCTGGTGTCACCTCCGCCATTACCCGTGTGTTGGCTCGCGCCCAAGCCAGTATTCTGGATATAGGTCAGGCCGTGATTCACGATACCTTGGCGCTGGGTATTCTGGTGCAAATCAAGTCGTCCGGCCCCGAGCGGGAGCAGCTGCTGGCGGAAATCGTCAAGGATGCAGCGGCCCTCGGCATTCAGGTGCGCTTTCAGCCCATTACCCATGACAGCTATCAACATTGGGTCGAACAGCAGGGCAAGGCCCGCTACATAGTCACCCTGCTGGCGCGTCAGGTGACGGCGATGCAGATTGCCGAGCTCACCAGCATCACCGTCAGGCACGGTCTCAATATCGACCATATCAACCGTCTTTCCGGTCGCATTCCGCTTGATGCCATCAACGAGCGCAGCAAGGCCTGCGTGGAGTTTTCGGTGCGAGGTAAGCCCGAAGATGTGACCGGTCTGCGCGCCGATCTGATGGATCTGGCCAGCAAACTGGATGTGGATATCGCCTTCCAGCGCGATACGGTTTACAGGCGCAACCGCCGCCTGGTGTGTTTCGACATGGATTCCACTCTGATTGAGGCCGAGGTGATCGACGAACTGGCCAAGGCCGCAGGCGTGGGTGAACAGGTGGCGGAGATTACCGAAGCGGCCATGCGCGGCGAACTGGATTTCAAACAGAGTTTTGCCCGTCGCATGGCCCTACTCAAGGGGCTGGATGAATCTGTACTCCAGGGCATAGCCCGGAGCCTGCGGTTGACCGAGGGCGCGGAGAAACTGATCAGCACGCTGAAAAAACTCGGCTATAAAACCGCCATTCTCTCTGGCGGCTTCAACTACTTCGGTCGCTTTCTGCAACAGAAGCTGGGCATAGATTATGTCTACGCCAATGAGCTGGACATAGTGGATGGCAAGCTCACCGGTCAGGTGGTGGGCGAAGTGGTGGATGGCAAGCGCAAGGCGGAACTGCTGGCCATGCTCGCCAAACAGGAAGGCATTACGTTGGAGCAGGTGATTGCCGTTGGCGATGGCGCGAATGATCTGCCCATGCTCAGTGTTGCCGGTCTGGGCATTGCCTTCCGCGCCAAGCCATTGGTAAAGGCTTCTGCCGAGCACAGCATCTCAACCCTGGGGCTGGATGCCATTCTGTATCTGCTCGGCTTCCGCGATAGAGATCAGCAGTTGTAATACCTAGTTTTTCTTTGTCAGGGGCACATCAAATTCGCCATTGGTGACTGTAACAGTGCCACTGCCGCCCATGCCGGGTGTAGGGCTCGCCTCAAAGCTGAATGTGCCTGCTATACGCTCCGCCGAGAAGGTGGTAAGAGTCAGCGTGAGTCGTGGTTCCTTGGTAAGGAGTCCTCCGGAGAAACTGGTTGACCAGGACTTGGACGTCGTCCCCTGTACCTCTACGTAAGTCGCGTGCCCGGAAGGCAGATTGCTCAATGTGTATGCCAGTTGGTAGGTGCCCGGTTGGGTAACTCCTGTAACCGACAGTGTTATGGATTTGGCTTCGTTTTTTGCGAGATCAGACTGATAACCGCTGATGGCAAAAAACCCCGTGCCTTCCAGGCTGCCAGTGCCGGCGGCAATCGCTGACCAGCTGGTGCCGTTTATGGTGGCGCTTATGCTGCCAATACCATTGTTGTTGTTCGGATTGCTGTTGTCCGCATTGTCATTGCCGGGGTTGGTTGGCAGCCATGCGTTGAAACTGCATTCAACCCGATTTATCAGGTAATACTGATCTTCAAACTGACTCCAGCTGTAGTAGACATTGTTGATATAAAGTCCACCATCCACATAGCGTACCTGCAGGCTGATTCCGTTGGAGGCCTTGATCAAGAGCTCACCGGCATGGGGATATTTGGCATTGAGTGCTATGCGTACCAGCTCCAGAGTTTCAATAGTGTAGCTGCCGCTGAATTGGGAGCTGATCACATTGGTGAAGCTGCCGTTCTGATCAATGGTGAGATCCTGTCCGTCTTCGCGGTTGATCAGCGTGATGGAAACATTGCCCTTGTAATATTCCGAAACGCCTTGGCAGGTCTGACTGTAGTCCTCGTAAAAGTTGGCGCTGATACGGGAATTGCGATTGGTTGCCCCTATTTCAAATAGACCATCGTAGAGCAGGCGCATGGAGTCCGCATCCTTGGATTGCTCGTGAAGAAAATTATCGTAGTCCAAGGAGTAATTCTGTGCGTAACTGGCACTCGCGCCTTGCATGACAACAGTGTATTTGCCATTGGTGCTTGAACGCACGCCATTGAAGGTGTTCACACACTGGTTGAATTCCACTTCACTGACATTGTTTCCCTGTTCGTAGGAGTAAAAGCCGCTGTTACAGGGGATCTGTGTCTTGGCGAGTGCTTCAGGATTTACCGCTTTGCTCGCTCCCGAGGGAAGATTGATGTCTGTCATGGATCTGGCGAGATCCACTATACGCTGAAGCCCCTGCACGTTGGCCACTACCGCACCGGCATTTTCCTCGCTGATGGTATTGCTGATAGTGCTGGTGGTACTGCTGGAAGAACTGTTAATGCTGGATATGGAACTGCTGACCGAACTGGTACTGCTTACCGAGGTGGAGCTGCTGGAATAGGTTGGCGACTTGCTTCCGCCCCCTCCACCGCCGCCACCACAGGCGGATAGCAGCAGACTGAAAATGAATGCCAAGGGAAAAATGGGCTGTAAACGAAGTGAATATGTTTTGATTCGAGAATTTGGCAATTCCATCTTTTTCTCCAGATAAGTGTCGTCAATTCCAGCGCAGTGATTATGTGATTAATGCGAATTTAAACGAAACAACATTTATTTATATCCGAACCCATTTTTTATTCGGCCATACCCAAAAAATGGGTGGGGTGCATCCAAAAGGTGCATAAAGGATGCACCCGAAAAAATCGGTCACTGCAAAGCCCGGAATTTATTATTGTTGTTTCCGGGCTTGCACCTGAAAGGGGCGGTCTGGTGGGGGTTACCAGGCCAGAGCCAGTAGTTGCTGTTGACCCTGAGCGTCCAGAATCATTACCAGCTGAATATCATTGTTTGCGCTTTGCACGGCTTCGCCGTTGATCAGCAGTTCGGTTTTGATCGGGTAAACGCCTTGGGGCAGCCCTTCCGGCAGAGTGAAGGAAAACTCATTCTGGTAGTGGCCGGCTTTTTTGGTTTTGCCATTGACCGGTTTGGTCAGGGTGTTCAGCGGTTTGCTGTGGTCTTCGTTATCGAAAATGACAATGCGCTCTTCGATAACTGCCTGCTTGGTTTTGCTGCCGGGCACTACCACTATGTCGGAACGAATAACCACTTTCTTGCCCACTTCCACCACCTTGCCAGGATCTGTCTCAGTGGTATAGCGAGTAGCGGTCGGCTTCTCGGGCAGCTCCTGATTCTTTTCCTTGTACTCTTTGGCAACCTTGTCCTCTTTGGAAATGTTTTTGGAGCGCTGCTCGATCACCATGTCGGCAATCAGTTTGGCAGCGGCCACTACAGCAACCACTGTGGCGGCAGTTTTGATTTTGTCGCGGTTCTTTTGGAGATCCTTGAGCGGGTTGGCAAAGCTGGTGCTGGCCGCCAGGCTGGCAGCGAGCAGAAAACAAATGGACTTTTTCATATTGACCTCTTGGTTGTTAACGAATGGTAAAACCGGTTTCCTTAAGGCGTTGTTGGATTTCCAACGCATTATCCCTTATGAGTTTTGCTTCCTCATGATTGGGGATCAGATTAAGTGCAGCTTCCGCCTTGGCGATAGCGCAGGAGTAATTTTTCTGTTGATCCATACAGACTCTGGCTTCTTCCAGAATGGCCTTGACTCTGGTTGCCTGCTGCTGGCCCTGACGGGCGGACTCCTGTAGTGCCACTGCAGGCGGGTGCTGGCTGTCCAGTGCCAGTGCCGCTTCAGCCTGTCGCAGCGCGCAATTGAAATCGTGTTTCTTCAGACAGGCTTCGCCAGCTGCCACCTTTTGTGCGAGCTGCTGGCTGCGACTGGCCTCTGCCTGCTGCAATTCCGCACGCAGATCCAGAATACGGCTGTGCAATTCCAGCGTTAAAGGGTGCTGCGCATCCAGAGTTCGCGCCCGCTCTGCATGGCGATTGGCGCAGGCGAGATCGGATTGCGCGAGACATTCATTGGCCAGCTCCACCTGCTCGCGAATTTCGCGGCTCACTTCCAGTCGGCGCGCATCTTCCAGCAGCTGTTGCGCCTGGGGATGATTGGGTTCCAGCGACAGCAGCTCGCGCACCTTGAGTTGGGCGCAAGCGTGATCCAGCACATTCAGGCAGGTTTTGGCTTCGGCCTCCAGTTGTGCAATACGTTGCCGGGTCTGCTGCAGTTCCTGTCCCTTGCGGGCATTTTCCAGCAGCTGACTGGCCAGTGGGTTTTCCGGTTGCAGACTGAGTACTACCTGCGCCTGCTCAATGGCGCAGGCAAAATCGCTCTGCACAAAACAGCCTTGCGCCTGTTGCAGTTTTTCTGCCGCTGTGGCCTGCACCTGGATTCTCGCCTGATATTGCTGATAGGCAAACCAACCAGCGCCAATGAGTGCAAGCGCGGCAACCCCTGCAGTGAGCTTGAGTGCGAAACTGCTTCGCCGCGGAAAAAATTCAGAGACAAAGTCCTTGATGGTGGCGGTACGACTTTTTTTCTCCAGCGCCAGCGCGTGATTCAGTGCGCGCCACTCGCGGCTGTTCAGGCACTCTATGCGCTTGGGCTTGAGTTGCTGCTGGCGCGCTGTGTAGGCCGAGCGGTTGGCGTAGGGGTGTTTGCCACTGAAAACTTCATAGATCACGCACGCCAGTGCATAGACATCATCGGTAAAGGTGAGCGGCTTGTCTTCCACCATTTCAATACTGGCGTAGGCGGGTGTGAGGGCGCCCAGCTGGCCGGCGTCGAACTTGTGCTTTTGACTTTCCTTGGAGGCGGCCCGGGCGATACCAAAGTCCAGCACCTTGGCGCTGCCATCCTTCATCACAAACACGTTGCCGGGCTTGAAGTCGGCGTGAATGATCTGCCGCTGATGGGCGTAGGACAGAGCCGCGCAGAGGTCGCGCACTATGCGCAGCACCTGAGGCTTTTTCAGCCCCTGCGGATGGGACTTGAGTAGCTGATCCAGAGGCTCGCCTTCGAGCAGCTCCATGGTCATGTAGAGGGTGTCGCCGTCGCGGTCGAAGTCGTGCACCGTGACTATGTTGGGGTGCGCAAGGGTATGGGACTTGGCTGCTTCCTGTTGCAGGGTGACGAAGGCGTCCGGGTGATCCTTAAAGTCCTGATTGAGCACCTTGATGGCGATATAGGGATTGGGATCCTCCGCCTCGATCTTGCGCAGGTCGCTGGCCTTGTACACTGTGCCCATACCGCCGTGGCCCAGCACTTCTTCCAGCACAAAGCGCTTTTTCAGCAACTGGCCGCTGTTGTCCAGCACCTGACGCGCAATTTCCTGGGCGCGGGTGAAACCCGTGGAGTGGCTGTGGGAGACGTTGTAGCGCGTGAACTGGGTTTTGGCGCTGGAGATCCGGGTGGCATTCGTCCGGGAATGGGGCTCGGCATCCTGAGGATGGGAATCCTGCGGGCGGTCAGCTGCAACGCGGGTAGCCTGCTCGGACGCCGGGCGCTGAACACGAACCTGTGTGGCATTGGGATTCTGATCGAAGGGTGGCTTGTCGCTCACTCTCTGGGTCCTCGCGGGGAACTTCCCTGATGGTCATAACTTATTGGCGCGAGATCTTACCACGGGCGGACCCTTAGTGAGTCATTCCTTAGCGCTTCAGTGACTTGCGTTGCATAAATCCGCGGACTTGTTCCACCCATGGCGCGGATTTGGTTAATCCAGAGGGCTCGGGTATCTCCCATTGACGATAGTGTTCCAGCTGCTGGCGCAGGGCCACGCCTTTGTGTCTCTGGCGCAGTTCCGCCAGTCTTGTCTGTTCGCTCATCACAAACACATCCAGTACCGGCAGAGACGGATTGCCGAACAACTTTTCCAGTTCGCCCAGGCTGAAAGCCTTGTGATTCTGGCGGTTGAGCAGTATCAGCGCCTCTATGGGGGGCTCGGGGCGGGCTTCCAGCTGGGCCAGTACCTCCAGTGCCAGGCTGGCATCAACCATCAGTGCCACCGGTCTCAGGCGTTCATTGGCCAGCCAGTTGAGCGCAGCGTCCAGACTCTGCTGGATAAGTTCTTCTCTGGGGGCTTCCGGCGCACTGCTGCTGGTGGCTGCGTCTTCGGGTTTTGATTCTGGTACCGGTTCGGCTGCCGGGGCTGGCTCGGCGGCAGCTGCCTGTTCTGCTTCAGCTTCGGTCTCTTCTGTGGCGGCAACTTCAGGCTCAGGTGTGGGTTCCAGAGGTCTGGGTGGCGGCGAGGGCGGGTTTGCCGGCGGCAGGCTCAGTGCCAGCGTGGCCCAGCCCTGGCGCGGCAGCGCCTGACGTGGGCTGTCCACCAGCGGATGCCAGCCGGGCGGGTCCATCTGCCCCTGCAGAATCAGCAGCGCGCCACGGGTAATGCGGGCTTCCACCGGTTTGTAGAGTGCCAGCTGCTGCCCTGAAGATAACTCCAGCCAGCGGACTTCTTCCGGCAGCGCTTGCGCCAGCAGCGCCTGGTCGCGGGCACGGCGCGAACTGTAAATGGGTTCTTCCGGTGGGGTGACAACTTCCGGCGCCTGCACCTCGGCCTCAGCCGCTTCGGTCTCGGGGGCAGGCTCCTGAGCGGCCAGCCCGCCGCTGAAACAGCTCACCAGAGCCAGGGTTAACACTGTCAGTGTCTTGCGCGCTATCATCCGTATTCATCCGGGAGAGGTTGTTGAGAAAATTTATGCAAAATACCCCTAGAGATTACAAGATAGCACCTTCCATTCTCGCCGCCGATTTCGCCCGTCTGGGCGCCGAGGTGGACGCCGTGCTGGCCGCCGGCGCCGACATGATCCATTTCGATGTAATGGACAATCATTATGTGCCCAACCTCAGTTTCGGCCCCATGATCTGCGAGGCGCTGCGCAAATACGGAGTAACCGCGCCCATCGATGTGCATCTGATGGTGGAGCCGGTGGATGATCTGATCATGCGTTTTGCCGACGCAGGAGCCACCTGGATCAGCTTTCACCCGGAAGCTTCCCGTCACCCGGACCGCTCCCTGCAGTTGATTCGCGATCGCGGCTGTCATCCCGGTCTGGTGCTCAACCCGGCCAGCTCCCTGGATCTGGTGCGCTACCTGCTGGGCAATCTCGACATGCTGTTGCTGATGTCGGTCAACCCGGGTTTTGGCGGACAGAAATTTATTCCCTATGTGCGCGACAAGCTGCGCGAGGCGCGCACCCTGCTGGATGCCAGCGGTCGCAAGATTCGCCTGGAGGTGGATGGCGGTGTGGGACTGAACAATATTCGCGAACTGGCCGAAGCGGGCGCCGACACCTTTGTGGCCGGCTCGGCGATTTTTGGTGCGCCTGACTATGCTGCGGCCATCAAAGCCATGCGCGAGCAGTTGGCGTTGGTCGGGTAGTAGGCAGTGGGGGCGCTTTTGAGTAAACTGGCGCCCTGTTTATCTGTCCCTTTGGGGAAAACATCAGGAACAACCCCGTGATTCTGTCTGGTTTGCTTCAGCAAGTGCCCTGTCTCCGCGCCTTTCGATGGCGCCGCTAGCCTTTTGCCCAGGGGCAGCCTGTCTGGCCCAGTTGCCAACCAGTCTGCTGATACCGGGCTCTTCCTCCTGCGCTTCTGCTGTCTGATCAGCAAAGGCACTTGTTTGAAACCCTACGAGCCAAACGTCGCCAGATTGAGCGGCGTCAGGCACTAAAAGGTAAACCCATGACACCCGAAGAATTTGCTCAACTGGCGGCCCAGGGCTACAACCGCATTCCGGTCATGCGCGAAGTGCTGGCTGATCTGGACACGCCTCTGTCCTCTTATCTGAAATTGGCGCGCGGCGCCTATTCCTATCTGTTTGAATCCGTGCAGGGCGGCGAGAAATGGGGCCGTTACTCCATGATCGGCCTGCCAGCGCGCACTGTGCTCAAGGCTTTTGGCGATCAGATCCGCATAGAGCGGGATGGTCAGCTGGTTGAAGAGGCTCAGGCTGCCGATGCACTGGCCTTTGTCGAATCCTTCAAGCAACGCTACCGCGCTCCCGAATTGCCCGGACTGCCGCGTTTCACCGGCGGTCTGGTGGGTTATTTTGCCTACGATTGCGTGCGCTATGTGGAGCCGCATCTCAAGAAAAGCCAGCCTGCGGATGTGATAGGTACGCCGGATATTCTGTTGTGCGTCTCCGACGAGGTGCTGGTGTTCGACAATCTGGCGGGCAAGCTGATTTTTGTGGTGCATGCCAATCCGGAAATTGCCAATGCCTTTGCGCTGGCGCAACAGCGTCTGGATGAGTTGGAAGCGCGTCTGCGCGGCCCTGTGCCTTCCACACCGGATCTGAGTCTGGGCATGAACGGCGCCAGCGAGCAGGAATTTCGTTCTCACACGGGCGAGGAGCGTTTCCGCGAGGGCGTGGAGCGCATCAAGGACTATGTGCTGGCGGGTGACTGTATGCAGGTGGTGGTTTCCCAGCGATTGTCGATCGACTTCCACGCCGAGCCGCTCAACCTCTATCGCGCGCTGCGGAACCTCAATCCATCGCCTTATATGTATTTCCTGGATCTGGGAGATCATCAGGTGGTGGGCTCCAGCCCGGAAATTCTCGCGCGCCTGGAAGATGGCGACGTCACCGTGCGTCCCATTGCGGGTACACGCCGTCGCGGTCACACGCCGGAAGAGGACAGGGCGCTGGAAGTGGAACTGGTCAATGATCCTAAGGAAATTGCCGAGCACCTGATGCTGATTGACCTTGGCCGCAACGATGTGGGCCGCGTGGCACAGACAGGCAGTGTGAAACTCACCGACAAGATGGTGGTGGAGCGCTACTCCCATGTTATGCACATCACCTCCAATGTCACCGGCAAACTCAAACAGGGCCTCAAGGCGATGGATGTGCTGCGCGCCGCCTTGCCCGCAGGCACGCTTTCGGGCGCACCCAAGATTCGCGCCATGGAAATTATCGATGAGCTGGAGACAGAAAAGCGCGGTATCTACGGCGGCGCTGTGGGCTATATCGCCTGGAACGGCAACATGGACACCGCCATTGCCATTCGCACGGCGGTCATCAAAGACGGCAAGCTCTATGTGCAGGCAGGGGCAGGTGTAGTGGCCGATTCCATTCCCGCGCTGGAGTGGAAAGAAACCATGAACAAGGCTCGGGCAATTTTCAAAGCAGTGGATATGGTGGGCCAGGTTCCGCCCGCGGGAGAACCGAAATGATCCTGATGATCGACAACTACGATTCCTTCACCTACAACCTGGTGCAGTACTTCGGTGAGCTGGGTGCCGAGGTGAAGGTAGTGCGCAACGACGAAATCACTGTCGATGAGATCGCAGCGCTGGCGCCGGAAAAAATTGTGATTTCTCCCGGTCCCTGCACGCCCAACGAAGCGGGTGTATCTCTGGCAACCATTACCCGCTTTGCGGGTCAGATTCCGCTGCTGGGGGTGTGCCTCGGGCATCAGAGTATCGGCCAGGCGTTTGGCGGCAAGGTGATACGTGCGCCTCAGGTGATGCACGGTAAAACCTCGCCGGTTTATCACGCCAACAAGGGCGTGTTTCAAGGGCTGAAAAATCCTCTGCAGGCCACTCGCTACCACTCGCTGGTGATCGACAAGCAGACGCTGCCGGATTGTCTGGAAATCACCGCCTGGACCCAAAATCCCGATGGCAGCATGGGCGAGATCATGGGAGTGCGCCACAAAACCCTGGCGGTTGAAGGCGTGCAGTTTCACCCTGAGTCCATTCTTTCGGAACAGGGCCACGATCTGCTCAACAACTTTTTGCAGGGGCGCGGTTAAGGCTTTACCCTTGGCCGCAAACATAACCAGGCAACCCAGGTAATCAGGCAATGGATATCAAACAGGCACTCAATCAGCTGGTTGCGCGCATAGACCTCACCACTGACGAAATGGCATCGGTGATGCGCGAGGTAATGACAGGGGTAGCTACCCCGGCCCAGATAGGCGGCTTTCTGGTGGCGCTGCGCATGAAGGGTGAAACGCTGGATGAAATCACCGGCGCTGCCCTGGTGATGCGCGAGCTTTCCACCAAGGTGGATCTACAGGCGGATTATCTGGTGGACACCTGCGGTACCGGAGGCGATGGCGCCAACCTGTTCAATATCTCTACCGCCAGTGCTTTCGTGGTGGCCGCCGCTGGTGGGCGCGTAGCCAAACACGGCAACAGATCCGTATCCAGCTCGGTGGGCAGTGCAGATGTACTTGAAGCGGCGGGTATCAAACTCGATAGCACGCCGGAGCAGGTGGCTCGCTGTGTGAAAGAAATGGGCGTGGGCTTTATGTTCGCACCGGCACATCACAGCGCCATGCGTTTTGCCATAGGCCCGCGCAAGGAGCTGGGGCTGCGCACCATTTTCAATATGCTCGGCCCCATGACCAATCCCGCCGATGTCAAACGTCAGGTGATAGGTGTATTCAACGGCGCTCTCTGCCGCCCCATGGCCGAAGTGCTGGGGCGCCTCGGCAGTGAACATGTGATGGTGGTGCACGCCAAAGATGGTCTGGATGAAATCAGTCTGGCAACAGAAACCCAGGTGGCGGAACTCAGGAACGGTGAAATTATTGAGTACACCATCAAGCCGGAAGATTTTGGTGTGCAGAGCAAAAGCCTGATAGGTCTCTCGGTAAAAACCGCTGAGGAATCTCTGGCGCTGATCAAGGATGCGCTGGGCAAGCGCCACAGTGAGCTTGCAGAAAAAGCTGCCGATATCATTGCGCTGAATGCCGGTGCGGCTATTTATGTCAGCGGTGTTGCCAGCAGTCTGGCAGACGGTGTGGAAATGGCGCGCGACGCCATAGGCTCCGGCCTTGCCGGTGAAAAAATCCAGGAACTGGCGGCCTTTACTCAGTATTTGAAATAGCAGGAAACAAGCGTGTCTGAAACTCCCACAATTTTGCGCAAGATTATCGCCCGTAAATGGGAAGAGATTGCCGAGCGTAAACAACACACCTCCATTGCGGATTTGCAGGCGCTTATCCAGCAGCAGGATCAACCGCGCGGATTTGTGCAGTCCATAGCGAACAAGATAGTGGCTGGCCAGTCAGGCGTGATTGCCGAAATCAAAAAGGCATCTCCCAGCAAGGGCGTGATTCGCGAGCATTTTGTTCCCGCCGAACTGGCACGCTCCTACGAACTCGGCGGTGCTGCCTGCCTGTCTGTACTTACCGACGTGGATTTTTTTCAGGGTTCTGACAGCTATTTGCAACAGGCCCGCGCCGCTACCAATCTGCCGGTGATTCGCAAGGATTTTCTGGTGGACGAGTATCACATTTACGAAGCCCGCGCTTTGGGTGCGGATTGTGTTCTGTTGATTGTTGCTGCGCTGGAGGCGGCAAAACTCAAGGAGCTCAACCTGCTCGCCCATGAACTGGGTATGGATGTGTTGGTGGAAGTGCACGATGAGCGCGAACTGGATCTGGCTCTGCAACTGCCGAATAAACTGGTCGGCATTAACAACCGCAATCTGCACACTTTTGAAGTTTCGCTCGACACCACCTACAAGCTGCTCAACAAAATCGGCGATGAACGCATAGTCGTCACTGAAAGCGGTATTCTCTCACCCGCTGATGTTCACGCCATGCGCGCTAAAAATGTGAATGCGTTTTTGGTGGGCGAGGCGTTTATGCGGGTGGAAGACCCAGGTTCAGCCCTAAAAGCGTTTTTTGCTTGAGATGAGTTTGCGCTCGGGGTGGAGATACCCCCG
>ENA-UOVV01000248-UOVV01000248.1-compost-metagenome-genome-assembly--contig:-NODE-248-length-77486-cov-33.638917_pt1 | contig 77486 bp, 79 predicted proteins | sample MGYA00238155_ERZ761577 | MGnify/ENA primary metagenome ERZ761577 (study PRJEB28898, sample SAMN06268775) | compost metagenome | isolation source: Emeryville, CA | place: USA:Emeryville, CA | collected... | reverse complement strand
AGCAGGCAGGCAGAACACGGCAAAGTGCCTAGTTGCTGATCGTCAGTCGAAATGCGCGGGGCCGTGTGCCCCGCTCATCACCACCGAGGATCAGCGTTCAGCCGGCCTGCTGGTGTGTGTTGATGGCTCACCTGAGCCGCGAACAGTCTAGCAGTCGGGGCGCTCAGGCGGGGGAATTGGCCAGGTATGCGCGCCAGCCGCCGTATTCGGTGATGTCCGATGCTCCGCTCACGTCCGTGCACACGAACCCTAGGCAGGACTCGCCAGAGGACAGGGTGATTCGGCCAAGCGCGAGGGGTGCAGGCACCCTCTCGAGCAGCCGCCCCAGCCCCTCGTGGCCGATGGAGTAGATCTCGACGTCGATGGGTGCACCTTGTGGGGCCGGGATAAGGCCAGGCTTGGGTACCGGGGTTGGGAGAGCAAAGAGCCGGTAAGCGGCCGCCGTGCGTGCGGTGCGGCTGAACGTGGCGCCCACCTCGAGGAGCTCGCCATGGAGGGGTTGGCCGCGCAAGTGCGCACCCACGACAGCGATGCGAGTTCCCTTGGAGTCGTCAGGGCGCTCCCGTGGCACGGCGGACCACGGCGTGGCGCCAAGTGGCGCTCCCAACCGGTCTGCGATGGCAGCCGCGAGCGCAACCAGCGCGTCGTCGCCGCGAGCAGGAGCCTGCACGCTCACCCCAAATGGAACGCCGTCACTGACCGACGCTGGGATGGCAACCGCGGCGAGGTCCAGCAGGTTGGTGAACGTCGTGAAGCGACCCAGACGCTGGTTGAGAGCGATGGGATCCGCCCGCATCTGCTCTGGAGAGCACACTCCGGCGATCGTGGGTGCGAGCAGCGCGTCGACACCCGCGAGCTGGAGCCGGGCGGCTCGCTTGAGTCGTTCGAGGTTGCGCAGGCTTTCAAACACTTGTGCCCCGGTGACGGAAGCGCCGCGAGCGACAATCTCGCGGACGGTGGGCTCCACGGCGTCCGGGGCGGTCGTCAGCATCGGCTCGAGAGAAGCGAATCTCTCGGCGAGCCACGCACCCCCATAGAGCATGGACCCGGCCTCGAAGAGGGCCTCCATGGGGATGGAGACCAAGGTGACCCCAGCGTCGGTAAGTGCGGAGACAACCGCCTCCCAAGCGTCGGCCAGTGGCACCTCCCCCCACCACTCGCCCTCGATACCGGTGGGAACGCCCAACCGGAGCCCCTCAAGCGAGGTGGCGCTAACCGTCGCGGAAAGGCGAGGCAGGGATCGAGAGTATGGATCGTTGGCATCCTCACCCGCCATGCACGAGGCCACTAGGGCAGCGTCGTCGACGGTGAGAGCGAAGACGCTCACGCAGTCGAGGCTCGCGCACGCGGGATAGACGCCGCGAGCGCTGACGAGGCCCCGCGACGGTTTGAGCCCAACAATCGAGCCGAGCGCGGCAGGCACGCGGCCAGAGCCTGCGGTGTCCGTGCCGAGCGAGAAGCTCACGAGACCCGCGGCGACCGCGACGCCGGAACCCGAAGACGAGCCTCCCGGGATGAGCCCGCCCGCCAAGGCAGAGCGAGGCGTGCCGAACGGGCTGCGCGTGCCGTTCAGCCCCGTGGCGAACTGATCGAGGTTGGTCTTGCCTAAGACCACAGCGCCTGCCGCCCTCAACGCAGCGACCGCCGGTGCGTCCTGCGTGGGGGTGTACGCGGCCTCCGGACAGGCGAGGGTGGTGGCGAAGCCAGCAACGTCGATGTTGTCCTTCACGGCACATGGGATGCCCCACAGCGGCTTGGTTGCGTCGAAGGATCCGAGGTGACGAGCGAGCGCCCTCGCTTCCGCACGCGACAGCAGCGAGATGAAGATCGCATTGTCGTCGTGAGCGGCGATGCGGTCGTACACCGCGTCGACGACGTCGGCGGGCGTGAAGGCACCGTCACGATAGCCCGCGGTGAGCGCGGCAGTCTCGAGAGAGCCCACGCGGTCGGCTGGCATCATGCGACTGCCTGGCCCATCGCGGCGAGCAACGCCGACGATGGCGCGATCGCGCCGAACACCCCTCCTTGCATTGTGACCATCTTGAGCGCCGCCTCGTAATTTCCTACGTCGGTGGCGCCTGTGCAGTCGGTGAGGAGCAGGCATTCGTAACCACGGTCGTTCGCGTCCCGCATGGTGGTGTGCACGCACACATCAGTGGTGATGCCTGTGAAGATGAGGTGGGTGATGCCGCGAGTGCGCAGCAACAGGTCCAGGTCCGTGGCGTAGAACGAGCCCTTGCCTGGTTTGTCGATCACGATCTCGCCGTCGATAGGCGCGACCTCGGGGACGATCTCCCAGCCCGGCTCTCCCCTGGTGAGGATTCGACCACACGGCCCGAGGGTGCCTATCCCCGCGCCGATCCTCTCCGAGCGCCACAGCTTGTTGGGCGGGAGATCCGACAGGTCAGGCCTGTGACCTTCTCGCGTGTGGAACACATGCATTCCCACGGCTCTCGCGGCAGCGAGGACGCGCTGCGTGGGCCCAAGACCCGCCCGCGTGAGGTTGAGGTCATAACCCATCGCGTCGACATATCCGCCCGGCCCGCAGAAATCTACTTGCCAGTCGATGTTGATGAGCGCTGTGCGCTCCGGCGCGAAGCCGCCGTCATAGGGCCACGCGTATGGCTGAGCGTCTACCGTTCCAAAGGTGGTCACTGCTCACGTCCTTCCTGTGAATGCGGCGACAACGGCGTCGGCCGTTCCCACCGCCCCGAAAATTCCCCCAGACATCTCGATCATCGACACCGCATGGGCCGCGAGCTGTGGCTCGTACGGCTGGCAGGCGTCTGCGACATAGAGACACTCGAAGCCCATGTCGTTTGCCGTCCGCATGGTGGAATGCACGGACGTCTCTGCGCCGAGTCCCACCAGCACGAGCCGCTTGGCACCCGCGGCTCGCAAGTGCGCCTCGAGACCGCTGCCGTAGAACCCATCGATGCCGTGGGAGTCGAACCTGTGCTTTCCTTCCGGCAGCCCGACGCTGTGGCCGGGTCCGGCGAAGGCCGGCGGGGGCGCGGTGTGGAGGCTTATCACCGAGCCGCCCGCCGCCTCGATCGCAGCGGCCACCTCGGAGGCGGCCACCAGCACCGCGCTATCCACCGGTCCGTCCCACGGCGGGCTCACCACAAGGACCGCAGTGCTGGAGGCGCCCAAGTCGCCGTCGAAGGGCCAGGGATAGGGCGTGGTGTCGGCGACACGCACTCCGAGGTTTTGCGTCATGGTCAGCCTGCGAGGTTGCCGATGACGCCGGTCACGAAGTAATCGATGACGTCGATCTCTTCGTAGGTTGGCACCACGCCTTCCTCGACCTTGACGGTGCCGTCCTGCGCGGTGACCGGTCCGACGAAGGGAGAGCCGCCCTCGGTTCCGAGCCACTCTTGCTTCTCGGCGATGAGCGCCTTGGTCTCCTCTGAGACCTTGGGGCCGTAATCGGCGAGAACGAAGGGGTTGTCGCCGGTCTTGTAGCCCACGCGGTAGTTGGCGTTGAACTCCGAGCCGGTGAAGTCGCCGGCGAGGATCGTCTCGACGATCTGGGTGTACAGGGGGCCCCAGTTCCATACGGCGCCGGTGAGCCAGCCTTCGGGGGCGAGCTCCGAAGCGTCAGCGTGGTAGCCCACCGTGTACGCGCCAGCGGACTCAGCGGCGTCGATCACCGTCTTGGTGCAGTCCTGATGCTGGGTGAGGACGTCAGCTCCCTGGCTCAGCAGCGACTGGGCCGCCTCACGCTGGGCCGCAGGGTCGCACCACGACGACGTGCTCACGGCGATGACCTGGGCGTCTGGGTTGACGGACAGCGCGCCCAACTCGAACGCGTTGATGTTGCCGATGGTCTGCGGGATGGGGAAGGCGTAGACGTAGCCGAGCTTGTTGGTCTCTGTGGCCTCTCCCGCCGCGATGCCCGCAAGGTACATGGGCTCATACACGGTGCCAAAGTAGGTCCCGATGTTGCCGCCAATGTCGCCCGTGATGGTGTTGCCCTGTTGGACCACGACAACGTCGGGGTGAGAGGCGGCGACCTTCTGCGCGGCGTCGAGGTGGCCGTAGGAGGTGGCGAAGAGGATCTTGGCGCCGCGGTCGATCATCTGCTCCATGGTCGCCACGGCGGAGTCGTCCTCAGGGACGTTCTCTGCCGTGAGGATCTCGAGGTCAGGGAACTCTTCGCCGATCACCGCGGAGGCCTCAATGACCGCCTGGTTGTAGCCGTAGTCGTCTTTGGGTCCAACCGTGATGAAGCCGATGGCCGTTCCGCCAACGCCCGGGGCATCCGCCGCCCCCGAGGTGCCAGTGGTCGGCGACTCCTCCGCCGGGGTGCACGCGGCAAGGCCGAGTGCTGCCACCGCGAGGACGGCCGCTATCGCGACCCTGGGAGTACCTTTGTGCATGGTGTTCCTTCCAATCTTCACGGCCTTGCCGTGGGGTGAGGGGGACGGGGAACTCCACTTCCCCGTGAGTCGAGCGGAGAGCTCAGGTGATTGCGGCTCGCACATTGCTACGGGTCCGCGGGCGCGTTCTCGAACACCCGTTTCAGCTCGGCAGGCGCGCTAGAAATGGTGCGCCTGCCGAGTGCGGCGAGAACGACGATCGTCAGCACGAAGGGGATGACGTGCAGGGCGAACTGGTTGACGGAGTAGCCGCGAGCCTGCAGGGCGGGGCCCAGCGCGAGCGCGGCACCAAACAAGAACGCGCCACCAAAGACGCGCAGCGGGCTCCAGCTTGCGAAGATCACGAGCGCGACCGCGATGAACCCGCGACCGGCAACCATGTTCTCGAACCACGTGTTGGTGTACGCGATCGACAGGTGCGCGCCGCCGATGCCGGCGAAGAACCCGCCAGCGACGACGGCTGCCATGCGCACCGTGGAGGCCTTGTAGCCGTGCACCGCGAGCGCCTCCGTGCGCTCTCCCGCCGTGCGCACCAGCAGCCCAATGCGCGTGCGGAACAGCACGTACCAGACCAGTGGAACGGCAACGTAGGCGAGGTACACGAGGGGGTCTTGGTTGAAGAACACCGGCCCCACGAACGGAATCGAACTCAGACCAGGGACCGCGAACTTCTGGAACGGCGTGATCGATTCGCCAACATACGAGGCGCCAAACAGCGAGGTGAGCCCCAGCGCGAGAAACAGCACGGCAAGGCCCGACGCAAACTGGTTTGCTCCTCTGCGAACCACAAGCACCGCATGCGCTGCCGCGAGCGAGGCGCCAACTAGCGCACCGACGAAGGCGCCAAGCCACGGGTTGCCCGTCTCAGCGGCCACGATGTACGCGGCGCACGCGCCGCCAAGCATTGAGCCCTCGGTACCCAGGTTGATGACTCCGGCACGCTCAGAGACCGTCTCCCCCACTCCCGCGTAGAGGATTGAGGTGCCACCGCGCACACCGCCGGTTGCGACGTCGAGGATCATGCTCATGGCTTCCTCTTCCTGATCGTTGTCCAGCCGAGCACGGCCATCAGCAGCAGCGCGGTAAGGATGTTGACGGTTGCGGCCGGGAGACCGGAGTCGAGCTGGAGCGAGTCCGCCGCAACAGACAGCGCCGCGAGCGCGAAGGCGGAGATCAGGACCGGACCGGTTCGGTGGCGAGCGAGCCAGCTCGCAAGGAAGCCGATGTAGCCGAGCTGCAACCCAAAGCCTGAGCGCAGCTTGTACTCGACACCCGCGAACTCAATCATTCCCGCGAGCCCGGCCAGGGCGCCGCCAACTAGCAAGGCACTCAGCAGCAGCCATGTGACCGGCATGGCGGAGCGTCGGGCGGCCTCGGCGTTGCCGCCAACAACCTGGAGCCGGAATCCCCACCGGGTCTTGACGAGGAGCCAGCCGAGCGCGATCACCGCGATCACGGCGAGCACGAGCCCAACGTGCACCCCCGTAGCGCCGAGCGTCGGCAGTTTTGCGGCCCCCGCGAGCTCTCTCGTCGCCGGCTGGGCCGCCGCAGACTCTCGCCAAGGCTGGTAGATCAGGAACAGGAGCAGATCGAGCGCGATGAAGTTCAGCAGCAGCGTCGTGACCGCTTCGTTGACGTTGAAGCCGATGCGCAGCAGTCCCGCTATTCCCGCCCACGCGGCTCCCGCGAGCATGCCTGCGACGATCATGAGGGCCACCGTCACGGTGCCGGGAAGTGTCTGGTCTACGAGGAGCGCCACGCCTGCCGCCGCGATGGCGCCCAGGAGGATCTGACCCTCACCACCCACGTTGATCATCCCCGCCTTGGCCGGCACCACCACCGCGAGAGCGGCGAGCATGATGGGGGCCATGCGGATGGCAATCTCTGTGAGCGATCGCGGCCTCGCGAAGGTGGACGTCCACATGTCCGCGTAGACCTCGAGCGGGTTGGCGCCCTTGAACGCGACGAGCGCGCCAAAGATCACAAGAGCGCCGAGGATGGCACCGCCCCAGCGGACCACGTGCGGCCAGGCGGCCGCCAAGCGGTCACGGATCGGGGCCGACGCCGTGGTCACCTCGCTCATGCGTGTGCCCCTTCCACCATGAGTTGGCCGAGAGCCTTGCGGTCGAACTTCCCTGCCGGCACTTCACCGGAGATCTCGCCGTCGTGCATCACGACGATGCGGTCGGCTAGCGCCATGAGTTCGTCGAGGTCTTCCGAGACCATGAGCACCCCGGCCCCCCTATCGCGGGCGGCGAGCAGGAGCTCTTGCGTTCGGCGAACGTTGGCGGCGTCGAGCCCACGGCTTGGGTACGCGGCCACCACGAGCGTCGAGTCAATCCCCAGCTCTCGGGTGATGATCACGCGCTGGATGTTGCCGCCAGAGAGCTCTGACAGCAGCCGGTGACGTGGCGCGATGTTGAGGCCAAGGCGCTCGTTTGTGGCGTCGGTACTGTCGCGCACCGCTGCCCAGTCGATTCCTGGGCCGCGCGCCGGCAGCGGTCTGCCGTCAAGAACCATGTGCTCAAGGACAGTGAGTCGTGAGACAACCGAGTCGGCCACCGGGTCCTCTGGAATGCTGACGGCGCCCGCATCGACAGCGTCGTGTGCGGACTCGACCGCCTCCCCGTTGACCCTGACGGTTCCCTCCGTTGGCTTGCGCAGCCCAGAGGCCACCTCGCACAGTTCTCGCTGGCCCGAGCCGGCGACGCCCGCAACGCCTACGAGTTCTCCGGGCTGGATGGTGACGGATACCGCCTTGAGCGCGACGTGTCCGCGGTCACCCAACGCGCTGACCCTGTCGAGTACGAGCGCCGGGGTCTCAGCCACGACCACCGCGTCTCGCGGCGCAACGAGCGGCGGTACGGCCTTGCCGACCATGGCCTCGATGAGTTCGTCGTCCGTGTAGTCGCTGGGAGCGACGCCCTCGAGCACCACCTCGCCCCCTCGCAGGACCGTCACCGTGTCCGCGATCGCTCGCACCTCGCGCAGCTTGTGGGTCACGATGACGATGCCCAGGCCTTGGTCGCGCAAGTGCCGCACCACGCCAAGCAGCGCGTCGACCTCTTGGGGAGCAAGCACCGACGTCGGCTCGTCGAGAATGACGAGCCTCGCCCCCGTCATGAGCACCTTGAGGATCTCGACGCGCTGGCGCTCGCCGATCGACAGGTGCTGCACCTTGGCCTTGGGGTCCACGCCCAGCTTGAACTCGTCGGACGCCGATTGCACCTTTGCCGCGATCTCATCCATCCGCATGAAGAAGCCGGTGTCCAGCGCGAGCGCGATGTTCTCTGAAACGGTGAGGGCCGGCACCAAGCGCAGGTCCTGGAACACCATGCCGATGCCGAGCCCGCGTGCCTCTGCGGGGCTTCCCGGGTTGGCCTCCTTGCCGTCGACGAGCATCCAGCCCTCGTCTGGCGCGTAGACGCCAAAGATCATCTTGAGAAGCGTCGATTTCCCTGCGCCGTTCTCGCCAACCAGCGCGTGGACCTCGCCGGGCATGACTCTGAGTGAGACGTCATGGTTGGCAACCACTTCACCAAAGCGCTTGGTGAAGCGGCCAAGGTCCAGGATGGGAGTGGGCACAGGCGTCATGGGGTCAGTTCCCGTCCCCTGCGGCTGCGACCGCGGATCATGCGCGCCATGGCCGTCGCCGCCCGCTCTTCGACCACGTCGAGCGACGCGCCGATGTGCTCTCGCATGAGGTGGGCGGCGTCGTCGAGATCTCGCCGCATGACGGCTTGCGTGATCGCAAGGTGCTCGTCAATCGATAGGGCAATGCGATCTTCGGTGAGAAAGTCGTACATGCGCACTGGGCGGATTCTCGCGTTGACGGTCTCGAGCATCTCGACAATCGCGATATTGCCCGACGCTCTGCACAGGGCCACATGAAAGCTCTCGTCAAGCTCGATGAAGGAGCCGTCGGGTTGGGGAGGGTCCGCCTTGATCGCCAGCCATCGCGAGTGAATGGTCTCGAGCATCGCCTCGTCATGCGCAATGCCGTCGTCTTTGGCGCGCACAATCCCGTGGACCTCAAGCGCAAGGCGCAGCTCATAGAGGTCGCGAAGGTCCATGAGATCCGGTTCCGCGACGTAGAAGCCGCCGTCGGCGTATTGGTTGAGAAGACGGTCCGCGTGGAGCCGCAGCATCGCCTCTCGAGCTGGCGTCCTGGACACCCCAAGGCGTTCCGCCACCGCTTCTTCACCTAGCCGCAGGCCAAAAGGGAATTCGCCGGTAAGGACCAGCCGTCGCAACTCGCGATAGGCCTCTTCGCGCAGCAGTCGAGCGGTCGCTCGCTTCGACGCGCCCTCTGTATGGTCGGCTGTATACATGGCGGCAACTGTCCTCCGGGTTTGTTTCCCCTGGACTGCCCCGCACGTTAAATCCGTGTGTCAACTGTCCGAATGACGTAAATCTCGCGTTACGCGCTGTCACGACTGTCGCACCTGTCCTACGGTTACCCCATGGCAGACGTCGTCCTGGTTCACGGCGCCGCGTCCACAGCAGCGGTCTGGAACCGTGTGGTGACCGCGCTGCACCCTCTGAGCGTGCTCGCTCCTGACCGCCCAGGCACGGGCGATCTCGCAGCCGAAACCGACTGGCTTGAGTCGATCAGCGAGGGCGCCGTGGTGTTCGGCATGAGCGGCGGCGCGACCCTCGTGCTCGAGCTCGCCGCGCGACGCAACTCGCAACAAGGCAGCTCGGAACAACGCAGCGCGGCCCGCGCCCTCATCGCGCATGAGCCCGCAGCCGGCAGCCACTCCCCCGAGCTGTTCGGACCTCTCGCGGCCGCGCTCGAGGCGAGTGGCGTCAACGGGTTCGGCTCGACTCTCTATGGGCCGCGATGGACACCGGCCCCCGGACTGACGCTCGAACAGGTGCAGCGAGACCTCGCGATGTTCAGGTCCTTCGAGCCAGCCCCACCACAACATCCCCACGTGGTTGTCACCACCGGCGAATACTCGCCGCCACTCCGCCACCAGATCGCAGGCAGGCTCAGCGGGCTCGGCTACGCCCTGCGCACACTTCCCGGCGCGAGCCACTTCGCCGCGGCCCAGGCGCCCAAGCAGGTGGCCGCGCTGATCCGCGAAACCCTGGTCAGCGTCGGGAAATGACAACGGCCCGGTCGTTCAGCTCCCGAAGACGGGGCGAACGGACCGGGCCGCGGAGCGCTAGGCGCGTCGCTGATCAGCGACGCAGGCCAAGGCGCTCAATAAGCGAGCGGTAACGCTCGATGTCCACGCGCTGAAGGTAGTTCAGCAGGTTGCGACGACGTCCAACGAGCAGCAGCAGGCCGCGGCGGCTGTGGTGGTCGTGCTTGTGCTCCTTGAGGTGCTCGGTGAGGTCGGCAATGCGCTTGGAGAGCATTGCGACCTGAACCTCAGGAGAGCCGGTGTCGCCCTCGTGGGTGGCGTACTCGGCCATGATGGACTTCTTAGTAGCAGCGTCGAGCGGCACTTCATCTCCTTCTCAAGGATCGTTGCGCGGCGCACCCGGGCACTTCCACCGGGGCACTGGGAACCGCGGCCGTTACACGGCGAGGATCAAGTGTAGCAGGGATGGGCGCCTCATGGACCCCTCCGCTTGGGCGCCGCCTGCAGCGTGGGAGCTGTCACTCCAGGGGCGGTGTGAGGCTCCGGCGCCTCGCCTGAGACCGTGCGCGCGACGTGCTGCGACCTGCGCATCCGGCTTTCAAGCCTGATCGCGAGGCGCGACACCACGATGTTGATGGTGATGTAGATGCCGGCTCCCACCACGAACAGCGGAATCGTATAGCGGTCGCCAAAGAAGTCGCGATTGGTCTTCATGATTCGCAGCAGCTCTTCGTACGACACGATGTAGCCGAGCGACGAGTCCTTGAGGAGGACAACGAGTTGGCTCACGAGCGCTGGGAGCATGATGCGGATCGCCTGGGGCAGCTCGATCGCGAGGGTGGTGCGCATCGGCGACAGGCCGATGCTGAGTCCCGCCTCTCGCTGTCCCTTAGGAAGCGCCGCGAGCCCGGCGCGCACGATCTCGGCGACCACCGCCGCGTTGTAGACGACGAGGCCGAACACGACGGACCACAGCGGCTCCCACCCGAGCACGAAGCGGGCGAAGAACATGAGCAGCAGCACGGGCAGCCCGCGAGCCAGCTCGGTGATGACCGCCATGGATCCTCGCGACACCTTGAAGCGCAGCCCACGACGCAGCGTCGACACCAGGATGCCGAGCGTGAGCGCCATGGGCGCAGCAATCGCCGCCGCGAGGAGCGTGGCCCTGATGCCGCGCAGCAGCGAACCCCACACGTCGCCGGCCGACTGCGACTTGGGTGGATCCCACAGCACCTGCCAGCGATCGTCGAAGACGCCGCGGCGATACAACGACATCACGACGAAGCCGATGAGCACGAGGAATGCCGCGGTGAAGACGACGTTGAGGATCACGTCCCTGCGCTTAGCGCGCGGGCCCGGAACGTCGTAGAGGACTGACTGCTCACTCATCGTGCGAACGCCACCTTTCGCTCGATGCGCGAGGCGAGGATGCCCAGCGGAATCGTGATCAGCAGGTACATCACACCGATGCCGAAGAAGATGAAGATCGCGTCAGACGCGTGCAGGTTGGTGAGTCGCTTGGAGATCGCGACCATCTCCGTGAACGCAAAGCCCGCCGCGACCGACGTGTTCTTGACGAGAGCGATGAGCACCGAGATGAGCGGCGGAACCGAGGTGCGCCACGCTTGGGGAAGCACCACCTGCGACAGCGTCTGCCCGAACGTGAAGCCCAGCGAGCGGGCCGCTTCCGCCTGGCCAACGCCCACCGAGTTGATGCCTGCGCGGAGCGCTTCGCAGACGAACGCACTGGTGTAGAGGGTGAGGGCGATGATCGAGGTCTGGAATCCAAGTTCGGGAACGAAGCCAAGCGATGGAACGACGAACACCCAGAAGAAGAACATCAGAGTGAGCGGGGTGTTGCGGACTATCTCCACGTACAGGGTTCCGAAGGTTCGCAGCGGGCCCACGGGAGAGACGCGGAATGCCGCGAGCACGGTGCCAAGGGCCAGCGCGAGCGCACCAGCGACCGCCGCGAGCGACAGGGTCGCAAGGAAGCCGCCCCAGATGAGGCCGAACTCCTCAATGAACGTCTCCACGCACTTCCTCCTGAGCGGGACGTGCGGCCCCAGCGGGTGCTGGGGCCGCGTCCCTGGAATCCCCTCTTAGTAGCGGTCCACCGACGGGGGCGTGGGCTCGGGGAGCACCGTGCCTGCCGTGGCGTTCCACGCGTCGAGCCAGCGGCCGTCCTCGAAGATCTCTTCGAGCACGTCGTTGATCCACATGCGGAAGTCGGTGTCGTCCTTCGCGAGTCCAATGCCGTAGGGCTCCTCGGTGAACGGCTCGCCAACGACCTTGAACTCGCCGTCGGACTCGGCAACATAGCCAGCGAGGATGACGTTGTCTGTCGTCAGCACGTCGACCTGGTTGTTGCGCAGCGGCTCAAGGCAGTCGGTGTAGGCCTCGAACAGCTTGAGGTTCGCCTCTGGGTAGTTCTCCGCGATGTTCGCCGCAGGAGTCGAACCCTCTACCGAGCACACGTTCTTGCCGGCGAGGTCATCGGGACCGTTGATGTCCGAGTTGTCGCTCAGCACCATCAGCGCCTGGCCCGCGTTGTAGTAGGGACCGGCGAAGCTGACCTTCTCCTTGCGCTCGTCATTGATCGTGTACGTCGCGATGACGATGTCCACCGTGCCGTCGGCGATGTACGCCTCGCGGTTGGCAGAGACCGTCTCGACCCACTTGATGTTGTCGGCAGAGATTCCGAGCTCACCAGCGATGATCTTGCCGATCTCCACGTCGAACCCCTCTGGGTTGCCGCTTGGCGCCTTAAGACCGAACAGCGGCTGATCGAACTTGGTGCCGATCGTGATCGAGCCCGCTGACGCGAGCTTCGCCATCGTCGAGCCCTCTGGGAAGTCTCCAGGCTCCGCGGCTGGCGAACTGTCTGCCGGATCCGACGAACAGGCCGCAAGGGCGAGCATGGCCGCAGCGACGAGCGCGGCCCCCTTCATGTACTTGTGCATGTGCTTCTCCTCCTGGTTGCGGCCCTTGTGGGGCCTTGGCTAGTGCGTGAGAATCTTGGCGAGGAAGTCCTTTGCCCTGTCGGACTGAGGATTCGTGAAGAAGGACTCGGGGTCGGTCTCCTCGACGATCGCCCCGTCTGCCATGAAGACCACCCGGTTCGCCGCTTTGCGTGCGAAGCCCATCTCGTGGGTGACGACCATCATCGTCATGCCGTCCTTCGCAAGGTTGGTCATGACATCGAGGACCTCGGTGATCATCTCGGGGTCGAGCGCTGACGTGGGCTCGTCGAAGAGCATCACCTTGGGCTCCATTGCGAGAGACCTCGCAATGGCGACGCGCTGCTGCTGACCGCCCGAAAGCTGCGCTGGGTACTTCTGGGCCTGATTCGCGACTCCCACTCGCTCGAGCAGGGCCATGGCCTTGTCGCGCGCCTCGGCCTTGCTGGATCCGCGCACCTTGATGGGGCCAAGCGTCACGTTCTCGAGGATGGTCTTGTGCGCAAAGAGATTGAAGGACTGGAACACCATGCCGACGTCCGCGCGCAGCTGTGCGAGGGCCTTGCCTTCTGCGGGGATGGGCACACCGTCGATGCGAATGGTGCCCGAATCGATCGTCTCGAGGCGATTGATGGCCCTGCACAGCGTGGACTTGCCGGAGCCGGAAGGACCGATGATGACGAGCACTTCGCCGCGGGCCACCGACAGGTCGATGTCCTTCAGGACATGCAGATCGCCGAAGTGCTTATTGACGCGCTCGAGTACGACGAGAGCGTCCGAATCGCGCGAATCGGACATAGGTGCCATTCATCGACCATAGCGCCCATGTTCTGACAATTCACCTCCTAAGGGAGGTGGAGCACCTCCCGGCACCACACGACGTCGGCGCTGAGCGCCTCCGTGAGGGCCTCAATGGAGCCGAAGTCGAGCATGGGACGGCGCCAGGCCACGAGGTCAAGCGTGACCTCGGCGTCGTAGAGGAACAGGTCCTTGCGATCGATGACGAACGCCTCCACGCGCAGGTCGGTTCCACCCACCGTGTAGTTGAGCCCAAGGCTCACTGCGGCGGGGAGAGGCTCGCCAACAAGCGGAGCCGCCGTAGCGTCGGCCGTTCCCACCATGGGTCCTGGCGTCACGACAGTGAGCCATGCGGCGTACACGCCGTGACGGGGAATCATGCCGTCGGCGACGTCGATGTTTGCCGTGGGGAAGCCGATGGTGCGGCCAATCTTGTCGCCGTGCACCACCGTTCCGCGGAGTCGGTGGGGGCGGCCGAGAATCTCATTCGCAGCGGGCAGGTCCCCCCTGTCGAGCAGCTCTCGCACCCACGTGGACGACCAGCGCCGGCCAGAATCCGAGACCCCAGCGGCGTCGTCGATCACCTCCACCTCGAACCCGTACTTCGCCGCGAGCTCCCGCATCGTGGTGATGTCGCCAGCGTTGCCGCGGCCGAATCGCGTGTCCCTGCCCGTGACGACGCATGCGGCGCGCAGTCCGTTCACGAGGTAATCGCGGACGAACTCCTCTGGGGTCTGCCGAGCGAACTCGAGCGTGTAGTTGATGACGAGCGTGCCGTCGAGTCCGGTAGCCGCAAGGCGCTCAAGACGGTCAGCGAGTCCCGTGACGAGCTCCGGCTGGTGCGCCGGGTCATGCACGGCCTTGGGGTGGGGGTCGAAGGTGACGGCGATAGCGACGATGCCGCGAGAGCGGGCGTCGGCAACCATGCGTTCAAGGACCGCCTGGTGTCCGCGGTGGACCCCGTCGAAGTTGCCGATGGTGACAACGGCAGGGCCCAGGTCGCGAGGTACCTCATCGAGCGAATGCCACACCTGCATGAGGTCATTGTGCCGGAGCAAACACCACCGCCGGTTTCGCCGTGCCATCTGCGATCTCAACGATCGCTATCGCCTCGCCATCGCTCATGGCAACGGCCGTGCCCTCGCCCTCAGCTGAGATCCGCTGGCCATAGCCCAGCGCCGTCGCATCCTTGGCATCGATCGTGAGAACAGGCAGCGACTGAGAGGCGGCCGCCGCCAGCGGGATCAGGCGGGTGGTCGCGCCCTGAGCCTCGAGCGCCTCGAGCGTCGCGGCATCGTCCAGAGAGAATCGCCCGACGCTCGTGCGGCGCAGCGCGGTCAGGTGACCGCCCACTCCTGCCGCGGCTCCCAGATCCCTCGCCAAGGCGCGGATATACGTTCCGGAGCTCACGTCGACCGTGACATCAAGATCGATCACTCCGCCGTCGCGACGGGTCGCGAGCACATCGAAGCGGGAGACGGTGACGGGACGGGCGGCAAGCTCGACGTCCTCACCCGCGCGAACGCGAGCATATGCGCGCTCCCCTGCCACCTTGATCGCGCTGACTGCGCTGGGCCGCTGCTGGATGTCGCCGGTCAACTGGGCCACAGCGTCGGCGATCTGGGAATCGGTGACTGCTGAAGCGTCGGTGGTGGCGACCACCTCGCCTTCCGCGTCGTCCGTGATCGTCGACACGCCAAGCCGGATGGTCGCGTCGTACGTCTTGCTGTGAGCGGAGATGTAGGTGAGCAGTCGCGTGGCTTTGCCGCAGGCGACGACGAGCACGCCGGTCGCCATGGGGTCGAGCGTGCCGCCGTGCCCCACCTTGCGGGTGCCGAGCAGTCGCCGCATGCGAGCGACGACGTCGTGCGACGTCCAGCCTGCCGGCTTGTCGACGACGACGATGCCTGACGGGTCAGTCATCCTCTTCCGGATGCTTGTACGGGTCTTCGTCTCCCGCGTACGTGGCGTTCTCGCGAAGCTTGGCGAGTTCCGCGTCGCGGACAGCCGCCTCGTGCAGCGCCTTGTCGAGGCTCGCCGCGGTCTCGGGGACGGCATCCAAGTGGAACTCGAGCGACGGCGTCAGGCGAATGCCCAACTGGCCGCCGACGAGCGAGCGCAGGCGACCCTTGGCAGAGGCGAGGGCGGCGGCCGTGGCCGCGCGCTCCTCCTCCCCTCCAAGCACCGTGTAGAACACCGAGGCCTGCTGGAGGTCTCCGGTGACCCGAACATCGGTCACCGTGACGAATCCCAGGCGCGGGTCCTTGATCTCGGTCTCAAGCGCACCGGCAACGATCTTCTTGATCGTGCCGGCAAGCTTGAGAGCACGCGGTGAGTCGCTCATCAGGTCCTCGGAATCTCGACCATCTCGAAGGTCTCGATGATGTCGCCAACCTGGATGTCGTTGAACTTGCCAAGGCCGATGCCGCATTCGAAGCCGTCGCGGACCTCGGTGACGTCGTCCTTGAAGCGACGCAGCGTCTCGATCGTGGGCTCGCCAACGACGACGCCGTTGCGAGACACGCGAGCCGTCGCGTTGCGCTTGATGACACCGTCGCGGACCAGGCAGCCCGCGATGTTGCCGAACTTGGACGAGCGGAAGATCTCCATGATCTCCGCCGAGCCAGTCGAGCGCTCCTCGAACTCCGGCTTGAGCATGCCCTTGAGCGAAGCCTCGACGTCCTCGAGCGCGCGGTAGATGACAGAGTAGAAGCGCATGTCGACGCCCTCCCTGTCCGCGAGCTCCTGGACGCGCTCCGCAGGACGCACGTTGAAGCCGATGATGATGGCGTTGTCGACGGTTGCGAGGTTGACGTCGTTCTGCGTCACGGCACCCACACCGCGGTGGATGATGCGCAGGTCGACTTCCTTGCCCACATCGATCTGGAGCAGCGCATCCTCGAGGGCCTCGACGGCACCAGAGACGTCACCCTTGATGATGAGGTTGAGGGTCTCGACCTTGCCCTCCTCGAGGGCCTTGTTGAAGTCCTCAAGGCTGATGCGCTTGCGACGGCGAGCGAGCTGAGCGGCACGCTCCGCGGCCTCACGCTTCTCGGCGATCTGGCGAGCGGTGCGGTCGTCGTCGGCGACGAGGAAGGTGTCGCCTGCTCGCGGCACCGACGTCAGACCGATGACAAGCACCGGACGCGCGGGCGCCGCCTCTGTCACCTGGTTGTCGTGCTCGTCGAACATCGCACGCACGCGGCCGTGGGCCGTGCCCGCGACGATCGCGTCGCCAACGCGCAGCGTTCCGGAGTTCACGAGCACCGTGGCAACAGCACCGCGACCCTTGTCGAGGTGCGCCTCAACCGCAACACCGCGAGCGTCCTTGTTGGGGTTCGCACGCAGGTCAAGGCCGGCATCCGCGGTCAGCAGCACGGCGTCGAGAAGCTCGTCGATGCCGATGCCCTTGAGCGCGGAGACGTCGACGAACATCGTGTCGCCGCCGTACTCCTCGGCAACGAGGTTGTACTCGGTCAGCTGCTGGCGGATCTTGGCAGGGTTGGCACCCTCCTTGTCCACCTTGTTGACCGCGACCACGATCGGCACATTGGCGGCCTGAGCGTGGTTGAGCGCCTCAATCGTCTGAGGCATGACGCCGTCATCCGCAGCCACAACGAGGATCGCGATGTCCGTCACCTTGGCACCACGCGCACGCATGGCGGTGAATGCCTCGTGACCAGGGGTGTCGATGAAGGTGATGGCACGGTCCACGCCCTCGTGGTTGTGGTGCACCTGGTACGCGCCGATGTGCTGGGTGATGCCGCCGGCCTCGCCAGAGATGACGTCCGACTTGCGGATCGCGTCGAGCAGTCGCGTCTTACCGTGGTCGACGTGACCCATGACGGTCACGACCGGCGGACGCGGCTCAAGCTCTTCATCAGTCTCGGCAGCGAGCTCCGCCTCGAGGTCAAGACCGAAGTCCTCAAGGAGCTCCTTGTCCTCGTCCTCCGGCGACACGATGATGATGTTGTAGCCGAGCTCGACGCCGAGCGCCTCGAACGTGTCCTCATCGAGCGACTGCGTGGCCGTCGCCATCTCACCGAGGTGGAACAGCACCGTCACGAGCGAGGCGGGGTTGACATCAATCTTCTCTGCGAAGTCCGTCAGCGTGGCGCCGCGACGCAGGCGAATGGGAGTGGAGCCGTCGCCGCGCGGAATCTGCACGCCGCCAATGGCCGGTGCTTGCTGCTGTTCGTACTCTTGACGCTTGGCACGCTTCGACTTGCGCGAGCGAGCGGGCTTGCCGCCCTGACGACCGAAGGCACCAGCGGTGCCGCCACCGCGACCGCGGCCACCAGGGGCCGGACGACCGCCGGGAGCGCCAGCACCAGGGCCACCGGGTCCACCCGGACGCGGCGCGAAGCCGCCCGGACGGGGGGCGCCGCCACCGGGACGCGGGGCACCGGCACCGCCGGGACGCGGAGCACCGGGACGCGCGGCACCGGCACCACCGGGGCGCGGCCCGGGGGTGCGAGGAGCCTGGAAGGGGTTGTTGCCACCCGGACGCGGGCGCGGACGCGGAACGTCGCTGCGGTCCGAGAACGGGTTGTTTCCGCCCGGTCGGGGACGCGGGCGAGGCATGTCCGCAGGCGAGGGCGCGGGAGCGCTGGGCTTGGCCGACGCTGCGGCAGGGGCCTCAGGGGCGGGCGCCTTGGGAGCGGGAGCCGCCTCAGCGTCGGGCTTGGGCGCCTCAGGTGCCGCGGGTGCGGCGGGCTTGGGTGCTGCCGGCTTGGGCGCGGCAGGAGCCTTCGCCGCAGGGGCAGCCGCTGCCGGCTTGTTGGCGGCAGCAGGGAAGGCTTCGCGCGCCTTGCGCACGACGGGTGCTTCCAAAGTAGAAGACGGACCCTTGACGTACTCGCCAAGCTCGTTGAGCTTGGCAATCAGGTCCTTGCTCGGTACACCGAGCTCCTTCGCGATCTCATGAACGCGGGGCTTTGCCACAATTCTCCTGTCTCGGTTCGCCCGGACAGGGTCGAACCATCGTTACTGCTGGGTACTCATTTCGAGGTACTCATCGGGTGCTCATGGGCTTTCATCCCGTTCTGTCGATGGGTGGGCACGAACTAGGTTAGCCGAGTCCCAGCGAAGAGGCGTCAGCCACGCTCGTGCGGAACGCACGTGCGAAGGCTCTGCGCTTGATCGCCAGGTCAAGGCATTCCTGACTGCGGTGCAGCCATGCGCCGCGGCCAGGCTGAGTGGCCTTCTCATCGATGACGACACGGCCGTCGACGAGGGTCACTCTCACCAGATCCGACCGAGCTGCCTTCTGTCGACATCCCACGCACGTTCGCAGGGGCCTGTGAGGGCCTTCGTGCGAGGTGGGGGTTTCTCGAGACGACGTGCTCGGCTCGACCATTCTACTCGCTCGCCTTAAGAATCGGCACCGGGCTTCGACGCGCCGGGCACGTCGGGGGCCTCATCCGAGCGAATGTCGATGCGCCAGCCGGTGAGGCGCGCGGCGAGGCGGGCGTTCTGACCCTCCTTGCCGATGGCGAGCGAGAGGTGGAAGTCGGGCACGATCACGCGGGCCGCCTTAGCCTCCTCGTCGACAACCTCGACGGAGACCACACGGGACGGGGACAGCGCATTGCCGACGAACGTCGCGGGATCCTCGTCCCAGTCGACGATGTCGATCTTCTCGCCCCGCAGCTCGCTCATGACGGCGCGGACGCGAGCGCCCATGGGCCCGATGCATGCGCCCTTGGGGTTGACGCCGGGCACCGTCGCGCGGACGGCAATCTTAGTGCGGTGGCCGGCCTCGCGAGCGAGAGACATGATCTCGACGGTGCCGTCGGCGATCTCCGGAACCTCAAGCTCGAACAGGCGGCGCACAAGACCGGGGTGGGTGCGCGACAGCGTGATGGAGGGTCCCTTCATGCCGCGGCTCACATCGAGCACGTACGCGCGGAGGCGATCGCCGTGCGTGTACGTCTCCGTGGGCACCTGCTCATGCGGCGGGAGGATGGCCTCGACGTCGCCGATGTCGACGTGCACATTGCGGGGGTCCGCGGACTGCTGGATCACGCCGGAGACGAGGTGTCCCGCGCGGTCCGCGTACTCGCCGAGCACCGCCTCGTCGCCCGCTTGGCGCAGTCGCTGCACGATCACCTGGCGAGCGGTCGCTGTGGCGATGCGGCCAAAGTCATGCGGAGTGTGGTCGAACTCCTCGCTCAGTTCGGCAACGCCGTCCTCGTCGACCGAGAGCTCCTCGCGGGCGAGGATCGTCACGAGGCCGGTCTCGCGGTCGAGGTGTGCGCGAGCGTTCCGGTACGCGCCGGGCGTCTTGTGATACGCGGACAGGAGCGCCTGCTCAATCGCGTCGACGAGAACGTCGAAGCGAATGTCCTTCTCCTTCTCGAGCCCACGCAGGGCGTTCAGATCAATGTCCATGCGTCATCCCTGGCCCTTGAAGTCGATCTCGATGGAACCGACGACAACACTGTCAAAGGGGATCCGGCGCTCGCCGTCGAGCACCAGGTCCTCTCCATCGACCTCCGTGAGGCGGCCCTTCACGATGGTGCCGTCAACGAGATCAAGAGCCACGAGTCGCGTGCGGGCGCGCAGGAAGTGCCGGCGCTCCGTGAGCGGTCGCGACAACCCGGGGGTGGACACCTCGAGCGTGTAGGCGTCCGCGGGAACATTCGCCTCGTCAAGCGCGGCGCCGATGGCACGAGAGGCCTCCGCGATCGCGTCGAGAGACGCCGAGCCAAGCTCATCATCGGGGAGATCAACCGTCACGAGCACGCGCTGGCTCTTCCCGTGCTTCTCGATCGAAACCGAGTCGACGATGAGCCCTGCTGCCGCCGCACCGGGTGCGGCGAGGTGGGCAATGCGGTTCTCGATGTCCACGCCATCGCCTCCCTGTGCCGTTGCTGAAGTTGACCCCCAGTCTAGGGGGGTCGCTGGCCCATGTCATGATGGCGCCCATGACCTTGGCGAAGGCGACAGCGACGAGTGTGGCGATGCTCACGGTCGCCGTCTCCCTCACCGCGTGCTCGTGGCGGCTGGAGACCGATCCCGAGCCGTTCCGCAGCCCGTCAGAGATCACCGTTCTGCGCGACAACATCGCGGCACTTGAGCAGGCAGTCGGCACCGCCGCGGACCTCGCCACCGGTCCCCAGGCCGACGCTGAGGCAGCAGCCGTCCCCTCTCGCCTTGAACTGCTGGCTGGCGTGTCGCCCACGTCCTCTCCCCGCGCGGCGGCCGACCTTGCGGCGGCCGCTGCTGAGGCGCAGGCCGCGGCTGTCGACTGCATGGTCGCGGCTGGAGACGATCCACTCGCGGCACTGTGCGCGTCGATTGCGCTGTCCCATGCCGCGATCGCGGGGACTGCGGATCCCGACAGCGCCCCAGGCACAGTCGTCGACGGCGGAACCGAGCCCGGCTCTGACAGCGTGCTCGATCGCGATGAGATCGCAGTGCTTGCCCTCGAGCACGACAAGCTGCGCTCGCTCTATGAGGTGGCCGCCGCCCGTTCCAAGGGTGCGGAGCGCGAGCAGGCCCTCGCAGCGTCGGTCATTGAAAGGGAGCGCGTGGAGACGCTGCTCGCGGTGCCGGGAGTCCCCGACCTCACTGAACCCGTATATGACGTGCCCGCGGCGTCGGTGGCCAAGAAGGCAGCGCGAGCCGAAACCGTGCTCGCGGCGCGCAAGGCCCTCGCCGAGCGCTACGCGGCGCTGCTTGTTGGCGCGGACGTCGTAGACCGGGGGTGGCTGCTCAACGCGGCGTACGAGAACTACGTCGCGGCGGGCCGCGTGGGTCTCACCGCAAGCGAGGTTCCCGCGCTGCCGGGCACCAAGCCGGCTGCAGCGGACTAAGCGAGCGCGTCGGCGACGCGAGCGGCCACGGTGGCCACAGCGTCGGCCAGGGGCAGGGACTCCGAGGCTCCCGTGGCGCGAGTCTTGAACTCGACCTCGCCGGTCTCGAGACCACGGCCGACCACCAGGATGAACGGCGCGCCGATGAGCTCGGCGTCCTTGAACTTCACTCCCGGGGAGACCTTGGGGCGGTCGTCGTAGAGCACCTCGATGCCCGCATCCTCAAGCTCGCGAGCGAGCTTCTCGCCCGCCTCGAAGACCGCATCGTCCTTGCCGGTCGCGACCACGTGGACGTGGTACGGAGCGACCTGCGCGGGCCACACGATGCCGAGTTCGTCGTGGTTGTTCTCCGCGAGCAGCGCGACACAGCGCGTGACGCCGATGCCGTAGGAGCCCATCGTGACGACGACCTGCTTGCCGTTCTCGTCGAGCACCTTGAGGTCGAGCGCCTCCGCGTACTTGCGTCCCAGCTGGAAGATGTGGCCGATCTCGACGCCGCGAGCGAGCTCAAGCGGGCCGGAGCCGTCGGGGGCGGGGTCGCCATCGCGGACCGTGGCGCCCTCAATGGTGCCGTTGGCCTCGAAGTCGCGGCCAGCGGTGAGGTCGAAGACGTGGCGACCGGGCTCGTTGGCGCCGGTGATCCAGCGTGTGCCAGGCACGACGCGGGGGTCGAGGAGGTAAGGGATGCCGTCTTCGCCGGCCTGCGGGCCGAGCACGGCGGGGCCGATGTAGCCCTTGACCAACTCGGGGTGCTTCGCGAAGTCCTCTTCCGTCGCCGGTTCCACAAGGTGGGGCGACAGCGCGGCCTCGAGGCGAGTCATGTCAGCGTCGCGGTCGCCGGGCATGCCCACCACGAGCAGCGAGCGCTCGCCGGCAGGAGTGGTCACCGCGAGCACGACGTTCTTGAGCGTGTCGGCGGCCGTCCAGGGGCGATCCGCGCGCGGGAAGTGCGCGTTCGCGTGGTCGACGAGCGAATCGATGGTGGGCGTGTCGGGGGTGTCCTCGACGTGTGCGGCAGGAGCGTCGGACCAATCGATGGGGGGCGGCACGGGAGTGGTGACCGCCTCGACGTTCGCTGCGTAGCCGCCCGGGGAGCGCACATAGGTGTCCTCGCCAATGGGCGTGGGGCTGAGGAACTCCTCGGACTTGGAGCCGCCCATCGCGCCGGACATCGCCGAGACGATGACGTAGTCGAGGCCGAGGCGCTCGAAGATGCGCACATACGCCGCCCGCTGAGCGGCATACGAGGCGTCAAGCCCTTCGTCGCTCACGTCGAACGAGTACGCGTCCTTCATGATGAACTCGCGGCCACGCAGCAGACCCGCGCGAGGGCGCGCCTCATCGCGGTACTTGGTTTGGATCTGATAGATCTGCAGCGGCAGGTCCTTGTACGAGGAGTACAGGTCCTTGACGAGCAGCGTGAACATCTCCTCATGCGTGGGGGCAAGCAGGTAGTCGCCGCCCTTGCGGTCCTGCAGACGGAAGATGTTGGGCCCATAGTCGTCCCATCGGCCCGATGCTTCATACGGCTCCTTGGGAAGCAGCGCCGGGAAGTGCACCTCCTGGGCACCAGCAGCATCCATCTCCTCGCGCACGATCTGCTCGACCTTCGCAAGCACGCGCAGTCCCAGCGGCAGCCACGTGTAGATGCCTGGGGCGGCGCGGCGAATGTAGCCGGCGCGAACCAGCAGCTTGTGGGAGGCGACCTCGGCGTCGGCCGGGTCTTCACGGAGGGTGCGCAGGAACAGCGTGGACATGCGAAGCATGTTCCAAGCGTAGTGCCGTGCCCGGGGCCCGTCAGACGGACTTCGGAGCGGGCCCCGTCGTCGTGCCCCAGCGCACCGTGGTCGGAATCGGCGATCGGGGCGCCACGCGCCCTTCGGCCCTAGCGACGATCCAGCGTGCCACCGCTCCCCCACGCTCAAGCGGACTGTGGTCCACCGAGGTCAGATCCAGCGCGTCGTACGGCGCCCCCGTCAAGGCGTCGAAGCCGCTCACGGAGAGGTCCTCCGGCACGCTGAGGCCCAGGTCCCGAGCCGCGTCGATGACTCCCGCGGCGAGCACGTCCGCTTGGCACACGATCGCCGTCGGGCGCTCGGCCTCCGTCAGAAGCGCTCTGCCCGCCTCATACCCGTCCTCGCGCGAGACCCCGGCGCACTCGAACACAGCGGACGGCACCACGCCTGCCCTCACAAATCCCGCGAGCCGCGAGCGCACCGCAGCCGGCTTGGCTCTGAGGGCCTCCTCCATCGGCTGGATGCCGGAGCGGAGTTCATTCCGGTCGAAGAACAGCGAGACCGTGGCGATGCGCTCGTGCCCATCGTCGCGGAGCCTGCGGACAATCGCACTGATCGCCTCGGAGTCCTCAAGCAGCATCGCGACATCGTCTTCAGAGTTCCCATCGAGCTGGAGGGTGGGCACGCCGCGCGACTCGAGAATCTCGTTGGTCTCGTAGTGGTGAGAGCGACGGCGGATGCAGATGGCGCCGTCGTAGGCAAGGTCGCGCAGCAGCGCCGCGCTCTGCTCCGAACTCGCGGGAGGCACCACGAGCGCGCCATACCCCAGGTTCGCGAGCTCTCGCATGAGGCCCTCGAGCACCTGCAGCGAGAAGCGGTCGTCGCTCGCGGGATCGGTGAGCATCGCGGTGACCACGGCGATGACATGCGATCGTCCCGAGGCCAGCTGCCTGCCGAGTCCAGATGGGCCCGTGAAGCCCAGCTTCTGCGCGGCGTCGAGCACTCGCTCGAGGGACGCGGAACTGAGGCGCGACGGCTGGGAGTACGCGTAGGACGCTGTCGACTTGGACACCCCCGCGAGCCGTGCAACGTCAGCGAGCGTGGGTCGTGGCTGCCGTCCTTCGCTCTCCGTCATGCCGCCTAGCGTGCCACTATCAGGCACAATCGCGCGACTGCCTAGAACATCACGGTCGAGAACAATCCCACCTGCTCGAAGCCGATCGCCTCGTACGCGGCCAATGCAGGCGTATTGAAGTCGTTGACATACAGCGAGACAGTGGGCGCAAGTGTGGCCCGCGTACCGGCGACCACGGCGGCAAGGCCCGCCCTCGCGAGCCCTCGCCCGCGCAGCGCTGGATGCACCCACACTCCCTGCAGCTGGGCCACTCCCCCGCCTACCGCGCCCACTTCTGTCTTGAAGACCACGGCCCGACGCCCCTCAACAGTTCCGTACTGAAGGAAGGCTCTGCCTCCGCGCACCAATTGACGCAAGCGGTCCTCGTACTGGACCCGGCCGTGGCGCATGGGGTCGTAGCCCACCTCGCCGATGAACATGTGGACGCATGCGGGAAGCAGGTCGTCGTAGTCGTCGAGCGTCGCGCGCCGCACTGCGTCGAGTTCAAGGTCAGCGGCGTCGAGCGGCTTCACGTGTCGCGCCGGCCCATTGAGCGCCATCGACACCTGGCGGGGACGGAACTCGCGAGCGGGCCCCCACCACGGTTCGACCCTTCCCCACAGGTCGAGCGTGACCTCTGACGGCCCCACCATTGCGGCCGGGCGGGCCAGGCGGGAGATGGCAGCCGACGCTATGTCCGCCAGCTGCGCGTCGCGAGCGATCTCATCGGGCTCAGGGGGAAACACGGCGGTGAAGTTCGCGGCATTCCACACCAGTCCGCTGAGTTCGCGGCCCAGGCCGGCTCGCTTGCGAACAGCCCACAGGCCAGCAGAGACATGGCCGGAGTGGAGCGCCGCCTCGAGATGCATCGTGGGCACCACCGAGGCGATGGGATCCATGGCGCACAGCTCAAGTGCGGCCTCGATCTCGCGCCGCTGCAGGGGCGCCAGCACATACTGAGCGCGCCTGAGCAGCGAATCGGTCATGGCGCCGAGATCACCTGCGGACTCGCCCCCTCGACGGGCTCCATGGTCTCCGCAAGTTTCATCGCCTCTTCGATGAGGGTCTCGACGATGTCCTTCTCTGCGACCGTCTTGATGACCTCGCCCTTGACGAAGATCTGGCCCTTGCCATTTCCGGAGGCGACGCCAAGGTCGGCCTCGCGCGCCTCACCGGGGCCGTTCACGACGCATCCCATGACGGCGACGCGAAGCGGCACCTCCATACCCTCGAGGCCAGCGGTGACCTTCTCGGCGAGTTCGTAGACATCCACCTGGGCGCGACCGCAGGACGGGCACGAGACGATCTCGAGCTTGCGGGGTCGCAGGTTGAGGCTCTGCAGAATCTGAATGCCCACCTTCACCTCCTCGACGGGAGGTGCGGAAAGCGACACGCGGATCGTGTCACCGATGCCCTGGCTCAGCAGGGCGCCGAAGGCGGTGGCCGACTTGATGGTGCCCTGGAAGGCTGGACCGGCCTCGGTGACGCCAAGGTGCAGCGGCCAGTCGCCGCGCTCCGAGAGCATCTCGTAGGCGCGCACCATGACCACGGGGTCGTTGTGCTTCACGGAGATCTTGAAGTCGTGGAAGTCGTGCTCCTCGAAAAGGCTCGCCTCCCACACGGCGGACTCGACGAGGGCCTCAGGGGTGGCCTTCCCGTACTTGGCGAGGAGTCGGGGGTCGAGGGAGCCGGCGTTGACGCCGATGCGGATCGAGGTGCCGTGGTCCTTCGCGGCCTGCGCGATCTCCTTGACCTGATCGTCGAACTTCTTGATGTTTCCGGGGTTCACGCGAACGGCGGCACAACCGGCCTCGATCGCGGCGAACACGTACTTGGGCTGGAAGTGGATGTCAGCGATGACGGGGATGTTGGACTTCTTCGCGATCGCGGGAAGAGCGTTGGCGTCGTCCTGAGTGGGGCACGCGACGCGCACGATGTCGCAGCCAGCCGCGGTGAGCTCGGCGATCTGCTGGAGCGTGGAGTTGATGTCCTCGGTCTTGGTGGTGCACATCGACTGGACGCTGACGGGTGCGTCTCCTCCCACGTACACCGACCCCACCTTGATCTTGCGGGTGGGCTTGCGGGGAGCAAGCGTTGGTGCGGGAAGTGCGGGCATGCCCAAAGCGATGGAAGTCACGGTTCCAGTATCTCCCACGCTCACTAGGACACGCTCACAGGTGCCACGATGTCCGCCACGATCAGCACGACGCCCATGAGGATCAGGAGCCCAAACACGCCATATGCCAGGGGCATCATCCGGGCGACGTCCACGGGAGAGGGCTTTGGCAGTCGGCGAACACGCGCCCAGCCGTTCTTGATCCCCTGCCACAGCGCGGAAGCGATGTGCCCGCCGTCGAGCGGCACGAGCGGAATCATGTTGAAGGCGAAGAGCGCGAGGTTGAGACCGGCGAGCAGGTTCAGCATGTCGGCGGTCTTGAGCTTCGCGTCGTAGCCCTCGATGTCGGAGGCGACGATTTCGCCCGAGATGCGGCCAACGCCAACGATGCCGATCACGGAGTCAGCGCTGCGCTCCTCGACACCCACGGCGGCGAGTGCCGCGTGATACACGTGCTGGGGCAGGGTCGCGATCACGGAGGCGACAGCGCCCGTGAGTTCCGCGGTGCGCGTCACGCCAGAGAGGGGTCCCTGCGTCACGAGTTCGCTCGTGGGAATGACACCCAGGTAGCCGACCTCTTTGCCGTCTCGCGTCGCGCTCGCGAGGGTCACGGTGAGCTCGACGTTCTCGCCGTCGCGAGCGACAACGACGGGCACGGTCGCGTCGGGATTGGCTGCGATGACGGCGGTGGTCTCCTCCCACGAGGCAACCGGAGTGCCATCGACAGAGACGAACACGTCGCCCTCTTGCAGCCCCGCCTGGGATGCCGGCGACGCGGGGTCCGCAGCGGTGCACTCAGCCGTCACCTGGCTCGGCACGCACTTGGCGACGGCGCCCACCGTCGTGGTGGGCTCAAACGAGCCGACTCCCATTCCCACGATCGTGAACAGCACCACCGCGATGATGAGGTTCACCACCGGGCCGCCGAACATCACAATGACCTTTCGCCACCACGTGAGGTGATAGAACGCGCGGTGGTCCTCGCCCTCGCGGATCTCCTCGACGGCCGCGGCGCGAGTGTCCGCGATCAGTCGTGCAATGCGCCCGTGGCCGCGCACCGGCTTGACCGCCTCTTCTGGCGGCATCATCCCGACGAGCTTCACGTAGCCGCCAAGCGGGATGGCCTTGATGCCGTACTCGGTCTCTTTGCCCTGTCGCGACCACAGCGTGGGCCCAAAGCCCACGAAGTACTCGCTCACGCGCACACCGAACTTCTTGGCGGGCACCATGTGTCCCACCTCGTGGAGCGCGATCGACGCGAGCAGTCCCACGATGAACAGGACAATCCCCAGCAGTACCAGCATCTTCCTACCCTACGTGCGAGCGGCGATGAGGGCGGCGGCGCGCTCTCGCGCCCATGCCTCAGCGTCTTCAACGGCTTCTACGGAGTCCGCGGTAGCGGGCTCGTACGCCTCGACAACGCTCCGGACCGTCTCCACGATCCCGAGGAACGGCAGCTGCCCTCTCGCGAACGCGGCGACGCACTCCTCGTTGGCCGCGTTGAACACGGCGGGATGGAGCTCCGAGGCAGCCAGCGCGGCCCTCGCCACCTGGATTGCGGGGAAGGTCTCCTCGTCGAGCGGCTCGAACGTCCAAGCCTGCGGAACGCTCCAGTCCGGCGGCTGCGCCACGTTCTCCAGCCGATGCGGCCACGACAGTCCCAGCGCGATCGGCAGCCGCATGTCCGGCGGCGAGGCCTGCGCGATCGTCGAGCCGTCGACGAACTCCACCATCGAGTGGATCACCGACTGCGGGTGCACCACCACGTGAATGCACTCCGCGGGAATGTCGAACAGCAGGTGCGCCTCGATCACCTCGAGGGCCTTGTTGACGAGGCTCGCAGAGTTCACGGTGACCACGGGACCCATGTCCCACGTGGGGTGCTTGAGCGCGTCCGCGTAGGTGACCTCGGCAAGGTCGGCTCTGGTGCGGCCTCGGAAGGCACCGCCCGACGCTGTGACGACCAGTCGCTTCACCTCGCCGTGTGTACCGGACCGGAGGGCCTGGGCGAGAGCAGAGTGCTCGGAATCCACGGGAACGATCTGATCGGGATCCCGCATCGCCCTCTTGACGAGCGCTCCGCCCGCGACGAGGGACTCCTTGTTGGCGAGCGCAAGCGTGGAACCGGCCTCAAGCGCAGCGATGGTGGGCCGCAGTCCAACCGATCCCGTCACTCCGTTGAGCACGACGTCGGCGCCGATGCGCGCGGCCTCAGCCACAGCGTCGGGCCCAGCGACAACCTCAATGCCTGGAAGAGCGTCGCGAACGGTCTCGAAAGCGCGAATGTCGGCAATGGCGACCAGTCGCGGGCCGAACTCGCGCGCTTGCGCGATGACGTCGTCGGGATTGGCCCCTCCTGCCGCGAGGGCGACGACCTCAAAGGCGTCGCGATGGCGCGCGATGACCTCGAGCGCCTGGGTGCCGATGGATCCCGTGGAGCCCAGCAGGGAGACGGTGCGCGTCATCCCTCGCCAACGCCGAGCAGGATGTCGACCGTGCGGGCGAGGTAGGCGTCAACCGTCGCCTCGTCGTAGGCGCGCTTTCCCGTCGCCTGGTTGAAGGACACGAGGCGCACCTGCTGAGCCGTGAGCGGCTCGCCGCGGTCAAAGAACGCGGTGATGCGCGCCATCACCTTGTCCACCTCGCGAGCGTCGTAGCCGCGAGAGATGAACTTGGGGTGCGCAAAGCGCTCTCCCTTGGGCCGGCGCAGTCGCGGGTACAGCACCTGCGCCTTCTGCGCGAGCTGCTGCATCCAGGCGTCCTGGCCGTACTCGCGAACGAAGGCGTCGCGAGCGCGCTTGGCGAACGCCACCTCGAGACGGTCGAGGGCCGAGTCGACGGCCGCCGTGGAGTAGCCGCCGCGCCTGAGGTCGAAGGATGCGCGACGCACTTCGAGAGGCGAGAGCTCCTGCTCGGTTCCCGTCGGCCGCTCATACGCCCTGCGGGCGAGCGAGAAGAACTCGTCCACCTGCGCGCGGCTGTAGCCGAGGCGCAGCGATGAGGTGCGGGGGAACAGGTCACTCATGAAGTCTCCTTGACGGGTGCGGAACCAGTATTCCCGATGCGAGGCCCCTCTCTGCGCAGCTTGGCTGCGGGTCCTACGGGTCGGTTCTGCTCCTCGACCGCGAGCTGTCCACATGCGCCATCGATGTCCGAGCCGCGAGTGTCGCGAATCGTCGTGGGAACGCCGTGAGAGCGCAGCGTCTCGACGAACTCTCGCTCCACCTTGGGATCCGATGCGGTCCACTTGGAGCCCGGTGTGGGATTGAGCGGAATGGGGTTGACGTGCACCCAACCAGACCCGCGCTCCGTGAGCTTCTTGCCGAGCAGGTCAGCGCGCCACGCATGATCGTTGATGTCGCGGATGAGCGCGTACTCGATGGACACGCGCCGCCCCGTGGCGTCGAAGTAGCGCTTGGCGGCGTCGAGTGCCTCGTCGACCTTCCAGCGGGTGTTGATGGGGACCAGTTCGTCGCGCAGCTCATCATCGGGAGCGTGGAGCGACAGTGCGAGCGTCACGGGAATGCCTTCACCCGCGAGTCGATCGATGCCCGTCACCAGGCCCACCGTCGAGACCGTGACGTGCCTGGCAGACAGCCCGAATCCTTGCGGCGGCGGCGCCACCAGGGTGCGCACGGCGGTGATGACCGCGCGATAGTTCGCAAGCGGCTCTCCCATGCCCATGAACACCACGTTCGACAGCCGCACCTCCTCGCCTTCGCCCAGCTGGCCGTCACGGGCCTGCTTGGAGGCGAGGCGCACCTGCTCGATGATCTCCGCCGCGCTGAGGTTGCGCGTGAGGCCCATCTGGCCCGTGGCGCAGAACGGGCAGGCCATGCCGCAGCCCGCCTGGCTCGTCACGCACAGCGTGGCGCGGCCTGGATAGCGCATGAGGACCGACTCGACCTTGACGCCGTCGTGGAGGTTCCACAGCGTCTTTCGCGTCGCTCCTCCGTCGGCCTCAAGCGACCGCACCTCGGTCATGAGCGTGGGGAACAGCGCCTTCGCCGTCTGGTCTCGCGTCGCCGCGGGAAGGTCCGTCATGTCCTCGGGGTCGGTCGTGAGGTGAGAGAAGTAATGGGTGGCGAGCTGCTTCGCACGGAAAGCGGGCAGACCAAGCCCCGCCACAGCGTCGGCCCTGGCCTGCGCGTCCATGTCAGCAAAGTGCACGGGAGCCTTGCCGGGCTTTGGCGCAGCCATCGTGAGAAGTGGGCGCTCAGTCATGACGTTCCCAACAGCAGACCGAACGCGACATACGCGACCGGAGCGGCCACGAGCATCGAGTCGATGCGGTCGAGGATGCCGCCATGCCCCGGCAGGAAAGAGCTCATGTCCTTGACGGAGATGTCGCGCTTGATCGCGGACTCCGCGAGGTCGCCGATGACGCCGGCACCCGCCGCTGCCGCGCCCACAAGCGCGCCGGTGATCCACGCGCCGTCGAGGATGAAGTAGGCAAGCACGGCCGACGCTATGGTCCCCAGCAGGATTCCGCCAGCGAAGCCCTCCCACGTCTTGTTGGGGCTGATCTTTGGCGCCATCTTGTGCTTGCCGAAGAGCATTCCGGCGGCGAGCGCTCCGGTGTCGTTGCCGACCACGGCGAAGATCACGATGAACACGCGCTGCCAGCCGTTGTGGGCCTGCTCAAGGAGCACGAAGAACGAAGCGAGGAACGGAATCCACAGCAGCGTGAACATCGACGCGAGCGAGTCCGCGAGGGTGTTCTCGATGCGCTCGTCGACAACGCGCCACGCGACCACTCCCGCACAGCCGACGAGCAGCGCGACGATGAGGCCCTCCGCCTCGCCGTACCACGTGGCGATGCCCATGCCGACGATCGCGACGGAGATGGGCCACTGCGACATGCGTCGGCCCGACGTGAGCAGAGCGGTCTTCCACTCGAAGGTCGCGCCGAGGCAGACCAGGTACACGCCGATCGTGAAGGCCAGCGGGCTTGCCCACGCGCCGTACAGCACCAGGCCGAACAGGGCCAGGCCGATGGCCGTTGCAAGCCACAGGTTGCGCTTGGGTGAGGGGGCAGGCTGGGTGAGCACGGCGTCGGTCGTTGCCGTGGTCTCACTTGCGGAGACCGACGCCCGCTTGCCGAGCAGCTTGCCGAAGCGGCTCACAGCATCCCTCGAGTAATGCTCACAGCCATCAGACCTCGAGCAGCTCGTTCTCCTTGTGCGCGAGCAGGGCGTCGATCGCGTCGACGTGGCGCTTGGTCAGGGCGTCGAGCTCCTTCTCCGCGCGCGAGCCCTCATCCTCGCCAACCTCTCCGTCCTTGACGGCGGCGTCGATGAGGTCCTTGGCCTTGCGACGCATGTTGCGCACGGTCACACGGGCCTCTTCAGCCTTGGTCTTGGCGAGTTTCACGTAGTCGCGGCGGCGCTCCTCCGTGAGCTGCGGGAGGACGATGCGCAGCACGTTGCCGTCGTCGCTGGGGTTCACGCCCAGGTCAGAGTTGCGCAGCGCGGTCTCGATCTCCTTCTTGGCGCCCTGGTCATAGGGCGAGATGAGCACCGTGCGCGCCTCGGAGACCGAGATCGACGCGAGCTGCTGCAGGGGGGTGGGCGCGCCGTAGTAGTCGACGGCGATGTTCGCGAACATCGCGGCGCTCGCCTGTCCCGTGCGGATGCCCGCGAAGTTGTCCTTTGCGACGCTCAGCGCGCGGTCCATGTTCTCCTCTGCTTCGAGGAGGATCTCGTCAATCACGTGGGGCTCCTTACGCCGTCACCAGCGTGCCGATTCTCTCACCAAGGAGCGCACGCGTCACATTTCCAGGGGTGTCGAGGCCGAACACGACCATCGGCACCTTGTTGTCCATCGCCAGGCTGAATGCCGCCTGGTCCATCACTCGCAGTCGCTTGTTCAGCGCCTCGCGATACGTCACCTGCTCAAGGCGCTCCGCCGACGAATCGGTGTTGGGGTCCGCGGTGTATACCGCGTCGACGCCGTTCTTGCCCATGAGCACCTCTTGACAGCCCGTCTCGAGCGCGCGCTGCACACTCACGGTGTCCGTCGAGAAGTACGGCATGCCGGCACCCGCAGCGAAGATCACGACGCGGCCCTTCTCAAGGTGACGGATAGCGCGCAGCGGGATGTAGGGCTCGGCAACCTGCCCCATGGTGATGGCGGTCTGCACTCGCGTCGCGACACCCGCCTGCTCCAGGAAGTCCTGCAGCGCAAGGGCGTTCATCACGGTGCCGAGCATTCCCATGTAGTCAGCTCGAGCGCGCTGGAGGCCGCGCTTGGACAGCTCCTCGCCGCGGAAGAAGTTGCCTCCACCCACGACGATCGCCACCTGGACCCCGGCGGCCACGGCCTCGGCGACCTCTCGCGCGATCCTGGCCACCACGTCGGCATCAAGGCCGACGCTGCCGCCGCCGAACATCTCGCCGGACAGTTTGAGCAGAACGCGACGCGCCGCCCGGGAATCGGTCGTGGTGTCTGTCATCGATCCTCCAGGCGGCGCGTCGTGTCTGTCGATTAGTTCTTAGGCTCCCACACGGAAGCGGGCGAAGGCAGTCACCTCGCCGCCGGTCGCCTCGACGACCTTGCCGACAGTGGTCTTGGGGTCCTTGGCGAAGGCCTGCTCAAGCAGGACGTTCTCCTTGAACCAGCCGTTCAGGCGGCCCTCGACGATCTTCGGCAGCGCGGCCTCGGGCTTGCCCTCCGCACGCGACACCTCCTCGGCCACGCGACGCTCGTTCTCGACGTCCTCGGCCGGGGCCTCGTCACGGGTGAGGTACAGCGGCGAGTACGCGGCGGTGTGCATCGCCACGTCCTTGGCAACCTCGGCGGCCTTCTCGTCGGTGCCGATGAGCACGCCTACCTGGGCCGGGAGGTCCTTGTTGGTCTTGTGCAGGTACTCGGTCACCACGGGAGCCTCGACGCGAGCGACGCGACGGAGCACGACCTTCTCACCCAGGACGCCAGCGGCCTCGTCGATGTACTCGGCGACGGTCTTGCCGTCGATGGGAGCGGCGAGCGCGGCCTCGGCGGAGTCCGCCTTGGCGGCGACGGCTGCGTCGAGCACGGCGTTCGCGAGGGTGATGAACTTGTCGTTCTTCGCCACGAAGTCCGTCTCAGAGTTGAGCTCGAGCAGCGTGCCGACCTGTGCGCCGGCCTCTCCCTCGATCTTCGTCACCACGAGACCCTCGGAAGCCGAGCGGCCCTCGCGCTTCGCAACGCCCTTGAGACCCTTGACGCGCAGGATCTCAACGGCCTTGTCCTGGTCGCCGTCAGCCTCGTCGAGAGCCTTCTTGACGTCGAGCATGCCGGCACCGGTGCGCTCACGGAGCGCCTGGATGTCGGCGACGGTGTAGTTCGCCATTGTCAATCCTTACTTGTCGTCTGCCTTGGCGGCGGGCTTCTTAGCCGGCGCCTTCTTCTCCGCGGCGGCCTTCTTGGCCGGAGCCTTCTTCTCCGCAGCGGGCTCTTCGGTTGCCGCCTTCTTGGCAGCAGGCTTCTTGGCAGGAGCCTTCTTGGCGGGAGCCTCCTCAGCAGGGGCCTCCTCGGTCTTCGCCTCCTCGGCGGCCTCGGCGGCAGGTGCCTCCTCAGCGGAAGCCTCAGCAGCGTCGGCGGCGGACGCCTCAGCGGCGGCCTCAGCGGCGGCCTCGTCGGTGCCGGAGCCCAGCAGCTCCTGCTCCCACTCGGCGAGGGGCTCTTCGACGACCTCTGCCTCGTCACCGGACTTCGCGGTGTGGCGCAGGCGGATGCCCTCAGCCACAGCGTCGGCGATCACGCGGGTGAGCAGGCCGACGGCGCGGATCGCGTCGTCGTTGCCGGGGATGCCGTACTGGACCTCGTCGGGGTCGCAGTTCGAGTCGAGGATGCCAACGACGGGGATGCCGAGCTTCTTGGCCTCGTCAACGGCGAGGTGCTCCTTGTTGGTGTCGACGACCCACACGATGGAGGGCGTGCGCGCCATGTCGCGGATGCCGTTGAGCGTCTTCGCGAGCTTTTCGTACTCGCGGCGCATCATCAGCAGCTCCTTCTTGGTGCGGCCGGAACCGGCGACATCGTCGAAGTCGATTGCCTCGAGCTCCTTGAGACGCGCAACACGCTTGGAGACGGTCTGGAAGTTGGTCAGCATGCCGCCGAGCCAGCGCTCGTTGACGTAGGGCATGCCCACGCGAGAGGCCTGCTCCGCGATGGTCTCCTGCGCTTGACGCTTGGTGCCGACGAACAGGACCGTGCCGCCGTGGGCGACGGTGTCGCGCACGAACTCGTAGGCCTGGTCGATCTTGGTGAGCGACTGCTGCAGGTCAATGATGTAGATGCCATTGCGCTCGGTGAAAATGAAGCGCTTCATCTTGGGGTTCCAGCGGCTGGTCTGGTGTCCGAAGTGCACACCGGAGTCGAGCAGCTGGCGCATGGTCACGACGGCCATGGCTCATCCTTGTCCGCACGCGCATGCGCGTGCTGTCATCTGCGGGTCTCCCCGCTCTTTCGGTTGTCGATGCCGCCGGGTGGCGGAATCCCTGGCACCAACGCGGCTCGGCACCGAGCGGACTCGGACCTCGCTTTGCCGGCGCGCCTTCCCTGGGGTTGGCGCGAATGGTGCGCGATGTCATCCGGGCATGCCGGATGCGGGGTCAATCGTACCTGACGCGAGGCTGAAGCCGCCACCCGCGACTGGCCGTCACGAACGCTCCGCACGGGTGACGTGACGGATGGGGCTGGTGGGACTGTCCCGGAGCCTTGCGACGGTCACTCCTTTCACTTCTGTCACTTCGTCCGTGCGGAGCGTTCCCGCGGTGTGGCGTCCACAGCGGCCTGCCCGACGCTGCCTTTCCCCAGGCTCCCCCGGCGGCCTATGCCGTGGCTCGGTCGCGCGACGCATGGTTGGTCTGTGATGAGAGTGCTGTGCGTTGTCGCGGTGGTGGCAGTCGCGCTCGTCGTGCCTGGCAGTGCGGCGGCGGCACCACCTGACAGGTGGCTCGATGCACCGGTGCCGGTGGAGATCGCCGCGATCTTCGACCGACCTGGCAGCGCCTGGGGTGCGGGCCATCGCGGGATCGACCTGTTCGCTGTCGATGGCGCCGAGGTGCGCTCACCTGGCGCCGGGATCGTGACGTTCGCTGGCGATGTTGCGGGGCGCGGGGTCGTCGTGGTGCTGCACCCTACGGGACTGCGGTCGTCGCTTGAGCCCGTCACAGCGTCGGTCAGTGTGGGCGAGACCGTGAGTGCAGGCACGGTGGTGGGATCGCTAGAGACTCGCCAGTCTCACTGCTCCCCCAGCGCATGCCTGCACTGGGGCGTGCGTGAAGGCGATGAGTATGTGGACCCGCTCGACGTGCTGAGGGGGTTTGGGCCTATCCGGCTGCTGCCCCTGCGCGAGTGAGCGGTCGCGGCCTACTCGAAAGCGCCGGTCTTGACGAGGCTCTCGCGCAGCTTCTTCACGGCCGCAGAGTGGATCTGCGAGACGCGAGACTCGGTGACGCCAAGGATCTGGCCGATCTGCGACAGCGTGAGGTTCTCGTAGTAGTACAGGCGCAGCACTTCCTGCTCGCGGTCGCGAACCTGCTGGACGGCGCTCGCGAGCAGCTCGCGGCGCTCCGTTGCCTCGATCGAAACGGCGGCGCCGGGAACCGAAAGGGACATGAGCGTCTCGAGTTGGCTCGTCTCGGGGTCGGTGCCGCCAAGGGAGTCGAGCGCTGCGACGTGGCTGAGGGAGACCTGGGCGCGAACGGTGCGCACCTCAACCGTCTCCCAGCCGAGCTGGGCGGCGACGTCCTCGTCAGTGACCTGACGCATGAGCTGCTGCTCAAGCTGGCGCGTGGCCTGCTCAACGACGCGAGCCTTGGAGCGCACGGACCGGGGCACCCAGTCTGCGGCGCGCAGCTCGTCGATGATCGCTCCACGGATGCGCGTCGCGGCGTACGTCTCGAACTTGAAGCCACGCTCAGGCTCAAAGCGCTCGACCGCGTCAATGAGGCCGAACATTCCATACGAGACGAGGTCACCGAGCTCGACGGTGTCGGGAAGGCGGCCGATCATGCGAACGGCGACCTGGTTGACGAGCGGTGCGTAGTGCGTGATGAGTGCCTCGCGCGCCTTTGCGCGGGCCGCCCTGCGGTTGCTCGACAGGTCCTTCCAGAGCTGGGCGATCTCGTCGCTGGGCTCAGTGACCGCAACGACATCGTTTTCGACGGTGGCAAGCACGGCGTTCAACTCGGACATGGTTCTCCCTCAAGCGCGCGGATGCGCCAGTTGGTAAGTCGCCCTCAGGCGTTCTGCAGACACGTGGGTGTATCGCTGGGTCGTTGTGAGGCTCGCGTGGCCGAGGACCTCTTGGACTGACCGCAGATCGGACCCGCCGGTGAGCAGGTGTGTAGCGGCGGTGTGGCGCAGACCGTGAGGCGCGAGGTCATCGACGCCTGCGAGCTGGCACAGTTCGTGGGTGGCGGCGCGCACCTGACGCTGGTCTACGCGGCGACCGCGCTGACCGAGGAACAGGGCACCGTCAGTGGTGGGACGCACGAGGCGCGGACGACCATGGGTGAGCCATTCGAGCAGCGCTCGCTTGGCCGGCGTGCCGAAGGGGACGACTCGCTCCTTGGCTCCCTTGCCGAGGACGCGCACGAGGCGCTGGTCGAGGTCGACATCGCGAACATCGAGGCCGGCAAGCTCTCCCACGCGCATGCCGGTGGCGTACAGCAGCTCGGCGACGGCCCAGTCGCGGATGTGGATGGGGTTGCCGTCATCGCAGCGCTGCTCGGCGACGTCGAGCAGTCGCAGCACGTCCTCTGCGGAGATGACGGTGGGCACCGTCACTGCGGGACGCGCGGAGGCAAGCCTCAGCGCGGGGTTGGAGTCGATGCGGCCGGTGTCAGCGGCCCACGCGTAGAAGGCGCGGCATGCGGCGCCGCGCCGAGCGAGCGTGGTGCGCGACAGTCCGTCGTCGGACATGGCCGCGAGCCAGGCGCGCAGGGTGGCGAGGTCGGCCGACGTGAGTGCCTCGTCCATGCCCGCGGACGACCCCGAGGTGCCGGCCGCGAAGGCCGCAAGGTGCATCAGATCGCCGTGGTACGCGCGCACGGTGTTCTCCGAGAGGCCGCGCTGGTGGCGCAGGTACCTCTCGAAGTCTGCGAGCAGTGTGCTCGTTAACACCGAAGTTGGCATGGGCACAATCTGGCACCGTCACACCAGTCAAATCAACCCCTCCAGTCACATTTGTCACATCAATCACACACGTAACGCGATTTCTGGGCTATTTTGTCCCGGTTTTTCCCTTTTCAGAATGACGTCCCTGCGGGGCGTGTTGTCTTTGCCACATCCCGTAACGAGATCGCGCCAATCCGGCCATTTCGAGCCCCGTGAGGGCCGCCATCGCCTCCGGAACCGTTAGCCCCGCGACCTTTGCGATCTGGGAGATTGAGCTGCCCCGCGCGGCTATCGCGTCATAGGCCCGACGCTGCAGCGGGTCAGCGAACCCCTCCCCCGAGTCGTGGGCCGGGTCGGGCCGAATGGGACCCGCCAGCTCAAGCAGCTCTCTAGCCGAAGACACCAGCACCGCCTTGCCGTCGCGGATGAGTGCATGACAGCCAACGGAGGACACTGCCGTCGCGGGTCCCGGCACTGCGCCGAGCGGGCGGCCGAGCGCGATCGCGTGGTTCGCTGTCGACAGTGCCCCCGACCGGGCCGCGGCTTCGACGATGCACGTCGCGACGGCGGCTCCGATGAGCCGATTGCGCGCGAGGAAGCGCGAGCGGTGTGGTGCGAAGCCCGGCGGGACCTCGGCGAAGACGGCTCCCGTCTCGACCACCTGCCCCAACAGGTCGCCATTGCCCGCGGGATAGAGGCGGTCCACGCCACCAGCCATGACGGCGACCGTGGGCGTGGGTCCGGTGAGCGCGGCGCGGTGGGCCGCCGCGTCGATCCCATAGGCACCTCCCGAGACCACGCACCAGCCTGCGTCCGATGCGCCTCCCGCGAGCTCCGCCGCCATGTGCTGGCCGTAGCCAGTCGAAGCCCGCGAGCCGACAATCGCCACCGATCGCGCCAGCAGGTGATCGAGCCGCCCCGGTCCTCGCACCCACAGCGCGAAGGGCCGCTCAGCGCCCAAGTCGTCGACCTGCACCGGCCATTCCGGATCGGCCCGCGTCACCGCTCGCGCCCCCACGGCGTCCGCACGGGCAAGATGCGCTTCCGGTGCGGCATCGGGAAGCCGCGCAACCCAGCGCGCACTCGTCGCGACGAGTCGATCGATGAGCTTGCGATCCGCCCGCGACGCGAGCGTCACCGTAGCGCCAACGGGGTCGCCTGCCACGTGGCGGAGCCACTCCAGCGCCCCTTCCGCACCCAGCTCCTCGATGAGCCAATCCGCGGCGGGGTCGGCACCCTCGGCGATCGCGCTCCACGCGATGAGCGCTTCCCGCTCACCCGGATCCCCACTCACGCGATGCCTCCCGTGCGCATCGCGAGCGCCTGATGCACATGGGCGGCCACCGGCGCGGGTTCGCCGGCGAGGTCGGCGATGCTCCACGCCACCCGCAGCGAGCGGTCGAATCCCCGCGCGGAGATCGCTCCATGGTCCAGCGCATGCTGTCCGGCCGCGAGCGCCGCCGCCGGGGTGTGGGTTCGCAGCCAGCGCGAGTTCAGCTGGGCATTGGTGGTCCATCCCGTTCCCTCGAGCCGCCGCCGCGCGGCCGCTCGCGCCCTTGCCACCCTTTCGGCCACGACGGCTGTCGACTCGCCCTCTTCCGCGCCCCTTCGCACCGGCTCTACGTCGATGCGAATGTCGAGCCTGTCGAGCAGCGGACCCGAGAGCCTCCCGAAGTACCGCCGCTGCGTGATCGCCGAGCAGATGCACTCGGACCCACGCACCCCCTTGTTGCCGCACGGACAGGGATTCGCCGCGAGCACCAGCTGGAAGCGCGCCGGATACCGCGTCGCGCCGTGCGCGCGATGCAGCACCACCTCCCCGGACTCGAGCGGCTGCCGAAGGGTGTCGAGCACTCTCACCGCGAACTCTGGCGCCTCGTCCAGAAACAGCACTCCCCCGTGCGCGCGGCTGATCGCACCCGGACGAGCGAGCATCGACCCGCCGCCGACGATCGCGGCCGCGGAGGCCGAGTGATGAGGCGCCTCGAACGGCGGCCGGCGCATGAGCCCCTCGCTCGGATCGAAGGTGCCACACAGCGAATGCACCGATGTCACCGCGATCGCGTCGTCAAGATCGAGGTCCGGAAGCAGCCCTGGCAGCCGCGACGCAAGCATCGTCTTCCCCGCTCCCGGCGGCCCGGTCATCATGATGTGATGCCCGCCTGCGGCCGCCACCTCGATTGCATACCGCGCCGCCTCTTGGCCACGGACATCGGCCATATCCCCTGGTTCCGGCGGCATAGTCACCTCTGGCGGCTTCACACTGCCCGACGCTGCTGCCGGCACCGCGTTCTCGTTGCCCAGCAGCCGGGCAAGCTCGCCGAGCGATCCGACAGCCGTGATCCGCACCCCTCCCACGAGCTGCGCCTCGGCGGCGTTCGCGGCCGGAACCACGATGTGGGACTGGCCCGCCGCGGCGGCCGCAGCGACAGCGGGCAGCACCCCGCGCACGGGGCGAACGGCCCCGTCCAGACTCAGTTCGCCCAAGTAGACGGCGCGAGCGGCCTGCCGAGCCTCGACCTGGCCGGACGCCGCGAGCACCGCTACGGCTATCGCGAGATCCGTCATCGACCCGGACTTGGGAAGCGAAGCCGGCGAGAGGTTGACGGTGATGCGCCGCATGGGCCAGTCGAGCCCAGAGCTGGCCACCGCGGCCCTGACGCGATCGCGCGACTCCTGAAGCGAAGCGTCGGGCAGCCCAACAATGGTGAAGGCGGGAAGCGCGGCGGCAAGGTGCGCCTCGACATCCACCGCGTGCCCAGCGAGTCCCGTGAGCGCGATCGCGCGCGCACGCCCAATCATCCGACGCCCCTCAAGTGCTCCACGAGTGCCGGACCGCTGGCCGGCAGGGTCACGGCGCAGACATCGATGCGCACTCCATAGAAGCGCCTGTCCTGCGACGCGAGCCACAGGCCAACCAACCGCCGCAGCCGCGAGAGCTTCGCGGGCGTCACCGCCTCTTGCGGCACTCCGAAGGTGGCGGTACGGCGCGTCTTGACCTCGACCGCAACCAGGTCGCTGCCGTCCACCGCGACGATGTCGATCTCGCCGTGCTCACACCGCCAATTGCGGGCGAGCACCTCCCACCCCTGCTCCTCGAGCCTGCGCGTCACGACTCGCTCGCCGTGCCTGCCCACCTCATCCTTCGCGGCCATCGCCACCTCCTGCATGCAGGTTGGCGCAACCGGCCGAAACGTGAAGGAGCCCGTCACCCCACCTGGGGATGACGGGCTCCGAGCCTGGGACTGTGGACGCGGCTTAGGCGGCCTTGAGGACGGGATCCACCTCGGCATCAGCAGCCTCGTCAGGCTCCTCAGCCGGGTAGTGGTTGTCCGCCTGCAGCAGCACCTTCGCCCCAGCGAGCGACACGGCCACGGATACCGCGCCGCCGATGATGAACGGAAGCTGCAGGTCGACCTTCGCGACCCAACCGCCGAAGAGCGTGGCGATGGGCATGAGGCTCCACCCGAAGGTGCGGATGGCGCCGATCGCACGTCCCAGCATGTGTCCGGGGATGATCGCTTGGCGGAGCGATCCCCACGGCACGTTCCACATCGACACCCCACCGGCGCCGATGCCGTACAGCACAGTCGCGATCCACGGGTTGGGCGCGAAGCCCACACCCAGCAGTCCCGCGCCGCCGATGACGGTGGCCCACAGCATGGTGTGTCCGCGACCGATGCGGGCGACCGCGACATTCGCGAGCAGCGAGCCGGCCACGCCGCCGATGCCGATTCCGGCTGCGACGACGCCGAACAGTGCAGGCGTCACGCCGAAGGCGTCGAGGAACACGAGCGCCGTCACCGCCTGGGCGAAGGAGAACGCGGTGCCGACGATCGTCGTGAAGATCACGAGCGAGCGCAGGTACTTGTGGTGCCACACGAAGCCGATCGCCTGCTTGAGCGGCACGGACGGCACCTTTGTCACCTCGCCGGTGAGAGCGTCGGCCCTCGTGGCGTGCGCCGCGGCGATGGGAAGCGTCAGCGCGAGACCTGCCGCGATCGCATAGCCCGCGCCGCCCACGATCATGGGCAGGCCGACGGCGATCGAGTACAGCACGCCGCCGATGGGCGTGGCAACGAACATGTCGACGCCCACCTGCGCGGCCTGGATGCGGCCGTTCGCGCGGTCGAGGTTGTCCTTGCCGACGACCGACGGCGTCACCGCGGTGGTGGCGTTGTCGAACAGCGTCTCGCCAAGGCCAAAGATGAGCGTCGCGATCGCGAGCCACGCGACCGTGAGGTGACCCGTCGCGATGATGAGCGCGACTCCCACCGCAGCGAGCAGTCGCGCGCCGTTGGCGATTGCCATGGCCACGCGGCGGTCGATCCGGTCGACGATCATGCCGCTCGGCACGCTGAACAGCAGCCACGGCACGTAAGCGAGCGCACCCAGCAGCGCGATCGCCACGGGGTCCTTGGTGATCGCGACCGCCGCAAGCGGGATGGCGATGCGGGCGATGCCGTCCGCGAGATTGGAGGTCATCGCGGCGGCCCAGAGGCGGTTGAAGGCGCCTCCAAGGCCCGACGCTGCGGGGACTTGCGTTGTCATGACTGGTTCTCCTGGGGGGCCGGGGCGCCGACCACGGGGAAGGCGTTGAAGTGAAGGACCACGTGGCGAGCGCCGGGGACGTCGCCCCGGTCGCGGTAGCGGTCGACGATCGTGTCGATCGTGCGGGCGATCTCCTCACTCACGGCGCCGAGCTCCTCGACGGTCATCGTGGCGCGAGCGGACATCATGGTGGAGGCGTTGAGCCACTCGGAGCCGAACTCGCGCTCTCCGCGACGCAGGAACGCGTCGGTGTGGCGATAGCGCTGCTCGAGCATCTGGCGAACCACGATGGTTCCCGCCTCGTGCTCGGCCGAACCCTCTTCAAAGTCGGTGGGGTTCATGGTCACGCCGCCGGGCACCACTCGCCAGTACTTGTCGCGCTGGTTGCCGCGAGTGGGGTCCTCCTCGATGAAGCCGTGACGAGCGAGCTGACGCAGGTGGTAGCTCGTGGCTCCGGAGGACTCCCCCAACTGCTCGCCGAGCTGGCTCGCGGTCGCGGGGCCGAACATCGCCAGACGGTCGAAGATGTCGACGCGGAGCGGGTGCGCGAGGGCCTTGAGGGAGGCGGCATCGACGACGCGCTCGGTCCTGAAGGGCTCGCCTGCGCCGCCGTGAGTGGTGGTCTCGTCGCTCATGCGAGCTACGGTACAACCGCAAAGACTTCTTTGCAAGTCTTTCTTTGCAATTCTTTCTTTGCGATCGGTGCGGCTAGGGAGAGCGCCTCCCCCGGGACGCGAAAGGGCGGGCGTCCCTACCGACCACCCGCCCTCTTGCCTAGGGCAAGCCCTAGCGCCGCACCCTTCCAGAGTTGGCGACGGAGCCATCAGCGTCGGCGACGGTGTCGGCGGCCGCGTGGGCCACGCCAGCACCCTCGAGCACCTCACCCACGAGGTTTCCCTCGCCAAGCGACTCGATGAGCTCCTCTTCCGCGTCGAGCGTCTCCGCAAGCGGATCTTCGCGCACGAAGAACAGCAGGATCGCGCCCACGACGGCGAGCGGGAGCAGCCACAGGAACACCGGGGCGAGCGCGTCGTTGTAGGACGCCACGACGACCTCGCGAATCGCGTCAGGCAGCTCATGCACCGACGCGGGGGTCAGCGAGTTGAGGCTGCCGGCGCCCGATGCGCCGCCGGAGATGTGCGACAGCCGCTCCTGGAGCAGGTTCACGAGTCGCGTCGCGAACAGCGAGCCCACCACGCCGGCACCGAGCGAGGCGCCGATCTGGCGGAAGTAGTTGTTCGACGCGGTCGCGGTGCCCACCATGCGCAGCGGGAAGGAGTTCTGGACGATCAGCACGAGGATCTGCATCGACATGCCCAGGCCAACGCCCATGACAGTGAGGTGAGCGCAGACCACCCAGATGGGGCCGGTCGCGGACATCGTGGACAGCAGCCACAGCGAGACGGCGACGAGGCCGGTGCCCACGATGGGGTACACCTTGTAACGTCCAGTGCGCGTCACCGCCTGGCCGCACACGATCGACGCGATGAGTAGGCCGGCCATCATGGGGATCATAAGCAGGCCCGCGCCCGTGGGGTCGACTCCCGTGACCATCTGCATGTACGTGGGCATGTAGCCGATCGCGCCGAACATCGCGACGCCGATGAGCAGGCCCGATGCGGTGGTCAGGTTGAAGTTGAGGTCCTTGAACAGCTCTAGCGGCATGACGGGCTCCGCGGCGCGGCGCTCCTGCAGCACGAAGGCGATACCGCCGAGCAAGGAGAACGCGAGCAGGCCGATGATGATCGGCGAGTCCCACTCGTAGGTGTTTCCGGCCCACACCGACACGAGCACGATCGAGGTGGACACGAGCGCGAGCAGGCTCATGCCGAGCACATCCGTGGGCTTGCGCTCGATGGTGCGCTTGGGCAGGTGCAGGAATGCGATGGCAGAGCCGATCGCGAGCGCGCCAAGCGGGAGGTTGATCCACAGGCACCAGCGCCAGCCGATGGACTCGGTGAACCATCCACCGAGCAGCGGCCCGGCAACGGACGACAGCGCGAAGACGCCGCCCATGATGCCGACATAGCGGCCACGCTCACGGGCCGGAACAACCTCGGCGATGATCGCCTGCGACAGGATCATGAGGCCACCGCCTCCGAGTCCCTGCACGGCGCGACCGATGATGAGCTCGGTCATGCCCATGGACAGTCCGGCGACGACGGAACCGGCCATGAACAGCGAGATGGCGATGATGAGCAGTCCCTTGCGACCGATGAGGTCGCCCGCCTTTCCATACAGCGGCATGACGATGGTCGAGGCAAGGATGTACGCGGTGGTGACCCACAGCATGTGGTTCACCCCGTCGAGCTCACCAACGATGGTCGGCAGCGCGATGGAGAAGATCGTCTGGCTGAGCGACGCGAGCAGCATCGCGGTGATGAGCCCAACGAAGATCAGGACGATGTGACGACGCTCTTGTGGAGCGGTCTCCTCAGGAGACACGGACATGGGTGAGTCCTCCCAGACTTCAGAAGTGCCCGACGGTGGCCAGGGCTTGGTCTACACGAGTCGCTTGACGCGCTCGAGAGCTGTGTTGATGAGCGGATCGATGTCGGCGGTGCCGTCGGAGTCGATCCAGTGCGCACCCGCGGCGTGCATGACGCCGAGCGCGACAGCGACTGCGATGGTCGCCTCTGCCGTGGCCTCCTCGAGGCCGAGGCTGGGGTCTTGGCGCAGCAGTCTGCGCGTGATGACGTCGGTGTAGAGGCTGCGCGCATTGGCCTCGCGGTTCATGCGCTGGGCCGAAAGCTGCGGCTCCTTGTCAAAAAGGGCACGGCGCGCCTTGATGAGGTCGACATCCGGCTCCTTGCGGCGCACGTTCTCCACGAACACGTGGAGGAAGTCCGCAAGCAGCGGCCCGTCCTTGGCGACGAACTCCTCGAGGAGGTCCTCGTCAGGGGTCTTGTTCGCGGGGCCGACGATGGCGACCTCTTTGGAGCCGAAGTAGTTGAAGAACGTGCGAGCGGAGATGTCTGCCGCCTCGCAGATCTGGTCGACGGTCACATGCTCGGAGCCGTGCTGCAGCGCCAACTCGACCGCGGCCTTCTCGACGCGCAAGCGGGTGCGCTGAATCTTGGCCTGACGCAGGCCGGTTTCAGCCACAGTTGCTTGCATAGTCTGCAATTTTGCAGTCTCTGCAAGTTTTTGTCAACGGGAACAGATCCCCGTGCGCCAGAGGCGAGCCAGCGTCGGGCCGTCACCGACCCCGCAGCTGGCGAATATCAGGCATGGTGTCCGGATCGTGGGCCAGCTCCTCGATGTTGACGTCCTTGAACGTCACGACGCGCACATTGCGCACCAGGCGAGCAGAGCGATAGACGTCCCATACCCACGCGTCCGTCAGCGTGACCTCGAAGTAGATGTCTCCGCCGGACGCGCGCACCTGCAGGTCCACCTTGTTCGCCAGGTAGAAGCGCCTCTCCGTCTCGACGACGTACTGGAACAGGCCGACCACGTCGCGGTACTCGCGATACAGGGCCAGTTCGGCCTCAGTCTCGTAGTTCTCAAGGTCCTCGGAGCTCACGCGTCCATCCTAGGCAGGCAAGTGCCCCGCGCTGTGGCAGAGTCGTGCCATGAATGACGAGTTTCTGCGGTGGCGGGATGCGGTGGTCACCGCGCTGGCGGCGCGCGAGGATGTGCTTGGCGTTGCCGGCCTGGGTTCGACGGCAGCGACCGCGCGCGCGGACGAGTGGTCTGACCTCGACATGTTCATCATGGTCTCCCCCGGTGCCGAGGACCGGTACCGGCACCACGTGGACTGGCTGCCCGTCCCTGACGACGTGGTCGCTCACCTCGTCGAGTGGCACGGCGGCGGCAAGGTGCTGCTGCGCGATGGCCGGTTCATCGAGTGGGGCGTGGGTACCCCTGAGGCCGTCTCGACGTGGCTTGCCGGCGAAGGCACGATCCTCTTCGACCGCGATGGCGAGACCGCGACTCGCGCGCTTGCAAGCGCCCAGCGCACCCCCTATCCGCAGGGCCAGCAGACCGAGGCGAGCGCGCTCACGAACTTCGTCATCGCCCTCCACCACGGCATGAGCCGAGTGCGCCGCGGCGAGCTCGTGAGCGGCGGCGAGATCATCCGCTCGGAGGCCGTGGCGGCACTGCTGCGCGCCGCGCGGGCGGGGCTCGAGCCCTTCGATGCTAGCGCCCTCGACACCCTTGACGTGCGCAGGCGAGTCGAGCGCGCCTTCCCAGCCCTCGCTTCGGGAATCACCGACGCCGTGGCCAAGGATCCGGAGAGCGCCGCCAAGGCGCTGCTCTCCGTCGCGCTCAAGCACTTTGGCGACCGGGTTCCGGCCGACGCCGTGGCGGCCGTCAGCTCAAAGTTCGGCTGGCAGCGCGTCTAGTTCGGCAGACCCGAGCGGCAGCGACCACGAGCGCCGGTGCAGCTCGCACGGGCCGTGGAGTCGCAGCGCCTCGAGGTGGGCGTGAGCGCCGTAGCCCTTGTTGCCGTCCCAGCCGTAGTGCGGGAACTGCTCGTGGGCGGCGACCATGAGTGCGTCGCGTTCGATCTTCGCGAGCACAGACGCGGCAGCGACCGAAGCGCATTGGCGATCGCCCTTGATGACCATCGTCACGGGCGGGGTGGGCTCCGGCTCAAGCTCAAAGAGGTCCGGCGGTGGTGCGCTGAGCCAGTCGTGCTTGCCATCGAGGATGACCGCGTCGACGGGGCCCACGCTCGCGAGTGCCCTCAACGCGGCGAGTCGCAAGGCGGCGATGATGCCCACCTGGTCGATCTCCGCTGCCGTGGCGTGCCCAACGGCGCGGGCAATGCCAAAGGAGGCGAGCGTCGGGCTGAGTGCCTCGCGGGCCGCGGGGGTGAGCTCTTTCGAGTCGGCTAGGCCCTCTGGCCAGTCGTCGCAGGGCGCGACCGCCACAACGCCTACGGAAACGGGGCCGGCGAGAGCTCCGCGACCCACCTCGTCGATTCCCGCCACGACTGACGCGCCCGCTTCCCACAGCGAGCGCTCATAGGCGAGCGAGACCGTCATTTCGCGGCTGCGAGGTCGTCCTCTGAGACAGCGTCCTCGCCCCAAGGATTGCCGATTCCAGCAAAGCGATCGAGCGGCCACACGCGAGCAAAGGCGGTGCCGACGACGTTGTCGCGAGGCATCGCTCCCCCGCCGGGCAGCCCCATGTGCTCGCGAGAGTCCTGCGAGTTGTCGCGGTTGTCGCCCTGCACCCACAGGTAGTTCTCCGGGACGGTCACCGCGAACTCGCGTCCGCACGGTCGGGAGCCGGGAGCGATGTAGTCCTCGACGATCTCCTCGCCGTTGACCTTGATGTTGCCGTCAGGGTCATCGCACTCGATGCGGTCGCCGGGAAGACCGATCACTCGCTTCACGAGGTGCTCTCCCGCATCCTCAGGGAGCAGCCCCGTGAAGACGAGGATCTCCTTGCCCACGAGCTTGAGGCCGGTGGGCTGCTCGGGGGTCTCGCTCAGCCAGCCGCCCGGGTCCTTGAAGACCACCACATCGCCGCGGCGCAGCGGCAGCGGATCAGGGCGCCACTTAGTGACGAGGATGCGGTCGCCATAGATCAGGTTGGGCTCCATCGAGCCCGAAGGAATCCAGAACGACTGGAACAGGAAGGTCTTGATCAGGAAGCTGAGGACGAGCGCACAGACAACGACGATCAGCACTTCCTTGACATAGCCCCAAAGGCGACGGCCGACGGACGCCTCAGCGTTCGTCGGCTCGTCGGTCTGGGTCTCGATGTCAGTTCTCGCGCTTCTCGCGGATGCGAGCTGCCTTGCCGCGCAGTCCGCGCAGGTAGTAGAGCTTGGCGCGGCGAACGTCACCGCGGCTCACGAGCTCAATGTGGTCGATGGTGGGCGCGTGCACCGGGAAGGTGCGCTCAACGCCAACGCCGAACGAGATCTTGCGCACCGTGAAGGTGGCGCCGATTCCCTGGCCCTGGCGGGCGATCACGACGCCCTGGAAAACCTGGATACGAGAGCGGTTGCCCTCGACGACCTTCACGTGCACCTTGACGGTGTCGCCGGCACGGAAGTCGGGGATGTCATCGCGGAGCTGGCCCGCGGTAATGCTGTCAAGCTTCTGCATGACTCGTTACTCCTCGCACACGCCACAGGTCCTGCACGGTTCTGCCTTGCGGCTTCGGTGGTGATGGTTCTCGACGAGTGATTGCACGGCCCCCTGTGGCAGACCGACGCTCCGTGAGCACCGAGGGTCTATTGTGCCATATCCCCTGGGGCTTCTCCCAGCAGTTCGGGGCCCAGCAGATCCGGTCGCCGCTCGCGAGTGCGCTCGAGCTGCTGATCCCGGCGCCACTGAGCGATCTTGGCGTGGTGGCCGCTCAGCAGCACCTCGGGCACCGCGATGCCTCGCCACTCCGCGGGCCGCGTGTACGACGGATACTCGAGCAGGCCGTCGGAGTGGCTCTCCTCGACGATCGATTCGGCATTGCCCATGAAGCCTGGGATGAGCCGTGTGATGGCCTCGATCATCGCGAACGCCGCGACCTCTCCCCCGTTGAGGACATAGTCGCCGAGCGACACCTCAAGCACGCGGTGAGTCTTCGCGTAGTGCTCGGCGACGCGAGCGTCGATGCCCTCGTAGCGCCCACACGCGAACACCAGCTGCTCCGCGCTCGAGAGTTCCCCTGCGAGGGCCTGCGTGAAGGGCACCCCGGCGGGGCTCGGGATCACCAGCACGCCCGACGCTGTGAGGACATCGTCGAGAGCCTCGCCCCAGACGTCGGCTCGCATCACCATGCCGGCGCCGCCGCCGAAGGGAGCGTCGTCGACGGTGTGGTGCGCGTCATGGGTCCAGTCGCGGAGGTTGTGGACGTTCGTCTGCACGAGCTCCGCGGCCCGCGCCTTGCCAAGCAGAGAGACGTCGAGCACCGAGAAGAACTCGGGGAAGATCGTGACGATGTCGATCCTCACTCGACGTCTTCCCCTTCAAGCAGTCCGTATGGCGGGGTGACGATGACCCTGCCGCCGGGGACGTCGACCTCAGGGACGAACGCCTCGATGAAGGGGATCATCGCGCGGTTGCCGCTTGGCTCCTTGACCACGAGCACGTCGTGGGCCGGCAGGTCGAGCAGCTCCACGACCTCGCCCACGCGAGAGCCGTCGGGACGCTCCGCGGCGAGACCCACGAGCTCGTGGACGTACCAGGCGTCGTCCTCATCGGACGTCTCGCCGTCGATGAGCAGCTCGATGCCGCGCGCATCCTCGGCGCCGTTGCGATCGGTGATCTGCTCAAAGCCCACGTACCAGCGGCCCGATGCCTGGCGCACCTTGGTGATGGTGAGCTGCGGCAGTCCGCTGTCGCCGGTCTCGAAGACCGCACCGGGAACGAGGCGCTGTTCCGGGATGTCGGTGCGCACATCGAGCGCCACTTCCCCCTTGAGTCCGTGCGCCTTGCCGATCCGAGCGACTGTCACCTTCATGCCGCCAAGCCTAGAGGCCAGCGGTGGGGGTAGCGTGAACACATGACGGAGCAAGAGGTCGCGGCCCGGCACCGGCCCGCGGGAGTGTCATTCGTCGTTGCGCTGACGTGGCTGGTCGCGGTGGTGGACCTCATCGGCGGCATCGCGCTGTTCCTCATCTCGTTCAACCGCACGGCATTCGACCGCGAGGCCGTGGACCCTGCGCTGCTGCGCTCCTTCGCGCTCATCGCGATCGTCGTGGGACTGCTCACGCTGCTCGTGGCGATAGGGCTCGCGACGGGCAGCCAGTTCTCGCGGGTGCTCACCGTCACGATCATGGTGCTGCGACTCGCCAATGCGCTGTGGGCGCTGTTCGCGGTGGGCAACTTCCTCACGTGGGGACTCATCGCGGAGGCGGCCCTCGCGATCCTCATCATTGCGCTGCTCACGAACCGTGCGGCCTCCGACTACTTCAGGGGACGAGTGACGCCACCGGCCCCGCCACGCACGGACGAACAGCCATAGAAACGCGAAAGCGGCCCCGGACCGTGTGGTCCGGGGCCGCTCGCGTCTAGCGGAGAGTTACGCGACGTCAACGATGTTGACGCGCACCTCGTCACGGGCGATCGCGTCGATCACCGTGCGGATCGCCTGCGCGGTGCGGCCGCGACGGCCGATCACGCGGGGCAGGTCGTCAGGGTGAACCACCACGTTGAGGGTGGTGCCGCGGCGACCGGAACGCTCGGTGACGCGCACGTCGTCCGGGTTGCGGACGATTGACCGCACCAGGAACTCGAGCGCCTCGGTGACCATGGGTTACTTCTCCTCGTCGGCCTCAGAGGCCTCGGCGCCCTCAGCGAGGCCCTCGACCTCAGCGTCGGCGTCGCTGGGCGAACCCTCGGCGATCTCAACCGCGACGTCGGTGTCCTCGTCACCGGGGACCTCGGAAGCCTCGTCGGCCACCTCGGCCTCAGCGGCCTCAGCAGCCTCAGCGGCAGCCTTCTCAGCCTCAGCCTCGGCCTTCTTCGCCTCAGCGGCGGCGGCCTTCTCAGCCTTGAGCTTCTCGGCGGCCTCAACCTGAGTCTTGATCGCGTCCTCGGCGGACGGCTTCTCGCCCTTGAGCTTGACGGTGTTCTTGGCACCCTTCTCGCCCTTGAAGGTCTGCCAGTCACCCGTGAGTTTGAGCAGCGCGGTCACCTGCTCGGTGGGCTGGGCGCCAACGCTCAGCCAGTACTGCGCACGCTCGGAGTTGATCTCGATGACCGAGGGCTCCTCGGTAGGGTGGTACTTGCCGATCTCCTCGATGGCACGGCCGTCGCGCTTCGAGCGCGAGTCCATGACGACAACGCGGTAGAACGGGGCGCGCTTCTTGCCGAAGCGCTTCAAACGAATCTTCACAGCCATGGCTGAGCTCCTGATTCCGGTATGAGCCGTCCGCAGCAGCGGATGACAAGACGGGTGGCGCGTTTTCACGCCAGCGGTCAATTGTGCCAGAGCCGGGCAGGGTTCACCAATCTGCTCTCGCGCATCACTCGCGCACGGTGGGCCAGCCGGGAGTGGAGACCGCCTCGAACCCGCCTTGAGACCGCTCCCCCGCCACGATGAGCAGCTCGAGCCCCGCCGCCGCCGCGCGCTCCACGACCGGCCCACCCCCGGCGCAGATCGCCGTGGCCCATGCATCGCACTCAACGAGATCGCTGCCTGCGACGCTCACCTGCACGAAGTGCCGCGCTGGCTCCCCTGTCACCGGATCCCAGATGTGGTCCGCAACCTGCGCACTGCCAGATGTCGCGAGCGCCGTGTACGTGCCGCCCAGGGTCACCACGTCGATGACATCAGTTCCCGCGGGATCGCCTGTGACCCGGGGGTCCGCGATCCCCACCCGCCGCTCGCCCCCGTGGGCCAGCACATCGCCTGACGCTGACACGAGCCACGTGTCAGCGCCCGCCAGGTGCTCGGCGGCTCTGGCGACAGCCCACGTCTTGACGATGCCCGTGGGATCGATGACACCGTCCGGTCTCTTCGCATCGAAGGCGCCGCCGGTGGCGATGCGGTACTCGTCGCACAGGTGGAGCACCTCAACCACCTCGGCGGGCGCCTCAGCGATGGTGAGCTCACCGGTCGCGAGTCGCGACATCACGGTGTCGGGGCGAAACAGCGAGAAGAGGTCGTCGGCCCGCAGCAGCTCGCGGTGGAACGCGTCGATCGCCGCCTTGGCCTGGTCCTCGTCCGGCCCGCCAACCGTGACGTCAAAGGCCATCGCCATCGCGCGCAGGCTCGCCTTGAACTCGGTCAGGACAGCCCCGCAGCCTCGAACGCGCCGGCAAGGGACTCAAGGAACGCGGGCGACGTGAACGACGCACCCGACACGGCCTCGACGTCCGCGCTCTGCGCCTCCAGCACTCGCTCCTTGAACAGCGGGATCGCCATGCTGTTCACCGCGACCGACTCCGCCGCCGACGTGCCCGCCTGGAGCGCGACCACATCCGTCACGACGCCATCGACCACCGTGATCTGGGCCTGATAGGTGCCGCGCACATTGCTCACCGCCGGGCCGTCGAAGGTCTGGGCCTGGCCACCACCGACACCGGAGCCGCCAGCCGTGGCGCCGGGCGTCGGGTCTGGCTGGTTTGGGTCAGCCTGGTGTGAGTCTCCGGGAACCGGTTCCTGAGGCCCTGCTGCCGAGCCGAGCTTCATCGGCGGTGCTGCCGCGAAACCGGCGGCGACGATCACCGCGCAGCCGCCAACCACGACGGCAAGGTGAGATCCGCGCATCACGACCACCCGAACCTTTCCCTGTGAATGGCCTCGGGCGCGACACCCGCCGCGAGAGCGTCGGCCTCCACAGCGTCGGCCCACTGGACGGGGCCGCAGATGAACACGTCCCTGTCCTCGAGATCCGGAACCACGTTCTTGAGCGTCGCGGGCCGAGCGACGCTGGCCCAGCCGAAGCCGCGAGAGCCGAACACCTCGTGAACGGTCGCGCCGTGACGCTTCGCAAGCTCGTGGATCTCGTCGCGAAGAGGCGACTCCTGCTCCGAGCGCGAGCGCAGGATCACGTCGACGGGACCGGTGGGCGCCGCCTCGAGCATCGCGCGCAGCGGGGTGACGCCAATGCCGCTTGCGACAAACACCACTCCGGGGCGCGTGCGGGCGGCCTCGGTGAAGACTCCCAGTGGACCTTCAGCGAGCACTCGAGTGCCGACGGGGATGTCCGCCAGTCGAGCGGAGCCGTCGCCGGACGCCTTGACGGTGATGCGCAGCGAGTTCGTGGCGGGAGCCTGCGACAGCGAGTACGGATGCGCCTCGCGCCAATACCCCTTGGTGAGGAATCGCCACAGCAGGAACTGACCTGGCTTGGCGCCAAGGCGATCCAGGTGACGCCCCGTCATGACGATCGAGGTGGAGCCGTCTGGATTGCTCGTGACCTCGGCGACTGCCAAGCCATGGCGTCGGGCAAGGACAAGGGGACGCAGCACCCTGAACAGCAGCCACGAGCCGAACGTCACGACGTACAGCAGCAGCCAGAAGTACCAGGCAAGGCCTTTGCCGCGGAACGTCGACCCCTCGATGAACTGATGCGGCACCACGAGCGCAATCGCGATGTAGACGATGACGTGCACGGCATGCCAGGTCTCGTAGCGCCAGTGCCTGCGCACAATCAGCAGGCTCGTCGCGACCACGATGGCGAACAGGGCGAGCGCGATCTGCGCGGTGGTCATGAACCAGCCGAGAGAGCGCATCGCCACGACGGTGTCGCCGAAGGAGCGGCCGTCGTAGTGAGCCGTCATCGCGAGGATGACGGACGCGTGCACGAGCATGAGGATGAACGCGACCTTGCCCATGCGCGTGTGGGTCGCTGCCGCGCGATCGTGGCCGAGCACGCGCTCGATCCACGGCACTCGCGAGATGAGCAGCACCTGGTTCATCACGAGAACCGCGGCAACGATTCCCGCGACGCGACCGAACGAGTAGATGAAGTCGATGGACTGCGAATACTGCAGCCCTCCGCCCGCGATGAAGAAGGCGACGCCGATTGCCGCGGCCCACCACAAAGCGGCGACCAGAGCGGTGGAGCGCAGCTCTCGAGAGCGCGCGACGGGGGACGTAGCTGTGACGGCCATGGTTCATTGTGCCTGGGCTGATGCGTGAGCGGAATGACCTTTTGCGTCTCGCGCAGGTTCAGGCGACCCTCTCGCCTCGCAGGATGACGGCGGTAGGGCGCTGCAGTGCGGTGATGTCCTCGCGAGGGTCGTTCGCGTAGACCACCACATCGGCGCTCGCGCCGTCCTCGATGCCGGGGACGCCAAGGAATTCTCTTGCCGCCCACGACGCCGCCGCGAGGACATCCGCAGCCGGAATGCCCGCCTTGACGAGCTCCGCGCATTCGAGAGGAAGCGAGCCGTGGCCGATGCTGCCCCCAGCGTCGGTGCCGACCAGCAGCTGAACGCCGGCCCGGTGCATGGCTGCCACGTGCTCGTAGCGTCGGGCATACATGGCGCGCATGCGCTGGGCGTAGCGAGGAAACTTCGCCTCGCCAAGGGCAGCGAAGGATTCGAAGTTGGCGACCTGCAGCAAGGTGGGCACCACGGGAACGCCGGCCGCGGCGGCGCGCTCCATCTGGTCCACGGTCATTCCCGTACCGTGCTCGATGCAGTCGATGCCGGCGTCGAGCAGCGGGTCGATGGCCTCCGTCGAGAAGGTGTGCGCGGTGACCTTGGCGCCTTCCGCATGGGCGGCCGCAATGGCCTCGGCGAGGACGTCGGCCGGCCACAGCGGGGTGAGGTCGCCAAGGTCGCGGTCGATCCAGTCGGCGATGAGCTTGACCCAGCCGTCGCCCTTGCGCGCCTCTTCGACGATGACGCGCGGCAGGTCCGCGACCTCGATCTCGCGCGCGTAGCCGCGGAGGTAACGCTTGGGGCGGGCGATGAAGCGGGCGGCCCTGATGAGTCGGGGCGCGCTGGCCACGCCGTGAAGGAAGCTCGTGTCGAGCGGTGAGCCCGCGTCCCTGATGAGGAGCGTGCCCGCGTCGCGATCGATCTGCGCCTGCTTGTGAGCCAGCTGGGGCTCCACGGCGCCGCCGCTGTCGAGGCCCACGTGGCAGTGCACGTCGACCAGGCCGGGCACCACCCAGCCGTGAATGTCCTGGTAATCGACCGATGGCGATGGTGAGAGGCGGAGGACGCCGCTGTCGACCCAGGCCTCGTCGAGAATAGTTAGCGTGCTAACTATCACCGGGCCCGAGAGGTGAAACGCGCTCACTAGCGGCGCAGATACTTGCCCAGATCCAGGGCGTCGGGGTCGAGGTCCTGCGATGGCTGCTGGGCCCCAAGACCGAACGCCGAGCCGGCGGGGGCGGATTCTGCCCTGTTGCGCAGGGCCGCCTCCTCCTGGGCGCGCTTGGCCGGGTTGCCGCTCTTTGACTTGACCTTGCGCTGCGGAGCCTGCTTGCCCTTGGACTTCTTGCCGCCCGGGAAGCCACCGAATGCGCCGGGTGCGCCCCCTCCCATTCCGGGAAGCGCGGGCATGTTGCCGCCGTTCTTGGCCATCGCGCGCATCATCTTCTGCGCGTCGTCGAAGCGCTTGATGAGCGAGTTGATGTCAGAGACCTGGGTTCCGGAACCGGCAGCGATGCGAGAGCGGCGAGAGCCGTTGAGGAGCTTGGGGTTGTCGCGCTCCGCCGGCGTCATCGACTGGATGATCGCCTCGATGCGGGTCAGCTCGCGCTCGTCGAAGTTCTCGATCTGATCGCGCACCTGGCCCATGCCAGGGAGCATCGTCAGCATCTTCTTCATCGAGCCCATGTTCTTGAGCTGCTGCATCTGCGACAGGAAGTCCGCAAGAGTGAAGTCCTCGCCCTTGGTGACCTTCTCCGCCATGCGGGCGGCCTCTTCTTGATCGAAGGCCTTCTCCGCCTGCTCGATGAGCGTGAGGATGTCGCCCATGTCGAGAATGCGGCTCGCCATGCGGTCCGGGTGGAAGACCTCGAAGTCCTCGAGCTTCTCGCCAGTGGAGGCAAACAGGATGGGGCGGCCCGTGACCTCGGCAACGGACAGCGCGGCACCACCCCGAGCGTCGCCATCGAGCTTGGTGAGGACAACTCCCGTGATGTCGACGCCCTGCTGGAATGCCTGGGCGGTCGCGACGGCGTCCTGACCGATCATCGCGTCGATGACGAACAGCACTTCCTGCGGCTCGATGGCCTTGCGGATGTCCGCGGCCTGGCGCATGAGTTCGGCGTCGACGCCAAGGCGACCGGCGGTGTCGACGATCACCACGGAGTGCTGGCGGGCCTCGGCCTCCTTGACACCCTTCTTAGCGACCTTGACCGGGTTGCCCTTGACCTTCTCGTCTTCGCGAGTGACGCCGGGCTCGGGAGCGAACACGGGAACCCCGGCGCGCTCGCCCACCACCTTGAGCTGGGTGACGGCGTTGGGGCGCTGCAGGTCAGCGGCGACGAGCAGCGGGGTCTGGCCCTGCTGCTTGAGGTAGTGCGCAAGCTTTCCTGCGAGGGTGGTCTTTCCTGCACCCTGCAGACCCGCAAGCATGATGACCGTGGGGCCGTTCTTCGCGAACTTCAGCTGCCTCGCCTCGCCGCCGAGGATCGCGATGAGCTCCTCGTTGACGATCTTGACGACCTGCTGGCCCGGGTTGAGCGCTCCGGAGACCTCTGCGCCGAGAGCGCGCTCACGGATGTTCGAGGTGAAGGTTCTGACGACGGGCACAGCAACGTCCGCGTCAAGGAGCGCGCGACGGATCTCGCGAATCGTCGCGTCGATGTCTGCTTCGCTCAGGCGGCCCTTGCCGCGCAGGTTGCGGAAGGTCGCGGTGAGGCGATCGGAAAGATTGGCGAACACCAGTTTCCTTTCGGACGGGGCAAGCCCCAAGCCTACCTGGGACGCGAGAGCCGTTCCCTCGCCCGCTGGGTGAGCGTGTCGATGAGGCCGGCCCTCCACGTGGTCCACGCTTTGGGACCGGCCGCCCTGGCGTCGGCCTCCGTGAGCGCACGCAGCGCCTCGAGCAGATCGCTGCGCCAGCGCACGGCTGCGAGCAGCTTGTCTGCGGTCGCGGGATCGGAGACGTCCTCCGTGGTCGCGAGCCCGGCAAGGGTGAGGTGCTCGCGAACCAGCAGGGTCACATCGCTTGCGGTGTCGTCGTCGAGGCCCATGCGCGAGCAGATGGCGGGAATGAGCGCGGCGCCGTCAACCGAGTGATCCGTGGCACCGGGTCGCTTGCCGATGTCGTGCACGAGTCCCGTGAGCAGCACCAGGTCGAGGTTGGGCACGCGCCGATGCTTGCCGGCAAGCACCACGGTCTCGACCATGTGGCGGTCCACCGTGAAGCGGTGCACGGGTGAGCGCTGAGGACGGTTGCGCACCCCCTCCCACTCGGGGATCCAGCGCACCACCTGCCCCTCAAGATCCATCGCCTCCCACACGGACACCAGGTGGTTTGAGGATCGCAGCAGGTCACGGAAATGCCCACGGGCCGACGCTGACCACGGCTGGGGCAGTTCAGGACAGCTGGGAAGCGCCTCAAGCAGGCCAGGGGTGAAGGGAAGTCCAGTGGTCGCGGCGACGGCGGCGGCGCGCAGCGGGAACTCGGCGTCGGTGCTGGGGTCGAAGCCTGGCGCGATCGCGAGGTCTCCGTCGACGTCGATGAGTCCCTCCCCCACCGACACGTGGCGAGGGGCAGCGGCGCGGCGGCGGGCGATGAACGCTCGCGAACCCACACCGGAGCGCTCCAGCGAGCGGCGCGCCCTGCGCTCCGTGGCGTCGAGGGCGAAGGCCACGGTGCGTCCCGCGTCGGCGAGCTCGGCAAGGACGTCATCGGGATCGTCACGGCCCATGAGCTGCGCGACGTCTTCGGCGAGGTGGCGGCCCAGCACGTTCTGGGGCCGGCTCGTCACCATCTGGATTGCGTCGCGAACGTCCATGAGCACACGGGCGGCCTCGTCGACGGCACCGTGCGGACGGTCGGTGAGCCACGTGGCAGCGAGTGCGGCGAGGCTGATGTAGTCCCGGGTGCCGCCGCGCGACTCCTTGATGTTGGGCTCAATGAGGTACGCGACCTCGCCAAAGCGCTCGGCGCGCGCACGGGAAGCGGCGAGCAGGTCGGGAAGGCGCTTGCGCGCCGCGGAGCGCCAATCCTGATAGATCAGGGCGCGAGCGTGCTTCGCGAGCGACTCGTCGCCGGCAATGGCATTGATGTCGAGCAGGCCGGCCGCCGCGGCAAGATCCTTCGAGGCAACCTGGCGGCACTCGGTGATGGATCGCGTCGAGTGGTCGAGCTCAAGCCCTGCGTCCCAGATGGGATACCAGAGCTGCTCCGCGAGCGCCGCGACGTCCTTCTTGCTGAGGGATTCGCCATCGTGAAGCAGCACGAGGTCGAGGTCGGAGGCGGGGCCCGCCTCGCCACGTCCGATCGAGCCGACCGCGGCGAGCGTCACCCCGGTCGCGCCCCCGGCGATGTCATTGAAGTGGTCGGCGAGCGCGCCGTTCACCAGCTGCGTGAGCTGGACCCGGCGCTCGGCGCCGGATGCTCCTTGAGCGTAGAGACGCTCTGCGTGTTCTCGCCTCAGACGCTTGAGGTCCCGCACCCCATGGGGATGCGGGACCTCAGCGTCCGAGCCGTGACGAACAACGCCGTTACGGCTCGTCATGATGCGGTTGGTGTCCTGTCGTTAGAGGGCATCCGCACCGTGCTCGCCGGTGCGAACACGAGCGACGTCGTCAACGGGGACGACCCACACCTTGCCGTCACCGATCTTGCCGGTCTGGGCGGCGCCAACGATGGCCTCCGTCACAGCCGTCGCGTCGGCGTCCTCGACGAGGATCTCAAGACGGGTCTTGGGAACCAGGTCGACGGTGTACTCGGCACCGCGGTAGACCTCGGTGTGGCCCTTCTGGCGGCCGTAGCCGGCGGCCTCGGAGACGGTCACACCCTTGACGCCGGTCGCCTCAAGGGCGGCACGGACCTCGTCAACGCGGTGCGGCTGAATGATTGCAGTTACCAGCTTCATGGCTACTTCGCCTCCTCGTACGCCGTCTCACCGTGCAGCGCGAGGTCGATGCCGCTGACCTCGATCTCTTCGCTGACGCGGAAGCCGATCGTGAACTTGATGAGCAATCCAATCACCAGCGTAGCGATAGCGCTGTAGGCGATGGTGATGAGAGCAGCAACCGCCTGAGCGCCAAGGCCGGAGACGCCGCCGCCGTAGAACAGGCCGTCCCACGCGCCGACGGTCGAGGTGCCGACGAGGCCGATGGCCAGCGTGCCCCACAGACCGGCGACCAGGTGGACGCCCACGACGTCGAGCGAGTCGTCGTAGCCGAACTTGTACTTCAGGCCCACCGCGAGAGCGGAGAACACACCGGCGAAGAAGCCGATGACGAGGGCACCGAGCACGTTGACCGAAGCACACGAGGGCGTGATCGCAACGAGACCCGCGACGATGCCGGAAGCGGCACCGAGCGAGGTGGCCTTGCCGTCACGGATGCGCTCAACGAGCAGCCAGCCGAGGATGGCGATGGCGGTGGCGGCGGTGGTGTTGACCCACGCGATGGCCGCGACAGCGTCGGCGGCGAAGGCGGAACCGGCGTTGAAGCCGAACCAGCCGAACCACAGAAGCGCAGCACCCAGCATGACGAAGGGCAGGTTGTGCGGCTTGAAGGGCTCCTTGCCGAAGCCCTTGCGGACGCCGAGGATCAGCGCAAGCACGAGGCCGGCAACACCAGCGTTGATGTGAACAACCGTTCCACCAGCGAGGTCCTGCGGGAACCACTCGTCGCTGAAGATCGGGCCAGCGCCACCGAGCAGACCGATGGCATTGCCGTCGCCGTCAAGCGCCCACACCCAGTGAGCAACGGGCGAGTAGACCAGCAGCGCCCAGAGGAACGCGAAGATCAGCCACGCGGAGAACTTGGTGCGGTCGGCGATCGATCCCGAGATCAGAGCCACGGTGATGATGGCGAACGTTGCGCCAAAGCCCGCGCTGATGATCGTGGAGGCGTCACCGGTTGCGAAGACATCGACCATGCCGATGTCGGAGAACGGGTTGCCGAAGTAGGCGCCCTCACCACCGGCGATGTTGGCGCCGAAGAGCACCCACGCAACGCCGACGACACCAAGTGCGCCGAAGCTCATCATCATCATGTTGAGCACGGACTTCGTCCGGGACATGCCGCCATAGAAGAACGCCAGGCCAGGCGTCATCAGGAGCACGAGCGATGCCGACACGAGGAGCCACGCGGTGGCGCCTACGGAGTCTGCATAAGCTATTGCATCTTCCATTGTTCTTGTCTCTCCCTTTCCTAGCCCTGTAGCTAGTTGCCACGAGAGTCCCGCAGGAGTGTTACCTCCGCACGGCCCTTTCGTTTCGGGAGCGTTACAAGACGCGCACTCAGGTAAAAGGTGTGTTGCGCAGACGGGGAGGCTTAGGCCTCGCCCACAAGGGAATCGACGAATGCGACGGGATCGAACGGCGCGAGGTCGTCCGCGCCCTCACCAAGGCCGACGAACTTCACGGGCACACCGAGTTCTCGCTGCACGGCCACCACGATGCCGCCCTTGGCGGAGCCGTCGAGCTTGGTCAGCACGATGCCCGTGACCTCCGTGGCTTCCGCAAACACCCGCGCCTGCGTGAGGCCGTTCTGGCCCGTGGTGGCGTCGAGCACGAGGAGCACCTCGGCCTTGGGCGACACCTTGCCGACGACCCGCACGATCTTGCCGAGCTCGTCCATGAGGCCCGCCTTGTTCTGCAGTCGGCCGGCGGTGTCGATGAGAACGGCGTCTGCGCCGTCGCCCTTGGCGCGCTCGGCGGCGGCGAAAGCGACGGACGCGGGGTCGGCGCCATCACGCTCGGAGCGCTCAACGGGAACTCCCACACGGGCTCCCCACGTCTCAAGCTGGTCGGCGGCGGCGGCACGGAAGGTGTCGGCGGCGCCGAGCACCACGGAGTAGCCGTCGGCGACGAGCACGCGGGCCAGCTTGCCCACCGTGGTGGTCTTGCCCACGCCGTTCACGCCAACGACGATCACGGACTTGGCCTCGCCCTCGCCCGGCTCGCCAAGAGCGAGCGAGCGGTCGGCGTCCGGGTCGATGACCTCGAGCAGCGCGGCGCGCAGCGCCTCATGAGGAGCAAGGTCCGCGTTGGCGGCAAGTCGCGACTTCACCGATTCGAGGATGACGTCAGTCGACATCGCGCCCACGTCTGCGAGCAGCAGCGCCTCTTCGAGCTCGTCATAGTCGTCCGCAGAGATCGCGCTCTTGCGGAAGACGTTTCCGAGCGTCGCGCCAAGACGGCCGCGCAGGCGACCGAAGCGGCCGGACGTCGATTCCGGGCTCTCAAAGAGGGTTGTGGTGGGGGCCGACGAGGCAACATCGCTCGGCGCAGGCGCCTTGCGGCCCGACGCTGCGGCCTCCTCGTCGTCGACGCTGCCCAGGATCGAGGTGTTGGCGGTCTCAGCTGGGCCACCGCTCTTGGAGACGTCTTGAGCCTTGCCGCCAGAGCGTCGGGCAATGCCGAAACTGGCACCGCCGACGGCGAGAACTGCACATATCGCGACGACTACGGCGTCGGCATCACCGGGAATCCACGAAACGTCCACGCGCTAAGTGTCTCAGGACGCGGACGTCGAGTGCGCCTCCTGGCGCGCGCGGCGCGCATCGATTTCTGCGTACTTGCGCTCTGCGGCGCCCAACTGGCTGACGAGGTTCAGGTCATTGGGCTCACGCGGGACGTCGCCCGACAGCGCCTCCTCGCGAAGGGCGTCGATCGCCTCGCGGCGGTCCCTGGAGAGGAAGATGCGCAGAATGTGCGATCCCCTGCCTTCCGCGGCGAGAGCCGCAAGGAACACGGCGACGGCGAGCAGGCCACCGATGACGTAGAACGGAACGAGCTGAGACAGCATGCCTGGCTACCTCCTCTTACAGTGCGCAGCACAAAATAGGACAAATCGGATTGACTTCCATCGTCACCCAGGATTGCGAAACATGCAACCGAGCTAGGCGCCGACGGGCTCTTCAGTGAGTCTTTGGCTGATGACGGTTGTGACGCCGTCACCACGCATAGTCACACCGTACAACGCGTCAGCGATCTCCATAGTTCGCTTCTGGTGCGTAATGACGATGAGCTGAGAGTCATCGCGCAGCTCGCGGAAGATCTCGAGCAGTCGTCCCAGGTTCACGTCGTCGAGCGCGGCCTCGACCTCGTCCATGACGTAGAAGGGGCTGGGGCGGGCCTTGAAGATCGCGACCAGCATCGCTACGGCGGTGAGCGATCGCTCTCCACCGGACAGCAGCGACAGGCGCTTGACCTTCTTGCCCGCGGGGCTCGCCTCGACCTCGATGCCCGTGGTGAGCATGTTCGACGGATCCGTGAGAACGAGCTTGCCGGTGCCGCCGGGGAACAGTCGCGGGAAGATCTGCTCAAACTGCTCGGCGGTGTCGCGGTAGGCCTCGGCGAAGATCTGCTCGACGCGCTCGTCGATCTCCTTGACGATCGTCAGCAGGTCCTCGCGGGACTTCTTGATGTCGTTCAACTGATCCGTGAGGAACTTGTGGCGCTCCTCGAGGGCGGCGAACTCCTCAAGGGCGAGAGGGTTGACCCGGCCCAGCTGCGACATGGCGCGCTCGGCGGCGCGCAGTCGCTTCTCCTGCTGCTCGCGCACGAAGGGCTGCTCCTCGCCCTCCTCGCCGATCGCGGGGACCGGGACGTGGGGGCCGAACTCCTTGACGAGCTGATCGGGGTCGACGCCGAGCTCGTCGATTGCGCGCTGGCGCAGCTGCTCAAGGCGCACGCGCAGCTCCGCGCGCGCCACCTCGTCCTTGTGGGCGTCGTCCGTGAGGCGAGAGAACTCCTGCGAGTACTCGTCAACAAGGCGGCGCACCTCGGCAATGGCTCCCGCGCGCTCCGAGCGAGCCGCCTCGACCTCGGCACGAGCGTCGTCGGCCTTCTGGACGGACACGTCAATGAGCGCGAGCGCCTCGGTGGCTCCGGCAACGACCTCTCGAGCGGCCTGGGCCTGTCGCTCGCGGCGAGCGGCCGCCTCCTCTGCCCTCGCGCGGGCATCGCGCTCCGCGACCACGGCGCGCTCCAGGCTCTCGGCACGGGCGGCGAGGGCGCGGGCGCGCTCCTCTGCGGTGCGCAGCGCGAGGCGAGCCTCTGTCTCGTGGGCGCGAGCCGAGGTGGCCGCTGCGGCGTCCTCGTCGCGCTTAGCCTGCGCCTGAACCGTCTCCGCCTCCGTCTGCTCCGGCTCGGCTTGGGCCGCGCGAAGGCGCTCGGTGAGGCTCGCAAGTTCGGCCTGATCGGCCTCGGTGCGAGCGTGGGCCTCGTCGATCTGGGTCGTGAGGCGCTCGGCCTCGGCGAGGGCGGCGCGAGCCTGCGCGCCCAGCTGCCCCAGCTGCTCGGCAACGGCAGCCATGCGAGCGTCGGACTCGTTGAGGCGCTCGAGCGCGATGTCGTGCCTGGTGCGCGCCTCGACCTCCGCCTCTTCGGCGGAGCGGATCGCAAACGACGTCTTCTCCACCTCTGCTGCGGCGGCATCGCGCTTGGCACGAGCGTCGTCGAGGGCGGCCTGCAGCTGCAGCACGCTCGGCGCGTCACCAGCACCGCCGTAGGCGCTGCGAGCGCTCAGGACGTCCCCGCGCTTGGTGACGGCGACGACCTCGCGATTTGCGGCAACCAGAGAGCGGCCGGCTGCGAGGTCATCGACGACGACAACACCGGTGAGCAGCGCGCGAACAGACTGCACCAATCCCTCGGGTCCGCTCACAAGGTCCGACGCCCACGCGGCTCCCGCCGGAAGCGTCACCTGAGGATTGGCGGCAGCCGCCGAGGGATCCGCGACGACGAAGCGGGCACGACCGGCGTCCTCGTCGCGCAGCCAGCGGATCGCATCGACGGCGTTCTCCACGCTGTCGACGGCGAGCGCATCGGCGAGCGGGCCAAGGGCGGCGGCAATAGCGTCGGCCGCTCCCCCGGAGACCTCGATGAGAGCCGCGATGGTGCCGCGCACGGCACGAGAGTTGGAGGCGAGCAGGGCGCCGGCGCCGTCTTTGCGGGCGAGCGACAGCTCGAGCGCCTCACACTTGGCGGCCCACGTGTCGCGCTCTCGCATCGCGGCGTTGAGAGCGTCCTTGAGGGACTCGAGCTCCGAACGGGCCGACTCGAGCTCGCCGGAGGCGGTTTCGTAGACCTCGTCGAGGTCCTCTTCGCCGTTTTCGACATCGGCGACGGTGGTCTCAAGGCGCTGGAACTCGGCGGTGGCCTCCGCGGCGCGCTTCTCTGCGGCGGCGAGGGACTCGCGAAGTCGGCCGATCTCCTGCTCCGTGGCCTCGACGCGAGAGCGGCGGGCGGCGACGTCACCGGCGAGGCGGGCCACTCCCTCGCGGCGGTCGGCGACGGAGCGCAGCAGGTCGGCGAGGTGACGCTCCGATGCTTCTGCAGCCTTCTCCGCCTCGGCACGAGCGACCTGGGCATCCTCGAGTGCCTGCTGCGCGGCGGCGACCTCCGCGTCGAGCTCCGCCTGAGCGGAACGTGCGCGCTCGAGCTGCTCGTCGAGGTCCACCAAGTCTGCGGGCGTGGTGTGCTGAACGTTCGTGCCGAGCATGCGCAGCCGCTCCTCGGCAAGCGAGGCGGTGTTGCGCAGGCGCTCCCGCAGCGAGCTGAGCCGATAGAAGACGTCATTGGCCTTGGTGAGCGCGGGCGTGGCCTCTGCGGAGGCTCGCTCGAGCTCGGCGAGCTGGGCTCGCGCCTGCGTCAGTGAGGCCTCCACCGCGGACCTGCGCTCAAGCAGAGCGGTCTCGTCGGCGCGCTCCTGTTCGAGGGCATCGGCCAAAGTGGCGATGTCGTCGGCGAGCAGGCGGGACTTGGCGTCTCGCACCTCAATCTGGATAGTCTGCGCCTGGCGCGCCACCTCCGCCTGCTTGCCAAGCGGACCCAACTGACGGCGGATCTCCGCGGTGAGGTCCTGGATGCGCGTGAGATTGCCCTGCATCGCGTCGAGCTTGCGCAGCGCCTTGTCCTTGCGGCGGCGGTGCTTGAGGATGCCGGCCGCCTCTTCGATGAAGTGGCGGCGCTCCTCTGGAGTGGCGCGAAGCACGGCATCGAGCTGACCCTGGCCAACGATCACGTGCATCTCGCGGCCAAGTCCGGAGTCGCTCAGCAGGTCCTGAATGTCGAGCAGGCGGCAGGGCGAGCCGTTGATCGCGTACTCGGAGCCGCCGGAGCGGAACAGGGTGCGGGTGATCGTCACTTCCGTGTAGTCGATCGGCAGCGCGCCATCGGAGTTGTCGATCGTGAGCGACACCTCGGCGCGGCCCAGCGGGGCGCGGCCAGCGGTGCCGGCAAAGATCACGTCGGCCATCTGGCCACCACGCAGGGTCTTGGCGCCTTGCTCGCCCATGACCCACGCGAGAGCATCGACCACGTTCGACTTGCCGGAGCCGTTGGGGCCCACCACACACGTGATGCCAGGCTCGAACTCAAGCGTCGTCGCAGAGGCAAAGGACTTGAAGCCCCTGAGCGTCAGCGTCTTGAGATGCACGGTGAAACTCTATGGTCAGGCGGCGTTGGGGTCGAACGGTTCGGACGCGGAGCCCTCGACATCGGGCGAGTGAAGGTCGGAAAGCACCTTGAGTCGACGCGCTCCCCAGTAGTCCATGACCGCGAAGATCAGGCCGGACACCACGAAGGTGAGGTGGATCGCGATCTGCCAGCGCAGTGTGTCGAAGTCATCCTCGCCGTTGCCGATCTGCACGAACTCCTTGAGCAGCAAAATCGCGGAGATCGCCACGAGCGAGCCGATGAGCTTCATCTTGAGGCCGCTGAAGTCGACGTGACCCATCCAGGTGGGCTTGTCGATGTGGTCGTGGGCCACGCTCAGTCGCGACACAAAGTTCTCGTAGCCCGCGAAGATCACGATGAGGATGAGGTTACCGAGCAGCGCAATGTCGACGAGGTTCAGCAGCGCCACCATGAGCGCATCCGCCTCGGAGTACTTGTCGCCGTCGCCAAGGTGGGACACGACGTTCCACAGCTGCTCAAAGAACTTGAACAGGATGATCGCGAGCGCTGCGACAAGGCCGAAGTACACGGGAGCGAGCAGCCAGCGCGTAGCGAACAGCGCGCTCTCGAGCCTGTGCTCGATCTCCTCTGCCCTGCTGGGCTTCACCGCGTCCTTGTCCGCGCTCATGCGAGCCCCGGGAACCAGATGCCGATCTCACGCTCCGCACTCTCGGGAGAATCCGAGCCGTGCACCAGGTTCTGCAGCACCGCGGTGGGCCACTGCCGGCCAAGGTCGCCGCGGATGGTGCCGGGCGCCGCGGTGGTGGGGTCGGTCGCACCAGCGAGCGAACGGAACCCCTCGATAACCCGCTCGCCCTGCGCAACTATCGCGAGCGTCGGGCCGGAGAGCATGAAATCCACGAGAGGGCCATAGAAGGGCTTGCCAACGTGCTCTGCATAGTGCTCCGCGAGCAGCTCAGGGGTGGCGGTGCGCAGCTCGACGGCGACGAGCGTGTAGCCCTTCGCCTCGACGCGACGAAGAATCTCCCCACTGAGGCCGCGCGCCACTCCGTCAGGCTTGACGAGGATCAGGGTGCGTTCGGTCATGGCATGAGACTACTGGGATTGCGCCGTGTGCCCGACGCTGTGGCTGGCAGTGGCACGATTGTTCCGTGATCACCCTGGACGACTTCGCCACGTACCCAGACTTCCCGCAGCCGGGCATCCTCTTCTACGACATCTCGCCGATCCTCGCGAGCCCAGAGAGGTTCCGTGAGGCGTGCGTGCAGCTCATGCCCGAGCCTGGCGTTCAGGTGGACCTCGTGGCCGGCGTTGACGCTCGCGGCTTCATCTTCGCTCCGGTGGTGGCGCAGACGCTCGGCGTGGGCATGACGATGGTGCGCAAGAAGGGCAAGATGCCAGGCGAGCTGCTCGAGGCTGACGCGACGATCGAATACGGTGCGTCCGAGCTGGTCATGAGTCCCAACGGGATCGACGGCAAGCATGTGCTCGTCATCGACGACGTGCTCGCGACGGGCGGCACGGCCTCCGCGGTGGCGGCGATGCTGCTTGAGGGTGGGGCGGCAAGCGTGCGGTTCTCGTTCCTCATGGAGCTCGAGGCGCTCAAGGGGCGCGAGGCGCTGAGCGACTACGAGGTCGCCTCCGTGGTGAAGGTCTAGGGCCCGGCTAGAACTCGATCGGCCGGCGGCGGAAGCCCGGCGACCAGCGCACGGCGAGAAGCACGAGGGCGCTGATGACGATCGTCGCGAACAGCACTTCGTAGGCGATGTACCCGGCGTTGACGGCCATGTCCACGGGGCTCTGCGAGCGCACCGCCTTGCTGTGCGCGGCGACTCCCGCAATCAAGGCGTAGCCCGACGCCGTGAGCACGCTCATCTGCAGCGCCACCGCGAGCTGCTTGGTATTGGGATGTGCCTGCAGGTAGCGGCTCCACGTGGTGAGGGCGTAGAAGGTCGCGACATTGACGAGCGCAAGCCCGCTGAACAGCAGAGCGACCACGTGCGACGGCGGGTCGAACTCGACTCCCCGCTGCACGGCCTGGGTGGCGCTCAGCGCGATGCGCTCAAAGCCCCAGAAGAGCATGAACAGTCCCCCGATGCCCGTGACGAGCGCGCTGATCATGCGCACGAGCAGTCCGTTCACTCGGTGGCTCCCGGACCGTCGGCCTGCTCCGCCTGTGCGAGCCGTTCGTTGTACTCCGCGCGCTCCCTGTCGATGCGGCCGCCAAGGCGCAGCGCGGTGATCCACAGCAGCACGAACATCGCGCCGATGATCGTGATCGCGGAGTCGATGAAGAAGCCAAGCAGCATCGGCACCTGCAGCACCCAGCCCAGCCACACTCCCCAGCTCTTCTTCTGCTGACCTGCCGCATAGCCGAGCATCACCATGAGCCACAGCCCAAGGCCCCAGATGGCGGCGGGACTCGCGTCGACCGCACCAGCGTTGTACATGCCGTAGACAAAGGTCGCGGCGAACAGTGCTGCCAAGGCCTGCAGGCCGAGCACGGTCTGCGTGAACACGAGCTTCGCCGAGCGCGGCGGGCGCTGGGTTGGCTGCTCCTGGGCTGGCTGCTCCTGAGCCTCCCGCGCCTGCACTGGCTGGTCCTCCCCCGCCTGATCCCGCGCGGTCTCCTCGCTCATCGCGCCCTCCCCGCGCCCTTGCGCTTGTCGGCGCCCAGCAGGACGCGCGCCTCGGCAACGAGAATCACGGAACCCACGACGAGCACGCCGGCGCCCATGTCGTGGTCCCGCTCGGCGATCGCGGTCGCCTCATCGATCGCGTCCGGCAGCTTCGCCGCAACGCTCACCCTGTCCTCGCCAAAGATGCCCGACGCTGCCGTGGCCAGGTCCTCAGCGGACAGTGTGCGGGGCGAGCCGACCTCGGTGATCACCACATGATCCAGGATGGGCTCGAGCCCGCCGAGAATGCCTTCAGCGTCCTTGTCGGCGAGGATGCCGACCACTCCCACGAGCTTCTCGAAGGCGAACGCCTCCTCGAGCGCGCCCACAAGGGCGTCGACTCCGTGAGGGTTGTGCGCCGCATCCACAAGGATCAGCGGCGAGGTGCGCACCGCCTCAAGCCTGCCGGGAGAGGTGACCCCACCGAACCCGGCCTCCACGGTGGCGGCGTCGAGAGCGCGAGGCTCCCCACCGTCGGCGAGGAGCGCCTCGACGGCCGCGAGCGCGAGCGCCGCATTGTGTGCCTGGTGCTCTCCATAGAGGGGAACGAAGACGTCGACGTAAGTGGCGGCGGGGGTGCGCAGGGACAGCAGCTGGCCGCCGACGCCGGGCTGCCGGTCAACTACCTCGAAGCCTTCGCCCTCCCAGTGAATGGTGGCGTTGTGCTCCGCGGCGGCCGCGGCGATGGGGCCGATCGCGCTTTCGGACTGGCTGGCCACCACGACGGCCGCGCCATCCTTGATGATGCCCGCCTTCTCCGCGGCGATGTCCGCGATCGTGTCACCCAGCCACGTCGCATGATCGAGGGCGACGGGACCGATCACGGCGACATCACCGTCGGCGACATTGGTGGAATCCCAGCCACCGCCCATGCCGACCTCGATGATCGCGACGTCAACCGGAGCATCGGCGAAAGCGGCGAAGGCGAGGACGGTGAAGACCTCGAAGAACGACAGTCGCGGGCCGCCCGCCTCGACCGACTTCGCGTCGACGAGGGAGATGATGGGGGCCACGTCGAGCCACAGCTGGACGAACGCCTCTTGGGAGATGGGCTCACCGTCGATCTGGATGCGCTCTCGCACGGTGGTGAGGTGCGGCGAGGTGAACAGGCCCGTGCGCAGGCCATGCTCGCGAACGAGCGACTCGACCATGCGAGCGGTCGAGGTCTTGCCGTTGGTCCCGGTCACGTGAACCACGCGATACGCGTGCTGCGGGTCACCTAGCAGGGCGCATACGTCGCGAACCCTGTCGAGCGTGGGCTCGAAATCGTGTTCGGGGTTGCGAGCGATGATCGAGGCGTAGATCTCGCGTTCCGCCTCGTCAAGGCTGAGTCCGCCGAGGTCGCTGGTCATGACGGCAAGTCTCCCACGTTGTAGTGAATGAGGAATGTCACTCCTAGGGTCCGATTTGTCTCACTTGGGCTAGTGTTCACCCATGTCTTCGACGACCATGACTGCTCAGAACTGGCGTCGAGCGAGCCTGGCAATGGCGGCAGCGCTCGCTCTCGCTCTTGGCGCCGCCGTGAACGCCGCGCCCGCCGACGCCGCGTCTGTGGACACCGGCGCGCTGGGCGTCGCCGTCGCGACAGCTCCCGTGAAGACCAAGGTGGTGGGCACCGGCACCCCGGCCTCGTGCACAGAGAAGAAGCTGTATGCCGCGGTCCGTACCGGCGGCAAGATCAAGTTCAACTGCGGCCCCAATCCCGTGACGATCAAGATCACCAAGACGCTGCGCACGTGCAACACGCACAACTGCAAGCACCCATGGCAGGGCGGCAAGGCCCTCACCGTCATGACGCTCGACGGCGGCAACAAGGTCACGCTCGACGGCGGCGGCAAGGTGGGCATCTTCTACGCCAACTCGTGCGAGCAGACGTTCGGATGGCTGTCCAGCAGCTGCCAGAACGACAAGACGCTCACCATCACGTTCAAGAACATCACGTTTGTCAACGGCAACGCGACAAAGGGCGTGCCCAAGAAGGCGAGCGTTGGCGGCGGCGGTGGCGGCGGCGCAATCGCGATGCGCGGCAACAAGCTTGTGGTCAGCAACGTCACCTTCAAGTCCAACAAGTGCGTCAAGGCACACTCCGACGCTGGTGGCGGCGCCATCCGCGTGGTGGGCGTGAAGTCCGTGAAGATCAAGAACAGCACGTTCACGTCCAACAAGTGCGCGAACGGCGGAGCGATCTCCTCGCTGCAGTCGCCCATGACGATCACCGACTCGAAGATCACCTCGAACACCGCAACCGGCACGGGCGCCTCAAGCGGCAAGGGCGGCAACGGTGGCGGCGTGTACTTCGACGGCACCAACCAGAACGTCACGATCTCCGGCACCACCATCTCCAAGAACAAGGTGGGCGCTGGCGGCTCCGGCGTGTTCTACGTGAGCAACAACAAGACGGGAACGCTCACGTTCACGAACTCCAAGGTGACGTCGAACACCGGCGAGAAGTTCTGGACCGGCAAACGCAAGGACCTGTTCTTCATCGGCAAGAAGCTCGTCGTCACCAAGTCGACGATCAATTAGCGCTGCGCAGGTGTCCGCCGGGCAGGTGTCGCCGGGCAGGTGTCGCCGGGCGGCAGACGGCGCCTACTAGCGGTACAGCCCTGTTGAGAGGTACCTGTCGCCCCTATCCGGGGCGATGAACAGCACCACCGCTTCCGGCTGCTCGGCGGCAATGTCGAGCGCGATCGCGGCGGCCCCACCGGAGCTGGGCCCCACCATGAGTCCCTCGACGCGTGCGAGCTCTCGCGCGGTGTCGATGGCGCGCTGGGCGGTGACGGTGCGCACCTCGGCCACATGGGTGGGGTCGAAGACGGCCGGCAGGTACTCAGCGGGCCACGCCCGAATGCCCGGCACCGACTCCCCCGGTGCGGGCTGCACGCCGATCACCTTCACACCGGGAGCGATCTCGGCGAGCGCGCGCGAGACCCCGGTCAACGTGCCCGTAGTGCCCATGGTGCACACGACATGGGTCACACGGCCACCGGTCTGCTCCCAGATCTCCCGCGCCGTGAAGACCATGTGCGCCAAGGGATTCGCGGGATTGGCGAACTGATCGAGCTGGACGGCGCCGGTCTGGGCGACCAGAGCGTCGGCCCTGTCCCTTGCCCCCTCCATGCCGTCCGCCTCAGGGGTGAGTACGATGCGCGCGCCAAAGGCGGCCATGCAATCGAGCCGCTCCTGGGAGGTGCCGTCGGGGATGACGATCGTCAAGCGGTAGCCGAGCGCCGCCGCGGCCGCCGCGAGCGCGATGCCCGTGTTGCCGCTCGTCGCCTCCACGAGCTCGTCGCCGGGTGTGATGCGGCCCGACGCTGCGGCGTCCAGGATCATCGAGAAGGCCGCGCGGTCCTTGACGGACCCCGCTGGATTCGCTCCCTCAAGTTTGGCGAGGACGGTGGCACCTGGCGCGGGGAGGCGTCGCAGACACACCACCGGGGTTCCGCCGATGATGTCTTCGAGATAGGGGAACTCGCCCGCCGTCACAATGTCGTGAGTCTAGTTCCGGGAACTCAGGTGGCCCGACGACGCGGACACGGAGGACCTTCGCGGGGGACTACTCTGTCCGCAGTGAGGAAGGGGATCCCCTTGAAGCGACTGGTCGGCATCGCCGCTGGTATTGGGCTGGTTGCTGCCCTCGCGGGATGTCAGGGTGACGACTCAGGAACCCCTACCACCGCGGCCCCTGCCTCCCCCACCGTCCCCGCAGCCCCCGCCACGCGAGCGCCATCAGAGGCCGACATCGTCTTCCTCGAGTCCGAGCTGCACACGATGCGGCTCAACCTCCTGAGCGTGGGGGTGGACGCCGCCAATGAGCTTCCGTCGCTGACCATCGAGGGCGACGGGTACGTCCTCACGACATCAGACGGCGACTCGTACACGTACGAGTTCTACGGAGACATCGCGGACGCCGGGGTCGTGGGAACCAATCTTGACAACTACTGCATCTGGGTCACTACCGAGGACGGCGTGACGATGCACATCAACCAGCTGCAAGTCGCCGCCCAAGGAGCATGCCAGTGACCACTCCCCCTGCCGGTTGGTACATCAACCCTGACGACGCCACTCAACAGCGCTACTGGGACGGCTCGCAGTGGACAACACACGTGGCGCCGGGCGAGCCCGGCGTGGCCGCGTTGGCGCCCCGACGGTCGAGGCGCGGGCTGGTGGCGTCGATCATCGCGCTCGTTGCGTTGGTGCTGGTCGCGGGCACCTGGTTCATCTGGCTGTTCTTCGATCAGCGCGAGGCTCGGGCGGAGCGGGCCGCGGCGGACTCGGTCCTGCGAGTCGCCAACGAGATCACGACGATGGGCATCGACCACCCGGATCAGTCGCCGATGGTTGGCCAGATGGGCGCGTCTGTAGTCATCGAGTACCCGGATGGCGCCGCAGAAGTCGTCAGCCTGAACGGCGGCGTGTCTTGGGGCGGGTACGTCGAGACCGGCGACCACCAGTGGTGCATCTGGGTGCGCGTCGATGGCACGCCGAATGACGAGTGGCAGTACGACACGCTCAGCGGCACCGGCCCTGGAAGCTGCCAGCTCGCCGACTAGCCTGCGCCGGCACTCCCCGCCCCCGGCACTCGCCGCATCCCAGCGCCGGTACTCGCCGCACCCCAGCGCAGGTCGGGCCGCGCCACAGCATCGAGTCCCGGTTACGCCTTCGCGACTGCGACCGCCAGGTCACCCTCCACGATCTCGACGCTCGTCGCGAGCACCTCTCCCGCGATGAGCTCCTGGTGGGTGCGCACGGCATCCACCCGCTCGGCAGGCACGGTCACCGTCAAAGCGATGCGATCACCAACATTGAGACCAGCGTTCTTGCGCTCATCCTGAATGGTGCGGATGAGGTCGCGAGCGAAGCCTTCAGCCTCGAGAGCAGGGGTGATGGTCGTGTCGAGCAACACGAAGCCGCCGTTGGGCAGTACCGATGCGACAACCCCTTCGCCGCCGATCACCGTCGTGAGCTCATACTCGCCGAGCTCCAGCTGCACACCCCCGGAGACAACGACGCCGTCGGTCTCGCTCCAGTCGCCAGACTTCGAGCCTGCGATCGCCTGCTGCACAGCCTTGCCGATGCGCGGGCCAGCGGCGCGCGCGTTGACGGTGAGCCGACGCTCCACCGGGTTCGCGGCAACGAACGCCTCAGGCGAGACGCCCACGACATACTTCACGTTGAGCTCGCTCGCGATGAGGCCGACGAAGGGCTCGAGCGCCTTGACGTTGTCGACGGCCACCTCGAGTGAGGTGAGCGGCTGGCGCACGCGGATCTGCTCTCGCTTGCGCAGCGCGTGGGCCGCCGAGACGATCTCACGCACCTTGTCCATCACAGGGGCAACCTCAGGGGCATCCCACGCCGCGGGTGCCTCGGGGTAATCGGTGAGGTGCACGGAGCGACCGCCCGTGAGCCCTCGCCACACCTCCTCGGTCTCAAGCGGAAGCAGCGGCGCCGCAAGACGCGTCACCGTCTCGAGGACAGTGAACAGCGTGTCGAACGCGGCCTGGTCCTCTTCCCAGAAGCGGTCGCGCTGGGTGCGGACATACCAGTTGGTGAGCAGTTCGAAGAAGACGCGCAGCGACTCACTCGCGCCCGGGACATCGAACTCCTCCATCTGCGCCGTGACCTCACGGACCAACTCGGCGGTCTTGGCGAGCACATACCGGTCCATGGTCGGCAGGGAGGCAACCGCAGCGTCGGGCAGGCGCTTGCCAAGGACGCCCTTGCCGCCGTTCGCCGCCCCTGCGTACAGGGTGAAGAAGTAGTACGTGGACCACAGCGGCAGCATCACTTGGCGGACGCCTTCACGGATGCCCTCCTCGGTGACGATGAGGTTGCCGCCGCGCAGGATGGGCGAGGCCATGAGGAACCAGCGCATCGCGTCAGAGCCGTCGCGGTGGAACACCTCGTTGACGTCTGGGTAGTTGCGCAGGCTCTTGGACATCTTGCGACCGTCCGAGCCCAGGACGATGCCGTGGCTGATGCACGTCGTGAACGCCGGGCGGTCAAACAGCGCCGTGGCGAGCACGTGCATCACGTAGAACCAGCCGCGGGTCTGGCCGATGTACTCGACGATGAAGTCCGCCGGGTTGTGGCCGTCGAACCAATCGCGGTTCTCGAACGGATAGTGCACCTGGGCGAAGGGCATCGAGCCCGAGTCGAACCACACGTCGAACACGTCGGCAATGCGGCGCATCGTGGACCGGCCGGTGGGGTCGTCGGGGTTGGGGCGGGTGAGCTCGTCGATGAAGGGGCGGTGCAGATCCGGCTCGCCCGCCTCGTTGGTTGGCACCCGGCCAAAGTCACGCTCAAGCTCTGCGAACGAGCCGTAGACGTCCACGCGCGGGTACGCCGGGTCGTCGCTCACCCACACGGGGATGGGGGTGCCGAAGTAGCGGTTGCGGCTGATGGACCAGTCGCGTGCGCCCTCGAGCCACTTGCCGAACTGGCCGTGCTTGATGTGCTCCGGCACCCAGGTGATCTGCTCGTTGAGCTCGACCATGCGGTCGCGGAACTCGCTCACGCGCACAAACCAGCTGCCCACCGCCCGGTAGATCAGGGGGTTGCGGCAACGCCAGCAGTGCGGGTAGCTGTGATCGTAGGTCTCATGGCGCAGGACGATGCCGCGCGCCTTGAGGTCCGCGATGACGCGGGGGTTGGCCTCGAAGACCTGCTGACCCTCATAATCCGGAACCTCTGTGGTGAAGCGGCCCTTGGAATCGATGGGCACCACGGTCTCGATGCCCGACGCTTGGCAGACGGCAGCGTCGTCCTCACCAAAGCCGGGGGCCAGGTGGACGATGCCCGTGCCGTCCTCGGTGCTCACGAAGTCGGCGGCGAGCACCTGGTGGGCGTTGTCGCGACCGACGAAGTACGGGAATGGCGGCTGGTAGCGCAGGCCGGCAAGGTCGTCGCCCGTGAGAGTGGTGACGCGTTCCGGCTCAGCGCCCAGTTCCCGCGCATAGGCGGCAAGGCGCGCCGCGGCGAGAATCACGACGCGACCCGCGAAGTCGCCCTCGGTGGGGCGTACGGCGACGTAGTCGATGTCCGGACCCACCGCGGCGGCGAGGTTGCTGGGCAGCGTCCATGGGGTGGTGGTCCAAACCAGCAAGTTCGCACCCGCGAGCTCGCCTGGGGCATCTACCAGGGGCAACAGGACGGTCAGGGCGGGGTCCTGGCGCATCTGATAGACGTCGTCGTCCATGCGCAGCTCGTGGTTGGACAGCGGGGTCTCGTCGCGCCAGCAGTACGGCAGGACGCGGTAGCCCTCGTAGGCGAGGCCCTTGTCGTAGAGCTGCTTGAACGCCCAGATGACGGACTCCATGAAGGTCACGTCGAGCGTCTTGTAGTCGTTGTCGAAGTCCACCCAGCGGGCCTGGCGGGTGACGTACTCCTCCCACTCCTTGGTGTACTTCAGCACCGAGGAGCGGCACGCATCGTTGAACGCGGCGATGCCCATCTCGTCGATCTGCGACTTGTCGGTGATGCCCAGGATTTTCTCTGCCTCGAGCTCTGCGGGAAGGCCGTGGGTGTCCCAGCCGAAGCGGCGCTCGACCTTCTTGCCGCGCATCGTCTCGAAGCGGGGCACTACGTCCTTGACGTAGCCGGTGAGCAGGTGGCCGTAGTGCGGCAGGCCGTTCGCGAAGGGAGGGCCGTCGTAGAAGACGAACTCCTCGTTGTCTGCACGGTTGTCGATCGACGCCTGGAAGGTGCCGTCAATCTCCCAGTACTTCAGCACCTCGGTCTCGATCGAGGGGAAGTGGGGCGATGCGGGAACCTCCGCGGACGGGTCGGTGGAGGTGCGGTGAAGCGGGTACCGGGCGTCGGTCATTGTGACTCTCTGATGTCGCACTGCCGCGAGGACGCTCACGGGGACCTCCCCCGCTCGCGCGGTACCACCTCGCTTGTTGGACTGCTGGCCGCGTGTCCCGCTTTCCAACCGCTCATGCCCCGGCTGCCACCGAGGCGCCGCTGTGACGGGCTGCCCGTGCGGTTCTAGTCCCGACGATGTGGTCGGTTTCTTCCGCAAGCTCACCGGTGATAGCCGGGTCGACGCTGTTGCCGACGATTCTACGACGCGCGCCCTGGGATTACGAAGCACCCAGCGTCGCGGTGTCAGGATGCGGCGCGGTTTGCGAGGAACCGCACCAGTTCTTCGATGAGGTCCCGTGGGAGGGGCTCGGTGTTCACGAAGCGGGCAGTGCCCTTGCCCGAGCGGTACGGCGCGACTTGTTTTTCGAGGTCCTCGGGGAGTGCCGTCACGGGATAGAGGCCCACATGGCCGGTGAATCCGCCCAGGTAAACGACTGGCTTGCCGTTGATCTTGTATCCGGCAATGCCGTACGAGACGCCTTCGACCGCATCCGGCAGTATCCCCAGCACCAGTTCCCTGAGGTCCTCGAGGCGCTCACGGGTGAGGCCTTCGAAGCCTGCGATGTACTCGGCGACCGATGCTGCCATGAGTCCACCTTTGCCTGTGCGGTCGCGCTGCGCAAGACTCCCTCGCAAGACTCCCTCGCAAGGCCCGCGCGCAAGTCTCGCTACGCCAGTCCCTGGCGAGCGTTTGTGGCCATCTGCCGCAATAGCCGCTCGATCAGGTCCAGGGGCAGAGGCTCGGTATGCGCAAACTTTGCCGTTGCCTTCCCGTGGAGGTACGGCGCTGCTTCTTGCTCAAGTCCGGGAGGCAGCAGCCGAACGGGATACAGGCTGATGTGCTTGGCAAACGCCCCCACCCAGAGGGCCGGTTTGCCGTCAATCAGGAACTCCGGAATGCCGTAGGCGTCGCCTTCTTCCGCCTCCGGAACCGCCTCATGGATGAGAGCCCGGATTGCTTCGAGTCGCTCGCGGATGGGCCCGTCGAATTGAGCCATGTAGTCGCCGACGCTGGGGGCCATGGGCCCATCATGCCCGGGCTCGCGGGTAGCGCGCGAGCGGCGCCGACGCTGAGGAGGACAGGAGTGCGCGGGGATACTTAACGTGTTAACAATATGGTCGCCGTGCTGGCAGCCACCGCGGCGGGAGCGAGAATCGCGCCCATCGCGATGTACCTTCTCCACGGGACCTCCACGCCCAGCGCCTCGAGTTGGCGATGCCACAACAACGTCGCAAGCGATGCCCACGGCAGGATGAGTGGTCCAACGTTGACCCCCACGATGAGCGCTTCAAGCGCGAGGCCGTCACCTGCGATCGGCTCCAGCAAGAGATACGCGGGCAGGTTGTTGATGAGATTCGCGCTCAGCAGGCCCGCGCCGGCCGCGACCAAGGCGGCCCCCGCGCCCGTGCCCCACCGGTCGAGGCTCACGTGCGGGAGCAGCTGCTGCTCAACGACGTGCGCGGCGACGAACAGGCCCGAGGCGAACACGATGAGCGCCCACGGAACATCGCGCCACGGAGCGCGCCACTGGGTCGCTTTGACGTGTCGGCGCGCGGCCGCCGCTCCCCCCAGCGCCGCCGCCGCGACGGTTGCGGGAATCCATGGCTGCACCGGAAGCAGAAAGCTTGGCAGCAGCGCGCCAACGATGATGGCAGCGATCCACCACAGCTGGCGGTCAGGTGTGGGGGTGCGCTCGGCGAGCGTGAAGCGTCCGCGCAGCTCGTGACGCGACACGAACGCTATCGCGGCACAGGTCACGGCGATCGCCACGAGGGAGGGCAGCCAGAACCGGTCGAGCCACGTCACCGGACTGGGGTCGCCCATCCGGTGCAGCGCGAGCAGGTTGGTGAGGTTTGACACGGGAAGGGTGAGCGAGGCGGTGTTCGCGATCCACACGGTTGCCAGCGCGAACGGCAGTGCTGGAATCTTCGTGTGCTGCGCGAGCAGGACCGCGATGGGCGTGAGCAACACGGCCGTGGTGTCGAGTGAGAGGAACGCGGTGCACACCGTCGCGAGCAGTACGACGCCAGCAAAGAGCACCCAGCGCCTATGACGTGCGCCTCTCGCGAGGGTCTCTGCAAGTGATGTGAACAGGCCGGATCTGAATGCGACGTCCGCCACCATCGTGATCGCTACCGCGAAGCCAAGAACCGGCGCGGTGCGCTCTAGCACCGCAAGAATGGCTTCGCCCGAGGAGACACCCAGTGTCACTGCCAACAGTGTGGCCGCCCACAGCGCGAGGCCGATCCTTGTCAAAGGCACGGCACAGGCTACCGCTCAGGTTCGAGAGTCGAGTGCCAGGTGCGCCAGTCCGCCTTTGCGGCGGGTC
>ENA-UOVV01000247-UOVV01000247.1-compost-metagenome-genome-assembly--contig:-NODE-247-length-77691-cov-114.807164_pt1 | contig 77691 bp, 64 predicted proteins | sample MGYA00238155_ERZ761577 | MGnify/ENA primary metagenome ERZ761577 (study PRJEB28898, sample SAMN06268775) | compost metagenome | isolation source: Emeryville, CA | place: USA:Emeryville, CA | collected... | reverse complement strand
GCGTTAGCCGCCCGCAAACCGAGAACGAGAACGAGAAAGAGAAAGAGAAAGAGAACGAAGACCCTCCTCTCCTTCTCCGTGCCTCTGTGGTTGAAAACCACCACCCGCTCTTCGCGTCTCTTCGCGTCCTTCGCGGTTCAACCCCTTACTCTCGTTTCTCTCCCCGGCCAAGTCTCCACCCGCTCCCAAAACGCATCCTCCCGCCCCCCATAATACGCGCCCAACACCCGATCCATCACCGCCTGCGTCCGCCGCCCCGACTCGCCCGTGCTCGGACACGTCCCGCGCCCGAGCAACTCATCGACGATCGTCTGAATCAACGGCTGCGCCACGTGCGGCGGATTCGGAATATCGTAAACCTCCACGCCCTTCGCCGTCTCCAACTTCACCGGATCGCCCTGAAAAAAGTTCACCGACACTCGCCCCGCCGTGCCCGTGAACTCCAGCACGTCCTCTTTCACGAAACTCGAAAAATTCCACGACGCCGTCCCCGGCACGCCGCTCCGCGTTCGAAACGTCATCGCCACCGCATCCTCCACGTCCGCCGCCGTCGCGAGCCGCGCCGCCTTCCCCTCCACCTCCTCCAGCGGCCCAAAACAAAAATCCAGATAATCCAGCAGGTGCGACCCAAGATCGAGCAGCAGCCCGCCGCCCGCATTCGCCGCCGCCACCCGCCACGCCCCCCGCGCCGGATCCGCATTCGCCGGCGTCGATGTCGAGAATCGATAATTCACCGCCGTCAGCGTCCCGATCGCGTTCTCCATCAACTCCCGCGCTTTCAAAAACCGCGGCATCGCCCGCCGGTAAAACGCCACGAACAACTTCACCTTCGCCGCCCCGCACAACGCGATCATCTCATCGCACTCGCGCGCATTCCGCGCCATCGGCTTCTCCACATACACCGGCTTACCCGCCGCCGTCGCCAGCCGCACGCCTTCGAGATGCGCCCCCGGCGGACTCGCCACGTAAACCGCATCCACCTCCGGATCGTTCACGAGTTTCGCCGCATCGTCATACCACCGCGGCACCCCGTGCCTCCGCGCATAATCCTCCGCCAACTTCCCATTCCGCCGCATCACCGCCACCAACCGCGACCCGTCCGCCTTCCGAAATCCCGGCCCGCTCTTCACCTCCGTCACATCGCCGCACCCGATAATCCCCCACCGCACCACGCCGTTCTCGCGATTTTCACTCATCCCCCACGCGAACCCACTTCCCTCCCTCACCGCAAGCCCCCACCCCGTCATCCCGTATCAAGACAAGCCCGGTCCAAAATCACCGCGCTCATTCGTCGAACCAAGGATCAACCCTCCACCACCATGATTAAACAAATCTGCCTCAACCTCCCCGTCGCCGATCTCCCCCGATCCAAGGCCTTTTTCTCCGGCCTCGGATTTTCCCTCCATCCCCAGTTCACCGACGACACCGCCGCGATGTTCGTCTTGAGCGACACGATCTCCGTCATGCTCTCGACGCACGCGAAATTCCGCGAATTCACCCCCAAGGCGATCTGCGACACCGCCACCGCCGTCGAAGCCCTGTTTTCCCTCCATTGCGAGAGCCGCGAAAAAGTCGACGAACTCGTCGCGAAAGCCCTGGCCGCCGGCGGTTCGACCTACGACCAACCCGAAGATTTCGGCTTCATGTATACGCACAGCTTCGCCGACCCCGACGGCCACGGCTGGGGCGTCTTCCACATGTCCGCCGCACAGTAGCACGACGCCTCAGCCCGCGCCCCCTTTCGTTTTTTGAATCCTCATCCTTCTCTGGATCTTGGATCTTGGAGCTTGGACCTTTTCCCCCCGGAACACCCCTCCCTTCCCGCCGTCCAACACCCTCACGCTTCTCGTTCTCCAGCTCGCGAGGTGGCCCCCTGCCCAACCACCGCCCGCATGAGCCTGATCAACGACGCCCTCATCAAAGCCGAGCGCGAACGCGCCGAAGAAGCCGCCGCCCGCGCCGCCGGACTCCCGGTCGAGCATCCGAAATACCGCGCCGAAAAACGCCGCCGCTCGCGCCAGCTCCAGTCCATCCCGCTCGCCCTCATCAACACCGGCATCCTCCTCGCCTGCTTCGCGATCGTCATCCTCATCGTCCTCCGCAACCGCCCCGCCTCCGACGCCCCCACGATCGCCGCGACCGCACCCGCCGAACCCGAGCTCCTCCCCGCCGCCGCCCACGACCTCGACGGCTCGCCCACCTTCGCCGCCTCCGACGCTTCCGACTTCTCTCCGCCTCCCCCCGACTCCGAGTCCCCGTTCGACTCCCCCGCGTCCGCTCCCATCACTCCCGCTCCCTCCGCCGAGTTCGAACTCGTCGGCATGTCCGCCGTCGGCGACACCACGCTCCTCGGCATCAACCGCCGCAGCGATCAACGCAGCGTTTGGGTCCCCGTCGGCAAATCCGTCTCCGGCATCACCGCCCTCAGCTACGACGCCGCCAGCGACCGCGCCGTCATCGAGGTCAACGGCCGCCAGCTCACCCTCGGCCTCCGCTCCGGCGCCCCCGTCGCCGCCGAGTAGCCGGGAGCCTTCCCCGCGTCGCACAGCTCTTCCGTATCGCGCGTCGCGATACACCACGTCCCGCTCGCCGCGTGCCCTCCTCCGCCGGGGTCTCGCGCATCCCGCGGCTGCTCGCTTGCCGCGCCCCGCCTTCGCGCCCCACTCTGACCCGCGCGCGCCTCCACGCTTCATGCAACCCGACGAATATCTGAAACTCTCCGCGATCGAAGATCGCCTCTGGTATTTCCGCTCCCTGCACGCGCAGATCGCCCGCGAACTCGACCGCCACCCGCTTCCACCCGACGCCCGCCTCCTCGACGCCGGCTGCGGCACCGGCGGCCTCATCCTCCGACTCCGTCAAACCGGCCCCGCCCGCCGCTGGTCCGGTCTCGATTTCTCCGGCCTCGCCTGCGAACTCGCCCGCCAACGCTGCGGCCCTTCCGCCGAGATCGTCGAAGCCTCCGCCACCGCGATGCCTTTCGCCGACGCCACTTTCGACGCCGTCGTCTCCGCCGATCTCCTCTGCCAATTCGACGATCCCGCGCCCGCCGTCCGCGAATTCTTCCGCGTCCTCCGGCCTGACGGCCTCGCCGTCATCAACGCCCCCGCCTACCAATGGCTCTGGTCCTACCACGACGCCGCCACCCACGGTAAACGCCGCTTCAACCGCCCCGAACTCCGCACCCTCCTCCACGACGCCGGCTTCACCGTTGCCCGCCTCACGCACACCAACGCCTTCCTCCTCCCGCTCGCCATCGCCAAACGCAAACTCCTCCCCGCGCCGCCCCCCTCGAGCGCCGGCAGCGACGTCCACGATCTCCCCGCGCTCCTCGACACCGCTTTCGCCACCTGCGCCGCCCTCGAACGCGCCTGGCTCCGCACCGGCCTCAATCTCCCTTTCGGCACCTCCGTCCTCGCCGTCGCCCGCAAACCATCCTCCGCCTAAACCCGCCCGCCCCTCCTCCCTCTTTGCGCCTTCCGCGCCTCTTTGCGGCCATTCCCACGTCAAGCGCCGCGAACCCCCTCCCGCACTTCGCTCCATGCACCGCCCCCGCCACGTCCTGTCCCGCCTCCTGCTCGTCACCGCCCTCGTCTCGGCCGTCGTCCCCGCCCTCGCGCAGCGCGAGTCCATGGACTTCGAGAAATACAACCCCACCTCCACCCTCGTCCTCCCCGAGCACAAACTCACCCGCTCCAAGTTCCCGTTCATCGACATCCACAATCACCAGTGGAACATGCTCACGCAGGACCTCCAGGCGCTCACACGCCAGATGGACGAGCTCAACATGGCCATCATGGTCAACCTCTCCGGTCGCTCCGGCTCCCAACTCGCCAACACCGCCGAACGCATCCGCAACTCCCACGCCCCGCAACGCCTCGTCCTTTTCGCCAACATCGACTTCGACGGCTATGGCACCCCCGGCTGGATCGACCGCGCCGTCAAACAACTCGAAGCCGACGTCGCCGCCGGCGCCCGCGGCCTGAAATTCTTCGAAAGCTTCGGCCTCAACGTCAAAGACCACACCGGCGCCCGCGTCCCCGTCGACGACCCGCGCATGGACCCGATCTGGGAAACCTGCGCCCGCCTCGGCATTCCCGTCCTCATCCACACCGGCGCCCCGAAATCCTTCTGGGATCCCGTCGACGAGAAAAACGAGCGCTGGCTCGAACTCGTCCTCCGCCCCAACCGCCGCCGCTCCGCCACGCACCCCGCCCCGTGGGACGTCATCATGGGCGAGCAGCGCAACCTTTTCAAAAAACACCCGCGCACCACCTTCATCGCCGCCCACTTCGCCTGGCAGGCCAACAATCTCGCCAACCTCGGCCGCTGGCTCGACGAAACGCCCAACATGCACATCGAGATGGGCGCCATCATCGCCGAACTCGGACGCCAACCGCGCGCCGCCCGCGCCTTCTTCGAAAAGTATCAAGACCGCATCCTCTTCGGCAAAGACAGTTGGGTCCCCGACGAATACCAAACCTACTTCCGCGTCCTCGAGACCGAGGACGAATATTTCCCGTATCACAAAAAATACCACGCCTTCTGGGCGATGTATGGCATGGGCCTCCCCGACGAGATCCTCAAAAAAGTTTACTACAAAAACGCCCTTCGCCTCGTCCCCGGCCTCGACGCCTCCCTCTTCCCCCATTGATCTAGTCCGGTCCGGTAGTGCGGTGCTTCAGCCCGCACCTTTCTCCTAGCCCCAAAGAACCACACGCCCCCACGTGTCCCCCCACACCCCCGATCCCGCCTCCCCCGACTCCACCGCAACCTCCTCCGAGCGTCCCACGCGCGTCCGCTTTCGCGTCGTCTCCCTCGTCGTCGCGCTCGCGATGATCACCTACCTCGACCGCGCCTGCCTCGGCGCGCTCGCGCCCGACATCATGCGCGACCTCGATCTTTCGAAGGAGCAAATGAGCTGGGTCTTCAGCGCCTTCGCACTCGCCTACGCCGCCTTCGAAATCCCCACCGCCTGGTGGGCCGACCGCCAGGGCACCCGCCGCGTCCTCACCCGCATCGTTCTTTGGTGGTCCGCGTTCACCATGGCCACCGCCGCCGCCTTCAATCTCGTCTCGATGCTCATCGTGCGCTTCCTGTTCGGCGCCGGTGAAGCCGGCGCGTGGCCCTGCGTCGCCCGCACCTTCGCCCGTTGGATTCCGCTCGCCGAACGCGGTCGCGTCCAGGGCGTCTTCTTCAGCGGCGCCCACCTCGCCGGCGGCCTCACGCCCGTCTTCGCCGTCGGCCTCGCCGCCTTCGTCGGCTGGCGTGGCGTCTTCATCACCTTCGGCGCGATCGGACTCCTCTGGTGCTTCATCTGGTATCGCTGGTTTCGCGACGACCCCGCCCAACACCCGTCCGTCAACGCCGCCGAAAACGCGCTCATCGTCGCCGGCCGCATCGACGCCCCGTCCTCGCACGAAGGTTGGTCCTACTGGCGCCGCCTCTTCGCCCACCGCAACACGCTCCCGCTCTGCCTCGCCTACATCCCCAACAGTTGCGCGTTCTATTTCTGCATCACCTGGCTGCCGACCTACCTGAAAGAAAAACACGGCTTCGCCGCGCTCTCCCTCGGTTTCTTCGCCGGACTCCCCCTCATCGTCAGCGTCATCGGCGATCTCTTCGGCGGCGCCGCCACCGACTGGGCCACGCGCCGCTTCGGCCTTCGTCTCGGTCGCGCCGGCGTCAGCGGCCTCGGCAATCTCTGCGCCGGCCTCGCCATGCTCGGCGCCGCGTTCGTGCATCACCCGATCGTCGCCATCGGTCTCATCTCCTTCGCCGTCGCCTGCACGATGTTCACGCTCGGTGCGACGTGGAGCACCTGCCTCGACATCGGCGGTCGCCATGTCGGCGTCGTCAGCGCCGCCATGAACACCGCCGGCCAGATCGGCAGCTTCTTCTGCCCGCCGCTCGTCACCGCGCTGCTCGCGCACTACAGCGATTGGAACGCTCCCGTTGTCGCCATCGGCGGCCTCTTCCTCGTCGGCGCCCTCTGCTGGCTCCTCATCGATCCTCGCGACCGCGTCTTCGACTGACCTCCCCCACCCCACTCACTCCGATGGAGGCGCGGTGTCCCCACCGCGATTCATCCGGCGCCAAAAACATTGCCGCGCCTTTTCCCCCCGCCCGTAATTCCCCGCGGTGCCCACTCGTCCCCTCCAGGTCCGTCCTTCGCTGCTCACTTTCCTCGTCTGCACGCTGCTGTTCGCCGGCACCGTTTTCCTTTTCAGCCGTTCGCTCGACTACGGCTTCCTCAACTACGACGACCCGAGCTACATCACCAACAATCCCCACGTCCGCTCCGGCCTTACCGCTGACAGCATTGAATGGGCGTTCACCGGCCATAGCGACTACTGGCATCCGCTCACTTGGCTCTCCCACATGCTGGACTGGGAGCTCTACGACCAGATCGCCTTCGGCCACCACCTGACGAGCCTCCTCTGGCACGCGCTCAACGCCGTCCTCGTCTTCTTCGTTTTCCGCCGCCTCACCGGCGCTTTCTGGACCGCCGCCTTCGCCGCCGCCCTCTTCGCCTGGCATCCGCTCCGCATCGAATCCGTCGTCTGGGTCACCGAGCGCAAGGACGTCATGAGCGGCTGCTTCTTCCTGCTCACGCTCTGGTCCTACGCCGCCTACGCCGACCGCCGCCGCGATGGCTCCCGCGCGCTCGGACTCTACGCCCTCACGCTCGCACTCTTCCTCTTCGGCCTGATGAGCAAACCCATGGTCGTCTCGCTTCCGCTCATCCTCCTGCTCCTCGACGTCTGGCCGCTCCGCCGCCTGCCCGCGGCGCCTGCCAACTCCGGCCTCCGCTCCCTCGCCACCCGCTGGCGCCCGCTCGTCCTCGAGAAGATCCCGTTCTTCGCGCTGTCCGCGATCATCTCTGTAGTGACAATCCTGATGCAGACGAACTTCGGCGCGTTCACCCTCACGCTCCCGTTCACCGCCCGCCTCGCCAACGCCGTCGTCTCCTACGTCCGCTACATCGGAAAATTCCTCTGGCCCGCCGACCTCGCCATTTTCTATCCGCATCCCGGCACCTGGCCCGTCCTCATCGTTCTCGCCGCCGTCGCCCTGCTCGTCGCCGTCACCGTCCTCGCCTGGCACCAACGCACCCGCCGTCCCTGGCTCGCCACCGGCTGGCTCTGGTTCCTGATCACGCTGCTTCCCGCCATCGGCATCCTCCAGGTCGGCATGCAGGCGATGGCCGATCGCTACACCTACCTCTCGATCCTCGGTCTTCAACTCGCGCTCGTCGGCTCGCTCGCTCCCCTCGCCACGCGTCCCGCCGTCCGCGCTTTCGCCAGCCTGACCGCGAGCATCCTCCTCCTCGCCTGCATCGTCCGCACCTGGGACCAGCAATTCATCTGGCGCGACTCCGTCTCGCTCTTCCGCCACGCCACCCGGGTCAGCCCCGACAGCGACGCCGCGCACGGCTTCCTCGCCTACACGCTCCTCGGCGACGGACGTATCCAGGAAGCGGAGACGGAGGCCCGCCGCTCGCTCGCGCTCAATCCCGACAACACCACCGCCCTTTTCACCCTCGCTTCCATTCAGGATCGACGCGACGAGCTCCCCGCCGCCATCGCCGGTTTTCAACGCGCCCTCGAGCTTCGCCCCGACAACCCCCTCGCGCGCCTCCGTCTCGGCCTCGCGCTCCTCAAACAGCATCGCCGCGACGAAGCCATCCCCCACCTCACCACCGCCATCGCCCAGGAACGTTCCTATCGCGAGTCCTTCCTCCGGCAGGGCTTCGCCGATTTCCGCAACGGCCTCGCCTCCACCGCGGTCATCTACTTCGAAGCCGTGCTCGCCGCCGTGCCCGACGACTCCGACGCTCACTTCGGTCTCGCGCTTACACTCGCCAAACTCGGCCGCTCCGACGACGCCTTCACCCACCTGCGTCGCGCCGCCGAGCTCCGCCCCGATCTCGCGCCCGTCCAAATCGAAGTCGGTCTCGCCCTCCTCACCCGCCGCCAGCCCGCCGACGCCGCGACGCATTTCCGCCACGCCCTCGCCGCCAACCCGAATTCCGGCGTCGCCCATCTCGGTCTCGCCCGCGCCCTCGAACAACTCAACCAACCCGCCGCCGCGCAACCCCACCTCGAAAAAGCCTTCGCGCTTTCCCCCGAAAATCCGCTCGTCCAGCGCGCCTGGGCCACCTCGCTCGCCCGCCGCGGCCGCTTCGCCGACGCGATCGTTCACTACGAACGCGCGCTCGCCCAACTCCCCGACGACGCCAGCCTCCACGCCGAACTCGGCTTCGCCCTTCTCCTCCAGAAACGCCGCGACGACGCCATCGCCCGCTTCGAACACGCGCTCCGCCTCGATCCCAACTTTCCCGGTCTTCGCGAGCGCCTCCAGCAATTGCGCCGCTGATCGCCGCGCAACACGTCGGAGTTCCGCCCCATCCCCCCTCAGGCAAACGCCGACGCCTTCGTTCGCGATTTTGCCGCGCCTCCACGGTCCCCTTCGCGGAACGCCCCCCGCCAACGCCGGTCCGTCGTCGCCCAACACATAAAAACCCCAACCATGAAAAACATCATCGGCATCGTCCTCATCGCCCTCGGCATTTTCCTGTTTGTGCAGGGCCTCAACCGCCGCGACTCGATCGCCGGCGCCGCCTCCGAAGCCGGCACCGAAATCGCCAACGCCGTCGACGGCGGCGCCCGCCAGCCCAAGCACGTCGTTTACATGGTCGCCGGCGGCATCGTCACCCTGATCGGCATCGGCGTCATCGCCCGCAAACCGCGCGCGATCTAAACCACTTCACTCTGCGCCGGCTCCTCCCGGAGCCGGCGCCCACGCGGGCGGCCGAACACCACGGCCGCCCGTGTTGTATTCAAAACGCCGCTACGAGCGGTTGGCCCCGCCCCGTCGGTATGAACGCGTGGCCCGCCGTCGCGCTCTCTTCCCGTAAACGGGTTCGCCCCCACCCGGATTTACACGCCCACCCCCGCCGCCGCACCGTGCGTCATGAACCCCACCGCGGCCTTCTTCCTCACGTTCCTCTCCGCGTCCTTCCTTTCCGCCGCCCCGAACGAAAAACCACGCCGCTTCTTCTCCGACGACAGCTTCTGGAACCAACCCCTTCCCGCTAATCCCGAAATCGATCCGCGCTCCGATCGCTGGATCGCCCTCCTCGCAACCGAGCCCACCAGCCAGGGCTGGCTCACCAACAGCGAGCAATGGACGATCCCCGTTTACGAAGTCGATTCCTCCACTCCGCTTCAAAAAGTTCACGTCCTCGAAATCACGCCCGAGGAAAAAATCCGCTGGCACACCGATCGCGACTTCTTCGGCCACGGCCCCGGCTTCGATCTCGTCCCGATCCCGCCCGACGCCCAGCCCGACAAGATGTATGACGCCCACCTCGCGCTCGTCGATTGGGAGCGCAATCTCGTCTGGGACATGTGGGCGCTTCGTCGCAATTCCGATGGTAGTTGGAAATCCGCTACAGGCATGGTCTATCCCGCCGACGGCCCCGGCGTGTTCTCCACGCGCGAACTCGGCGTGAAGGACGGCGAGAGCATCCACTTCCACGGCCCCAGCCGCGCCGCCGGCGTCCCCGCCGTCGCCGGTCTCGTCATGTATGACGAAGTCATGGCCGGCGAAATCCGCCACAAGATCGCCGCCGCCTCCCGCTTTTGCGCCTACAAGGAATTCGTTTTCCCCGCCGCGTGGACCGACGGCTTCACCGAGGGCGGCATCCCCGAGGGCACCGTCCTCCAACTCGACCCGTCGCTCGACCTCTCCCAATTCGAACTCACCCGCGAAGAGCGCATCGTCTGCATCGCGCTCCAACGCTACGGCATGGTCCTCGTCGACATCGCGCAGGGTCAGCCGATCTACGCCGAAGGTCTCTGGGGCCACCCGGCCAAATCGTGGAAAGGCAAACTCGACCACGGCGAAAACGGCATCACCAAAATTCCGTTCCACCACTACCGCGTCCTCAAATCCCCCGGTCCCGTCACACGCCAGGGCGACGGCCGCTCCAAATTCGCCCCGGTCTGGGAACCCGAGTCCACCGTCCCGTAACCACGCTTCTCCGAGCGCCTGCCCTCGCTCGCCCAATCTTGCAGCGCCCGCCCGACATGCTCCTTTCTTCCGCATGCCTCCGCTGCCACCAGCCGTCCGCTGGATCGCCTCTCTTCTCGCTCTCGCGTTTCTCGCGTCCTGCTCATCCCGCGAAACGCCCGTCGAAAAAGCCACGCGCGATCGCACGCTGATCCTCGGCAACGCCGCCGAGCCCGCCGATCTCGATCCGCAGCTCATGACGGCTTACACCGACGGCAACATCCACATGGCGCTCTTCGAAGGCCTCACCGCCCTCGATGAAAATTCTCTCCAAGTCCTCCCGTCCTCCGCCGAACGCTGGGAAACCTCCGCCGACGGTCTCACGTGGACCTTCCACCTCCGCGCCGATCTCCGCTGGTCCAACGGCGAACCTGTCCTCGCCTCCGACTTCGTCGCCTCCTGGCGCCGCCTCGTCTCGCCCGCCCTCGCCTCCGACAACGCCTACCTGCTGTATCCAGTAAAGCACGCCGCCGCCATCACCGCCGGCGAAATCACCGACCTCTCCCAACTCGGCGTCGCCGCCCCCGACGATCGCACCGTCGTCGTCACGCTCGAACGCCCCACGCCGTGGTTCGCCCAACTCACCGCCGCCGTCCCGACCTTCGTCCTCAATCCCCGCACGCTCGCCGCCTTCGACGCCACCTCACGCCGCGGCACCGCCTGGACCCGCCCCGGCAATCTCGTCGGCAGCGGCCCGTTCGCCCTCGCCGACTGGCGCCCGCAAGCCCACGTCACCGTCCGCAAAAACCCGCACCACTGGCAGGCCGCCTCCGTCGCCCTCGAATCGATCGTCTTCCTCCCCACCGACAACCCCGACGTCGACGAGCGCAACTTCCGCGCCGGCCAGGTCCACGCCACCCAAAATCTTCCCATCGCCAAAATCGCCGACTGGCGCCGGCGCGCCGCCACACAGCTCCGCATCGATCCGCTCACCCAATCCAATTTCCTCCGCTTCAACACCGCCCGCCCCCCGCTCGACGACGCCCGTATCCGCCGCGCGCTCTCGCTCGCCATCGATCGCGACACCTTCGCGCGCACGATCCTCCAATCCACCCGCGCCCCTGCCTTCGCGCTCACCCCGCCCAACCTCGCCGGCTACACCCCCGCCGCCCGCGTCACCACCGACTTCGACGCCGCCCGGAAACTCCTCGCCGACGCCGGCCACCCCGACGGCCGCGACCTCCCTGTATTCGAAATTCAATGTCGCAACGACGAGATCCACCCGCGCTACGCCGAAGCCCTCCAAGCCACTTGGCAGCGCGAACTCGGCATCCGCGTGACCCTCGCGCCCAGCGAACAAAAGACCTGGCTCGAGAACCAGCAGTCCGGCAACTACACCATCACCTTCGGCGCCTGGCTCGCCGACTTCCCCGACGCGTCCAACTTCCTCGGCCTCTTCACCTCCACCAGCGGCTACAATTGGACCGGCTGGCGCGACGCCGACTACGACCGCCTCCTCGCCGAAGCCACGCCACTCGCCGACACCGCCCGCCGCCACGCTCTTTACCAACAAGCCGAATCCCGCCTCCTCGATTCCGCTCCCATCGCGCCGCTCTACTACGGCGCCTCCACCTACCTCCTCCACCCCGCCGTCCAAGGCTGGCCCCCCGCCTCCCTCGGCTGGCGCCGCTACCAACTCGTCCACCTCCGCAACTAGCCCCAATCGAAATTCGAAAATCCAAAATCGAAAATCCCTCAGCCCTTGCCCGCCCGTTCCCGCCGCTCCAACGTCCACCTCATGCGCCTCCGCCCGCTGACCCTTTTCGTGTGTTTCGTGTCTTTCGTGGTTTCCCACATTCGCGCTGAAATCTCCTTCGTCCGCGTCTGGCCCAACTGGGTCGACGCCGACGCCTTCGAAACCATCTCCGAATACTTCAGCGGCCGCGAACACACCGGCGGTCGCATCATTCAACGTTCGCAGCCCGACACCCGCGCCGGCTTCTATTTCCTCGCCCGCGTCGCCAACACCGGTGCCGAAATCTCCCACGCCAAGTTCGCGCTCCACGTGATCCTCCCGGGCAACCCCGAGCCGAAAACGTTCACCTTCCCCGTTTCGCTCCCGACGAAGTCCACCGTCGTCCAACTCGGCCTCACCGGCACCGACTGGCCGGATCGCGAAGTGCATCCCGTCGCGTGGAAACTCGATCTGCTTTCTTCCACCGACGAACTTCTCGCCACCGAGCAAAGCTTCCTTTGGTCCAAGCCCGCCAAGTGACCACGCCCGTCGAGTGGTCCGCGTGGCGACCGCTCCCCGAAGCCGGCCCGCTCACCGCCCCCGTCCTCGCCGAAATCCTCGACGGCGGCCAATCTTTCCGCTGGCACCGCCAGCCCGACGACACCTGGCTCGGCCTCTTCGCCGACCACGTCGTCCGTCTCACGCTCGACGCCTCCGGCACGCTTTTGTGGTCCGCGCCCACGCCCCTCGCGTCACACACCGCGCCCGCACTCGCCCGCTACTTCGACGTCTCGCGCAACCCGCCCGCGCTGGCCGACACGCTCCCGCATCGCAGCGACCCACACCTCGCCGCCTGCCTCGCGGCCTTCCCCGGCCTTCGCATTCTCCGCCAGCCTTTCGGCGAAACCCTCCTCGGCTTCCTCTGCAGCGCCACAAAACAGATCCCGCAGATCAAGCAGATGCTCGCCCTCCTCGCCCACCGCCACGGCACGCCTCTGCTTCCCGCCCTCAACTCTCAACCCTCAACTCTCGACTTCGCCCGCCTCCCCACGTGGCGCCAACTCGCCGAGATTCCCGAACCCGATCTCCGCGCCTGCCTCCTCGGTTTCCGCGCCCGCTACATTTCCGAAACCGCCCGCTTCCTCGCCTCGCATCCCGGCTGGCTCGAGGAAACCGAATCACTCCCCTACGCTGCCGCAAAAGAACGCCTCTGCTCGCTCCCGGGCGTCGGCGAAAAAGTCGCCGACTGCGTCCTCCTCTTCGGCGCCGGCCAACTCGAAGCCTTCCCCGTCGACACGTGGATCATCAAAGCCATGGCCCACCGCTACGGCCTCGCCGGTTGGAAACCGTCCCAAATCGCCCACTTCGGACGCGTCCACTTCGGCCCCCTCGCCGGCCTCGCCCAACAATACCTCTTCGCCTTCGAACGCCGCACCGCCCGCCCCAAGTAGTGCGGTGCTTCAGCCCGCATCCCCGATCGAAAATCGAAAATCCAAAATCGAAAATCCCTTAGCCCCACTTCTCCCGCGCCCACCGCCACGGAAAGAAATAGACCGCATACACCACCGCGTAGATCGCGAAATGATCCAGCTTCAGCCAGATCGCCCCCGCGAAAAAGAAGATCAGCAGGTGCAGCCGCACCACATTGCGATAGGGCGCCATCAGCGGTGACTTCATCGTCTCTGACTTCCTCCGCGCGATCGCTTCCGCCGTCACCGCCGTATCCGAAGTTTCATGACGCTCCTTCCGTCCGAACGCCTCTCGCTCCGCCAAAAACGCCAGCGGCAGGAACATCCAGTAATTCCGCACCACCTCGGCATACAGCCCCCAATCCGGAAGCGTCCGCTCCACCCCCGCCTCCGTCTGGAGCGGAAAAAAGATCTGCAGAAACACCGAGTGCACGAAATGGAATCCGCCGAAGTGCACCGTGAAGAACCCCAGCCCGAACAAAAATCCGCCGCCGATCAAACCGCCCGCCGCCAGCTTCGGCAGCGTTCCGCCGGCGGTCCGATCCCGCACCGCGTTTCCCGCGAACGCCCGTAGTCCGCCCAGCAGCGTCCACACGATCGCCGCGTAGCCCACCACCAGGCTCGACAGCCACAGGCTCCAGATCAAATCGCGCGCCTGCCACTTCGCGAACCACGCCAGCCCCAGCCCGCCGGCAAACGCCGCCAGATCGATCCACGCGCCCGCCCGGCCTTCGCCGCTTTCCGGACGGGCCTCCACGCTACTTCGCCTTCTGGATCAACTCCACTTCGTAGCCCTCGGGCGCATCGATGAACGCGATCACCGATCCGCTGCCCGTCTCCGTCGGCCCGTCGCTCAACGCATACCCTTTCGCCTTCAACTCGCTCGCAAACTTCTCGAGATCCTCCACCTCGAACGCCAGGTGCATCAAATCCGGCTGCACCTGCACGCTCGGGCTGTTTGGGAGCTGACACAGCTCGATTTCCTCGTCGCTGTTCGGCGTCTGCAAAAACACCAGTTGCGCGCCGCGCGGCGAGGTATGCCGGCGCGCGACCTTGAGGCCCAGCGCCTCTTCGTAAAATTTCACCGTCCGCTCGAGATCGTTCACGCGCATCCGCGTGTGGAGTAGTTTCTTGACCATGGGCGCGACGTTGGCCCGCGCTCCGAAAAAATCAACCGACACTTGGCTCCACCGTTCGCCGGCCACCCCCTCCAACCCCACCCCCGTAACGCAAACCGGCTATCTCCCCATACCGCCGCCCCGCGCCGTGATTAGCCTGTGCGTCACCCAGGGAACAGCGCGTCGCCCCCGCGCGCCTCGGAGGAATTCGCCATGAACACTCACATCCCATTCCCATTCGCCCGCGCCGCCATCGCCGCGTTGCTTTTCGCCGCTCCCGCGCTCGTCGCGCAGGACAAAGACATTTCTCCCGACGATCGCGTGGAGGTCCCGCCGGAGAATTCGCCCGCCACCGAACCGGACCGCGCCGTCCGCCACGCGCAAAGCGCGCGCGTGCTCCTCGGCCAGGACGTCGAAAATTCCCGGGGCGAGGGCCTCGGTGAGGTGAAGGATCTCCTCGTCGATCCCGCCGACGGAAAAATCGCTTTCGCCGTCGTCGAAACCGGCGGCCTCCTCGGCGTCGGCGAAAAGGTCCGCGCCGTTCCATTCTCCGCGCTCCGCCGCGCCGACGACGGCTCGCGCAACCTCGTTCTCGACATCGAACGCGATCGCTGGTCCCAGGCCCCCACCCTCGGCACCGACGACCCCGTCGCCCTTACCGATCGCAATGTCGTTCGCGGCGTCGTCGCGTTTTACCGCGACGCCCTCGGCGCACACACCGACATCGACGTCGATTCGCACGAACGCCTCCTGCCCGTATCCGAAGTTTTGGGACGCACCGTCGTGCATCAAAACGAGAAGATCGGCTCCGTTGACGACGTCATCGTCCATTTCGACAGCCGCCGTGTCTCCGCTTTGTTCAACCCGAACGACGACATCGCCGGCAGCAACGGCCGTTTCCTCGTCAACTTCGCCCAACTCGATCCCGCCGGCGACCAGCTCGTCACCTCCCTGAGCCCGGACAAATTCGCCAACGCCCAACCGGCCGACGAACGCTGGTGGACGCTCGCCGACGGCTCGCCGTATTGGTGGAGTGGATTCGGCGGCGCCGCTCACATCGCGGCCACCACCGATCTCCGCACTCAATCCTCCATCGCCGCCGGCGAAACCGAGGGCCGGCCCTCCGTCGAATCCATCCGCGAACGTCTGCGCAACGACTCTGCACTTTCGGAACGTGCCCGGCTCGCCACCATCGAACGCGACGGCGACCGCCTGATCCTCGAGGGCCTCGTTGACTCCCACGGCATGCGCAACGAGGTCGGGCGTCTCGTCAGCGAAATCGCCGACGGTTGGGAAATCGTAAATCGCCTCGAAGTTCGCACCGTGGCTGAATAACGGTCGCTCATGAACTTTAACTCGCTCGACTTCTCGACGATTCTTCCCGCCCTCATCGCCGCCGCGCCTTCCGCGATTCTCATCATCATCGGCGCGATCCTGCTGAACCTCGTCGTCGGCCGCACCATCAGCCTGCTCGGCCGCCGCGCGAACTTCACCGCCCAGGAGATCGGACCCATCCGCCGCACGGTGAAATGGGTCATCACGATCGTCGCCACCGTTTTCGTTCTCGGCGCGTTCGGCCTCAACGTCGGCGGCATGTGGGGCGTGCTCTCCACCGTCCTCGCGATGATCGCGATCGGCTTCGTCGCCGTCTGGAGCGTCCTCAGCAACACGTCCTGCACCGTCCTCATCCTCCTGTTCCGTCCCTTCGCCGTCGGCGACGAAGTCGAATTTGTCGGCGAGCAGGCCAAAGGCCGCGTCATCGACCTCAACTTCATCTTCACCACACTTGATGCCGGCGACGGCACCGTGATGCAGATCCCGAACAATCTCTTCTTCCAAAAAGTGATCCGCCGCCGTCACGCCTCGACCGCCGTTTCGCCCGCCGCGCACCTCCGCGCCAAGCGTCCCGAAACCGAGGAACAATCCGCTCTCCCCGCCGCCGCCAGCGAAGCCGTCCGTCCCTGATCGCGACGGCAACGCGGGTGGCGGCACGACCGCCCACCCCAACGAAAGGAACCCGATGATCTACACGTTGCGAGAATTCGAAGGCTACTCGATCGCCGCCAGCAATGGTCCGATCGGCTCCGTGAAAGACATCTACTTCGACGACGACGCGTGGATCATCCGCTATTTCGTCGTCGAAACCGGCTCCTGGCTCAACCACCGCCGCGTCCTGCTCTCCGCCCGCAATCTCACCGCCGTCCCCACGTCGCGCTGGCTCAGCATCGACGCCACCCGCGAACAAGTCCGCGACGGTCCGCCCGTCGAGACCGACCTGCCCGTTTCCCGCCGGCGCGAACGCGAACTCTTCGCCTACTACGGCTGGGCGCCTTACTGGGGGATGAGTCCCATCGGCGGCGGCATCGATCCCGGCGCGATTGTCATTCCTCCGACTGCGATCGACGCGCCGACAACTTCGTCCGCCGCCATCGCGAACGCTCAAACCGCCGGTCGCACGCACACCGACGAAAACGATCCTCATCTCCGCAGCGTGCGCGAGGTCCGCGGATATTCGATCTCCGCGCGCGACGGTTCGATTGGCAAACTCGAAGACCTGCTCGTCGACACCGATACGTGGGACATCCGCGCACTCGCCATCGACACCCGCAAATGGCTCCCCGGCGGCCGCACCGTCCTCATCCCGCCGCCCACCGTCTGCGCCGTTCGTTGGAGCGACACCGACCTCGTCGTCGATCTCACTCGCGACGAAATCCAAAACGGCCCGCCGTTCGATCCCGACCAACCCGTCACGCCTGACTCCACCGACCGGCTCCTCTCCCACTATTCGCGGCAGCTCTCGAAACGGCCCGAAGTGCATTGAAAACGTGCGGCGCTTCAACCCGCCCGATTTCGCCTGCGCCCGCCAGAAAGCTCGTCACTCCGCCGTTTGCGTCCCAGCGTCTTCAGCGACGCCTCCCTTGGCGCGCGCCCCCATGAAACTCTCCTGGCTCTTCGTCATCCTGCTCCTGATCTTGGTCGCCATCTTCAGCGTCCAAAACGCCGCCCCGATCACCGTCCATTTCTTCCAGCTACAGATCACGATGTCCGCCGCCCTCGTGATCCAACTCGCCGCCCTGCTGGGCGCCCTCGTCGGCCTCACCGTCGGCGCCCTCTCCCGCCGCTCAAAAAAGCCGCCCCCCACCCCCGCGCCGTCCCCCGTCCCCGTAGAACCCGTCGACCCTCTCACCGACCCAGCCCGCAACACCCAACTCCCGCCGTAACCATTCAATGGGGAGGATGTCCGCGGCCCACTGGTGCTCGGGACAGGACTTGAACCTGCACGCCTTACGGCAAGGGCTTCTAAGACCCTCGTGTCTGCCATTCCACCACCCGAGCAGCGATATGGTCTGGCGATTTCATTTCACCTCTCCCCCGACGCAAGCGAGGAATCCCCCCGCCCCCTCGTTCTCTTCCTCGTAATCGTTCTCGTTCTCCCTCCGCCCCTCGCTCCCTCAACTCTCAACTCCCTCCCGCTCCCGCCGCCGCGCGTTCGCGATTCAACCACACCTTCGCCGCGCTCTTCATGCGCGTGAGGATGTAATACACCGTCTGGCTCCGCAGCCGCACGAGTTGCCCGCCCACGATCTTCGGCACGAAATCCTGCGGCACCTCCAACACCGCCTCCGGCGTCGCGCCGTCGAGGCCCTTGCACAAAATCGACGTCATCGCCCGCGTCAGCGTCTGCACCTGCGGCCCGAGCGTGATCCGAAAATGCGTCGCCCGCGTCTCCGGATCAACCCGCAGAAAAACCCCTACCGTGTCCGTGCACTCCTCGTCCTTCCGCGTGTCCTCGAGATCGAACGCTTCGCCTTCCTTCGGCGCGCACGCCGCCGCGCTGTCCGCGTAGGCGATCAGATTTTCGCGCTTCTCGTCCTCCGACAGCGCGTCGAAGAACTCCACGATCTCGGCCAGATTCGGCGGATAGGCACTCATGTGATTTTCGATTTCCGATTTTCGATTTTCGATTTCGACTCCATTCCCACGAGACCCACGTGTCGCCACCGCCTCAATCGAAATTCGAAAATCCCAAATCGAAAATCCCCTCAGCCCGGCTGCTCCCCCTTCACGATCGGCGAACGCACCATGTTGCCCCACTCCGTCCACGAACCGTCGTAGTTCCGCACCTTGTCATACCCGAGCAGATACGTGAGCACGAACCAGGTGTGACTCGAACGCTCGCCAATCCGGCAATACGCGATGATGTCGTCGTCCTTCTTCAACCCGAGGTTCTCGGTGTAGATCTGCTTCAACTCGTCGAAGGTCTTGAACGTCCCGTCATCGTTCGCCGCGATCTTCCACGGCACGCTCCGCGCGCCCGGCACGTGCCCGCCGCGCAACACGCCTTCCTGCGGATACTCCGGCATGTGCGTGATCTCGCCCTTGTATTCGCCCGGCGAACGCACGTCGATCAGCGGCTTGCGCGTCTTGGAATGCTCGAGCGTATCCACATAAAAAGCACGGATCTCGTCGTCGCGCCGCTTCGCCGGCACCGGGTAGTTGGCCCGCGGATACTTCGGCTTCTCCCGCGTGATCGGTCGTCCGTCGGCCTTCCACTTCGCGCTGCCGCCGTCGAGGAGCTTCACCTTCTCGTGCCCGAACAGCCGAAACGCCCACAGCGCATACGCCGCCCACCAGTTGGACTTGTCGCCGTAAAACACCACGGTCGTGTCGGGCCCGATCCCGTTCTTCGCGCACACCTCGGCGAACTTCTCCGGCGACACGTAGTCGCGTTGCGTTTCGTCCTGGAGATCGCCGCGCCAGTCGATGTGCACCGCGCCCGGAATGTGCCCCGTGTCGTAAAGCAACACGTCTTCATTGCTCTCCACGATCCGGATCGACGGATCGTTCAAATGCTCCTGCAGCCAATCGCCATCCACCAACACCTCCGGATGCGCATACGCGGAAAACTTCGGGTTCATGCCGTGCATCATGACCCGCCCCTCGGATCCCGCAACCGACCCTGCCCGTCATAACGCAGCTCGCGCCTGCAACCCATGCGCATGACCGGTTTTGCGGGCGCCTTGACGCCCCTCGCCGCCGCGCGCATGAACCATCGAGCCGCTTCCCCGCCGTGCCCCCCTCCACGCTCGAAGATCCCCGCTTGCAACCACTGTTGCTGCAACTTCTCGAGGCCGAGGACTTCGACCGCTTCTGGCAGACCACCCGCGCCATTTTCCAAACGATCCTGCCGCAGGACACGCTCACCGTTTATCTCAACTACTTCGACTTCGCGCGTTCGTGGAAGGCCTCCGCCATCTTCGCCACCGCCGACGCGGTGAGGTCCGCCGAATGGCACGAGCAGCGCCGGCGCGTCGAGGTCACCGCCCCCTTCCTCGCCGGACACCCCGGCGTCCGGCTCTACCGGCTTTCCGATCTTTTTCCGAACCGAGAGGCGTTTCAAAACTCGCCGCTTTTCCAAACCTTCATGCGGCCCTACGGCTGGCAGGATTCCGTCGGCCTCGTCTATCGCCGAGGCGAGACGGTAAACTCCGTGATCTCGCTCCGCCGCCCCTCCGAGTGCGGCTCCTACCGCCCCGAGGAACTCCGGCTGCTGCGCAAACTGCATCCTCACTTCGAGTCCGTGATCGGACGGCTCATCAAGAGCCATGAGCAGCGCGCCAAGCTCGATTGGTTCGAGCAATTCAACGAACAGCTCCCTTTCGCCCTCCTCCAGCTCGATTGGTCTCTGTCCACCAACTACGCGAACCGCGCCGCGATGAAACAGTGCTGCGCGTGGAACTTCGGCCCGCGGCAAACCGCCCTCTATAATCCGAAGTCCGTCTTCCGCCTTCCCGAGCCTATCCTCGCCGCCTGCCGGCAACTGCAACAGCGATGGCTCCAACGCCCCGCGAAGTCCGACTCCGCCGCCGACGATGCCAACCTTTCGACGCGGCTGACGCATCCCCTCTACCCCACGCTTCGCGCCACGGTCACTTTGCAACCCAATCAGGACACCCGGGCCGCCCGCCCGGTTTTCGTCGTCTGGTTCGCCGATCAAAACGATCCGGTGGAACAGCACGCGTCCTCGCTCTCCCGCCTCGCCGCCGCCGACCAGCTCACCAACGCCGAACGCGAGCTCGCCGCGCTGATCTGCTCCGGCTGCAGCAACGCCGAGGCCGCCGCCAAACTCGGCAAGAGCCGCAAGACCGTCGCGGTCCAGCTCACTTCGATCTACAAAAAGCTCGGCGTCCCCGGCCGCGCCCGACTGATCGCCACTCTGCGATAAACTCGTGGCGGAACGCGTGAGCGTTTCGCCGCCCTCCCCCACGCTCCGTCCGCTCACACCGCCTTTTAGGACAAAGGTCCTATGGCCAGCCGCGCGCCGGGAAACTACACTGGAGCCCGCGCATAAACCCCGCGCGTGTTCCCCATGCAACTGTCCCGCCCCCTCCTGATCCTTGCTTGCGCGTCGTCGCTCGTCTCCGTCCGCGCCGAATTCGCTCCGTTCCGCTCCAAAGCCGCCGACCTCGTCGCGCAGATGACCTTGGAGGAAAAAGCCAGCCTCGCTTCCGGCGCCACCTCCTGGACCACCAAGCCCATCGAGCGGCTCGGCGTCCCCGCGATCACACTCACCGACGGACCGCATGGCGTGCGCATGGCCAGACCCGGCGCCGGGCTGGGCCTCAACAACGCGCTGCCCGCGACCTGCTTTCCCACCGCCCCCGCGCTCGCCGCGACGTGGAACGTCGACCTGCTTCGCGAGGTCGGCGTCGCCCTCGGCCGCGAAGCGCAGACGCACGGCGTTCAAATCCTCCTCGGTCCCGGCGCGAACTTGAAGCGCTCGCCGCTCGCGGGCCGCAACTTCGAGTATTTCTCCGAAGATCCGCTTCTCTCCGGCACGCTCGCCGGCGCTTGGATCGACGGCGTCCAAAGTCAGGGCGTCGGCACATCCCTCAAACATTTCGCCGCGAACAATCAGGAGTTCGAACGCATGAAGGCCGACTCCGTCGTCGCCCCGCGGGCGTTGCACGAGCTCTACCTCCGCTCCTTCGAAATCGCCGTGCGCCAGGGTCGTCCGTGGAGCCTCATGGCGTCCTACAACAGGGTGAACGGCACCTACGCCTCGGAGAACGAATACCTTCTCACCCGCATCTTGCGCCAGCAGTGGGGCCATGACGGCTTCGTCGTTTCCGACTGGGGCGCCGTGAACGATCGCGTCGCCGCCCTCCGCGCCGGTCTCCATCTGGAAATGCCGAGCTCCGGCGGCTTCAACGACCGCAAGCTCGTTGCCGCCGTGCAGGCCGGCGAGTTGGACGAAGCCGTGCTCGACGCGGTCATCACCGATCTTCTCGCCGTCATCCTGCGCGCTCACGCCGCCATCCAGCCGGGCACCACCTTCGATGCCGACGCCCATCACGCTTTCGCGCGTAAGGTCGGCGGCGAAGGCATCGTTCTGCTGCGCAACGAAGCCGACACGCTTCCGCTCAATCCTTCGCAACGCGACCGTCGCATCGCGCTCATCGGCGAGTTCGCCAAGCTGCCCCGCTACCAAGGCGCCGGCAGTTCGCAGGTGAACCCGACCCGTCTCGACAACGCCCACGACGAGCTGATTCCGCTGCTGGCCGGTCAGGCGCAGGTCTCGTATGCCGCCGGTTACGACTCCGAGGGCAACACCACGTCCGCCTTGCTCGACGAGGCCGTGAAACTCGCCCGCGAGTCCGACCACGCTATCGTGTTCGTCGGTCTGCCCGACAGCTACGAATCCGAAGGTTTCGATCGCACCCACATCGGGCTGCCCGCCGATCACAATCGCCTCGTCGCCGCCGTCGCCGCCGTCGCGCCGCGCACCACCGTCGTGCTGATGAACGGCTCGCCCGTCACGTTGCCGTGGGTCTCCCAGGTCGGCGCCATCGTCGAAGCCTACCTCGGCGGCCAGGCCGGCGGCGGCGCCATCGCCGATGTGCTGACCGGCCGCGTCAACCCGTCCGGCCGTCTCGCCGAAACTTTCCCCGCCCGCATCGAGGACACGCCCACCTATCTCAACTTCCCGGGTCACGACGGCTTCGCGCTGTATGGCGAGGGCACGTTCGCCGGTTATCGCCACTACGACGCGAAGAAGATCGAGCCGCTGTTCCCCTTCGGTTTCGGCCTCAGCTACACCACGTTCCGGCTCTCGAACCTCAAGGTCGGCGCATCTCGGTTCGCCGCCGACGCCGGCGCCACGCTCCAAGTCACGGTCGAAAACACCGGCCGCCGCGCCGGCGCCGAAGTCGTGCAGGTCTATGTGCGCGAAAACGTCCCCGCCGTCCCGCGTCCCGAACGCGAACTGAAGGCCTTCGCCAAGGTCTTCCTCCAACCCGGCGAATCGCGCACCGTCACCCTGTCGCTCGATCGCCGCGCGTTCGAGCAATACGACCCCGCGAACGAAACCTGGCTCGTGCGCTCCGGCGCTTACACCGTGTTCGCCGGCACCTCATCCCGCGACCTCCCGCTTCAAGCCGTGGTCGAAGTCGACGGCGGCCCCGCGCCCACGCCGAAGATCACGCGCAAATCCACCTTCGGCGATCTGGAGCGCCATCCGCGCGGCAAGCCGATCTTCGACGGCTTCATCGCGCAGGTCCTCGGTTCCCAACCCAAGCTCGAAGACATGAATCTCAGCCCGCAGGACTACGCCGCCGCCAAGAAAGCGCGCGAGACCATGATCATCTTCCTCCGCGAGATCACCCTCGAGAAAATGGTGATGATGTCACAAGGCGCCTTCACCGAAGATGCGCTCCAAGGCATTCTCGCCGCCGTCGGCGCCGAACCCGATGCCACCCGCAAATAACCCCCATTCCCCCCGCCCCAAGCATCCCTCCCGCCTCATGATCGCGAAACGTCCGCTTCTCATCGCCTTCCTTCTCCTCGGCTGCCTCGTCGCTCGCGCCGCGACGGACATCCCCAAGGGAAACGTGGTCACCGTCTCGATCCACTCCCGCCACCTGGAAAACACCATGGGCGAGAACCCCGAACGCGCGGTTTCCGTTTACCTGCCCCCGGGTTACGAAACCAGCGGCCAGCGTTATCCGGTCATCTACTTCCTCCACGGCTTCACCGGCGACAACCGGATGCTCGCCTACATCAGCCCGCTGCTCGACCGCGCGATCGCGACGCATCGCATTCGCCCGTTCATCATGGTCATTCCCGATCACAAGACGACCTACGACGGCAGCTTCTACAGCAACTCGGGGCTCTTCGGAAACTGGGAGGACTTCACCGTGCAGGACGTCGTCGGCTACGTCGACCGCCACTTCCGCACGCTCGCGGTTCCCGGCAGCCGCGGCATCACCGGACACAGCATGGGCGGCTACGGTGCATTCCTGCTCGCGATGAAACACCCCGACGTTTTCAGCACCGTTTACGCGCTGAGTCCCGGCGCGCTCGCGATCGTCCGCGAATACGGCCCCAACAGCGACACCTACCGCGAGCTGCACAAATTCACCTCGATGGAAGACCTCGGCAAAACCTACTTCGGCAAGGTCGTTGTCGCCTTCGGCCGCTCGTGGTCGCCCAATCCCAACAAGCCGCCTTTCTACTGCGACCTGCCGTTCGATTTCTCCACCGGCCAACTCGTCGTGAACGAAGAAGCGTTGCGGAAATGGCAGGCCAACATGCCGCTCTACATGATCGACGATTACCGCGAAAATCTCCTCAAGCTGCGGGCCATCAAATTCGACTGGGGCCGCAACGCCGGCGATCGCTTCACGATCCAGTGCGACATGTTCAGCCAGCGTTTGGAAAACGCCGGCATCACCCACTTCGCCGAGGAATACATCGGCACGCACACCAGCGACATCTACACGCCCGAGGGACGCCTGCCGCAACAGATGCTGCCGTTCTTCGACTACTATCTGGATTTCGAAGGGAAGTAACCGGCCTCGAAACTCTCCGCCCGACCCGCGCTAAATGCTGCTCACCGGCACCCTGATCATCGTCGTCGTCCTGGCGCTGATCCTCAGCAAACGCACCACGGCGCTCACCGCGTTGATCGTCGTGCCCATCGTGGGCGCGTTGCTGGCCGGTTTCGGACTGCAGACCGCCACGTTCGCCGCGAACGGCATCGTCAAAATCGCGCCGGTCGCCGCGATGTTCATCTTCGCGATCCTGTTTTTCGGCGTGCTCACCGACGCCGGGATGTTCGCGCCGATCATCCGCTTCGTCTTGCAGCTCGCCGGAAATCATCCCGCGCGAATCACCATCGGCGCCGCGGTGCTCGCGATGCTGGTGCACTTGGACGGGTCCGGCGCCGTGACCTTCCTCGTCACCGTCCCGGCGCTGCTGCCCGTGTTCGATCGCTTGCAGATGGATCGCCGCGTGCTCGCCGCCGTCGTCGCGCTGGGCGCGGGCGTCATGAACCTCGTGCCTTGGGGCGGCCCCACGCTGCGCGCGGCTTCTTCGCTGGGGATCGACGTCTCGGCTCTGTATCGCCCCTTGATCATTCCCCAACTCGCCGGCCTCGGTTTCGTCGTCCTGATCGCCTGGCATCTGGGACGCCGCGAAGCCCGTCGCCTGCAAAACCTCCCGACCTCGATCGACACCGCGCCCGTCGTGTCCTCCCCTTCCGCTGACGACACCGGCCTGCAACGCCCCGGATGTTTCTGGATCAACATCGCGCTCACGTTGGCCGTCCTTGTTGTCCTGATTTCTGGATACATTCCGCCCGCGCTCGTCTTCATGCTCGGCGCCACGCTCGCGCTCCTGATCAACTACCCGCGGCCCGCCGATCAACGCGAACGCATCGACGCCCACGCCAAGGCCGCCCTCTCGATGGCGAGTCTGCTCTTCGCCGCCGGCGTGTTCACCGGCATCCTGCAGGAATCGGGCATGATCGCGCGAATGGCGGAAGCCGCCGCCGGAATCGTTCCGGCCGGAGCCGGCAACTTCCTCCCTCTGACCCTCGCGGTCGCCAGCATGCCGCTCAGTCTCTTCTTCGATCCCGACTCCTTCTACTTCGGCATCCTGCCCGTGCTCGCGACCGTGGGCTCCGCCGTCGGCGTGGAGCCCGCCACCATGGCGCACGCATCGCTCATGGGCCAGATGACCACCGGCTTCCCGCTGAGCCCGCTCACCGCCGCCACGTTTCTCCTCGTCGGATTGACGAAGGTTGAATTGGCCGACCATCAGCGGTTCACGTTCAAGTATGCGTTCGCGACCAGCCTGGTCATGACGCTCGTCGCCGTGCTGGTCGGCGTCCTGCCCCTTTGGACCACGCGATGAACGCACACCCCGGCAGAACCATACGCATCGGCTGCGGCGCGGGCTTCTCCGGCGACCGTATCGAACCCGCGGTCGAGTTGGCCGAGAAGGGCGGCCTTCAATATCTCGTCTTCGAATGCCTCGCCGAACGCACCATCGCGTTGGCGCAGCAGGCGCGTCTCCACAATCCTGCCACCGGCTACGATCCTTTCCTGGTCCAGCGGCTCGAAGCGGTGCTCCCCGCCTGCCGCAAAAACGGCATCCGCATCATCACCAACATGGGCGCCGCCAACCCTCACGCCGCCGCCGGCAAGGCGTTGGAGGTGGCACGACGGCTGGCCTTGTCGGGCCTCAAAATCGCCGCGATCAGCGGCGACGACGTGACGCATCTCGCCACGCAAACCGAGTGGCCCGGGCTCGCGAATAATCGCGACGTGCGTGCTTTGGGCGACCGACTCGTTTCAGCCCACGCTTATCTCGGCGCCCGCCCCATCGTCGACGCGCTGGCCAATGGCGCTGACATCGTGCTCACCGGTCGGGTGGCCGATCCCGCGCTCTTTCTCGCGCCGCTGATCCACGAGTTCGGTTGGGCCTTCGATGATTGGCCTCGCCTCGGTCAAGGCACGCTCGTCGGGCACTTGCTCGAATGCGCCGGCCAGATCACCGGCGGATATTTTTCCGATCCCGACAAGCAGCCCGTCGCCAACCTCGCACGACTCGGATTTCCGATCGCCGAGGTGTCCGAGCAAGGCGAGGTGGTCATCACCAAGGTCGCCGGCTCCGGCGGCGCCGTGACCGCCCGCACCTGTAAGGAACAACTGCTCTACGAAATTCACGATCCCGCCGCGTATAACACCCCCGATGTGGTCGCCGACTTCTCCGCGGTCACGATCAAGGAAGTCGGCCCCGATCGCGTCGTCGTGTCGGGCGCGACCGGTCGTCCGCGCTCCAACACCCTCAAGGTTTCGATCGGCTATCGCGACGGTTTCGTCGGCGAGGGCCAGATTTCCTACGCCGGCCCCGGCGCCGTCGCGCGGGCGCGGCTCGCCCTCGAAATTGTGCGGGAGCGCTTCAAGCTCTTCCGCTTCGAACCGCCAGAGTTGCGCGGCGACTTGATCGGCGTCGATTCCGTCTGCCTGACGCGCTCCGGTTCCTCACCTTCCGATATCTCCGAAGTGCGCCTGCGCGTCGTGGGCCGCACCGCGAGCCTCGAGGACGCCCAACGCATCGGCCATGAGGTCGAAAGTCTCTACACCAACGGACCCGCCGGCGGCGGGGGCGTCACCAAATCCGCCCGCGAGGTGCTCGCGATCCATTCCACCTTGATCCCGCGCGCCGCGGTGCGACCGAAAATCGACTTTCTCCTCACATGAAGCTCTACGAGATCGCGCACGCCCGCGCGGGTGACAAGGGCGACACTTCCGACCTTTCCGTCCTCGCTTTCGATCAACGCGACTTCCCGCGTCTCGTGGACCAGGTGACGATCGAGCGCGTGCGAGCTCATTTCGCCGGCGTCGTTCATGGCGAAATCGAGCGCTACGTGCTGCCTCGGCTCGGCGCGCTCAAGTTCGTCCTGCACCGCGCCCTCGGCGGCGGCGTCACGCGCTCGCTCGCGCTCGACGCCCACGGGAAATGTTACTCGTCCCTCCTGCTCGACCTCGACCTGCCCGACGATGACGAGGCCGAAAATCAGACGCTCACCACCCCATGAACGAAGTCGTCATTCTCGGATCGGCCCGCACGCCCATCGGCGCGTTCCAAGGCGCCCTGTCCTCCGTGCCCGCGCCGCGCCTGGCCTCCGTCGCCCTCCAAGCCGCCGCCGCCCACGCGCAAGCGCACGCGTTTGAAATCACGGATGTCCTCCTGGGGAACGTCCTCTCCGCGGGCCTCGGCCAGGCGCCCGCCCGCCAGGCGGCCTTGCAAGCCGGACTGCCGCCCTCCGTGCGCTGCACGACCATCAACAAGGTCTGCGGCAGCGCGATGGAGGCGGTCGTGCTCGGCGCCCGCGCCCTGCTCACGGGCGACGCGTCTCTCGTCGCCGCGGGAGGCATGGAAAACATGAGCCAGGTGCCTTACCTGCTGACGAAAGCTCGCGACGGCTTCCGACTCGGCCACCAATCCTGCATCGATTCGCTCGTTCACGACGGGCTGTGGGATCCCTACGGCAACGTCCACATGGGCTCCTGCGCCGAGCGCTGCGCCGAGAAATACGGCTTCACTCGCGAGCAACAGGACGCGTTTGCGATCGAATCTTTCCGCCGCGCGAATGGCGCCCAAAAGGCCGGCTTGTTCGCCGCGGAGATCGCCCCCGTCGAAGTGCCCGGCCGCAAAGGCGCCGCCGTCCGCATCGATCAGGACGAAGGCCCCGCGCGCGTGAACTACGACAAGATTCCCTCGCTGCGTCCGGCCTTCGAACCGAACGGCACCATCACGCCCGCCAACGCCTCCACCTTGAACGACGGCGCCGCCGTCTTGCTCCTGTCGACCGCCGCCAGCGCCCGAGAACGCGGTCTCGTCCCGCAAGCGCGCCTGGTCTCCTGGGCGTCGCACGCCGCGGAACCCGGCTGGTTCACCACCGCGCCCGCCGCCGCCGCACGGCTCGCGCTGGAGCGGGCGAAATGGACGGTCGACGAAGTCGACCTCTGGGAGATCAACGAGGCTTTCGCCGTTGTTCCTCTCGCCTTCATGCGCGAACTCGGAGTGTCGCACGATCGCCTCAACCTCCGCGGTGGCGCGATCGCCCTCGGGCATCCTATCGGAGCGAGCGGTGCGCGAATCCTCGTGACGTTGCTCGGCGCCCTCCGCGAGATCGGCAAACGGCGCGGCGTCGCCGCGATCTGCATCGGCGGCGGCGAAGCGCTCGCGATTTGTCTCGAACGTCTATGAACAAAGTCTACCCCAACGCCGCCGACGCCCTGAAAGGCCTCCTCGCGGACAATCTCACCATCGCCGCGGGTGGCTTCGGTCTCTGCGGAATCCCCGAAAACCTGATCGCCGCGTTGCGCGACAGCGGCGTCAAAGGTCTCACCATCATCGGCAACAACGCCGGCGTCGACGACTTCGGCATGGGCCTGCTGCTCGCGTCGCGCCAGGTGCGCAAGGTCGTCGCCTCCTACGTGGGCGAGAACAAGGAATTCGAGCGCCAGGTATTGAGCGGAGAACTACAACTCGAGCTCGTGCCCCAGGGGACGCTCGCCGAACGGCTGCGCGCCGGCGGGGCCGGCATCCCGGCTTTCTACACGCCCACCGCCGCCGGAACGCTCCTCGCCGAGGGCAAGGAAACGCGTTCGTTCGACGGCCGCCCGCATGTGCTCGAAACCGCCCTCAAGGCCGACGTCGCGCTGGTCAAGGCGTGGAAGGGCGACACCCAAGGGAATCTCGTCTTCCGTAAGACCGCGCGAAACTTCAATCCGATGATCGCCACGTGCGCCAAGGTCTGCGTCGCCGAGGTCGAGATCCTCGTCGAAGCCGGCCAGCTCGATCCCGACGCGATTCACCTGCCGGGGATCTACGTCGATCGCATCCTCCAGGGAGCCCGTTACGAGAAGCGGATCGAGTTCCGCACCGTTCGCGGCGGCTCGACCGGCGGAAAAATTTCCCCCGCCCGCGAACGCATGGCCCGTCGCGCCGCCCGAGAACTGCGCGATGGCGCCTATGTGAATCTCGGCATCGGCATCCCCACGCTCGTCCCCAACTACATCCCCCCGGGCATCAAGGTCACCTTGCAGTCCGAAAACGGTTTGCTGGGCATCGGTCCGTATCCGGAAGATCATGACGTGGACGCGGACCTCATCAACGCCGGCAAGCAGACCATCACGGCCGAGACCGGCGCGGCGTTCTTCTCCAGCGCCGACTCGTTCGCCATGATTCGCGGCGGACACATCGACTTGTCGATTCTGGGCGCCTTCGAGGTCGCCGCCAACGGCGACATCGCGAACTGGATGATCCCCGGCAAAATGATCAAGGGCCCCGGCGGCGCCATGGACCTCGTCGCCAGCGTGCCGCGCGTCGTCGCCGTCATGGAACACTGTTCGGCCACCGGGCGCTCGAAGATCCTCCGCGAATGCACCCTGCCCGTCACCGGTCGCGGCGTCGTCGATCTGATCATCACCGATCTCGGCGTTTTCGACGTGAAGCCGAGCGGTCTCGTGCTGACCGAGCTCCAACCCGGCGTGACCTTGGACGAAATCCGCTCCAAAACCGAGGCTCCGTTCACCCTGTCGCCCACGCTCACCACGATGGCCTGAGCCGACACTTTCCATTCTCATCGAAATCAACCCCGACCCAAACCCATGAAGAATCCGCTACGCTCCCTCGCGTTGTTCGTGATGCTGTCGTGCGCCGCTTTGACCGCGTCCGCCGCGACCGACTCCACCAGCTACGCCGTCGTGCTCGACCCGACCACGAACGGCACCATCTCCGTCAGTCCCGCCCTTCCGCCGGACGGCCGCTATCCCGCTGGCACCGTTGTCACCGTCACCACCAAACCCGCCGCCGGCTACGTCCTCGACGCCGGCTATTACTCCGTGCCGGGCCGCTGGGGCGTGATGTATCACGAATCCATGACGCCGACGTTCAAGGTCACGATCGATCGCGACAAACACATCGGCGCCTCCTTCATCGAAAAATCCGCCGTCGCTCACATCGATGTCCGCCACGACGTCGTTTACGCGCAGCCCGGCGTGAAACCGCTCAAATACGACGTCTTCTCGCCCAAGCGCGCGAAAAATCTCCCGATCATCGTCATCATCCACGGCGGCGGTTGGACGACCAACAGCGAGGACGTCATGCGCGGCCTCGCCCGCGAACTCACCCGCGGCGGACAATTCGTCGTCTGCAGCATCGACTACCGCTGGCTCGGCAAGGCCGACGGCGACGCCACGCCCAACACGATGGCCAATCTGATCGAGGACTGCTACGGCGCCATCGCCCACATCATGGAACACGCCGCGAGCTACGGCGGCGATCCCACGCGCATCGGCGTCACCGGCGACAGCGCCGGCGGCCACCTCTCGGCCTCCGTCTCGCTCATGGTCGAGCGCATCGGCGACCGCGGTTTCGGCCGCGAACCGGGTGTGTTCGAATTCAAACCCACCTACATGCCCGCCGGCAAAACCGTCGCGCAGATTCGCGCCGACATGCTCACCGCCATCCGCGCCGCCGCTCCGAGCTACGGCGTGTTCGAGGGTCAGTGGCTGCGCGCCGCCCCCGACAATCCCGCCGCCGATGATTCCTGGAATCGCGCCATCATGCCGCTCCATTCCATTCCCTCCGCCGCCGTGCGCTCTGTGCCGCAATACCTCATTCGCGGCACGAAGGACTCGCTCATCAGCGACAAGATGAACGTCGACTTCATGAACGCTCTCGCCGCCAAAGGTCAGCGCGTGCAATACGTCCAGGTCGCCGGCGCCGGGCACGCCTTCTTCGACTGGAAGCCCGACGCGATCACCCAGAGCACATTCTACGAATACGGCGTCTACTACGCCGCCGAGATGAAGGCCTTCTTCGCCTCCGTTCTCTACCCCGATAACTCCGTGGCCGCCGCCAAGCGCCTTGGCCGCTTCACCTACAAACGCGGCGTCAACATCAGCCACTGGCTCTCGCAAAACAACGCAGCCCGTCCCTACGCCGCCGATTGGTTCAACGAGGAAGACGTCGAGTGGATCGCCAAGCAGGGCTTCGACCACATCCGCTATCCGATCGATGGACGCGAGTGGCTCAAATCCGACGGCTCGCTCGACGAAGCCAAGATCGCTCCGTTCGAACGCGCGCTCGCCTGGACCCGCGCCCGCGGCCTCGGCGCGATTCTCGACATGCACTTCCTCCCCGGCGGAAGCTTCGATCCGGGCAAGGAAGACAAGCGCGTCTTCACCGACACCGCGTTGCAGGAAAAAGCCGCCGATCTCTGGCGCCGCGTCGCGAAACGCTTCGCCTCCGCCGGCCCCGAACTGCGCTTCGAACTGCTCAACGAGCCCATCGCCGACGACAACAAGCAGCTCAATCCGTTCAACCTCCGCATGCTGATGGCGATCCGCGAATCGAATCCCTCGCGCGTCGTTTACATCACCTCGAATCTCTACGGCAGCTTCTCCACCGTGACCGATCTCGACGTGCCGAAAGATCCCAACGTCGCCGTCACGCTGCACACCTACACGCCGTTCGTCTTCACGCACCAACGCGCAAGCTGGGCCCGTTTCCCCGCCGAGATGCCGCTCGTGCGTTTCCCTGGAAAAGTCCCCGACCTCTCCGCGCACGTTCCCGCGGATCACTTCGCCGCGAAGGAATTTGGCACCGAGCTCACGGTCGCCGCCATCGATGCCGAGTTCGAAAAGGTCGCCGCTTGGGCGCGCGAACACACCATCGGCCAGGAAATCCACATCGGCGAATTCGGCGTGTATCTGCCCGCCGACGACGACTCGAAGCGCAACTACATCTCCGCCGTCGTCCAAGCCGCCGAGCGCCATGGCTTCGGCTGGGCCGTCTGGGATTACCAAGGCGGCTTCGCCGTCCGCGACGCCAAGGGCAACCCCACGGCGGTCCTCGAAGGGCTGTTCGCTCATCGTCGCGCCACGAAATAAACCTGTTTAGCCAACAGCCCCGCCCCGAACCATGAAACCGATCCGTCGTTTGTTCTCGTCGGCTCTCGTCCTCGCGTGCGTTTCCACCGGCACGCTGAGCGCGGCCGATGCCAGCGCTTCGCGTCCGACGTCCCCCGTGTCGGTGGACGCGCTTCTGCAACGCGCGGACCTCGCCCCTTACCGGGGCTGGCTGAAGTTTCTCCGGTTCCGGGCGGAACAGGAAACGGCGCGGGGCGGCGCCGATTCCGAGGCGGCCAAAAAAGCCACCGAGCGTCTCCACGACTGGGCGCGACGCATCGCCGAGGATCCCGCCCTCCTCGGCAAACTGCGTGGCGTCCAGGAGTGGGCCTACGAATCGCCCGCCGATGGCTCGGGTCAGCCGTTCAAGCTCATGATCCCGACGGATTACGATCCCGCCAATCCGCCCGGCATCTCGCTCTACATGCACGGCCTCACCGGTGATCACCTGCGGCACTCGACCGGCATGAAAGATCGCCCCGGCGATTTCGACATCGCCGTCCTCGGCCGCTCGCGCGGCGGCGCGTATCTCGGGCTCTCCGGCGCCGACGTTCTTCACGTGCTCGAATACGTGCAGACCCACTGGAAAATCGACGATCGCCGAATCCAGCTCACCGGCGGAAGCATGGGCGGCGGCGGCATCTTCAAACTCGGCTCGCGCTACCCGCACCTGTTTGCCTCGGGCCTGATCACGTGCGGCTTCACCACGCAGGAGCCGATCAACAACCTCCTCACGCTCCCGCTCTACGCGACCCACAGCGCCGACGATCCCGTCGTTCCCATCATCACCGCGCGCGGTCCGCTGCAAACGCTGCGCGCCCGCGGCGCGCGCAACATCTTCGACGAGACCAACGGCCTCGGTCACGCCGCGTGGGACTACGCCGAAGGCAACAAACGCGCCAACGCGTGGGGCTCGAAAGAAGTGCGCCCGAAATCGTCGGACGTTCTCCGCATCGATTACACCGCCCTCGACAGCGTCGCCCGCCGTGGCTGGTGGGCGGAGGTCGCCGAATGGGGCCCGGAGCCGCGGCCCGCTCGCTTCATCCTCACCGCGACGCGCACCAACTCGCTCACCGCGGAACTGCGCAACGTCGGCCGTCTCACGCTGCGCCTCGATGAATCGCCCTTCGATCGCGACCAAGCCCTGCGCGTCACCATCAACGGCAAACCCGAGATCGAGATCCCCGCGCCCTTGCCCGCCCGCGTCGACATCGACACCGCCGGCGTCGCTTCCGCCCCGCGCTCCGCCCGTCGGCTCCACACGCCCGGCGGCGCGTTCCAGCTCTACAATGGCGAACCGCTGCTGATCGTTTACGGCACACAGTCCGGCGCGAACCTGAAGGCCGCCGCCGACGCCGCCGCGCTCAGTTGGAATCCCACTTGGATGGGCGACAACGAACCCTTCGGCAAAGACCCCGAGGATGGCATCCCCTACTTCCACAATCTTTACGGCACCCTGCGCACCAAGCCCGACACCGAGGTGACCGCGGACGACCTCGCCCGCCACCACCTCGTGCTGATCGGAACCGCCGAGGAAAACAGCGTCGTGCGTCGTCTCTCCGCCGCGCTGCCGCTGCGCGTCACCGACACCGAAATCGTCTGCAACGACGGTGTGACCTTCCCCCGCCGCGGCAACGCCTGGGGCCTCGTGCACCTCAATCCCGAATCGCCGGATCGTCTCATCTTCTGGGTCGGCTCCGACTCCGCCGCCGCCTACGCCGCCGGTTCCGTCATCCCCGCCATTCACGGCGCGGGCCTGCACGCCGCCGACTTGATCGTCGCCGATCCCGTGAAGCGAAGCGTCGTGGCCACGCGCAGCTTTGCGCCCGACTGGAGTTGGACCTCCGTCACTCCTTCGCCCACGATCGCCCAAACGCTGAATTCCGCGACCGCGCTCGCCCACGCCATCGCCGAATCCGCCCGCCTCGCGGCCGGCTGCGATTTTGCGATCGCCACCACGATCGATCACCTCGGCCAAGTCCCCTTCGATCCCGCCACGGCCACCGCCCGTGACGTCGCCAACCTGCACTACAACGACCTCATCGACGTCCTCGAACTCGACGGCTCGCAACTCCAGGCCCTCGAAACGAAGTTCAAAACGCCGGGCCCCATGCAGCCCTACCTCGCCTTCCAACCCGCGCTGCCCGCCGACGCGATCAAGCCCACGCAGCGCTACCGCGTCGCGGTCACCGCCAGCACCACCTTCCCGATCGGTCGGGCCATCCTCGACCTGCCGGTGAAGCAGGAGCGCACGGAGTTGACCGCCGCCGAAGCGATCGAGCGCTTCCTGCCGGTCCAAGCAAACGAGATAAAGCAATAGCCGCAAAAACGCACAAAAGGCGCAAAGAGGATTTCAGGGCGCCTCATTTCTTGCGCCTTCTGCGCCTTTTTGCGGCCAAGGATTTTTTTCGCCGCATCGAGGCCGGCTCACTGCTCACTTCTTTGCGGTTGTCACGGCAGTGCGTGATTCGCAGACAACTGAGCGCTCCCGGCTCAGATCACCTCGCCCAACCGGTCACCCATCCGCGCGTAAACTTCCATGCACTCCGCGCACGGCTGCAGCAGATCCGCGTCGAATCGGATTCTTCCCGGCTGAAACACCGTGATCACGCACGACCCGCCAAACGCGAACAGTCCCTTCTCCGCGCCTTTCTCCACCGGACGCTCCGGGATGTGCGTCTGTCGAATGCTGCCGACATTCGTCGCTCCGATTTCGAACATCGCCACCGTCCCGAATTCCGCCGATTCGATCAGCGTCAGCATGCGTTTGTTCTGCACGAGATAGTGCAGGTTCGTCCGCAACGCGACCGGGCTGACCGAATACAACCAGCCGTTGATCAACCGCGGCGCCGTCGGCGTTCCGCTCACGGGAAAATGAAACCGGTGATAGTCCACCGGACACAGACGCGAGATCACCATCGCGCCGCCTTTGAACTTGTCCGCCAACGGCCGCTGCCCGTCCGGCAATCGGTCTTCCGCAAACAATTCCGCGAGCGTGAACGTCGAACCTTTCACATAAAATCCCGCCGTCTGCTCGACGTGCTGAAACACCAGATGCCGTCCATCCGCCGGAAACACCGCCACGTTTTCGCCCGGCGCGATCGGCCGCGCCTCCGGTTTTAGTGCGCGGTAAAAGAACTCGTTGAACGTCTTGTAGTCGAACGGCGACTTCGCGAATTCGTCCGCATCGATGTCATACGCCGCGATGAACGGCAGGATCCGGTTCGCGCTGTAGCGCGCATTCATCTTCCGCCCATACCACCACGAGAAAAACTTCCGCTTCGCCAGCAGCCACACGAAGAACTTTCCCACCGGGTTCTCGTAGGCGAACCGCAGCCAACGTTCGCCCAACACCTTCTCCGTCTCAACCCGGCGATGATAACGATGATAGAACTGAATCGGTTCGGAAGCCATGAGCGGCCACACGCTCTACCATCCTTCCCCCGCCGCAAAGCAGAAACCATCGTTCCCCGGACACCGGCCCGAGCCTTGCGTCGGACTTCCTCCCTGCAACCGACGCCGAGGATCGCGGTCCAGGTGCGCCCTCCCATGAATACCGACCCTACTCCCCCTCTCACTCGAGACGCCATCGCTCGCCGGGCCCGCGAACTCTGGGACGAACGCGGCCGCCCGACCGATCAGGATGTTCCGATCTGGCTCGAAGCCGAACGCCAGCTCATGGGCGAAACGTCTGCGGCGGCGCCGGTTGTATCCACAAAATCAACACGCACTCGCCGCCGCGCCTCCGCCGACTCCATCAAGCCCGGCGAGGTCAACGAACGCCTCGACGACTTCGGCGAACCGCCCCGCCGCAGCGCGACTTCGGTCGATCTCACCTGACGCCTCTCTTCGGGGCCGGGGTGTATCGGAAAAACACCTACGGGCTTTCTCTTGAATTCGGTTGGGTATCGAGCCGACGCCGCATGGGCATTCCACCGGCCTTCCGTTCGGCAGATCGTCAGCCCGCTTCCGCTGTCAAACTCGGCGAAACCGTTTTTCCTGTGGTCGGAGTCTTCGCGATGTCCGCGCCACATTCCTCCAACTGAACTCCTGCTCCTATGCACCTTGCACCTGTTCTAAATGTCGCCCGCGTCGCGGGCCTCTCCGCTCTCCTCGTGTCCGCCGCGCACGCCCAGTTGTCGTTGACCGGCTACCTGACCGGTTCGTTCACCGACACGCCCGGCACCCACGACACGATCTTCAACGCCCCCGACGGCAGTCAGGCGTGGATCCGCTCCGGCGTCCCCGAGACCGGCGCCGACTTCCAGACCGCGATCGAATTCAGCCGAAAGGACTTCGTGAACGTGACCGGCGGCCTCGTCGCCGACGATCTCTTCCGCGTCACCAACGGTCGCACCCTCCTCGGCACCACCGCCAAGGCCGCCCACTTCGATCTGTGGCTCCATCTCACCGCGCCGGAAGCCCGGTCGAGCTTCCTGACTCCTATCTCCTTCGACATCGAGAATACGCCCAATGGCACCGGCAACGTGAACGACGGTTACAGCATCACCGCCTCTCCGATCGCTCCGTTCGACTACGCGGGCTACCGCGTGCAGTTCGAATTTGTCGCTCCTCCGACCTTCGAGATTCCGGAAAACTCGTGGACCGACGTCGGCCAGCTCTATGTCACTTTCACCCCCGTCCCCGAGCCTTCGACTTACGCCGCGCTCGGCGCCGCCTTGCTTGTCGGTGTCGTCGCCATCCGCCGGATCCGGCAGCGCAAAGCCGCCGCCGCCTGATCGATCCCGATCGCGAAACGTTTCTTCAATTCAACCCAAAGCCCGACGGCCCTTCGCCGTCGGGCTTTGTTTTACGTTCCTCCTTCTGCTTCCTCCCGCCGCTTCGCTCACTCCGCCGCCGCCCTCTCCGCCAGATTGTTGGCGCGCTGCAAATGCTGCTGCAGCGACGGCAGGTGACGGCTCGCAAATGAACGCACTTCGGAATCGTCGGCCTCACGCGCCGCCTTTTCGAACAGCTTCACGTCCGCTTCATGCTGATCGACCATCATCTTCATGTAACTCTGGTCGAAGTCCGCTCCGTCCTTCTGCGAGAGACTGCGATAGTGGCGGTCGGTCTGAATCTCCTGCGGCACCGTCACGCTCAACGCTCCCGCCGTTCCACTCGCCGCGCCCGAGGTCGGCGCACTCGTCGCCGTGCTCCGATTCGTGGGCGTGCCCGTCGCCGCCGGTGTCGACGCCGTGCTCGAGGAACCGGTCGCGCGCGGCGCCCCATGCGTCGTCGCAATGCCCGCGTTGGTCGAATCGCTCACACCGCTGCCCGACATGCTGCGATTCGCGTCCACCGACTTCTGCGGAGCAGCCATCGCACTCGTCGTCAACGCCGCCGCATTTTCCAACTCCACGCCTTTCCGCTGCGCGAGCTGCACGAGTTCCTGCGACAGGTTGCGGTGCTCGGTCGCAATCTGCTGCGCGTAGCTTCGCACTTCCGGATTGCTCGCCCGTTGCGCCGCGAGCTGCGAGATCGCGATCTCCTTGTGATTGTCCTCGGCCGCCTTGCTGAGGAAGCGGCGGTCCGAGCGTTTCAACGACGCTTCGCTCCGATCTGCGGTGGCCATCCCGCTTGGCGCCGGCTCGGCCGTGCCGCGCACGTCGCTCGTCGCGCCCGTCGCCGAACGCGTCGGGATCATGTCGTCGTTGACGCCGGAGTTCACGCCGCTCGCCGAAGGCGATTGCGTCGAGCGATCGGGCGCCGTGGCGGACGTCGCCTGTGCCGCCGCCGGAGCCGCACACAAACACACCGCGAGAAACGCAGCCGCCCACGCCGGGACGCTGCGATGGAATATCGATTGGGGAATTGATTTCATAGCTGCGAAGCGTAGCTCACATCACCTCCGCCGCGCCATGGGGCGAAGCGCCTGCGCGCCGGTCAGGCCCGCTTCTTCAAAAAAGCCGCCCGGTCATATCCGACCGAACTCGCGTGGGTTGGGTTGATCTCCCGCCCGAATCTCGCACAGTCGCGCCACTTCGCTGCGCGCCCGATTCCCCGTCAAACGCCCGCAGCCCTTTCACTCCATGTTGCCGTTCGCCTTTTCCATTTTCGCCGGAGCGTTCCTGCTCTTCGCCGTCCAACCGCTCGTCGGCAAATACATCCTCCCGTGGTTCGGCGGCGGTCCCGGCGTCTGGGCCACGTGCCTCCTCTTCTTTCAAACGCTTCTGCTCGGCGGCTACGCCTACGCGCATTTCTCCGCCACGCGCCTCACGCCACGCCGGCAAGCCATCCTTCACCTCGCCCTGCTCGCCGTCGCTCTTCTGCTGCTCCCGATCGTTCCCGGCACGCACTGGCGCCCGCAAGGCGACGAAGATCCCATCTGGCGCATCCTGCTTCTTCTCACCGCGAGCGTCGGTCTCCCGTATTTCGTCTTATCCGCGACCGGCCCGCTCATGCAGCAATGGTTCAGCCAAGCCCAACCTGGTCGCTCGCCCTACCGTCTCTACGCCCTCTCCAATCTCGGCTCGCTCCTCGCGCTCCTCGGCTACCCGTTCTATTTCGAACGCGCGTTCACCCGCCAAGCCCAGGCCAACCTCTGGTCCATCGGTCTCGGCATCTTCGCCTTGGGCTGCGTCTGGTGCGCCACGCGTCTGTGGAAAACCGCCCCCGCCGGTTCGTCGACCTCATCGATTGCGCATTCGTCCGATCTCGTTTCGGAAAGCAAACCGCCGTTCATCGATCGTCTGCTCTGGTTCTCCCTCGCCGGCGTCGCCTCGATCATCCTCCTCGCGACGACCAACAAACTCAGCCAGGACGTCGCCGTCGTGCCCTTCCTCTGGGTGCTCCCGCTGAGTCTTTATCTCATCACCTTCATTCTCTGCTTCGATCATCCGCGTTGGTATTCGCGCGAACTCTTCAGCGCGCTCTTCGCCCTCGGCGCGCTGGTCGACATCCACCTGCTCTTCGCCGGCCACAACGCCCGCCTCCCGCAACAAATCATCGGCTACAGCGGCACGCTCTTCGCCGCCTGCATGCTCTGCCACGGCGAACTCTTTCAACTCCGACCTTCGCCACGCCACCTCACGTCGTTCTATCTCCACATCGCCGCCGGCGGCGCCGCGGGCGCATTCTTCGTCGCGATCGTCGCCCCGCTCGTTTTTTCCCGCTATCTCGAACTTCAGATCGGCGTCTGGCTGCTCACCTACCTCGTCGGCGCCCTCGCGTTTCGCCACCGCAGTCTCTCGCTCGCCTTCGGCACCGCCGCCGGCGCGTTCGCCGCCACGTTTCTCCTCCCGATTCTCGAATCCACCGCTCGCCGCGACGGCCGTTCGTTCTCGGCGATCTTCGAACAGATCCGCACGTTCTACGCCGAGCACTGGTCCTTCGTCGCCTTCCTCGCCGCCGCATTTCTTATCGGCGTCCTCGACCGCCGCGGCTTCGTCCGCCAATGGCAGCTCCGCGTCGGCAATTTCCTCATGCTGTTCTCCGTCGGCATCGGCATTCTCTTCGTCGCGCAAGTCCGCCGCGACTCCGCCAGCGCGATCACCACGATGCGCAACTTCTACGGCGTTCTGAAGGTCTTCGAATACAACCGCGACCTCCCCGACCAGCACTACCACTCGCTCGTCCACGGCGTCACGTCGCACGGCCTCCAATTCGCCTCTCCTCCGCAATCCACCTGGGCCACCACCTACTACGGTCCGTCCAGCGGCATCGGTCACGCCATCGATCACCTGCCCGCGCGCGAACCCTGGCACATCGGACTCGTCGGCCTCGGCACCGGCACCGTCGCCGCCTACGGCCGCGCGGGCGATCGCGTCCGCGTTTACGAAATCAATCCGCAGGTCGAGGAGCTCGCCCGCTCCCAATTCACCTACCTCGAAGATACGCCCGCCGACGTCCACGTCGTCATGGGCGACGCCCGTCTCTCGATGGAACACGAGCTCGAGCGCAACGAGCCGCAGCACTTCGACGTCCTCGCGCTCGACGCCTTCAGCAGCGACGCGATCCCCGCGCACCTCCTCACCGTCGAAGCGTTCTCCGCCTACTTCGCGCACCTCAAACCCGACGGCATCCTCGCGATCCACACGTCCAACCGCTACCTCGACCTCCAGCCCGTCGTCGAAACCGCCGCCGCCCATTTCGGCTACAGGACCGTCACGATCTCCGACTCGCCCGACGACAAGAACTGGTGGCTCTTTCGCAGCACCTGGGTCCTCGTCACCAAAAACGAAGACCTCCTCGGCAACGAACCTCTCCTCCTCGGCGCCGAGCCCGTCTCGGAACGCAAGGTCACCCTCTGGACCGACGACCACACCAGCCTCTACGAAATCCTGAAGTAGTCGCACTTCGTCGTCCCCTCCCCCGTAGTCCTGCCTTCCGCGGATTTCCCTATTCCGCGCCCGCGATCGGAACCAACCTCCCCGAGCGCGCACTGTGCCGCGACGCCGCGTCGGCAACGCAGCGTGCTCGCACCCCATGAAGCTCTCGGAAATCCTCCAAGGCAAATGGCTCGGTCATCCCCTGCACGCCGCGCTCGTGCACGTCCCGATTGGCGCCTGGCTCATCGCCTGCGCCATCGATGTCGTTTTCTTCGCCGGCTGGATCACCAGCCCGATCGCGCTTCGTCTCGCCCAATACGCCGTCGCTTTCGGACTCTTGGGCGCGCTCGTCGCGATTCCGCCGGGGCTCGCCGACTGGATGCAGATCAAACCCGACAAACCCGCGAAAAAACTCGGCGTGTATCACATGCTCTTCAACGCCGCCTCCGCTGCGCTCTGGGGCGTCAACTTCGCGCTGCGTCTCGACCGTCCCGACGCGATCACCGCCGCAATTCTCCTCACCTCCCTCGGGGGCACCGCGTTTCTGTTCGTCAGTGCCTACATCGGCTCGCTCATGGTTTACGACCACGGCATCGGCGTCGCGCGCTTCTCCAAAAAAGAACTTCGCCAGCGCGCCGTCCGCGCCGGCTCCCGTGTGCCCGACGAATCCTGATTCGCGCCATGGCTTCTGCGAAAAATCTCCTTCTCGGCAAACCGGTGCGCAGCCCCCTGCACCCCGCACTCGTGCACCTGCCGATCGCGCTCTTTCCGCTCAGCCTGCTGCTCGACGTGATAAGTTGGATACGCCCCGATCCCGACCTCCATCTCGTCGCCGCTTCGTTCTACTGCATCTGCGCCGGCCTCATCACCGGCCTCCTCGCCGGCCTTTTCGGCTTCATCGATTTTTCGGAAATCCGCCGCGACCACCCCGCGCGCAAGCCCGCGACGGTTCACATGATTCTCAACCTCGTCGCGCTCGGCGCCTTCGCCCTCGGCGCCGTCCTTCGCGCCAACCGCCTCGATCTCGAACAAACTCCGATTCTCCCCGCGCTCATCTCCTTCATTGGCGTCGGCTTGCTTTCCTACTCCGGCTATCTCGGCGGACATCTCGTTTACGCCGAAGGCATCGCCGTCGGCCGCCATCGCCACAAACCGCTCTTTCCCGACGAAACGCTCACCGTGGCGCGCGGCAACGCCGTCATGGTTCCCGTCGCCGACTCCTCCGCGCTCCCCGAATCCGGCACCCTCCGCGTGAAAGTCGCCGGCACCGCCGTCACCCTCGCGCGTCACGGCGGCAAGGTTTACGCCGTCCAGGAATACTGCACGCACCGCTACGGCCCGCTCTCCGAAGGCGAAATCGCCGACTGCCAGGTCACCTGCCCCTGGCACAACTCCCGTTTCGATCTCCGCACCGGCAAAGTCACCCACGGCCCGGCCAAGGTGGACCTGAAAACTTTCCGTTGCGAAGAACACGATGCCCAGATCTGGCTCGAGTCGCCGGCCCCCTAAATCTCCCGCATGTGGAAAGATGTCGCATTGCGACATCTTCCGCACTTCCCGCGAACCTCGATCCCCTGTCTCCGTTTGTGCGCTTCCCTCGCTCGCCTACTCCATCTTCGGCAGCGCCGCGTCGATCTCCGGACTCTGCGGATGATTCCGCTTGTCCTTCCGCTTTCCGTGACGCCGCTCGAGCTGCCGGTCGAGTTTCCCCACCAGCGCATCCGCCACGTCATACGCATCCTTTCCCTCCGCTGACGCCACCAGATCGGGACCCGAAATCTCGATCTGCCCTGTCGCCGTGAAATGATGCTCCGTGCCCATCGTCTGATCTTTTTGGATACGCACGTTGACCCGGATGATGTAGTCGTTGTGCCGCGTCAGCACCGCGAATTTCTCGTGGAGCACGTTGTGCATCGCTTCGGTCAGCTCGAAGTGGATCGCCTGGAGTTTCAGTTTCGAAGGAACGGCATCGAGTTCGGGTGTCATGCCGCGTCAGACACATCGATCGCCCCGCCGTTCTGGTCCGCCGCCCGCTTCCTGATCTTCCCCGGCCCGTCTCATCGACCCGATTGATTCCCGCCGCCCTCGCCGGAGATCTTCCGTTCGGTTTTCTCCCCATCTCGCGAATTTCAGAAAAAATTTACGCCCGCCGTTTCCAACAACTTACACGCTTCTCTTCCGAACGCCCGCCGCTCGTCCTTCTTCGCAACTACGCCCCCGACAACCAACTCCGCATCCACTTACGTCATGCGCCCCGCCCCGCCCTGTCGCGCTGCGCATTTCGGGCCCGTGCTCCTCTGTCTCTCACTCCGCGATTGTCGGGAATCCCCCGATGTGGCGCATAGGAGGAATGCCCACCTTGCCTCGTCGCTGGTTCTTCGCGTTGCTCGGCCTCTTCCTCGTCGCCCTCGGTCTCGATCTCTATTTCTCCCATCAGATCGCCTCCAACGCCCGCGCCGCGGACGCCGAGCGCATCGGGTTCGCCGAATTCCTCGCCGCCGCCCAAGCCGGACAACTCGCCGACGGCCACATCGTCTACCGCGGCCATGCCCTCGGACTCGCCGATGTATCCGCCACGTTGACACAACCCGACATCACCCGCCCCGTCCGCAGCACCGGCCGCCTCACCGATGCCGACCTCGCGACGCTGCGCACGCACAACTTCGTCGAAGACGACGCCGCATCCTTCGTCGCCGCGAAATCCCTCACCGCCGCCGAGCGCACCGCCAAAATCGCCCACGTCGCCACGCCCCCGCTCGGCATCATCACGCTTATCGCCGGCCTCGTCGTGGCAATCCAACGCTACGGCAACCGCTTCGCCGGCTTTTCCGCGCAACGTCTCCGTCCCGCCGCCTCCGTCGTGAAATTCTCCTCCGTCGCCGGCTGCGACGAAGCCAAGGACGAGGTCCACGAGGTCGTCGAATTTCTCCGCGATCCCGCCCGCTTCCGCGAAACCGGCGGCCGCATGCCGAAAGGCGTTCTCCTCGTCGGCCCTCCCGGCACCGGCAAAACCATGCTCGCCAAGGCCGTCGCCGGCGAAGCGAAAGCGAAGTTCTACAGCCTCAGCGGCTCCGACTTCGTCGAGATGTATGTCGGCGTCGGCGCCGCCCGCGTCCGGTCGCTCTTCAAGAAAGCCCGCGAGTCCGCGCCCAGCATCATCTTCATCGACGAAATCGACGCCATCGGCCGCCAGCGCGCCGGCGGCGACACCTCCGGCGCCCAACAGGAACACGACCAGACCCTCAACGCGCTTCTCGTCGAAATGGACGGCTTCAAGTCCGACGACGCCGTCGTCGTCTTCGGCGCCACCAACCGCCCCGACACGATGGACCGCGCGCTCCTCCGCCCCGGCCGTTTCGATCGCCAGGTTTCCGTCGGCCTTCCCGATCTCGCCGGCCGCGTCGCGATCCTCCAGGTCCACGCCGGCAGCGTGAAAGTCGACGCCTCCGTCGACCTCAACGAAATCGCCAAAGCCACGCCCGGCTACTCCGGCGCCGACCTCGCCAACCTTCTCAACGAGGGCGCCATCCACGCCGCGCGACATCGCCGTCCGACCATCACGATGGCCGACCTCGACGAGGCCCGCGACAAGATCAACTGGGGCCGCGAAACCCGCCGCGCCATGACCGCTCACGACAAGAAGGTCATCGCGTATCACGAAGCCGGACACGCCCTCATGCAGGTCCTCTCCGGCGAGGACGCCATCAAGCTCCACAAGGTCACCATCATCCCGCGCGGCCGCTCGCTCGGTAGCACACACTTCACGCCCGAACGCGACCTCTTCAACTACTCGCGCGAACAACTCGTCGCCAAACTCCGCTGCCTCATGGCCGGCCGCGTCGCCGAAGAGCTCGCCCTCGGCAGCATCACCAGCGGCGCTTCCGGCGACATCCAGGAGGCCACCAAAACCGCCCGCCAGATGGTTTTCGAGTGGGGCATGTCTCCCCTCGGTTTCATGGCGCTCTCGCGCCGCGAGGGCGAAGAATCGCTCGCCAGCCCGCAAACCTTCCACGAGGCCGAACGCCACGTGCGCGATCTCCTCGACGGCAACTACGCCGCCACCACCGAAGCGCTCTCGCAAAACCGCGCCGCGCTCGACGCCATCGCCGAAGCGCTCATCGCACGCGAAACCATCTCCGGCGACGACGTCCGCCAGATCGTCGCGCAGCTCCGTCGGCAAGTCGCCTGACACCCCGCGGGGGATTTCGCTGGGTGCGACGCCCGGGCGTCGCGCCCAGCATCACTTTCTTCGAAGGCCGGTCTGTCGTGTCACCCAAACGACACCCGCGCTCCAGTTGCGGTCGTTACCCAAACGAAAACCCAATCGCAGCCATGAAGAAATCTTCGAAGTTTAATCTCATCGTCGCCGCCCTCTGCGCCGGCCTGCTCACCGCCTCCGCTCAATCGTCCGGCTCCGCCGGTTCCGGCAGCGGCGCCACCGGTTCGGGCGCCAACGGTTCCACCAGCACCGGTTCGTCCGCCGGCACCGGCAGCACCAACAGCAGCTCCACCTCCGGTTCGTCCAACACCACTTCCGGTTCGATGTCGGGCACCCGCTCGACCTCGGGATCGGCCACCGACAGCACGAACACCGGAGCCAACGCCAGTTCGACCAACACCGGCTCCGGCGTCACCTCCGGCGATCGCACGAACAGCGCCGGCAACACCACCGGCAGCAACCTCGACACCGGCGATCGTTCCTCCGCCGCCGGCTCGTCCTCGAATACCTCCGGCACCACCACCGGCAATCGCACCGGCAACAATCCTTCCTCCGTCACCGGCACCGATCGCAACGCGAGCGCCACCGGCACCGCGCCGCGCTCCACCACCGCGACCTCCGACGCGAGCGTCACCCAATCCAGTCTCGCCAACCGCATGGCCGCGCCCGAGCCCGTGCGCGTCAACGAAGCGCCGCCCCACGCCCGCCCCGAAGTCCGCACCGCGGCTCCCAGTCAAAACCACGCCTGGGTTCCCGGCGGTTACGAGTGGCGCAACGGACAATGGCAATGGCGCAGCGGCCAATGGGCCGTTCCTCCGCGCAACGGCGCGACCTGGGTTCCCGACCGCTACGACACCACGTCCCAACAGTGGACCGGCGGCTATTGGAACTCCGGCAATGACCCGCAAAAATCTTCGCAGCAACGCTGACGCGTTACTGTGTGTGTGACCCGCGGGCCGCGGAGCGTGCAAGCCACGCCCGCGGCCCGCCCCTTTTGGTAGCTACGCGCAGCTTGCCCCGATCTGTCGGGATGAGCGAGCGGCCCCAACCTCAGCCCGATCTGGAGACACTCCGCTCTCGCCCGCCATGAGGTCTCGGTCAACCGCACCGTCCTCGAGGCTGCGTGATCCCCTTCGCGTCCCTTCGCGGTTTCCCCCTCCGTTTGCCCCTTCGCCCACCCCGCCTTTTTGTTTGGCCTCACCACTCCCGCGGATGAAAGTCCGCGCCCCACGCGTCCCCTCCTCCCCCGGCGCCCCCCTTCCATGTCCGCTCCCGCCCGATCCTCTTCGTGTCCGCTTGGCGAAACGCCCATCCAGCACTCCCCCAGCCTGCACTGGACCCACGAACGCGGCTGGTTCCACACCGACGAACCCCTCATCGTCGAAAACCCTCTCGCCATCGAGATCGCGTATCCACGTTCCGGACACGAGCTCCGCAAGATCCTCGCCGTCACGATGCGCACCCCCGGCCACGACCCCGACCTCGCGCTCGGATTCCTCTTCGCCGAAGGCCTGATTGCCGGGCCCGACGACATTCTTTCCAACACCGCGCACCCCGAAAACGTCCGCGGCGAAGCCATCACCACCCAACGCATCCAACTCCGCCACGCGCCTCGCGAAGATCTCCAGCGCGTCAGTCGCGGCCTTCTCACCAGCTCCGCCTGCGGCCTCTGCGGCCGCGTCTCGCTCGAAGGACTGCCCACCGCCTCCCTTTCCTCCTCGCCTTCGTCGCCCGCCTTCGCGCTTTCGCCCGAGCAACTCTCGCGCCTCCCCGAAACCCTTCGCGCCACCCAAACCCTCTTCGCCGAAACCGGCGGCTCGCACGGCGCCGCACTCGTCGATTTCAACGGCACGCTCGTCCTCGCGCGCGAAGACGTCGGACGCCACAACGCCGTCGATAAACTCCTCGGCGCCGCGCTCCGCCAAAACCTCACCGCCGCGGAACACGTCCTCGTGCTGAGCAGCCGCGCCAGTTTCGAACTCCTGCAAAAAGCCGCCGTCTTCGGCCTCCCGCTCGTCGTCGCCGTCGGCGCCCCTTCCTCACTCGCCGTCTCCATTGCCCACGAAGCTGGAATCACACTCGTCGGCTTCGCCCGCGACGGCCGTTTCAACGTCTATACTCATGCCGACCGTCTCGCGCTCGCTCCCGCCGCGCGCGAGTAACGTTCTCTCTTTTCTCCCTTCCCCTCGATGTCCGCCTCCCCCACACCTTCGTCCACCCCTTCCTCTTCAGCTCCCGCGCGCACCTCCGCCCAACCGCCCGTCGAACTCGAGGGCACGCAGCAGCGCAAACCCTACAAAGTCGCCGGCGGACTCCGCGCGATCCGTGAGGTCGCCGCCTACGGTCTCCGCCACGCCGGCATGGCCAATACCCTGCGCACCGTCCACACGATCAACCAGACCTCCGGCTTCGACTGCCAGTCCTGCGCCTGGCCCAATCCGGACGGCGAACGCAGCATCACCGAATTTTGCGAGAACGGTTTCAAAGCCGTCACCTACGAGGCCACCAACAAACACATCGGCGCCGACTTTTTCCGCACGCACTCCGTCACTGAGCTCGCCGAGAAATCCGACTACTGGCTCGGCCACACCGGCCGCCTCACCGAACCCGTCGTGCTCCGCCCCGGCGCCACGCACTACGAACCGATTTCCTGGTCCGACGCCTTTCAACTCATCGCGTCCGAACTGAAATCCCTCTCCTCCCCCAACGAGGCCGTTTTCTACACCTCCGGCCGCACCAGCAACGAAGCCGCCTTCCTCTGGCAGCTCTTCGCCCGCGCCTTCGGCACCAACAATCTCCCCGATTGCTCCAACATGTGCCACGAGTCCACGAGCGTCGCGCTCCCGCCCATGATCGGCATCGGCAAGGGCTGCGTTCGCCTCAGCGACTTCGAAAAAGCCGACGCCATTTTCATCCTCGGCCAAAACCCCGGCACGAATCACCCGCGCATGCTCACGTCGCTGCAAGCCGCGAAAGCCCGCGGCTGCAAAATCGTCAGCGTCAACCCGCTCCCCGAAACCGGCACCGAGCGCTTCAAAAATCCGCAGGATCTCCTCCACCCCACGCGCATCCCGCGCTTCTTCTTCACCGGCGGCTCCGACCTCTGCGACCTCTGGCTCCCCGTCCTCATCAACGGCGACATGGCTTTCCTCATGGGCCTCATGAAGGAACTCCTCGAAGAGGAAGAGCGCCGCCCCGGCGAGGTCTTCGATCACGAATTCATCCGCCACAAAACCGAGGGCCTCGACGAACTCCTCGCCCAACTCCGCGCCACCTCCTGGGACGACATCGTCGCCTTCTCCGGCCTCTCCCGCGCGCAGATCCGCCAGGCCTCCGATGTCACGCTTCAATCCAAACGCATCATCGTCTGCTGGTGCATGGGTCTCACCCAGCACAAGAACTCCGTCGCGACCATCCAGCAGATCGTCAACTTCCTCCTCCTCCGCGGCAACATCGGCAAACCCGGCGCCGGCCCGTGCCCCGTCCGCGGCCACTCCAATGTCCAAGGCGATCGCACCATGGGCATCTGGGAACGCCCGAAGTCCGAATTCCTCGACGCCCTCGCCGCCGAATTCCGCTTCGAGCCTCCGCGCGAACACGGCCTCGACACCGTCGATTCCATCCGCGCGATGAACTCCGGCGCCGCGAAAGTCTTCATCGCGATGGGCGGCAACTTCCTCTCCGCCACCTCCGACACCGAGTTCACCGCCTCCGGCCTTCGCAACTGCCGCCTCACCGCGCACGTCGCCACGAAACTCAACCGCTCCCACGTCATCACCGGCCGCACCGCGCTGATCCTTCCCTGCCTCGGCCGCACCGACATCGACCGCCAGCAAAGCGGCGAGCAGTTCGTCACCGTCGAGGACAGCATGGGCGTCATCAATCCATCCCGCGGCAACCTCGAGCCGCCGTCCGAAAATCTTCTCAGCGAACCCGCCATTGTCGCCGGCATCGCGAAAGCCACGCTCGGCCCGACGTATCCACTCGACTGGGACGCCCATGTCGCCAACTACGACCGCATCCGCGATCGAATCGAGGCCGTCGTCCCCGGCTTCCCCGCGTTCAACGAGCGCATTCGCGAGGGCACGTTCTATCTTCCGAACCCTCCCCGCGACGAACGCCGCTTCAACACCCCCTCCGGCAAGGCCGTCTTCAAACCCGCCCCGCTCTCGCGCACCCCCATCCCCGACGGACACTTTCTCCTCACCACGATCCGCAGCCACGATCAGTTCAACACCTCGATCTACGGCCTCGATGACCGCTACCGCGGGATCTACAACGGCCGCCGCGTCCTCTTTCTCAACGCCGACGACCTGAAAGCCGCCGGCCTCGTCCAAGGCCAGCTCGTCGATATCACGAGCCACTTCGCCGGACGCACCCGCCACGCCGAGCGCTTCATGATCGCGCCCTATCCCATCCCGCGCCGGTGCGCCGCCGCCTACTTCCCCGAAGCCAACGTTCTCGTCCCCAACGAAAGCACCGCCGACGGCTCCAACACCCCCACGTCCAAATCCGTCGTCATCTCCCTCGCCCCGTCCGCCATTCAAACCCCGCTTTAGTCCGCCAGCTCGCTGGCGCTCGCTTGATTCACCTCTCCAGCGGTATCGCCACATCTACCGGCGAAAAGCGCTGCGACAGCGCCACCACGCCGAACTCCATCAGCCCCAGCACCAGGTGCGGCGCCCACACCCGCTCCGCGAATCCCAGCACCCACGGCGAACTCGTGAGAATCGCCGCGTGCACGAGATCGAGCCCCAAGTGTCCGCGGAAGGGCAGCAGGCGCAGGAGTCCAAGTTCATATCTCGTCACCAGCGCGTATCCGATCGCCGCAACTCCCAGCCAGACCAGCACGCGCGACTCCGGCCCGCTCCCCAGCCCGAACAGCGCCGGCGCAAAAATCAGCAGCAACCCCACCAGGTAATCGAGCATGCCGTGGACGCGTGAAGTGATGATTCGCATGGCTGTAGTGTGACCAACACTACGCCCGCATCGCTCCTCCTCCAGCGGGCCCACGCCCGAGTCCCGCCGCAAAATCCTCCGCCTCCGCGCCATCGCGCAAAACCCTGAGGGTTCCATGGGAAATCGTTCCGCATGTTCGCGCGAACTCCCGCGCCCTCCCGCGGTCGTTGTCATCCGCTAGTCCGGCGGCGCCCCAATTTCTTCATGCGCACCGGCTCCTTCGTTTTCGTCCGTCTCATCCTTCTCGTTTTTGCCTGCGGCTTCCTCGCCGGCTGCCGCGATCGTATGCCGCCCTCTCCGCCGATGCGGACGATCCAAGTCTGGTTCCAGTCGAATACCGAAGCCGAACAAAATGCCCTCCAATCGATCGCAGATTCCTTCAACGTCGCCCACGAACACCGCGGTCTGCGCGTCGCCGTTCGCTTCTTCTCCGCCGACGACTTCACGCCGCAACTTGCCGCCGCGTTCTCGCACGGCGCTCCGCCCGACGCCTTCAGCCTCGATGGTTCGTTCGTCGGCCGCTACGCGCGTGCCGGCCTCATCACGCCGATCGACTCCTGGTTCGATCGCAACGAGCTCGAAGACTTCCTTCCCACCGTTCGCGAACAGGGCACCACCAACGGACGCCTCTACGCACTCGCTTCCCTCGAATCCGCCACCGCGCTCTATTACGACCGCGAGGTCCTGATGCGCGCCAATGTCGTCCCGCCACCCGAAGGCCGCGCGTGGACGTGGTCGCAGTTCCTCGCCGCCTGCGAACGCCTCAAAGCCGCCGGCATCGCGCCCGTCGCGCTTCACCTCGAGGCCGGCGACGCCGACGTTTTCCAATCCTTCGCGCCCGTCATCTGGTCCGGCGGCGGCGATCTCGTGGGCGGCGATGGACGCCGCATCAAAGGCATCTTCGCCGGCTCCGAAAACATCGCCAGCCTCGAGGCTTGGCAGACGCTTTTCGAAAACGACTACGCCGTCATCGCCTCCGCCGACGACGACCCGTTCGCTGAAGGCCTTGTCGCCATGGACTGGAATAACCACCTCGCCGCCCGCCCTTACGTTCGGCGCAAGGGCGACACGCTCGGCGCCATGCTCCTTCCGCGGCTCGGCTCCCGCTCCCTCACCGCCTGCGGTGGCTGGGCCTGGGCCATCGCCAAAGGCGCCCGCGATCCCGAAACCGCTGCGCTTTGGGTCAAGTGGGTCACCGATCTCCGCCACGGCATCGAACCGCTCGTGCGCGCCACCGGCGGCGTCCCCGCGCGACGCTCCGCCTTCGCTTTGTTTCCCGAGTATTCCCATCCGCCCTACCGCCTTTTTCGCGACCAGCTCGAAAGCGCCGGACGTCCCCGGCCTCACACGCCTCATTTTCAAGTCATCGCCCAAGGATTCGCGGACGCCTTGCGCGACATCGCTGCCGGCGCCGACGTCGCTCCGCGCCTCCGCTCCGCCGAGCAAAACATCGACCAAGCCATCGCCCGCGAAGACGCCGCACTTTCCTCCGCCGAATAGCTGGGATACTCCCGCGTTCGAACCGCGCTCGGAGTTTCCCCGATGCGCTTCTCCCGTCATGCCGCAAGCGCCGAACCTAGCGCGAGATTGACGGGAAAATCGCTTCGGCGTTTCCTCGGCGCCCATGCAAGAACGACCGGCCCTCGATCCGAAGGTGAAATACAAGCGCATCGTGCTCAAGTTGAGCGGCGAGGTGCTCCGCGGCGGCAAGTCCGGCGACCCGATCGACGCCACCACCCTCGAGCGCATCTGCAATCAAGTTAAGGAAATCCACGACCTCGGCGTCGAGGTCTGCGTCATCATCGGCGGTGGCAACATTTTCCGCGGCCTCAGCGGCTCGCAGCGCGGCGTCGACCGCACCACCGGCGACTACATGGGCATGCTCGCCACCGTGATCAACGGCCTCGCGATCATGGACTGCCTCGAAAAAATGGGCGTCCGCACGCGCGTCCAAAGCGCCATCCCGATGAACCAGATCGCCGAGCCGTTCATCCTCCGCCGCGCCATCCGCCACCTCGAAAAAGGCCGCGTCGTCATCTTCGTCGCCGGCACCGGCAATCCCTATTTCACGACCGACACCACCGCCGCGCTCCGCGCCTCCGAGATGCACGCCGACGTCATCATGAAGGCCACGAAGGTCGATGGTATCTACGACAAGGATCCGAAGAAGCACGCCGACGCCGTCAAATACGACCACATCACCTTCATCGACGCGCTCAAGCAGCGGCTCAACGTGATGGACTCGACCGCATTTTCCCTCTGCCTCGACAACAACATCCCGATTCTCGTCTTCGATCTCGGCGACGAACACGCCATCCGCAAAGCCGTCATCGGCGAGAAAATCGGCACGCTCGTTCATAGCTGAACGAAATGCCCGGAGGGCTGACAGCCCAGAGCCCAGAGCGAACCGCGGCTTGCGGGCATGTAGTCTGGCTCTAGGCTCTCGGCTCTCAGCTCTAGACCAAAATCTTACTCCCATGTCCCATTCCCTCGTCACCGACGCCCAAGCCAAGATGAAGAAAGCCGTGGAGCACACGCTGCACGAATTCAGCGCGATCCACACCGGCAAGGCCACCCCGACGATGGTCGAGGGCGTCATGATCGAAGCCTACGGCTCCATGATGCGCCTGAAAGACTGCGCCGCGATCTCCACGCCCGACGCCCGCCTCATTCAAATCCAGCCTTGGGACGCCAACCTCGTGAAGCCCATCGTCAAGAGCATCCAGGAAGCCAACCTCGGCTTCAATCCGGTCCCGGACGGGAAAGTCATTCGCATTCCGCTCCCCGAAATGAGCCGCGAACGTCGCCAGGAATTCGTCAAGACCGCCCACCGCCTCGCCGAAGAGGGCCGCGTCCACGTGCGCAACGTTCGCCGCGACGCCCTCGAATCCGTCAAGAAAGCCAAGCTCCCCGAGGACGAAGCCAAGCGCGTCGAAAAGGACATCCAGGCCGCGACCGACAAAGCCATCGCCGACATCAACGCGAGCCTCGCCCACAAGGAAAAAGACCTCCTCACCGTCTAAAGGCCCCGATCGCTCCCCCTCGGCCAACGCATCCTTGAAGTTTGGCCCTTGGCCATTCCCTGGAGCTTGGATCTTGGACCTTGGAGCATCCCTCCCCCTTCGTGACGAAACCCGCTAACGTCGCCACGCGCGCCCCCAAACGCGTCGTCATCAAACTCGGCACCGGCGTGCTGACCACCGGCATCGGTCAGCTCGACACCGCCCGCATCGCTTCCGTCTGCGCGCAGGTCGCCGCCCTCCGCGCCCGCGGCACCGAGGTCGTTCTCGTCAGCTCCGGCGCCGTCGGACTCGGCATGGGCGCGCTCCAACTCACCAAGCGCCCGAAAGACGTATCCAAAAAACAAGCATGCGCCGCCGTCGGCCAGTCGCTCCTCATGCAGCACTGGCAGTCCGGGTTCACGCCGCACGGTCTCACCGTCGCCCAGGTCCTCCTCACCCACGAAGACCTTCGCGCCCGCGCCCGCTACCTCGGCGTGCGCGAAACGCTGCGTCAGCTCGTCGCCTACAACACCATCCCCGTCATCAACGAAAACGACGCCGTCAGCGCCGCCGAGATCAAGTTCGGCGACAACGACACGCTCTCCGCGATGGTCGCGAGCCTCGTCGGCGCGCAATATCTCTTCATCCTCTCCACCGCCCCCGGCTTGATCGACCTGCAGGGCACGAAAAAAATCGTGCCCGTCGTCGAAAAGATCACGCCCGAGATCGAAGCCATGGCCGGCGGCACCACCAGCGAAACCGCCGTCGGCGGCATGGTCTCCAAAATCTCCGCCGCCAAACTCGCCACGCGCTCCGGCTGCGGCGTCTTCATCGCCAGCGGCGCCGAACCCGAAATCGTTCCGCGCCTCCTCGCCGGCCGCGGCCCCGGCACGTTCTTCGTTCCCAGCGGCCTTCCGCTCGAGGCGAAGAAGCGTTGGCTCGCCTATTTTCAACGTCCCGCCGGCACCGTTTTCGTCAATCCGTGCGCCGTCCCCGTTCTGCGCGAGCAGGGCCGCAGTCTTCTCGCGATCGGTATCACCGGCGTCGAAGGCGAGTTCGCCGCCGGCGACATCGTCAACATCGCCGGTCCCGACGCCTCCGTTTTCGCCCGCGGCAAGGTCTCTTTCTCCTCCGACGAAATTCCCGCGCTCGCCGGCCGCCACGGCGACGAGGTCGCCGCGCTCCACCCTTCGCGCAAACGCCTCGAAGTCGTCCACCGCAACGATCTCGTCCTGCTCTGACCCCGCGCCCGGCCGCCGGGTAGCCGCCCCGCCATGCCGCCTTTCACGCTTCGCCCCGCCACCGACGCCGACTATGCGTGGTTGTGGAACGTAAAGCGTGAAACCATGCGCCCCTACGTGGAGCAAACCTGGGGTTCCTGGGACGAACGCGCGCAGGAACGCTTCTTCCGCCAGCATTTCAGCCCGGCCACAATTCAGGTCATCCTCGTGGACGGCCAGCCCGCCGGACTCCTCCACGTCGAACGTCAGCCCGACGCGCTCTTCCTGGCCAACATCCAGATTCATCCCGATTTTCAAAGTCGCGGCCTCGGTGCCGCCGTCGTCGAAAGCGTCGTCGAGTCCGGCCGCGCGCTGAATCTCCCGGTCCGTCTCCAGGTCTTGAAGGTCAACACCCGCGCCCGCGACTTCTACCTTCGGCTCGGCTTCCGTCCCAACGGCGAAAACCTCACCCATTTCCTGCTTCAACGTTAGGCCAGGCGCTATTTCCCCTCGGGGCCGCCCACCGCTCCGCCTCGTCCTCGTGCTCCGACTCGTGCTCGGGATCCCCGCGCACGCCTACTCCTTTCCCCGACCCGCCGTTAGGGGCGTTGCACGTTCCCCCATCGAGTCACCATCGGTAATGTCACCTGTCTGTTATCGCTTCGTAACTCTTTCGCTCCAGCACCATGCGGGTCGGCATCTACCACAGGCACACTTTTCACGAGGCGATCTTCCGATCGACCATCGCCGCTCTCGAAAGCCGGCATCACTGTCTCGCCACGTCCGACACCGGTGAACTCACGCGTTTTCGCCCGCATGTCATCGTCGCCGCGGAGGACCTGACCTACCTTCACCTCCGCGCCCACCTCCCGTTTTCCCGCTTCGTCCACACGCGTCACGGTCTCGCCAACAAGGGCATTCCCGCCCGCTCCTTCCGCGCCGCCGACTACGTGTGCCTCACCAGCGAGGACATGCGCGAAGAATTCCTCGCCCAAGGCATCCGCCCGCGTCGCGAGTATTGGATCACAGGATACGTCCAGATGGACAACCTGTTCTCCGCTCCGCGTCCGCCGCAGATTCCCGCCGGCCGCAAGGTCGTCCTCTACGCTCCCACCTGGCATCACGGCCTCTCCTCGCTGCCGATGCTCGGACGCCGCGTCGCCGATCTGCTGCACGGCGGACGCCGGGACACCTTCGTCGTCATCAAACCCCACCCGCTCGTTCTCGAACGCGAAGATCTTTCCGAGTGGTCCAACGCCCTTCGCGCCGCCTCCGCCGGCCGCGACGACACCCTCCTCCTCGAAAGCCGCGGCGAGGACATCATGCCATGGCTCAAGGCCGCCGACGTCCTCGTCAGCGACGCCTCGAGCGTCCAGCTCGAATACCTCGCCGTCGACCGCCCGCTCGTCCTCATCGACAACCCGGAGCACGTCACGTCCGAGCACTACGATCCCAACGGTCTCGAATGGAAATGGCGCGACATGGGCACGCGCGTTTCCAGCGCGGACGCTCTCCCCGGCGCGATCTCCGACGCGCTCGCCAACCCTACTCTATGCGGCGCCCGCCGCGCGCTCTATCGCCGCAAACTTTTCGGCGATCTGCTCGATGGTCGCAGCGGCGAGCGTCTCGCCGAACGCATCGACCATCTCGCTCCCGAAGTTGCCTCCGAAGCCAAACTCCTCGCGGCCAGCCCCGTCGGCCGCGCCGTTCACACCTCGCTTCCCTACCTGCGCAATGCATCACGAGCCTTCAAACGATTGCTGCGGTCGGCCTGACGTCACCGCGCTCATCCTCGCCGCCGGCAGCGGCACACGCCTCGGCGGCATCGCCAAAGCCACCCTCGAATACAAGGGCGGCTCGCTCCTCCAGCACGCCGTCACCCTCGTCGCGCCGTTCGCCCGGCACATCGTCATCGGCGTTCGCGAATGCGATCTCGAGTGGGCGCAGGACCAGTGCCGCGGCCTCGTTTCCGATTGCGACATCACCTTCGTCTCCGGCGGCGCCACGCGCCAGGAATCGTTGCAGCGCCTGCTCGACGCCGCGCACACGTCCTACGTCATCGTCCACGAGGTCGCGCGTCCCTGGGTCGAACCCGAAATCTTTCAACAACTCCTCGTCGCCGTCCGCCACCACAGCGCCGTCGCCGTTTATACGCCACTGCCCGTGCGCGACAGCCTCGTGTTGATGAAGGACGGCGAACTGCAGGAAAGCCTGCCCCGCGCCAACGTCGTCTCGGTCCAGACGCCGCAAGCCTATCATCTCGAAGCCCTGCAGCGCGCCTACGCGCTCGCCCGCGAAAACGGCTGGGAGGAGGAAAGCACGATCGCCCTCATGTCCCGCGCCCGGCACGGCGTCCGCCTCATCGAAGGCTCGCCCCAAAACATCAAGGTCACCTACCCCGAAGACCTCGCCCCGCTGCGCACCTACTCGGTCGCCCCTCCCCCCGCCCGCCACGCCAGCGGCTAACTCGGAAGGTCGGCACTTCCCTCTCGTGCGGAAAGATGTCGCATATGCGACATCTTTCCGCACACCCGCGGCCCGCCGTAGGCCGCCTGCTCGCGCGCGCTCCCTCCGTCTCGCTCTGGGCTCTAAGCTCTCAGCTCTTGGCTCCGGAAAATCGAAAATCCAAAATCGAAATTCGAAAATTCACGTCGTTTCCAGCACCGCCAGCGGCAGCTCCCAAAACAAATCCGCCAGCGCCACCACTCCGTCCTCCAGGACTTCCCGCCCCGTCAGCACATCCTTCCACCGCGCCGCTTCTCCCGGCATCACCACCGCCGTATCGTCCCACACCAGCCCCAGTGGCGGACATCCCAGCGTGCTCGTCAAACGCGGCACCACGATCACGACGCGTCGCCCGTCACCGTTTCGTGAATACGCGACCACGTTCTCCGCAAAACGGCCGCGCACCTCCAGTGGCTGATACTCCCCGCTCCGAAACAACTCCGCGTTCGTCCCTCGATACTTCAACAGCGCACGCGTCAGCCTCAGCTTGATCGCGCCATCCTCCCACTGCGCCAGCAGCGTCCGCCAGTTCGTGCGCTCCGCCTCTTCCGCCAGCCGCTGCCGCGATTCGAAATCCACCGGCCGCCGGTTGTCCGGATCCACCAGGCTGAAATCCCACAGCTCCGTTCCCTGATAAAAATCCGGCACCCCCGGCGACGTGATCTTCAGCACCACTTGCGCGAGCGAGTTCACCATGCCGAGTCGCGCGAGCCGCCGCGCCTTCGGTCGGAAACTCTCTAAAAATTGCCGTCCGCTCGTCGGCTCCAGGATCGCGTCGAGAAAACGCTCGCCCGCCTTGAGCCACGGTTCGTTCGGCGACACCCACGACGTGTTGCGTTTGGCCTCGTTCACCGCCTTTTGCCAGTGCTCCTTCATTCGCCCGCGGAAGATTTCATCCGGGTCCGCGTCGTCCGCCGGCCACGCGCCGAGCAAGATCTGGTAAAGCCGATACTCCTCGTTCGCGTCCGGCGCCGGACGTCCGTCGACCACCGTTTTGTGCACGCGATTCAGCTCCGACCACTCCGCGAGCCAGTCGCGCCACGCGTGCGGCATTTCCGACAACGCATACAGCCGCGCCCGCACGTCTTCCGCGACTTTCGTGTCGTGCGTCGAGGTCGCCAGCATCGCATGCGGCGCCTCGCGCAGCCGCTCCGCATTCTTCGCGTGAAACTCCCCCACGCTCGCCCCGAACTGCCCGGGATTCCCTCCCACCTCGTTCAGCGCGATGAAACGGCTGTAAGTGTAAAACGCCGTGTCTTCGACCGACTTCGCCATCACCGCACCGGTGTATTGTTGAAAACTCATCACCCATCCCGTCAGCCGACGCCGCAGGATCGCCGGCGCCTCGTTTCCCGGATACCCCCCCGTCAACACGTCACACACCAGTTCGAACGGCCCTGCATCGTGCCGGCGATTCCGTTCCAGCGCCTTCGCGCACGCCCGCTTCACCACCGCTCGATCCTGCTCGCTGATCGGTTCCCCGACGCGCCGATATGTGCGATACACCGGAAACGCCGCCATGATCTCCCGCACCGCGACGGTCAGTTCGTTGCGCGTCACATCGCGCCAGCGCCGGTCGGTTTGCAGGTGATCCGTGAGATCGTGCGCCAGCCGCGTCACCGCATTCGCGAACATCTCGTCCAACACGATCCGCTTTTTCGCATAGATCACATCTTCGTAAGCCGCCAACTCGCCGCAGAACTGCGCATACGTCTCCGTGAACCTGCGCTCCGCCTTCGCATCCACGAAGACTCCCGCGAGTTGTTCGATGAACTCGTAACCCGTCGTCCCATGCGTGGCCCACCCCGCCGGCAGCCGCTCGCTCGACTCGAGGATTTTTTCCACGAGCACATAAAACGGCTTCACCGGTTTGCCCGCGTCGCCGAGCGCGAAACTCTGCAGCCGGTCGAGATACTGACGCGGATCGCGCAAACCATCCACGTGATCGATGCGCAATCCCGTCACGATTCGCTCGCGCACGAGTTCCGCGAGCAGGCTGTGACATTCGTGAAACACCACCGGATTCTCCATCCGCAACCCGATCAGCGTATCGATCGCGAAGAACCGCCGGTAATTCGTCTCGTGCACGCCCGCCTTCCAAAACGCCAGGCGGTAGTGCTGCCGTTGAATGATCTCATCCAACGCATCGAACGACGCCGCGTCTCCCGCGCTCCCATTCAAGATCGCCAGCCGCGCCTCGAGCCACCTCCGCGCCCCTTCGTCGCGCGCGAGCAGTCCACGCAACTTCTTCTTCAACTCGCCAAACCGCTCCGTTCGCGCCCGCGCCCCTTCGATGTCCTCGCTCGCGTCCGGCGACGGCAACGCCCCGATTGCATCGCTCAACTCCGACAACGCCGCCCCTTCGCCGTCGCCGCGCAGCACGAGCGGATAGCTGTGCGGACTCAGCGGGAAACGCATATCGTAATACGCGACGTTCAATCCGCCGTCCTCGATCACGAGCGACAGCTTTCCCGACTCGAGCACGCGCCCGTAATGATCCTCGAGGATCGGCACGAGCACCTGCGCCCGGCCTTGCGACGTCCGCGCGTTCCAGTCGATGTCGAAGAACTCCGCGTGCGCCGAATGCTCGCCATGCTCCAGCACGTCGCGCCACCACGTATTCAAAAGTCCGGGACCATTGATCCCCATGTGATTCGGCACGAAATCCAGCACGATCCCCATCTCGTGCTCCCGCAGTTGCGCGTGCAGCCGATCCAGCTCCTTCCGTCCGCCGAGGTCCGGATTCACCCGACGATAATCGTTCACGTCGTAACCGTGCGCGCTGCCTGGCGTGGAAAGAAAGATCGGCGAGCAGTAAAAATCGCTCACGCCGAGCGCCCCCGCGTAGGGCACGAGTTTCGTCGCCTCGGCAAACGGAAACTCCCGCCGAAGCTGCAGCCGGTAGGTTGCGACCGGAATACGTTGGGCGGTCGTGAGTGGCATCAGGTTGAATTTCTCTTCGGCCGCGCCGCCAGCAGCACCGTCGCCGGCCGGTCCAGCACGAGCGCATCGACCGCTTTCCGTGCCGCCTCCGGCAATCTCCGGCCTCCCGCGCTCTCTCGCCACGCATCATTGCTCTCGAACTCGAGCTGCCACTCGCACCCGTCCGCCGCAACGAGTTCGCCTTCGCTCAACGACAGCCTCGCGTCGCCTCGCAACGCGCACACCACCAGCCGCTCGGGTTCCGCCCGATAGCGGATCGCCACCGCGTTCTCCGCCGCGATCACCCGCCACCGCGAACGATCGTTCGCGATCGGTTGCAGCCACTCCGCGCGTCGACGCAGACATTCGCGATACAGCTCCAGCACCGCCGCATGCGGATAGAGCCGCAGCTCGTCCCACACGAGTTTCGATCGCGTGAACGTCTCCTCCGCCTGCGGATCCGGCACGTCGCCCGCCGCGATTCCAAATTCCTTCTTTCGCCCTTCCGACACCAGCCGCCCCAGATCGCCCGCATGATCCGTGAAAAACCGAAACGGCGTCGTCGCCGCCCACTCCTGCCCCATCCAGATCATCGGCGCATACGGACTGAAACACAGCAGCGCCGACGCCGCGCGAAACGCCCCCAGCGAAACCAGATGCTCCAATCGCTCGCCCTTCGCCCGATTCCCCACCTGGTCGTGATTCTCGATGCAGAAAACAAACGCCGACGGCGGCAAATGCCCGCACGCCTCGCCGCGCGGTTTTCCTTTCCACTGCGGATACGACTGCCCGCGATAAAACCACCCGTGCTCCAGCGTCTCGGCCAGCTCCCGCGCCGACCCGCCGTAACTCTTGAAATACGACTCCTGCACGCCCGTCAGCGCCACGCGCACCTGATGATGAAAATCGTCCGCCCAAGCCGCGTCGATCTGGTGCCCCTCACCCTTCGCATCCCGCAACACCACGCACGCATTCCGATCGTCCTCCGCGATCACGAACGCCCCGCGTTCATGCGCCGCCATCGCGATGTCCGCCAACAGATGCTTCGTCGACGGATCCTCGATCGCATGCGTCGCATCCAACCTCAGTCCGTCGAATCGAAACTCATCGAGCCAGTAACACGCGTTCGACACGAAATAATCGCGGACCGGCCGGCTGTCCTGATGCGAGAGATTGAACGCCTGCCCCCACGGCGTATGCCGCTCCGGATCGAAATAGTCTTTCGCGTAGCGCGTGAGATAATTTCCGTCCGGTCCGAGGTGATTGTAAACGACGTCGAGAATCACCGCCAACCCGCGCTCATGCGCCGCGTCCACGAGCGCCCGCAAATCATCGGGCCGCCCATAGCATCGCGCCGGCGCAAACAACGCCACGCCATCGTAGCCCCAGTTCCGTTCACCCGGAAAGTCCGCCACCGGCATGAGCTCGATCGCGCTCACGCCCAGGCTCGCGAGATGATCCAGCTTCTCGATCGCCGACCGAAACGTTCCGCGCGACGTAAACGTCCCCGCGTGCAACTCGTAGATCGGCTGTCCTTCCCATGCCGGCCGGCGCCACGTGTCGCAGCGCCACGAATACATCCGCGGATCGATGCACTCCGACAGCGCGTGCACGCCTTCCGGTTGAAACCGTGAAACCGGATCCGGCAGCACCGAGTCGTCTGAAAAAAGAAAACCGTAACGATCCCCCGCCGCGCCTTTTTCGTCGTAAACCGAAAAATACCCGCGCGCGTCGCGCGACATCGGTCGCGCGATCTCCTCGCCGCCTTTTCGTCGAATCCGCACCGCCAACGCCGCATGGTCCGGTGCCCACACCTGGTAACGCACGCCATCGTCCGCGACGGTCGCGCCGCAACGCGTCGGCTCGGTGCGGGAGAGGTGTTCCAAGGTTCGGGGCGGCATGGTAATTCTATCCGGCGCGCATAGTGCCAGCGGCGCCGTTCCGGTTCCGACCTCTCCGCCCGATTCGCCCCGACCGATTCTCCGGCGTCCCATGAGTGCCCCTCCCGTAGCCGCACACCGGAGGTTTCCCGCTCCGCCGTAACTTGCGCGACTCCGCCGCCCGCGGAACTGGTTCGTATGGCTCCTTACACGAACACCCTCTCCGACCGCGTCGCTTTCGTCACGGGCGTCGGCTCCGGCATCGGCAAAGCCGCCGCCCTCCTTCTCGCCCAAGCCGGCGCGCGCGTCGCCGGTCTCACGCGTAAACTCGAGGAAGCGGAGAAAACCTGCGCCGAAATCCGTCGCGCCGGCGGCGAAGCGCTCGCGCTCGAAGGCGACGTCTCCTCGTCGGAAGATTTGAAAAACGCCATCCGCCAAACCAAGGAAAAATTCGGCCGGCTCGACATCGTGATCGCCAACGCCGGCATCAACGGCACTTGGGCGCCCCTCGACGAACTCGAGGAGTCCGACTGGGAAAAGACCCTCGATATCAATCTCAAGGGCACCTTCCTCAGCGTGAAGCTCGCGCTGCCGCTCCTCAAAAAACGCGGCGGCGCCGTCGTGATCGTCTCCTCCGTCAACGGCACGCGCATGTTCTCCAACTCCGGCGCGTCCGCCTACTCCAGTTCGAAAGCCGCCCAGGTCGCCTTCGGCCGCATGATTGCGCTCGAACTCGCGAAACATCGCATTCGCGTCAACACGATCTGTCCCGGCGCGATCGACACCAACATCGACGAGAACACGAACCAGCAGCACCTCGAAAAAGCCCGCGAACCGGTAAAATTCCCCGAGGGCCAGATTCCGCTCACCGACGGAAAATCCGGCTCCTCCGAACAGGTCGCCCAACTGATCTGGTTCCTCGTCTCCGATCTTTCCAGTCACATCAGCGGCACCGAGGTCTACATCGACGGCGCCCAGTCCCTCCTCCAAGGCTAGCCGTCATTGTAGCTACAAGCGTGAGCGAGTGGCTTTCCGGCCGACTCGCTCGGTTTCGCGCTCCTTTCCCTCACCGCGGCTGCGTCGGCGATACCAATGTCGACGGCAGCGGCGTCGCCCCCGCCGTCGTTGGCGTCGATCCCGGCGGCGGCGCATTCGGCGGCATGATCGTGCTCACCTTCGCCTCGCGCTTTCGCGAGGGATGACGCGCCTCGTCGGCCGTGCCCGTCTCCTGCTGGAACAACGCCACCGAGTGCGCGGCCAGCAGATGCGTATCGCCGCCCTGCCGCAGCACCTTCGGCTCGTCGATGAAACCGACCTCCGCCGCCGTATCCAAAATCTGGCGCCAGCGCACCTGCACCGCGCTCGGCAGCGTCACTTCGAAGTCCTCGTTGTGCGCGTTGAAATAGAGCAGGAAGGTGTCGTCCTTCACCCGCTCGCCTTCATACGTCCGCAAATCCAGCGAGTCGCCGCTCAGCACCACACCGAGCACTTTTGCGAAATCCGCCCCCCAATCCGCGTCGTCCATCTCCGAGCCGTCGGGATTGAACCACGTCAGATCTTTCATCTCCCGCCCGCGCAGCGGCCGGCCGCGGAAGAAACTCGAATTGTGAAAGATCGGATGCGACAGCCGGAAGCGGATCAGCCGCCCCGTGAAATCCGCCAGCCGTTTCGCGTGCTCGTCGTGCAACCACGGCAGCCAACTGATCTCGTTGTCCTGACAATACGCGTTGTTGTTGCCGCGCTGGCTCGCCGCCGCTTCGTCTCCACCGCGCAACATCGGCACGCCCTGCGACAAAAACAGAGTCGCGAGAAAATTCCGCTGCATTCGCCGGCGAATCGTCAGCACCGGTTCCGGCGCATCGAGGCCTTCATGCCCCCAGTTGAACGAGTTGTTGTTGTTGTCGCCGTCCTGGTTGTTCTCGCCGTTCGCCTCGTTGTGCTTGTCGTTGAACGAAACCAGATCGCGCAGCGAAAAACCGTCGTGCGCCGTGATGAAGTTGATGCTGGCCGCGGGCGTCTTGCCGCTGCCTTGGTAAAGATCCGAGCTGCCGCACAACCGATACGCGAAATCGCCCATGTGCCCCGACTCGCCCTTCCAATAGCGGCGCACCGTGTCGCGATATTTCCCGTTCCACTCCGCCCAGAGCACGGGAAAGTTGCCCACCTGATAACCGCCCTCGCCCACATCCCACGGCTCCGCGATCAGCTTCACCTGCGAGATGATCGGATCCTGATGGATCACGTCGAAAAACGACGACAACCGGCTCACTTCATGCAGCTCGCGCGCGAGCGCCGGCGCGAGATCGAAACGGAATCCGTCCACGTGCATTTCCGTCACCCAGTAACGCAGACTGTCCATCACGAGCTGCAGCACGCGGGGATGCGGCACGTTCAGCGTGTTTCCCGTGCCCGTGTAATCCATGTAATAGCGCAGATTGTCGCCGACCAATCGATAGTAGCTCGCGTTGTCGATGCCGCGAAAACTCAGCGTCGGCCCGAGGTGATTTCCCTCGGCCGTGTGATTGTAAACCACGTCGAGAATCACCTCGAGTCCCGCCGCGTGCAGGCTACGCACCATCGTGCGAAACTCGTCCACTTCCGACGCAATCTCGTCGCTGCTCCGATAGGTCGGCTCCGGCGCGAAAAACCCGAGCGTGTTGTAACCCCAGTAATCCGTCAGCCCTTGGTCGAGCAGGTGCTTCGAGTTCACATGCTGATGCACCGGCAGCAACTCGACCGCCGTCACGCCGAGGTGTTTGAAATACTCGATCGCCTGCGGGCTTCCGAGCCCCGCGTAAGTGCCGCGCAAGTGTTCGGGCAACTCGTCCCACAACTTCGAAAACCCCTTCACGTGCACTTCGTAGATCACCGTCTCGTGCAGCGGACGATTCGGCCGCAGATCCTGGCCCCACGCAAACGCCGGATCGACCACCACCGCCTTCGGCATCAGCACCGCATCGTCGCGAGCGTCAAACGACAGATCCCCGCTCTCATGCCCGATCGTGTATCCAAAATTCTCATCCGCCCACTGCACCTCGCCCGCGATCGCTTTCGCATAGGGATCGAGCAACAGTTTGTTCGGGTTGAACCGGTGCCCCTTCTCCGGTTCATACGGCCCCTCGACCCGATAGCCGTAAAGCTGCCCCGGCCGGATCTCCGGCAGGAAACAGTGCCACACATGATCGCTCCGTTCGCGCAGTCGGATGCGCGCCACCTCCGGCTCGCCCAAGGCGTCGAACAAACACAATTCCACTCCGGTCGCGTTCTCCGAGAACAGCGCGAAATTCACGCCGTTGCCCGTCCAGGTCGCGCCCAAGGGATAATAATGCCCCTTCCACTGCTTCGTCGGCTTCATTGAGGCGCCTCGCGGACAGGTGAAACCATTTTTCCGTTCCCGGCTGCTCTTCCGCGTCCGCCATCGGGGACCTGCCTACCTCTTGATTTTTTCCACCATCCGCTAAACTAGCCGGCTCCCCGGATTCAGCGCTTCGCGCCCCTCTGGGCTCCAGGCTCTTGGCCTTCCGGATTCATCTCTCCTCTTTTCAACCAACACCTATGTCCACCACCGCACCGCAAAAGTTCGAGTTCCAAGCCGAGATCAAGCAACTGCTCGATATCGTCATCCACTCGCTCTACACGGAGAAGGAAATCTTCGTTCGCGAGCTGGTGTCCAACGCCTCCGACGCGCTCGAGAAGCTCCGCCACACCCAGCTCACCGAAAAGGAGATCTTCGACGATAAACTCGATCTCGAGATCAACGTCACCACCGACGACAAGGCCAAGACCATCACGATCCAAGACTTCGGCATCGGCATGACGCGCGACGAGCTCGTCAAGAACCTCGGCACGATCGCCCACTCCGGCTCCAAGCAATTCCTCAAAGCCCTCGGCGAGGGCGGTGCGAAAAACTCCAACCTCATCGGCCAGTTCGGCGTCGGCTTCTACTCCGCCTTCATGGTCGCGAAGTCCGTGAAGGTTTACTCGCACTCCTGGAAGAAAGACGAGCCGGGCCACGTCTGGACCTCCGACGGCTCCGGCTCCTACGAGATCGAGCCGAGCGAGGGCGAACGCCGCGGCACCAAGATCGTCATCGAACTGAAGGACGACGCCTCCGACTTCGCGCACGACTGGAAGATCAAGGAGATCCTCGAGCGCTACAGCGCCTTCGTTTCGTTCCCGATCAATCTCAACGGCAAACGCGTCAACACCGTCCAAGCCCTCTGGCTCCGCAACAAGAACGAGATCAAGGACGAGGAATACACCGAGTTCTACAAATTCCAGGCCCACGCCTACGACGAGCCGCGCTACCGCCTGCACTTCTCGGCCGACGCCCCGCTCGCGATCAACTCCCTCCTCTTCGTCCCGAAGGAAAACACCGAAAAGCTCGGCTTCGCGCGCCTCGAACAGAGCGTCGCCCTCTACTGCCGCAAGGTTCTCATCGACGCCAAACCGAAGAACCTCCTCCCCGAATGGCTCCGCTTCCTCAAGGGCGTCGTCGATAGCGAGGATCTCCCGCTCAACATCTCGCGCGAGACGATGCAGGACAAAGCCCTCATCGAAAAACTCAACAAGGTCATCACGAAGCGCTTCCTCAAATTCCTCGAAGACGAGGCCAAGAACCGCACCGACGCCTACAACGAGTTCTTCGCCGAGTTCGGCATCTTCCTCAAGGAAGGCGCCGCGATGGACTTCACGCACAAGGACCAGCTCGCGAAACTCCTCCGCTTCGAGTCCTCGCTCACCGAAAAGGGCAAGACCACCTCGCTCGCCGACTACGTGTCGCGCATGGGCGGCGACCAAAAAGAAATCTATTACCTCGTCGGCCCGAGCCGCGCCGCCATCGAAAGCGGCCCGTATCTCGAGGGCTTCAAGGCCCGCAATCTCGAGGTCCTCTTCTGCTATGAAGCGGTCGACGAATACGTAATGAACAGCCTGCGCGAGTTCGACGGCAAGAAGCTCACCGCCGCCGATCACGCCGACGTCAAACTCTCCGACCTCCCCAAGCCCGAAGGCGCGCTCAGCGAAGACGACACGAAGAAACTCACGAGCTGGCTGAAGGACACGCTCGGCGAACGCGTCGCCGAAGTGAAAGCCTCCGACCGCCTCGTCGACTCGCCCGCGCTCGCGCTCAACGCCGACAAATTCATGTCACCCCACATGCGCCGCATGATGAAGGCCATGAACAAGGACGGCGCCGACACGCCGCTGCGCGTGAACCTCGAAATCAACCCGCGCTCGCCTGTCATCAAGCGCCTCTTCGAGAACCACACCGCGAATCCCGACCGCGCAAAGCTCGTCGCCGAGCAGATCCTCGACAACGCCCTCATCAGCGCCGGCCTTCTCGACGATGCGACCCCGATGGTCGCCCGTCTCTACAAACTCCTCGAGTCGGTCTGATCCTCGCAGATCGCCGCCGCCGCTGAATGACGCCAACACCGCCATTCAGCGTCTCCTCCCGCTGTCATTCTGAGCGAAGCGAAGAATCCATCTCGAGCTGCTCTCCACGATTCCGACGAGTCGCTCACGGGATTCTTCGCCGCGTCCAGAATGGCAGAACCGTAGCTGCAACCGGCTGCAATTACTTGCTCCACCGCAGCCACCTCAGCGGATAAATCCGTCTCCACGCCGATTTCTTCGCTGCCTTTTCCCCGCGCGCCGGTTCTCCTCTACGCTCCATGATCGACTGGCGCCACTGGCATAACGAACCCTACCTTGTCGGCGGTCTTGTCATCGCCGGTTGGCTCTGGGCCATTCTCGCCGGCCCGCTGCGCGCCCGACTCGCTCCCGGCGCGCCGTTCCCACGAAAACACGCGTGGTATTTCTATTCCGCGCTCGTGATCTTCTATCTGGCCGTCGGCTCTCCCCTCGACCAAATCGGCGAACGCTTCCTCTTCAGCGCGCACATGTTGCAGCACCAGTTGCTCGTGTATCCCGCCGCGATCTTCTTCCTGCTCGGCATTCCGTCCTGGATGATCGATCGCGCCTTCGCCCGCCGCGATCCCTCCGTCTTCTTTCGTTTTCTTTCGCATCCGATCGTGTGCGGAACGACCTACACCGTCACGATTTCCGTCTGGCACATGCCGCTCCTCTACGACTTGGCGCTCCGCAGCAAGCTCGTCCACGTCCTCGAGCACATCATGTTCTTCGGCGCGGCCCTGTTCTACTGGTGGCCGATGCTCAGTCCGTCGCGCGCGCTTCCGCCGATCGGTCACGCTTCGCAGATTCTCTATTTCTTCGCCGTGGTCGTCGGCATGACGCCTGTCTTCGCCTACATCACGTTCTCGCACGAAATCCTTTATCCGACTTACGAATACGCGCCGCGCCTCATCGCCAACTTCTCCCCCGCCGACGACCAACTGCTCGCCGGCGCGATGATGAAACTCGTGGGCACCTTCGCCGCGCTCGTCGCCGTCGGCGTCAGCTTCTTCCGCTGGTATTCCACCAGCCACTCCCGCGACTGGTCGCGCTAAACCCCGCAAAAGAAAAAGGCCGGCATTTCGCCGGCCTTCGCAAAACTCACTCGCTGCTGCTTCGCGCTCAGCTCGCCGCCGACGCCGGCAGGAGATCGTCGATCGAATCGCTCTCCGTGTTGATGTCCGCGAACAGCCACGTGGACAGATAACGCTCCGTGCTCGACGGGATGATCGCGACGATCTGCTTGCCTTTGTTTTCCGGACGCTTGGCCAGTTGAATCGCCGCCCACACCGCCGCACCCGACGAAATGCCGATCGGAATGCCGTCGAGCTGATTCACCTGCTTCGAGATCGGACCCGAATCGACCTCCTTCACGCGGATCACTTCGTCGTAGATCTTGGTGTTCAACACCGCCGGGACAAAGCCCGCGCCCAGACCCTGCAGCTTATGCGGACCCGGCGTGCCCCCGGAAAGCACCGGCGAAGCGTCCGGCTCCACCGCGACGATCTTCAGGCTCGCCTTCCGCGGCTTCAGCACTTCGCCGACGCCCGTGATCGTGCCACCCGTGCCGATGCCCGAGACGATGATGTCCACCTTGCCGTCGGTGTCGTTCCAGATTTCCTCGGCCGTCGTGCGGCGGTGGATCGCCGGATTGGCCGGATTCGCGAATTGCTGGAGAATGATGCTGTTCGGGATCTTCGACGCGAGCTCCTCGGCCTTCGCGATCGCGCCCTTCATGCCCTTCGCGCCTTCCGTCAACACGAGCCGCGCGCCAAGAATCTTCAACAACTTGCGCCGCTCGATGCTCATCGTCTCCGGCATCGTCAAAACGAGCTTCAATCCCTTCGCCGCCGCGACAAACGCCAGCGCGATGCCCGTGTTGCCCGACGTCGGTTCGATCAACACGGAGTCCTTCGTGATCTTCCCCGACTTGAGGGCATCGTCGATCATCGAGAAACCGATGCGGTCCTTGACGCTCGAGAGGGGGTTGAAAAATTCGAGCTTGAGCAGAATCTCCGCTTCCGCGCCATGAGCGGCGGCCGTGCGGTTCAAACGAACGAGGGGCGTGTTACCGATGGTTTCTGTGATGTCGTTATGGATTTTTGCCATGGTCGTATGGGTTGATGGGTGAGGAAAGAATTCAGCGCAGCCCGCGCACGATTGCCGGTAAAAATTGTGGCATAAATGCAGTGTGGCAATTCGGCAGATAAGACGCGTCTGGGGGATTTTCCACTCGGCGCGCCCCTCGGCGCCCCCTTAGCTCCGCACGATGACCTGGCAGATCGCCCTCGTCTTCCTCCTGCTCATCGCGACGTTCGCGAGCTTTCTCCGGGAAAAATACCCCCCGGACGTGATCGCTCTCGCCCTATTCGTGGTGTTGATCGTCACCGGCCTCGTGCCCGAGGCCAGAGCGTTCTCCGTCTTCGCCAATCCCGCCCCGCTCACCGTCGGCGCCATGTTCGTGCTCAGCGCCGGCCTGGTGAAATGCGGCGCCATCGACCGCTTCGTCCACCTCCTCGACGGCGCCGCGCGCTGGTATTACGGCGTCGTCATCGTGGCCATGGTCGTCCTCGTCGCGACCATCTCCGCTTTCGTCAACAACACCCCCGTCGTCGTGGTTTTTATTCCGGTCGTGCTCAACCTCGCCCGCCGGATGGGTCTCTCCGCCTCGAAACTCCTCATCCCCCTTTCCTACGCCGCCGTTCTCGGCGGCACGTGCACCCTGGTTGGCACCAGCACCAACCTCCTCGTCAACAGCATCAGCATCAGTCGCGGACAACCTCCGATGTCCATGTTCGAACTCGCGTGGCTCGGCGTGCCCGTGACGCTCATCGGCGCCGCCTACCTCGCACTCTTCGGCAAACGCCTCCTGCCCGATCGCCAGATGCTCACCTCGATCCTTTCCACCGAGGAACGTCGCGAATACATCACGGAAGCCTTCGTCCAACCCGGCTCCCGGATCCTCGGCAAGTCCTTCGCCGAGGCCGGCCTCGTCAGCGCGCGCGGCATTCGCGTCCTCGAACTGGTGCGCGATGGCGTGGCCGTAACCCTCGACCCCCGTTCCATTCGCCTGCAGGCCGGCGACCGCCTCATTCTCGCCTGCCGTCCCAAGGGCATCGTGCACACGCGCGGTCTCGCCGGCATCGATCTCGTCTCCGAACTCAACATCGGCCTCGAACAAATCGCCGCACACGAAGGGTCGCTCGTCGAGGGCGTCGTCACGCCGACCTCCGACATCATCGGCAGCACGCTGCGCGAACTGAATTTCCGCCAGCGTTTCCGCATGGTCGTCCTCGCGATCCATCGCCACGGCAAAAACCTCCGCGACAAGATCGACACCACCCCCATCGAAGCCGGCGACGTTCTCCTGATGATGGGCACCGACCAAGCCATCCAGGCGCTCCGCAGCGGCAACGACATCATCCTCTTCGATCAACCTCCGCTCCCCGCCCGCGCCGAAAACCGCAAGCTTCCGCTCGCCATCGGCATCGTCGTGGGCGTCATCGTCACCGCGTCGCTGGAGTGGGTGCCGATCGAAATGGGCGCGATCGCCGGCGGCGTGATCATGTGCCTCACCGGCTGCCTCAAACCCAAGGAGGCTTACGACTCCATCGAGTGGAACATCCTCTTTCTCATCTTCGGCATGCTCGCGATGGGCCTCGCCCTGGAACACACCGGCGCCGCCGCACTGATCGCGCAGAAGACCGTCGCCGCCGTCAACTACGTCGTCCCCGACGCCCACAAGGGCACCGCGATGCTCGCCTGTCTCTACATCATCACCACGCTCCTCACCGAAATCCTCTCGAACAACGCCGTCGCCGCGCTGATGGCGCCCATCGCCATCGGCGTCGCCGAGCACCTCGGCGTCGATGCCCGGCCGTTCGTCATCATCGTGATGTTCGCCGCCTCCGCCGCTTTCGCGACGCCCATCGGGTATCAGACCAACACCTACGTCTACGGCATCGGCGGCTATAAATTCGTCGACTTCGTCCGCGTCGGCACGCCGCTCAACGTCCTCTGCTTCATCGTTGCAATGATCGTCGTTCCCCGCGTCTGGCCTCTGTAGCTTCGCGCACGGCCGTCACTCGCCGCCGAGCAGCGCCCGATACGTGTCCGCCGGCAGCAATCCGCGCAAACGCCCGTTCGCGTCGCCCGCGCCGTTCCGATCTCCGTCGCGCATCTTCAAGATCATCTCCGCCAACGCCGCGCCCGCTTCCATCGCACGCCGCTGCTCCTCCCGCAACGCGCTCTCCCTCGCCAGCGTTTTCGCTCTCAACGTCTGCAGCCAGGCCTCGAGTTCGTATCCGACAAACACCGCGTCGTTGCGCCCGCCGTGCAATCGCGGCCCCAGCAACTCCACCCACGGCCGGTTCTCGCTGTTCACGCGTGCATCGCCCCTCGGCAGATCTTCCCGCTTCACCGTTCCGACATAATGCATCCACAACGCGCCCGGCGCCGCGAGATGCGGATTCGCCGGATCCGGCGTCATTTCCGCCACACGTTCGCTCTCCGGCAGCGCCTCGACCGCTCCGCCGCCTTTCTTTCCCACCAGCGCAATCGCCGGCTCCGTCGGCGAAAAATCTCCCCGCCACACCCGCGCTTCCGGAAACACCGACAAAAACGTCCGCAGCAAAATCTCCGTCTCCATCTCGCTGAGCTGAAACAGCGGCAGCCACTGACAAAACACACCGCCGTCCGCCAACGCCGCGCGCGCCGCCTCGAATTGCTCGAGCGTCAACAACGCCCCCTCGCCCGCCCGCCACGGCACCACGAGATCGCCCACGATCACGTCGAACCGCTCCTTCGTCGCCCGCAAAAAATGCCGTGCGTCGTCCGCGATCACCCGCACCCGCACCTCCTCCATCAAACCCGCATTCGCCGGTGCGAAATGCTCGCGCGCCGCCACGATCGCCTCCGGCACGATCTCCACCGCCACCACGCGCTCGAGCGCATGAAACATCGCGCCGCCCGCCGTCACGCCCGTGCCCAACCCCAAAAACGCCACGCTCCGCGGCTCCGGATGCAGCAACAACGGCAAATGCGCCTGCATCCGCTCGTCGCCCGTCGCCGCCGTCCCGCCGAGCGCGTAGTGATTATTCAACTTCAACCGCCGCGAGCCCTCGCGCTCCACCACCGACACCACGCCGTGCGCCCCTTCCGCCAGCGACACCAACCGCTCTCCGCGCTCGCTCGCCACTCGCACACGCGGCGGTTCGACGCGCTGCAATCCCCACGCTCCCGCGATCACGACGCCCGCCACCGCCCATCGCATCGCTCCGCGGCGGTCCCAACCCACCGCGATCGCCGCCACCAGCGCCCCGATCCAAATCAACGCCCCCCACACGCCCAACCACGCCGGCAACAAAAATCCCGCCGCCAGCGCGCCCGTCACCGAACCGATCACATTGACCGCAAACAATCGCCCCAATACCCGCCCCGAAGAATCCGCCGTCTCACGCCCCGCCTGTTCCATCAACGCCGGCAATCCCACGCCCAGCAGCGCCATCGGCAGGAAACAAATTCCCCCGCCCAACCACAGCAGACTCCACATCTGCCCACCCCAACCGTCTCCGCCCGACAAATACGCGAGCCCGCCCGTCCACCGGAAAAACAGCCACGGCCCCACCGCAATCCCCAGCCCCGCCGTGGTCCACGCCACCGCGATCAGCCGGCTTGGCGCCACGCCCCGTTTCAACGCCGTCCTCGCCACCTGCGCGCCCACCGCCAAAGCGAGAATCACCAGCGCCACAATGACAGCAAACGAGTGCATCGAATTCTCATGCACCTGCGCAAACGCCCGGTTCCACAACACCTGCAGCGCAAACGTCGCCGCGCCCGAAATTCCCGCCAGCCACCACACGCCGCGCGCGACCCGACCGCCCACGTTCCGCCTGTCCGTCGCCGCGGTTTGCTTCGGCAGCTTGACCGCTTCGCTCGTATCCACGTTTCGAGCACGCGCTCCGAGTCTCCACGCCACGAGCGCCAGCCCGCCATTCGCCGCCGCCGCCGCCCACACCGTTCCCTGTAAACCAAGCGTCGGCATCAACCAGAACGGCACCGCGATCGCCCCCAGCGCCGCGCCCGTCGTGTTCGCCACATACAACGCCCCCGCCGTCACCCCGAGGTGTTTCTGCCCGCGGTCCACCCATTCGCCCAAAACCGGCAACGTTCCGCCCATGCAGAACGTCGGCACCAAGATCGCCGCGAACGCCACCGCCAGCCGCACCGCCATCAATCCGCCGCCCCCCGACGTCCCTCCGTCCAAAAGCCCGAGATACACGTTTTCCAAAATTTCGATCAACGGCGTCACCATCAACGCGCCGACCCCAATCGCCGCCTCCAAAATCGCATACGCCACGAGCGGCCGGCGCCACCGGCTCGCCCATCGCCCCAGCGTCACGCTCCCCAGTCCCAATCCCGCGAAATACGCCGCGAGCACCGCCACCGTCGCCGGTGCCGCCGAGCCGAGCACCAACGCGAACTGCCGCTGCCAGATCACTTCATACACCAGCGCCAGCGCGCCCGACGTGAAAAACAATCCCGCGAGCAACGCCACGCCGGACGGCTTTCCTTCCGCTGCCTCTCGTTGCTGCGACTTCGTCATCGGAAAAAGAGAAGGGCGGGCTTTCGCCCGCCCTGCGACACCTAACCGATTGCGATTAACGCTGACTCAAAGGCGCCACGAAAGGCTCGTGTTCACCGTGAAATCCGCGAACGCCGCGTCGCCCGGACGCAGCGAGCCGAAGGTGTGCGAACGACGGTGATGGATCGCCACGGGAATCGTGAACGTGCCCGTGAACCGGCCTTTCGAGAACGTGATTCCGGGCTCGACCGCCGTCGAGAAACCCGGACGACGGCTGCCGCGATTGCCGCCAAACGCGTCGTTGCCCGGCACGCCTTCGATGCGCAGACCGAGGCTCACCGCCAGCCCTTCGACCGACGTCACCGCCATCTCCACGCCGCCGCGCGCCATGTAGGCGTCCGGCACCGAGAAGTTCGTCTGCGGCACGCGTTCACGCGGATTGAAGAGATAGAACGCATTGCCATACGCCGTGAAGTTGCCGACGAGGTGGTAATACCCCTGACCCTCGATCGTCCATCCCCAGCCGCCGTCACCGGGCTGAATCGACGAATCGACATAGCGCACCTGCGGACCCGCCGGACGAATGAACACGTCCTTCGCCGTGTAGCTGCCCGTCGGCGCCTTCAGGCCCAGGCCGACCGCGAAATTGCCGCGATGATGTTCTTCGGGATTCAACACCCAGTAGTTCGCGCTCAGCCGCATGTCGGCCAGACCGCTCGATTGCGTGTGGTAACGGGGATTCGCGTTGCCGCTGTGCTCGTATTTCGAAGAGCGGTCGTGTTTCACGAACGGCACCGTCAGATTGATGTTCAACCGCTTCGACCACGCATACGTCGCCGTCACGTCGAGGAAGTGGGAATTGTTGATCACCTGCGTGCCTTGCGCCTTGCGCTGCTTCTGCTCGTCGTCGCCGATGAAGTGACGGTCCGATTCGAACCAGCGGTGCGCCACCGTGATCTGCCACTGCTTGGGCTCGAGGAACCCGCTGGCGTCGGAAATCATCGCTCCGCCGCCGCCGCGCGCGATGACGCAGCCTTGGCCAAAGGCGGAACTCTGAATCGCTCCGAGCGCCGCGATGCACAAAAGTCCGCTGGCGAGACGCCGGGACACAGTTAGGGAAACGCGCATAGATCTCATGCGTAGTTGTAGGGGGGTTACGGGGTGGGTGTGTGGTCGCCCAGCGCCGCTTTGCAGCTCACTGGACGCCGCCTGCTTAGCGACTTCCCCGCTTCCCGGTAGAAAATAGGGAGAATCCGCCTCCGTTTATGGGCGAATTGCAGAAATCCGGGGGCGACGCCTGCCGCCGCCTACGAACTCAGACGCCTCTCCGCCGCCCACAACGCCGCTCCCACGATCCCCGCCTCGTTGTGAAACGCCGCCGGCACCAGCTTCGCGCGGGTCCTCACATAGCGCATCCACTTGCGGCTCTTCGCGCTCGCGCCGCCACCGATGATGATCAACTCCGGCGACAACAACATCTCCAAGGTGCGAAGATACGCGCCAAATTCCGGCCCCCACTCGGACCAGCCCATGCCGCGTCGTTTCCGAGCCGCCGCCGACACGAAACGCTCCGCCGACTTCCCGCGTATCGGCAGATGGCCGAACTCCGAATTCGGATAAAGCACGCCGCACGTGAACACCGCCGTCCCCACCCCCGTGCCCAACGTCAGCAGCAACACCGGCCCGTCGACCCCGCGCCCCGCCCCAAACCGCATCTCCGCCAATCCGGCCGCATCGGCATCGTTCACCATCGCGACGTTGCAGCCGGTCGCCTTCGCAAACAACCGCCCCGTGTCGCAGCCGGTAAACCGGGGATGCAGATTCGGCGCGGTGATCGTTCGCGTGCCATGCACCACGCCGGGAAACCCGATCCCGATCCGCCCGCGCCATCTGAATTTCACCGCCATCTCCTCCACCGCCCGCGCCATCGCATTCGGCGTCAGCGGCTCCGGCGTCTCGATGCGGAATCGCTCGGCGAGCAAACGCCCCGTGGCTGTCTCCACCGGCGCTCCTTTGAGCGCCGAGCCGCCGATATCGATTCCGAGCACCTTCATGGCGACGAAGAAACCTGACCGCCGCCACGGAGCAACCGCCGTCTTCCGTCGGAATTTTCGAGGCGCTTGACCTTACTCCAACCCGCTCGCCTTCCGCGCCCGCTTCAACACCACGCTCGCGGTCGCGCGCGCTTTCTCCGCACCTTCGCGCAGCACCTTCTCCACATAATCGAGATTGGCCACGAGCTCCGCCCGCCGCGCCCGATATGGCGCGAGGAAATTCCAATAGTGCTCGAATAGCGCTTTCTTCAGATCGCCATAACCGAGCCCGCCCGCGCGCAACCGATTTTCGAAATCCGCGGCAACCTCCGCCGGCGCCACCAGCTTGAGCAGTTGAATCGCGAGATTCTTGTCCGCATCCGGCTTCGGCTCCGCCGCCGTGCGCGAATCCATCACGATTCCCATGATCTTCTTCCGCGTCGCTTTCTCGTCGCCGAAGAGATCGATCGTGTTGCCGTAGCTCTTGCTCATCTTCTGTCCGTCGAGTCCCGGCACCACCGCTATCTCGTCGCGAATGTCCGGCTCCGGCACCACGAACACTTCGCCGTAGGTCTGGTTGAACTTGATCGCGATATCCCGCGTCATCTCGAGGTGCTGCTTCTGATCGCGGCCCACCGGCACCACGTTTGTATCATAAAGCAGGATATCCGCCGCCATCAGCACCGGATACGCCCACAACCCGAAATTCGCCGGAATGCCTTTCGCGATCTTGTCCTTGTAGCTGTGTCCACGGTCGAGCAGCCCCATCGGCGTCAGCGTGCCGATCAGCCACATCAACTCCGTCACCTCCGGCACATCGCTCTGCCGCCAGAACACCGATTTCTCCGGATCGAGCCCGCACGCGAGCCAGTCGAGCGCGACATTCAACGTGTTCTTCCGCCGCTCCGCCGGATCGAGCAACGACGTCATCGAATGATAGTCGGCGATGAAATAATAACAGTCGCCGCGCGTCTGCGCCTCGATCGCCGGGCGCATCGCGCCAAGATAATTGCCGAGGTGCAACGTGCCCGAAGGCTGGATACCGGTTAACGTCCGCATGGTCGAATCGTTCTCGTGATCGTTCTCTTTCTCGTTCTCGAACCGGAAAGAGAGAACGAGAACGAGAATGAGAACGAGAACGATTTTTCAGTCCCGCCGTTCGATCATCGTCAGCGTCTGCCGGCTGCGCACGATCGTATTCGCCGGCAGGCTCCCCCCAAACGCCGTCAACGGCATCACGATCGCCCGCCGCCCCAGCAAAGTCCCGGGCTGCAACACCGCGTTGCAGCCGACTTCCGCCGCATCACCCAAAATCGCCCCGAACTTGCGCAAACCCGTCTCATGCGTCGCATCGTCCGTGCGCACTATGATCGGCTGCTGGTCCAACCGCAGGTTCGAGAGGATCACGCCCGCGCCGAGATGCGAACGATTCCCCAAGATCGAATCGCCCACGTAGCTGAAATGCGGCACCTGCACGCCGTCCATCAGCAGGCAGTTTTTAAACTCGCAGGCATTTCCCAACACGCAGCCTTCGCCCACGATCACGTTTCCGCGCACAAACGCCCCCGGCCGAATCTCCGTTCGCGCCCCGATCCACGCCGGCCCGATCAACGTCGCGTGCGCCGGCAGCTTCACCGTCGGATGCAGCCACACCGCTCCTTCGACATGAACGCCCGGCGGCAGCGACCTGCCCTCCGACACCAGTAACACGCCCGCGAGCGCCGATCCGATCCGCTTCAGCCACTCCCACGGCGCCACGTCCGGCAAAAAACTCGCCGCGAAAGGCGCGAGCGACCCAGGCAAATCGAAGAACTCGGAAGCTTTCACGCCGCGCAGCGTGCATAAAAAACCTGTTGTCGAACAGCGGCTTTTTACATCGGACGCCCTTCTCCAATTCGCACGGCCCGGCGAATCGCTCACCGCATCGTGACATATTTGGCCAAACGAGAACCCATCTCCAAAACCGCGGTCTTTCGACGGCCCAACCAAGTCGAGAGCCGCGCGTTTCCGCTTCCAGCTTGATCGCTTGGCGGCGACACGCGCGGACCGCTTCCGTCCCAAAAATTTCAATACGCACTTTATGCAACGCACCCGTGTGCTGGTGGCCGAAGATAACGATATCATCCGCGGGGGGATACGCGAGTTGCTCGCCCGCGCGCCCGAGTTCGAGCTCGTCGGCGAAGCCCAGGACGGTCGTGAAGCGGTCGAGCTCACGTCGACGCTCCAGCCCGACATCGTGCTCTTGGATCTGCGCATGCCCGACGTCGACGGCGCCTCCGCCGCCCGGCAAATCACCTCCAACCGCCCCGCGTCGAAAATCGTGGTCGTGACCGCCGACGATTCCGCTCACGCGGAACGCCTCGCCCGCTCCGTCGGCGCTGTCGCCTTGGTGACCAAGGACGAATGCGTCACCGCCCTCATCCCCACGCTCCGCGAAGTCGTCGCCGGCAAAACTCCGCTGGCTGAACCCGCCTCGACGGAATAGCCCGACGAATTCGCCAGCCCCCGCCAAACGGGCAAAAAAGAGCCCGCCGCGTTACCCCTAACACGGCGGGCATTGCTTTCTTAGTTAC
>ENA-UOVV01000245-UOVV01000245.1-compost-metagenome-genome-assembly--contig:-NODE-245-length-78450-cov-73.014312_pt1 | contig 78450 bp, 75 predicted proteins | sample MGYA00238155_ERZ761577 | MGnify/ENA primary metagenome ERZ761577 (study PRJEB28898, sample SAMN06268775) | compost metagenome | isolation source: Emeryville, CA | place: USA:Emeryville, CA | collected... | reverse complement strand
GCTGGCATGGTGCTGGCGGCGTTCGCCCCGTATCGGGGCGGCCTTGGATTGGTGCCGAAGGTGGGACTCGAACCCACACGCTTTTGAGGGCGGCGGATTTTGAGTCCGCTGCGTCTACCGATTCCGCCACTTCGGCGCGGGACCGCGGATTCCGCGGGCGCGCAAGTATAGGGGAAGGCACGCGCCGCGTGCAGGGGCTCAGGCGCCTTGGGATACGCGGTCCAGGGTCATCACGCTGTCCTCGCGCCGGAACCACGGCGACGCGAGCGGGAAGAAGCGAGCGCAGTTCTCCAGCGGCTTCTGGTACACGTGCAGCGAGACGGCGGTCGCATCCGTGCTCGGGTTGAAGATCGTGTGGTACTCGTGCGGCGGAATCAGGCGGCCGGTGGAGCCGATGCCGGCCGACATGCATTCGCAGGCTTCGAAGCGGTATCGATCGCCATCCTGCTCGACGAGATCGTACGGTGTGACCTCCAGCGTTCCGCTCCAGACACCTTCGACGCACCAGCGTCCGGCGTGGTCGTGGATCGGGGTTCCTTGCCGCGGGCCCCAGGTCATCGCGATGACGCTGTAGCCGAAGCGCTCGCTGCGATACAACTCGCGGCGCGCGTAGTGGTCGTCGACGCTCTCGAACACGCAGCGCGGGAGGCGGACGTCGTTGCCGTGGATCATTTCGCACAGCGCATCGCACAGCGCGCGCGTGGTGCGGGTCTCGTCATCGAGCCGGATCGCGCCGTCGATGGCTTCGATGAGCCGGCGTGCGCCGGGAAAATCCAGCGGAAGCATGGCAATCCGGAGGTGCGGAGGTGCATCCGATTCTAGCAGGACGCCACGATGGCGCCCGCTGCGGTGCACGGTCGCGGGGAGGGTTACAGGGAACCGAGAAACGCCGAGATCGCGGCACCGAAGCGCGGGATGTCGACGAGAAACGCGTCGTGGCCCTGCGGACTGTCCAGCGCGACGAACTCGACCTCGGCGCCGGCGCTGCGCAGCCCGTCGGCGATCTGCTGCTGCTGGCCCAGCGGGAACAGGATGTCGGTCTCCACGCCGATCACCAGCGCGCGCTCGACGTCGACGCGCCGCAGTGCGGCTTCGACGCTGCCATTGCCGTACTCGGCCACGTCGAACCAGTCGCTCGCGCGCGAAAGGTAGAGGTAGCTGTTCGGGTCGAAGCTGCGCACGAACCGCTGCGCGTGGCCGGCCAGGTACGACTCGACCTGGAACTCGAAGCCGAACGGATCGTCGTCGCGCTGTTCGGAATCGAGCCGGATGCGGGCGAAGCGACCCTGCCATTCCATCGCCGAGCGGTACGTGATCACGCCGAGCTTGCGCGCGATCGACATGCCGGCATCCGGATAGCGCGTCTCGTCGTAGCGGCCCGCATGCCAGTTCGGGTCGAGGCGGATCGCCTCGCGCTGCAGCGAGCGGATCGCGATCGCGAACGGTTGTGCCTGTGGCGCGGTGGAGATGCTGATGTGCGTGCGCGTCGAGCCCGGATGCTGCACGAGGTATGCGAGCGCGGTCATGCCGCCCATCGAATTGCCGAGCAGGCAGGCGAGGCGATCGATGCCGAGTCCGCGCACGAGTTCGAACGCGGCGTTTGCGGCGTCCTCGAGCGTGAGGTCGGGGAAATCCAGCCGGTACGGCTCGTTCGTCGCCGGATCGATGTCCGCAGGTCCGGTGGATCCCTTGCAGGAGCCGAGCGTGTTCACGCAGATCACGTGCCAGCGGTTCGTGTCGATGTACTTGCCCGGTCCGATCATCGCCTCCCACCAGCCGGGCGATGGATCGGCCTCGCTCGAAGCAGCGTGCGCGCTGGGCGACAGGCCGGTGAGGATCAGGATCGCATTGCCGCGGTCGGCATCGAGCCGGCCCCAGGTTTCGTAGGCGAGGCGCGCGCCGACGAGCTTGCCGCCGCGCTTCATGCGGAACGGCGAGGCAAGGTCGAACCAGCGACGGGCATCGGGCATCGAGAACGAAGTGATTGCGGGCGGGGTGCGGGAATGTACCGGGCATGGCTCGGCAGGCCAAGCCGATGCGCTTCCGGGAACGGCCCGCACTGCGCTAGTCTCGCTCCCGGTCCATGCAGCGGGAGGCGGGATGAAGGCGTTCGCACGTTGCCTGGCATGGGCCGCGATCGCGGGCTTCGGTTTGCCGGCGTCGTTGTCCGCGCTGGAGGTTCCGCAGCAGGCGAACCGCGATTGCGGCGAGCCGGCGACCTGTGCCGATCCGCAGGCAGCCGGCTATGCGCGGCTGGATGCGGAGCGGTTCGAACTGCGTCGTGTCGTTCCGCGGTGCATTCGCGCGCCCTGTCCCTCGTGGCACGTGATCGACGCGGACGGCGCATCGCACCGTGTCGACGTCGTATGGCTCGCGCCCGGCGGCGACGAGGCAGCGGTCGCGCGCTGGCGGCAGGCACGCGAATCGAAGGTGCGCGTGGAGGGTGCGGCCTGGGTGGCGCCCGACGGCCGTCGCGCCGTGGTGCGCATCGATCACGCCGACGTGGCAGGCGAGCGGCGATGAAAGGCACCCCGCGTCCGTGAGCATCTACCGGCTGAAGCCTGCATTCCAGCATCTCCTGCGCCCAGGCGTCGCTGCGCTGGCGCGCGCCGGCGTGACCGCGAATCAGGTGACACTGGCGGCCGCGGTGCTCGCGTTGTGCGTCTCGGTCGCGCTTCTCCACCATGATGGGCGCCAGGTGCTGTTGCTGCTGCCGCTGGCCTTCATCGTGCGCATGGCGCTGAACGCGATCGACGGCATGCTCGCGCGCGAGCATGCGCAGCAATCGAAGCTGGGGGCGATCCTGAACGAACTCGGCGACGTGATCGCCGACAGCGCGATGGTGTTGCCGCTCGCGCTGCGACCGGAGTTCGCGCCGGTTCCTGTCGTGCTCGTCGTCGTGCTCGCGGTCATCGTCGAGATGACCGGCGTGATCGGCGTGCAGGTGGGGGCGAGCCGGCGCTACGACGGACCGCTTGGCAAGAGCGACCGCGCCTTCGCGTTCGGTGCGATCGGCCTCGCGCTCGGCCTCGGTGCGTCGTCGGGTCGATGGCTCGAAATCGTGCTCTGGCTGCTGGTGGCGCTGTCCGCGGTGACGATCGTGCAGCGCGCACGGCGCGCTCTGGCGGAGCTTCGCATCGAAAGGGGCGGCGCATGAATCTCGATGTCTGGGTGCCGCGAAGCGTGCTGGTCGTACTGGGCGCGATCGTCGTGCTGCTGGTGATGGCGAGCGCGATCGTGTTCGTCCTGCGCCGTGGCGACGAGACCGGACGCCACGCCGAGCTTGCGTCGCGCGTGCGGTCGTGGTGGGTGATGGTCGCGGTGTTCGCGATCGCCATCGCCTTCCGGCGAGGCGTCGCGATCGCGTTCTTCGCGGTTCTTTCGTTCCTCGCGCTGAAGGAATATCTCTCGCTGATCCCGACGCGGCGCACGGATCGTCACGTGCTGTTCTGGGTGTACCTGTGCGTTCCGATCCAGTTCTGGTGGGTCTGGCGGGAGTGGTACAACCTGTTCCTGATCTTCATCCCGGTATGGGCGTTCCTGTTCGTCGCGATGCGCATGGTCACGCGCGGCGACACGAAGGACTTCCTGCGCGCAGCCGGCACGATCCACTGGGGCCTTATGACGATGGTGTTCGGCCTCAGCCATCTCGCCTATCTGCTGGTGCTGCCGGACGGCAAGCCGATTGCCGCGCACGGCGCCGCGTTGCTGCTGTTCGTGGTGCTGCTGACCCAGCTCAACGACGTGCTGCAGTACGTCTGGGGGCGTGCACTGGGCCGCCGCAAGGTGCTGGAGAGCGTGAGTCCGAAGAAGACCGTCGAGGGACTGGTCGGCGGCGTGCTGTCGACCACGCTGGTGTCGTTCCTGCTTGCTCCGGTGCTGACGCCGCTGACCCGGGCCGATTCGATCGCGGTCGGTCTGATGATCGGCATCGGCGGTTTCCTCGGCGACGTGACGGTGTCGGCGGTCAAGCGCGACATCGGCGTGAAGGATTCCGGCACGCTGATCCCGGGGCATGGCGGCATCCTCGACCGCATCGACAGTCTGCTGTTCACCGCGCCGCTGTTCTTCCACTTCATGGCCTACTTCTATTTCTGACATGGCCTGGCTGCTGCGTCTGTTCTTTTACGGCGTGCTGGTGCGTCTGGTGGTGCTGTTCGTTCTCGGCCTCAACGTGCGCCATCGCGAGCGGCTTCCGGCGAAGGGGCCGGCGGTGCTCGCCGCCAACCACAACAGCCATCTCGACGCGATGGCGATGATCAGCCTGCTGCCGCTGCGGTTGCTGCCGAAGGTGCGGCCGGTGGCGGCGGCCGACTATTTCCTGCGCAACCGGCTGCTGGCGTGGTTCGCGCTCGAGGTGGTCGGCATCGTGCCGCTGAACCGCCAGCGACGCACGCCGGACGAGGACTTGCTCGCGCCGGTCGCGGAGGCGCTCGCGCGCGGGGAGATCCTGGTGTTCTTCCCGGAAGGCTCGCGCGGCGAGCCGGAGCAGCTGGCCGAGTTCAAGAGCGGCCTCGCTCGCATCGCCGAGCGCAGGCCGGACGTGCCGGTGATTCCGGTTTACACGTATGGACTGGGCAAGGCGCTGCCGAAAGGCGAGTGGATGATCGTGCCGTTCTTCGTCGACATCTTCGTCGGCGAGCCGCTGCAGTTCGACGGCGACCGCGCAGCGTACATGGATCGGTATCGCGAGGCAATGGCTGCGCTCGCGCGCGAGGAGAAGCACGCCGACTGGAGCTGAGCCGGCGGCGGCGCGGCCGGGCCGACAGCGTGTCCGATCGAATCGGGTGGCGACGGCGGAAATCCGCACGGAGGCACAGATGGCCGACTACGTGCGCCTCTCACGGAGTTGGGTGAAGAACCAGGAAAAAACCTCGGCGGTGGGAGTCGAACCCACATCAACAGGCGCACGCCCGAAGCGCTGCCCTCCCGCTGCCACATGCGGTCCCTGCCGAGGTTGAGGGGGAGCCTACCATGACCGACGGCCTGAAGATCACCATCGACGATACCGCCGTACGGGCCGCGTTCGGTCGCCTGCAGCGGGAGGATCGCCGAATCCTGCGGCGAGGCGGACATGCTCGCGGATACGATGCCCATGCGTCGCTCGCGTCGCGCGCGGATCTCGCCGAGCGCGAACGCATCCTCGAAACGCTGGCCGCGACGCGCGGCAACATGACCAAGGCCGCGCGCTTGCCCGGGATCGCCAAGAGCATGTCGTACGTCGATCTCGACGAGCACGACCTGCACGCACACGTGGCGCGCGCGGCACGCTCCGAACGGGTGCGAGGGATGCGCCGCCGGGGCGCGGCGGCTCACGGCACCACTTCGTCGATCGAAAGCTCGACCGGCTCCTTGCGGTTCACGTCGACCGGTTCCGACAGCGCCTGCAGGTCGCCGCTTTGCGCGATCGCCTGCCCGGATTTCGACACCCGCGCGCCGACGACCACCTGCGGGAACATCGACAGCTTCATGTTCGGCAACATGCCCTTGCCGTCGTCGAGCACCACGGTGAGCGGAAGTTCGGAAGCCTTGCGGCGTTCGATCGAGAGCGGCATCGGCGGTCCGTTCGCGGCACGCGCGAACACGAACAGCGTCGCATCGGGATCGAGCCTTCCGGCGAGCGCGGGATCAAGATCGACCCGGACCGTCAGTTTCGGCGATTCCGTCGCGCCTGACGCTTCGGGCGTGGTCGATACCGGCGCGGCCTGCGCGGTCTGCGGTGCGGCGGCGACGCCGGACTCCGGCCTGGTCGGTGCGGCAAGCCGGAGCTGCGCGTCGGCAATCTGGCGCTGCACGCCATTGGCGACCTCCGAGCCCGGTTCCAGCAGCGGCAGGAGCGCGTTCCAGCGATCGATGGCCGACTGGTACCGCCCTTGCTGATAGTCGCTGATGCCGAGCAGCCAGAGCGCCCGCTGATTGGTCGGCTCCTTGGCGATCACGCCTTCGAGCAGCTCGCGCGCTTCGCCGCGGATGCCGTGGTCCTCGGCGTTGAGCGCCAGTGCCTGCGCGTACTCGACGGTGATCGCATGTTCGTCCGGCGCGAGCGCGTGCGCGCGGCGGACCGCATCCAGCGCCTCGACGGGTTTTTCCATCGCCTGGTAGGCACGTGCGAGCAGCAGCCAGCCTTCCACGTCGTCCGGCTCCTTCTCGAGGCGAGCGGCGAGTCCCGCCACGGCCTGTTCCATCGACGGGCCGTCGCCGCCGGCTGACGGCGAGGCGGCAGCGGCATCGAGCGCCTGCGGCGTTCCGACCAGGCGATACAGCACGATCGTGGCGGCCGGCAGCAGCAGCGCGACGGCGAGGATCGACGCGAGCACGAGTCGCGAGGCATGCGGTGTCGCGGTACTGCCTTCTTCCGCCACGATCGTGGCACGCTTGCGTGCATGCTCCGCGGAATCGATGACGCCGGCGGCCAGCGCTTCGTCGAGCGCGCGCAGGCGGCGTGCGGCAGCCGCCGTGCCACCGGCTGCGCGACGATGGCGAAGCAGCGGGACGAGCAGGAACGCGAGTGCGGCAACGACCATCGCCGCGGCGAGCAGAACGAACGGGGCATTCACCAGTCGTCTCCGGAATCGGGTGGCGCGCATGTCGCCGAAGCGGCGTTCGCAATGCGCGACCGCCGTCGCACGGTTACCGCCACGGCGATGGCGCCGATGCCGAGCAGGGCCAGCGGGCCGAACCAGAGCAGCCAGGTGCCGCCGCGCAACGGCGGATCGTAGAGCACGAAGTCGCCGTAGCGTGCGGTCAGCCAGTCCTTGATCTCTTCGTCGCTGCGACCGTCACGCATCTGCTCGAACACGTCGCGCCGCAGGTCCGCCGCGAGCGGCGCGGAGGAGTCGTTGAGGCTTTCGTTCTGGCAGACGAGGCAGCGCAACTGGCGCGTCAGGTTCTGGAAGCGGACTTCCTCGTCGCGGTTCGCGAACGGCAACGGGTCCACGCCCGCGCGCGCGGGGCCGGCGGCGAACGCGGCGAGCAGGATCGAGATGAGCGCGATCGATCGCAGCGGCTTCATGGGGCCTCCGTCTGCAGCGCCGCAATGCGCGGCAGCAGTTCGCCGGTCAGCACCTCGGGCGTGATCGGGCTGATGTACTTCCAGCGGATCACGCCCTTCGCATCGACGAGGAAGGTTTCCGGTGCGCCGGTCACGCCGAAGTCGATCGCGACATCGCCGGGAAAGTCCGCGATCACGACGTGGTACGGGTCGCCGTAGCGCGACAGCCATTCGCGCGCGTCGCCCGGCTCGTCCTTGTAGTTGAAGCCGACCAGCGGGACACCGAGGCGCTTGCCTTCGCGCATCAGCAGCGGATGCTCGTCGCGGCACGCGAAGCACCAGCTTGCGAACACGTTGAGCAGGTACGGCTTTCCGGCCAGGTCCTCGCTGCCGAACACGCGCGACGGATCGGAAAGCACCGGCAGCGAGAACGTCGGCGCCGGCTTGCCGATCAGCGGCGACGGGACCGCGCGTGGGTCATGGTGCTGGTTCCACCAGATGCCGAACCCGAGCAGTGCGAGGATCGCCGCGAACCCGAGGAGTGGAAGCAGTCGCGCATTCATGCCGATGCCCCGGCCGGCAGCGGCCCCGCCGCATCGCGCGTCTCCTGCCTTGGCAGCGCGCGGAAGCGCCGGTCGATCGCGGTGACGAAGCCGCCGATCATCATGAACAATGCGCCGAGCCAGATCCAGCGCACGAACGGTTTGACGTAGACGCGGATCGCCCAGGCGCCGTCGGCGCCGACCGGCTCGCCGAGCGCGACATAGAGGTCGCGAAACAGCCCCGGATCGATCGCCGATTCCGTCTGCGGCTGCTGATTGCGCGTGTAGACGCGCTTCTGCGGGTGCAGTTCGGCGACCGGCTTGCCGTCGCGCAGGACGTGCACCGTTCCCTGATCCGCCGAATAGTTCGGGCCGTCCGCATGCTGCACGCCGTCGAAGCGGAAGGTGTAGCCGGCGATCTCGACGGACTGGCCCGGCGCGAAGCGCAGATCCTTCTCGATGCTGGTTGCCTCGACGATGAGCGCTCCGGCAAGGAACACGGCGACGCCGAAATGCGCGGCGATCATGCCGAGCATTTCGGGCGTGTAGCGGCGTCCGGGGGGCGCGTCGCGCCAGCGCGAGAGCGCATACAGCAGGATGCCGATGCCGACCCACAGCGATGCGGCGACGCCGGCGTAGGCCTTCCACGACTGGCCGCGCACGAGAAGCAGCGCCGCGAGCGCCGCCACGATCGCGCAGGCGAATGCCGGCAGCAGCCTGCGAAGGGCGACACGAGGATTGCCCGACCGCCAGTGGATGAACGGGCCGAACGGGATCAGCAGCACGATCGGTGCCATGAGCAGCACGAACAGGAAGCCGAAGTAGGGCGGGCCGACCGAGATGCGACCGAGATCGAATGCCTCGCCGATCAGCGGATAGAGCGTGCCGAGCAGCACCATCGCCGCGGCGCAGGAGAACAGCAGGTTGTTGATCAGCAGAAGCGTCTCGCGCGACACCGCGGCGAACGGCTCTCCGCCGGCGACCTTCGGTGCGCGCAGCGCATAGAGCAGGAGCGAGCCGCCGACGACGATGCCGAGGAAGACGAGGATGAACGTGCCGCGTTCCGGGTCGCTCGCGAACGCGTGCACGCTGGTCAGCACGCCGGAACGGACGAGGAAGGTGCCGAGCAGCGACAGCGAGAACGCGAAGATCGCCAGCAACAGGGTCCAGGCACGGAACGAACCGCGCTTCTCGGTCACCGCCTGCGAGTGGATCAGCGCGGTGCCGATCAGCCATGGCATGAAGGATGCGTTCTCGACCGGATCCCAGAACCACCAGCCGCCCCAGCCGAGTTCGTAGTACGCCCACCACGAGCCGAGCGCGATGCCGAGGGTGAGGAAGGCCCAGGCGACGTTCGTCCACGGGCGCGACCAGCGCACCCATGCGACGTCGAGACGTCCGCCCATCAACGCGGCGAGCGCGAACGCGAAGGCCACGGAGAAGCCGACGTAGCCCATGTACAGCATCGGCGGATGCACGATCAGGCCGAAATCCTGCAGCAGCGGATTCAGGTCGTGGCCGTCCGCCGGTACCGGAAGCGCGCGGGCGAACGGATTGGACGTGAGCAGCGTGAACAGGAGGAATCCGAAGCTCACGAAGCCGAGTACCGCGAATACCCGTGCCATGAAGTCGTCGGGCAGCTTCCGGCTCAACGTCGCGACCGCGACGATCCACAGGTTCAGGATCAGGACCCAGAGCAGCAGCGAGCCCTCGTGCGCACCCCAGACGGCCGAGAAGCGGTAATACCACGGAAGCAGCGAGTTCGAGTTCTGCGCGACGTAGGCAACCGAGAAATCGCCCGTCATGAACGCCGCGGTGAGGATCGCGAACGCGAGCGCGACGAATACGGCTTGCCCGATCGCCGCCGGGCGCGCGACGCCCATCAGGGCGGCATTGCCGCGCGCGGCGCCGATCAGCGGCAGCACGCACTGGGCGAACGACAGGAGCAGCGCAAGGATCAGCGCGAATTGGCCAAGCTCGGGAGCCATCGGGAAGGCGTCGGGGACTGCGGGAAGGAAGCTAGCTTACGCGACTGCGCGCCGCGGCACGACCGCCGACGGGCAGGGCAACGCGTGAAGCGCAGCCGGCGCATGACGGTCGTGTCGCCACGCACCGGTGCGGCTGGGTGCGGATGCGCTCAATAACCGCCGGTTTGCAGCCAGGCCGCGATGGCAGCGATGTCGGCATCCGAGAGGTCGCGGGCGACGCTTTCCATGATGCGGTCGTTGCTGCTGGCGCCGAGCTTGCCGTCACGGAAATCCCTGATACGCTGCGCGACGTACGTCGCATGCTGGCCGCGCAGGCGCGGATAGGTACGGTAGTACGGACTCTCGGCGGCGAGCGGATGGCCCTCGCCGTTGGCGCCGTGGCAGCCCTGGCATGGCGGAACGCCGGCGTCCGGATCGCCGCGGAGGTAGAGGTTGCCGCCGCGCGCGAGATCCGGACTCGGTTCGGACTCGTCGAGCGGCGCCGGCGCGGGTGGCGGGTGCGACGCGTAGTAGGCCGCATAGTCCGCGAGATCCTTCTCGTCGATGGTCTGGATGATCGCCGTCATCGGGGACTCGGGGCGGCCGGCGTGCTTGAACTCGTACAACTGCCAGTACTGGTACTCGGCGGAAAGGCCGCCGAGGTGCGGGAGCATGGGGACCGGCGACGAGCCGTCCGCACCATGGCATGCGCTGCACAGTTCGAGCTTGTTGCGCACGGCGTCCGGATCGCCGTTCACGGCCCGGATCGATCGCAGATCGATGAAGTCGTCGGCCGCGACGGCCGGCGAACCGAACAGAAGCAGCGCAAGGGAGCAGGCGAGGCGAACATTCATCGCGAGGGTCTCCTTACAGCGAAATCTGCAGCAGCAGACCGACGAGATTGGCGCTGTAGCCTTCCGGCCCGCCGTCCACGTACACGCGGTGGTCGAGCACGCGCGTGGTGTCGAAACCGGCGTAGTGCCAATCGGCGATGCTCGCGCGCTCGTAGTAGTCGAAGATGCGCAGTGACATGCGCTCGGCGATCGGAATGGTTACCCCGAGGTCGAGCGAATTGATGCGCCAGATCATCGGCGCGAAGGCATCGATGCCGAGCGCGGCCTGATCGGGATAGGCGAGAGCGGCCGCCGATGCATAGCGATAGCTCGTCGTGCCGCGCGCGTAGATGTAGTTCCAGCCGGCATCGAAGCGGACCTTGCCGAAGTCGTGCCGGAACGTCGCGCCCGCGTTGTGGTTGCGCTGCTTGTCGTCGACCCACCAGCGGTTCTCGAGCGGGTAGGTTTCGCCGCCGAGCGACGGGTCTGCCGTGGTGCCCGAATCGTTGACGTTGGCGAACGCGAGCTTGGAGCGATCGTAGCCGTAGAACAGGCTGGCTCCGGTGCCGGGCGCGGGCTGCCATTCCCATTGCACGGTCAGGCCGAGCGTGTCGTAGCGCTGGCGTCCGATCTCGGCATCGTAGTCGTTCCAGTCGCCGCGCAGCGAGGCGGATAGCGTCATGTCGGGACGCACCGACCAGGTCGCCATCAGGTCGATCTTGTGCTCGTCGCGGCTGGACACGTCGTACTTTCGGAGCGCGTCGACGGTGTGTGCGGTGGTGCCGCCTTCCGGTTCGATGAAGCCGGGGAGGCTGGTGGAGAACGTGAACTCGTACGGGTCGTAGTTGTAGCGGTCGCCGTCCTGGGTGAGGAACGTGTAGTTCGCGCGGAATGTCAGGTCGTCCAGCGCGCGATTGACCCAGGTCAGCTTCAGGCTGGAATAGTCCACGCGCTTGCGCTCGCGGTTGGTCGGCTCGAAGCGGTTGAACGTGTAGGTGGCGCCCAGTGTGTCGTGGGTTCCGAGCTTCCAGTCGCCGCCGATGTTGCCTTCGATCGTCTGCATGTCGAGCGGCAGGCTCAGCACGCGCGTGACGACGGACGCACCGTCCCAGATGCCGGCCTCGCCCGGCACGATGCTGCCCTGCGATCCGTTCTCCGCCACGTAGCCGTACTGGCCGGTGAGCGGGTTGTACGACAGATAGACGTTGCGGTAGTCCTCGCGGTTGAAGCGCAGTCCGCCACGTACGGTGAGGTCGCTGGTCGGGCGCAGCACGATGCGCGCGTCGACCATCGACGTGTCGATCTGCATGTCCGCCGTCTTGCGGGAGAGCGCATCGGTCGTGTTCCAGTTCGAGCAGTCGAACAGGAACGGATTCTGCGGGCCGAGCTCGAGGCTGCCGCCGAGGCCGATGCCGAACACGCCGGTGCAGTCGATCGGCGCGATCAGATCGTCGTCCTGGCGCATGCGGCCGCCCGACGCCGTCAGCGAGAATTCGCCGTTCGACAGCTTGCGGGTGAGCGTGGCCTTGAGGTTGTGATAGTCGTTGTCCGGTTCGGTCGCGAACTGGCCGGTGGTCAGCGGTGCCGACACGGCCCCTCCGACGACGGGGTACAGCGAGAACGGATTCTCGTAGGTGAAGCGCGTGTAGCGGTCCCGGTAGAACGATCCCGAGTACCCGACGTCCATGCGCCATTTCGAGCCGTTGAAGCGGAGGCCGGCGTTGAGGTTGACCGTGGAATCGTCGATCGGCCGCGGGGTCTCGAACACGCCGGAGTTGCCCGAAAAGGCGTAGTTGAAGAAGAAGGGGCCGCCGAACGGCCGCGTGCCGCTGCGGTCCTCGTTGGTCGCGTTCGCGTACATCGTCCACTGCGGCGTCAGGTACATGCTGAAGCCGATGCCCTGCTTCTCGCGCGTCACGCCGAGCGTGCGCGTCGGCGACGCGGCATACGCGGCGGCGACCTGGTCCGGCGTGCTGCCGGCCGGGACGAGCGGATCCATCAGCGTCAGCCGGTTGCTGCCGACGCCGTTCCAGATCGATTGCGAGTCATGGACCAGCCGGTTCGGCATGTCGCGGATGAACGCCTGGATCTTGTAGCTTCCGGCGCGCCCGAACACTGCCTGGTAGTACTCGTCGTCGTCGCTGATGCGGCTGGCGCGGATGTTCGCGTAGGTGCCGTCGTCCGCGCGCTCGAACGTCATGTCCAGCAGGCCGAGGATGATGCCGCTGTCCCACGCGGCGTACCGGCTCCACTGCGCGTTCCCGTCGTCCCCGCCGGTGGCGATCGCACCGATCGCGAGCGTGCCGTACGAAATCCAGTCGCCGTGATCCCGCACAGACGGCGATTCGGCCGGGCACATGTACAGGTTGCCGGTCGGCGTTCGATGCTGCAGCGGGCTCAGCCACGTGGTGCCGCGCGGGTCGCGGGCCTCGCCGGATGCCCCGGCGGTCGGGTCGAGCTTGTTCGCCCGCCAGGTGTCGACGCCGACGCCGCTGTCGGCTTGGGCGCCACCTGCGATCGCCGTCGCAATCGCGAGGGACAGCAGGTGGAGAGAGGGCGTACGCCGATGTGCGCGCATGGTCATCCTCCCGGATCTCATTCGTGATAGCGGGCGCCGGATGGCGCGTTGGAGCCGTGGATCTGTGCGTGGCAGGTAAGGCAGCCGCGTCCCATGATCCGTTCATCCGGCGTCGCGCCATTCATGAGCGAGCCGGGCATCTGCAGATCGTTCGGATGCCGCGTGTGCGAATGGCATTGCTGGCACAGGAACGGGATCGGTGCCACCAGCAGCGCGTGCTGATTGGAGCCGTGCGGGGTATGGCAGTTCAGGCAGTTCTCGCGTACCGGTGCATGCTCGAACAGGAACGGGCCGCGCTTCTCGGCGTGACACTGGTAGCAGGTCTCGTTGACCGTGTTGGTCTTGAGAAGCGGGTTGGTCAGCGTGCCGTGCGGGTTGTGGCAGTCCACGCAGCTCATCTGGCCCTCCGGCAGCGGCATGTGCGAGCGGCGGTTGAACTGCATGCGGATGTCCTTGTGGCACTGCGCACAGGTTTCGTTGATCGAGTCGCGCGCGAGCGAACCCTCGACGGAGAACTTCGCCATCGGGTTGTGGCAGTCGCTGCAGGACAGGTCGTTGCGCTGATGCACGGAGCCGAGCCAGTGGTCGCGAGCGCCGCCTTCGTGGCAGGTGAGGCAGGTTTCGGTCTGCAGCTCGATCGGGGTGCCGGACGCCTTGGTGAAGCCGATGATCAGGCCCTTCGTGGTTGGATTCTGCGCGTGCGCGGAGCCTGCTCCATGGCACGTCTCGCAGACCGGGATCGACGGGTCCGCCTTGTTTGCTGCGTGCAGTCCGAGCGCGTGGAACGTGTGCGTGAAGTGGTCGGCCTCGAGCTGGTGGCAGGCCACGCAGGTGCGTTCTCCGACTTCCGTCGCATCCGGTGCGGACGGGTTGTGCGCGACGCGCGCACGGGCGAATCCCGGCGCCGCGAGCATCGTCCGCTGCGTGCTGGCGATGCTGTCTCCTGTCAGGTTGCTCGAGGGCAGGGATCTGGCGAGGTCCTCGCGGCTTTGCTGCGCATGGACAACCCCGGATCCCAGCGCCAGCAACGCGATGAGGCGGACGAGCCCGCCCAGTCCCTCGATACGGCAACGCAACATACCTTGCTCCCCCGACATGCGTGGCTTTCGCGCCGTACGGGTGTACGGCGGCAATCCAGGTACGGATTGCGGCTTCAATATGTCGTGGCGCAAAGTGTCGGCCGATTGCGGTTTTCCTGAATAGCCGCTGTCTGCGAAAAGATTGTTCGACAATCGGAACAATCGATGTATTTTTGTGAACCGGTCGGTGCAGAATTAAATGAATGATCTCAATGACTTGCTCTATTTCGCGCGGATCGTGGAGCACGGGAGCCTGAGTGCTGCGAGTGCCGCACTCGGCGTGGCGAAGTCCGTTCTGAGCCAGCATCTGACGCGTCTGGAGAGGGAACTCGGCGTGCGCCTGATCCATCGCACGACGCGCCGCCTGCAGGTCACCGACGTCGGACATCGCTATTACCAGCGATGCCGGGCGGTGCTGGCGGAGGTCGAGCGTGCGCGTGGGGTGATCGACGCGGCGCGCGCCACGCCGAGCGGCATCGTGCGTCTCACGTCGCCGCTCAATTTCGCCCAGCTCTTCCTGGCGCCGGTGCTCGCCGATTTCATGGCGGCCCATCCCGAAGTCGACGTGGTCCTGGACATAACCAACCGCGAAGTGGATCTCGTGGCCGAGGGGTACGATCTGGCATTGCGCATCGCGCCCGACATCCGTGCATCGACGCATGCGGTGCGCTCGTTCCGCCTGCCGCGGCATCTGCTGGTGGCAAGCCGCGGATTCGTGCAGGCACGCGGCCTTCCACGCGATCCGAATGACCTGCAGCGCTGGCCCAGTCTTTCCGGCCTTCTGGGCGAGCGCCTCGCGGGGCGCCACGCCTGGACGCTGACCGGCCCGGACGGCAGCACGCGCACGATCTTGCACACTCCGCGGCTCGTCAGCGAGGACATCATCGTGGTCAAGCAGGCGGTGCTCGCCGACTGCGGCATCGCGGAACTGCCGCGACTGAGTTGCCGCGACGAGCTCGCCGATGGCAGGCTCGTGGAGCTGTTGCCCGGCTGGCAGCTGCGCGAAACGAACCTCTATGCGGTGTTCGCGGCTCGCGCCGGCCTCGCGCCCGCGGTGCGGTGCTTCATCGACTACCTCGCGCAGCGGATCGAATCGTCGCTCGACCTTGCCAACACGGGCGCCATGCGTCTGAGCCTGGAGCCGCGAGCGGGCGGGCGGGGCTGAACCGCGTCGGGTGATTCGATCACCGTCGGAGTCATCGCGGACACGGCCGCGGCGAACAAGGCGATTGCACCGCGTCGCAGCGGTGTACGAGCGGTTTGCAGATGACGTGACATGGGGCGGCCTACGTGCCGGATCCCTGCGGAGGCGGACAACGCCCGCACGGAACGGTTTGCCACAACGGTCGCCGGCGCGGCTGCCGCGACGCGGCGGTCAGCGCGGGATCTGCGCCGGATGCACCGGCGTCTCGCCGCGCTCCTTCGCCTTCTCGATCGCGTCCTTGACCTCGGGCGGCATGTAGGTCTCGTCGTGCTTGGCGAGCACCTGCGTGGCGACGAACCGCCCGTCCTGCAGCGCGCCGGTCGCGACGATGCTCTGACCTTCGCGGAACAGGTCGGGCAGGATGCCGGTGTATTCGACCGGCAGATCCCGGAACCGGTCGGTAACGACGAAGTCCACCTTGAGCGAATCGGTCGCGCGCCGCACCGAGTTTTCCAGCACGACGCCGCCGAGGCGGAAGCGCGCATCCGCGGGCGCATGGCCGGCCTCGACCTCGCTCGGCGAGTAGAGGTAGGTCATGTTTTCCTGCAGCGCGAGCACGGTGAGGCCGGCCGCGACGGCGACGGCGGCGAGTACCAGCGAAATCACGATGAGACGGCGCTTGCGGGTCGGTGTCATGTCGGTTTCCGGTCGCGTTCGCGGCGGATGCGGCCGCGGATCGAGGCGAGGATGCGCTTGCGCTGCGCGCGTGGAGCCAGCGCCTCGAACGCCAGCACGATGAAGAACACCGCGAAGCTCGGCCAGACATACGCGGCGTAACCGCCCATTGCGAGGAAGTCGCTCATGCGCTGCCTCCGGCGCTCTCGCCCTGCAGCGCGATCGAGCGCACCCATTCCTTGCCCGCGTCCAGTTCCAGCAAGCCGTTGCGGGTGCGCGCGAGCACGCTGCCGAAGAACCACAGGTGCGTGGCCAGCGCCATCAGCAGCAGCGGCCAGGCCATTGCCGCGTCGATCTTCGAGGGACCGAGCAGGCGTACGGTCGATCCCTGGTGCAGCGTGTTCCACCAGTTCACCGAGAAATGCACGATCGGCAGGTTGACGATGCCGATCAACGCGAGGAATCCCGCCGCCCGTGCGGCCTGCCGCCGGTCGTCGATGGCGTGGTACAGGCCGATCACGCCGAGGTAGAGGAACAGCAGCACGAGTTCGGACGTGAGCCGCGCGTCCCATGTCCACCACGTGCCCCACATCGGCTTGCCCCACAGCGCGCCGGTGACCAGCGTGACGAGCGTGAATGCGGCGCCGATCGGTGCGCTCGCCATCGCGAGGATCTCGCTGAGCTTGATGCGCCAGACCAGCGCGACGAACGCGTTGGCCGCCATGAACAGGTATGCGAAAAGGCTCATCCATGCGCTCGGCACGTGGATGAAGATGATCCGGTAGGCATCGCCCTGCTGGTAGTCCGGCGGCGCCAGCACCAGCCCGCCATACAGCGCGACGGCGCCGAGCACGGCGCCGATGCCGTACATCCACGGCGTGATGCGTCCAGCTAGGCGATACGCGGTCGGCGGCGAGCCGATGCGGTGGAACCAGAGGGCTAGCGTATTCATGCGAGCGATATTCTGAGCGCGGCGGCGCAGGCAAGTGGCGCCAGCACGAGGGCGAGAACCAGTGCCGCGGACAACCACAGCAGCGGCGCAAGATACGGCAATCCGGCCTGCGCGGCCATGCACGCACCCGCGCCGAAGATCAGTGCGGGAACGTACAGCGGCAGCACGAGCAGAGCGAGCAGCATGCCGGCTCGGTGCATGCCGACCGTCAGCGCGACGCAGACCGCACCGATGAGGCTGAGCAGCGGCGTGGCAAGCAGCAGTCCGAGTGGCAGCAGCCAGCGTGCTTCGGGCGTTATGTGCAGCATTTCGCCGAGCAGCGGCGAGATCAGGATCAGCGGCAGCGCTGTAGTGAGCCAATGCACCGCGATCTTGCAGGCCAGCAGCAGCGGGAGCGGATGCGGCGACAGCACGAGCTGTTCCAGCGAGCCGTCCTCGTAGTCGCCTCTGAACAGCGTGTCCAGCGCGAGCAGGCCGGCGAGCAGCACCGCGACGAACACCACGCCGGGCGCGATGCGCTGCAGCTGCGCCGATTCCGGGCCGAGCGCGAACGGGAACAGCGCCACCACCATCAATGCGAACAGCAACGGATTGGCCGCATCGCCGCGACGACGCCAGACCAGGGTCAGGTCGCGACGCAATACCGCGCCGCACGCGGAAAGCGTGGAACTCATGCCGGCTCTCCGCTGCGAGCGTGCAACCGGATGCGGCGCGGCGTGCCCGAGGTGTAGGCATAGGCGCCGTGCGAGGTGATCAGGGCCGCGCCACCGCGATTGGCATGGTTCTCCAGCAGCCGGTTGACCAGTTCGATGCCGTCGCGGTCGAGATTCGCGTACGGTTCGTCCAGCAGCCACAGCGCGACCGGCGCCATCAGCACGCGCGCCAGCGCGACACGCTTGCGCTGGCCGGCCGAAAGATGTCGCACCGGCTCGTCGGCGTAGCCGGAGAGATTCACGCCGGCGAGCGCCGTCGTCGGCGACATGCCGGCGCGCGCGCCGTGCAGGCCGGCCGCGAATCGCAGGTTCTCGATCGGCGTGAGATCCAGCTTCAGGCCGGCCTGATGCGACAGCAGCGACACCTGCGGCGACAGGTCGCGCAGCGTCAGCGGCGCGCCGCGCAGCCGGATCTCGCCTTCGGTCGGTGCGAGCAGGCCGGAGAGGATGCGCAGCAGCGTCGTCTTGCCGGCGCCGTTGTCGCCCTCGACCAGCACGACCTCGCCCTCGTGCAGCGCGAAATCGACCGGTCCGAAGATCGGCTCGTCATTGCGCGAGAAGGCCAGCCCGCGGGCTTCCAGAAGCGGCGGGCGTTCGAGGGAATCGGGGATCGGCATGCCGCGCGCATGCTAGCCGGATGTGTGCTGGTTCGCCAAACGCCGTGCGCCCCGCAGCGACGTTCCGCCTCAGTCGAAGTCGTCGGCGAAGATCAGGTCCGATCGGAATCGCGTGATGATGGCGTCGGAGTCGGTCGGCGCGCTGGTGCTGTCCACCGAGCTTCCGGTCGCGACCATGCGCCCGCCGTCGAACACGAAGTCGGAGAAATAGGTGCTGTAGCTGTCCTCGCCAGTGGACGTCGGCGCGGCCATCGACGTGTCGTCGACGATGCCGGAGACCCAGCCTGTATCCGGATACCCGTCCGGTCGGAGGCGCGATACCAGACCGTAGGTGTGGTTACTGCTGCTGCTGTAGGCGCCGGCGATCACGATGCGGCCGTCACTGCGGACGCCGACCGCATGGGCGTTGGTCTGCGCGGAATAGCCACTGACGTAGCAGCGGCTGCAGTTCGCGTCCAGCGGACGGCCCGTGAACGAGGGGTCCACGTGCAGGCTGGTCAATTGCCCGCCCGTGCCGCTTGCAAGGATGCGGATGGCGGCGAAGCGGCCGAAGCCGCTGCCGTCGCCGGCAGTGCCGGCGATCACCACGGAGGTCGGATCGCGGAGCGCCGCGTCCGCGGCGAAGTCGTACGAGCCGCCACCACCGGGGACCGGCACGTCGATATGGAAGGTGCCGGCGCCGGTCAGGCCCGCCCACGTGCCGCCGCCCGGTCGCAGGATGCGCGCGCCGAAATCGTAGTCGTTCGCGGACACGGCCGCGGAGCCGACCACCAGGTAGTGGCCACCCGCGAGAGGAAGGATCTTGATCGGCTGCGAGCTGCCCGCGCCGAAGGAAGACAGGGTGAAGCCCGCGTAGTCGCCGAAGCTGGTATCGAGCGTCCCGTCGACGCGCAATCGCGTCACGCCGAAGCGTACGGGGTCGCCCGGACGGATGGCGGTGCCGGTGACCACGATGCGTCCATCCGCTTCGATCAGCAGCGACTTCGGGTCGCAGCTCCATCGCGACGAGTCGATGACGAACGGGATGGCGACGCCGCCGTCGCCGCCGAAGCTGGTGTCGTCGCTGCCATCGGGATTGAAGCGGACGACGCCGATGTCGGTCCCGCCCTCGCTGGCGGGCGTCGATCCGAGGACGACGATGCGGCCCTGCGCGTCGATCGCCATGTCCGAGACCCAGGAAAGCCAGGCGTCCTTGAACACCTTGCCGTTGTTGCCGAAGTTGGTGACGTGGTTGCCGTCGCGGTCGAGCCGGAACAGCCCGATGCGCGCGCCCGCGGCGCCGCCTTCGAGCCTCGCGGCGACCACGAAGCCGCCGTCGGCGGTCTTGGCGATCGCGACCCCGTACTCGTTGGCGGCGCTCTCGTACAGGCGCCGCCAACCCGGTACGACCTGGTTCGCGGCGAAGGTCGGGTCGATGTCGGAATCCCACCAGTCCACGCCGTTGGGTGCTTGCGCGCTGGCGCAGGTAACGGAGCAGGCGAGGATGGCGGGGAGCAATGCGCGCATGGCGGCGATCCAGTGCGGGATTGGATACGAGTACGCAGTCCCCGGGCGATTCGGGACATGCCGCCGGTCAGTTGCCCGCAGCCGGCCGGTCCATCGCCGAGGCGAGCATCCGTCGCGCGGCCTGCCAGTCGCGTTTGATCGTGCGTTCGTTGAGGCCTTCCAGCTCCGCGATCGCGCCAAAGGTCAGGCCGCCGAAGAAGTGCAACTGCACGACCCGCGCGGCGCGTTCGTCGATCTGTTCCAGTTCGCCCAGCGCGCGGTCCAGCGCCAGCACCTCCAGTGCCTCCTGTGGCGCTTCGGGAATGCGGTCGTCCAGCGTGACGAATGCGGCGGCGCCGCCGCGCTTGTCGGCGCCCGCGCGGCGTGCGTGGTCCACCAGCACCTGCCGCATCGCGCGCGCGGCGAGCGCCATGAAATGCTGCCGGCTTTCCAGTCGCAGCGTTCCCGCGCCGGCCAGCTTGACGAAAGTTTCGTGTACCAGCGCGGTGGTCGAAAGCGTTTCGCCGCCGCCACCGAGCTGGCGGTGCGCGCAACGGCGCAGGTCTTCATAGAGCAGCGTGAACAGCCGCTTCTCGGCTTCTTCGCTGCCGTTCTCCGAGGCGAGGAGCAGTTCGGTGACGGTGTCACCCATGGGATGGGAAGCCGGTACGTGCGCTGGCGGCAGCATCGCCTCCGCGCCCGCGGGCGTCAATCGGCATGCCCCGTGCCCCGCGCCCGCCTAGCGTGCGCGTCGGTCGATTTCCGCCAGAAGATACGGGTCCGGCGAGGCAGCGCCGTCGATCAGCGCGTGTGCCCGCCGGCGTTGATCGCGCGCCTCGTCCGGACGATGCCGCGCGTCGGCGATGCGCGCGAGCACGACGTGCGTCATCGCGATGCCGGCGGCGTCGCCGGGCGTGAGCCGCTTGCGGTCGGCGAGCGCGCGCTCGGCGGTCGCGCGTGCGTCGTCGATGCGACCGAGCCCGAGCAGTGCTTCCGCCTCGGCCGTGCGTGCGGCCGGCAGGCGCGCCTCGTCCGCGTCGAGGCCATGCAGCGTCTGGATCGCGGGCGCCAGCACGTCGAGTGCCTCCTGCGCGTGGCCGGCCCGGTTCAGCAGCGTGGCGAACGAGATGTGCAGGTACGCGCCTTCACGGGCCGGGCTGGCCGGGGAATCGGCGATCGCCAGCGCGCGCCGTCCGTAGCCGAGCGCGCTGTCGAGCCGCCCGCGTCGCAGGTCGAGCTGGGAGAGCGAGTTCAGGACGCTCATCACCGCCGGATGCTGCTCGCCGACGCGTGCGAGGTGCACTTCGAGCGCGTGGTGCATCAGCGGTTCTGCCTCGTCGTAGCGGCCGAGTTGCACCAGTACGGTGGCGAGGTTGTTGGCGGTGGTGGCCGCGCTCGGCACGTCGTCCATGCCGCGCTCGTGGAAGATGTCCACCGCCTCGCGGAACGAGGGCTCGGCTTCCGCCGGCAGGCGGCGCGAGAACGCGAGCATGCCGATCGAGTTCAGCGTGTTGGCGACCAGCGCGTGGCGGTCGCCGTAGGCGGCGCGCTGGATGCGCAGCGCCTCCACCAGCGCGTCGCGCGTTTCGTCCAGGCGCCCTTGCGCGCGCAGCGTGCGGGCGAGGATCTGCAGCGACTCGGCCACTGCGGGATGGTCGTCGCCGAGGCGTTCGCGGCGGATCGCGAGCGCCTCGCGAATCGCCGTCTCGGCCTCCGCACGCCCCTGTTCGCCGAGCGTGGCACCATAGTCGTTGAGCATCTGCGCGACGCGCGTGTCCCTCGCGCCCCATGCCGCGCGCGCGTCCGCGAGGGCGCGCTCGAAGGTGGCCGCCGCCGCGTCGAAATGCGCCAGCCGCGTGAGCAGCAGCGCCTCGATCTGGCGGTCGCGCGCCTGTTCGGCGAGGGCGACTTCGCCATGCGCCAGGTCGATGCGGAGCGCCGCGCGTGCATCGCCCAGCGCGGCGTCGAACTCGCCCCGCCGTTCGCGTACCGATGCGCGCTCGGCAAGCGCGCGGGCATGCAGTGCGTCGTCGCGCGTGTGCTCGATCACCCAGGCGACATCGCGCGAGGCGTCGTCGAGCCGATCCATCTCGCGCTCGACGGCGACATGATCCAGCACGGCGCGCGCGCGGACCTCGGCGTCGGCCGATGCGGCATCGAGCGAGGCGCGTGCGTCCGCGAGCAGCGCATCGGCCTTCGCGTGCTGGCCGAGTTGCGCGTACAGCGCGCCGAGCGTGCGCTGCATCTCGCCGCGCAGGTGCGGCTGGTCGGCGAGTTCGCGTGCGATGCGTTCGCTGCCCCGGTCGAGCAGTTCGCGTGCGGTGACGCGCGCGCCGGCATCGGCATCGGGCGATGCGGAATCGAACACGCTGGCCAGGAATGTCTGCGCCGAGCGTGCGAGACGCGCCTCCGCTTCCGCCTTGCGCGCCTGCCACAACGCGACTCCCGCGCCGGTGAGGACGGCCGCAAGCGCCACTGCCGCGGTGCCGACCAGCAGCCTGTTGCGGCGCACGAACAGGCGCAGCCGGTAGCCGGTGCTGTCCGGGCGTGCGTGGATCGGCCGGCCTTCGCGCCAGCGCCGCAGGTCGTCGGCGAACGCCTCCACGGTTGCGTAGCGGCGGTCGGGATCGGGATCGGTCGCGCGCGCGACGATCACGCCGAGGTCGCCATCGAGGTCGCGTGGCGCGATTGGCCCGGTTCCGCCGGCCGCGCGCGCCAGCGCGAGCCGCTGCGAGGAGCAGGCGGCGCCCGCCGCATCCGCGTGGCGCACGTCCGTGAGCAGTTCGAACAGCAGCACGCCGAGCTGGTAGATGTCGGTGGCGGTGGTGATCGCGCCGTCGCCGACCTGTTCCGGCGCGGCATACGCGCGCGAGACGAACCGCGCGGCCGTCGCCGTATGGTCCGGCGCATCGCTTTCGAGCAGCTTGGCGATGCCGAAATCGAGCAGGTGCGGACGGTCCTGCGCGTCGACGACCACGTTGCCCGGCTTGATGTCGCGATGCACGACGAGTTGCCGGTGCGCGTGCGCGACCGCGTCGCACAGCGCGAGGAAGAGCCCGATGCGCGCGTCCAGCGTGGCGCGGGTACGCTGCGTCCATTGGCCGAGCGACTCGCCTTCGACGTATTCCATGACGAGGAACGGCTGGCCGCTGTCGGCGATCCCGCCGTCCAGCAGGTGCGCGATGTTCGGGTGGGCGAGGCGGGCGAGGATCTCGCGTTCGAGGCGGAATCGAGCCAGAACCGCGTCCGAGTCCATGCCCCGCTTGACCAGTTTCAGCGCGCCGGCCTGCACGAAGCCGTCTCCCGAGCGCTCGACGCGGTACACGACGCCCATGCCGCCGCTGCCCAGCGTGTGCAGCACGTTCCAGCCGCCAAGCCCGGTGCCCGACGGGAGGGGCTCGTCATCGCCGGAAAGCCGGGAGGCGACCGCGGCCACGTCGCCATCCAGCAGACGCGGCGAGGAGGCCGCGAGCAGCGCGCGCACTTCGGCGGCGAGCGCGTCGTCGCCTGCCGCCGCCTCGTCGATCCACGCCTGGCGCGCGGCCTCGTCGATGTCGAGGGCGTCGCGCAGCATCGCGAAGGCGCGGCGCCTGCGTGCCAGTGCGTCACGGGATGGGGTTGTCATGTCGGATCGCGCCTGCCGCTTCGCCGGGCGGTCGGAGCCCGGCATCCACCGCGGCGCGTTGCGGGCGCGTCGGCGGCGGCAGGACAGTACGCCAAACGGCGCGATTCCGGGATGGGGTGGCGTCAATCGAGCGGCGTCAGGCGCTCGCGCACCAGCGCATCGGCACGCGCGAGATCGATTCCGTCCAGCACGGCATGGCCGTCGGCCAGCTCGTGCAGCAGCGCGTCCTGGATCGCGCCGCGCGCGAAGGCCTGCGCGTACGGCATGCGCGTGAACGTCACCATCGAGTAGCGCGGCACGAAACGGGCCGGATGGCGTTCGGCCAGCACGCGGCCGAGTTCACGGCGCAGCAGGAAGCCGGCGTCGGCGACCGAGTCGCGCATCTCGATGTAGTTCTCCAGCGCCATCTGCATGATCGCTTCTGCGTTCGGGCGGCGGCGGCGCTCGAACTCGGCGAACGTCCAGGCCAGGTCGTCGGGGTGGCCGGCGAGCAGGTCGGCCAGTTCGACCGCGTCCTCGAAGCCGCAATTCATGCCCTGGCCATGGAACGGCACCATCGCGTGGGCGGCGTCGCCGAGCAATACCGCGCGCCCGTCGAGGTGCCAGCGGTCCAGGTACAGCGTGGCCAGCACGCCGACCGGGTTCTCGCCGAAGTCCTTTTCCAGATCCGGGATCAGCGGCAGCGCGTCGGCGAATTCGCGTGCGAACAGCGCGCGGGCATCGGCTGGCGTCGCGACCGTCGCGAAGCTCGGGATGGCCGGGTCCGGCCCCGGCACGCCGGGCAGGAACAGCGTGACCGTGAAGCTGCCCTCGGCGTTCGGCAACGCGATGCACATGTAGGTGCCGCGCGGCCAGATGTGCAGCGCGTTCGGCTCGATCGCGAAGCGTTCGCCGTACTCCGCAGCGGCTGCGGCGGAGTGGGGTGGGCGTCCCCCGGGGAACGCGCCCGGCGGCGGGATTTCCAGTTCCTTGTAGCCATGGCCGAGTTCCTCGATGCGCTCGCCCACCGGCTGCACCCGGTTCATCGCGGCACGCAGTGCGGAACCGGCGCCATCGGCACCGATCGCGAATGCGCAGCGGTGCACGTGACGGGTGCCGTCGGTGTCGTCGACGAATCCGAGCTCGACATCGTCGCCGAGCGCCGCATCCGCCAGGCGCCGGTCGAAGCGGAAGCGCGCGCCGGCGCGCTCGGCCGCGTCGATCAGCGCGATGTTGAGCCGGCCGCGGCTGATCGACCAGATCACCTCGCTGTCGTCTCGTCCGTAGCGCAGCAGTTCGGTGTGGCCGTCGCGATGGTGGACCATGCGTCCGCGCATCATCACCGCGAGCCGCATCACCTCGTCGGCCAGTCCGGCCAGTCGCAGGCCATGCAGCCCGCGTTCGGCCAGTGCGAGATTGATCGACCGGCCGCCGGCGTAGCCGGAGCGGCGCGGATCGGGGCGCCGCTCGAATACCTCGACGGCGAAGCCGCGTTGCGCGAGCAGGGTGGCGAGCAGGGCGCCGACGAGTCCGGCGCCGACGATGGTGACGGGGCGGGTGCATGCATTCATCCGGTCATGATGGCACGACGCGCGACCGCCAGTGACTTCCGAACCATGCGGCGCCGCGGAGCTCCCCCCATGCTGCTGCCATGCGGGTGACGCTCGAACTGGAACCGTCCGACATCGAGCGCTTCGAGGGGGCGCTCGCGGCCCTGCGCGCCGAACTGCATGGGCGCATGCGCTGGCAGGGCGCGGCTACGGCGCGGCGGGCCGTAGCGCGAGCAGCAGGAAACTGTTGAACGGCGTATTGCCCCACAGCGGGCTTGCGTCGACCTCGAACCCGGCCTCGCGCAATGGCGCCTCGATCTCCGCGCGCGTCGGAAAATGCCGTGCCGGGCTACGCATCCAGCGCGTCGCATGCAGCAGCCACTCCTCGACGACCGTCGCGCGAAAGCGCCAATTGGGCGCACGCAGCACGTTGCGCACGAGCAGCATCGCGCCCGGCGCCACGCGCACGGCGGCCTCGCGCAGCAAGGCCGCCTGATCGTCCTGCGGAAGGTAATGCAGCACGTCGAGCAGCACGACATGGCCGGAGGAGGCCGGAAGGACACGTGCATCGCCCTCGACGAAGCGCATGGCCGGCAGTCCCTCGGCCGCGGCACGGGCCGCCGCGACCTTGTCCGCGTCGAAGTCCGTGCCGAGATACTCGCCTCGCCAGCCGCTTTCGCGCAGGTAGAGGCCGAGCAGACCGAGGCCGCAGCCGATGTCCAGCAGCGGCCGGCCATCGCCTTCCAGTTCCCGAGCGACGGCCGCGTAAGCCGGATCCATGTGCGCTTTGCTCGCGGCGTAGTGCCGGTGTCCGCGGCGGACGAAGCGTGCGCCGATGCGGCGGGCGATGGCGCGCGGGGAGTCGGTGGGCATGTGCGGGTGCCGGGACGGGACGGGACGGGACAGGATAATGGAACGGCCGGGTGACGGCCTTGCGCCGACCTGTTACGCTCGCGCGCTTTTTTCGACAGGAGTGCGGCCGTGAAGGTCGAACCGAACAAGGTCGTTTCGTTCCATTACACGGTGTCCGACGGCGGTGCCGAACCGGTGGACTCCTCGCGCGAGCGCGGCGAGCCGCTCACGGTGCTGATCGGTCACGGCAACATCATTCCGGGACTCGAGCAGGCGCTGATCGGTCGCGAGCCGGGCGAGCGTTTCGAGGTCAGCGTGGCGCCGGCCGATGCCTACGGCGAGCGCCGCGCGAACTTCACGCAGCGCGTGCCGAAGAAGTACTTCCAGAATCCCGGCGCACTGCGACCCGGCATGAGCACGGTGCTGAACACGCGCGAGGCGGGTCCGCGCATGGTCGTCGTGCACAAGATCGGTTCCAGCGTGATCGACGTCGATCTCAACCATCCGCTGGCCGGCAAGACGCTGGCGTTCGACGTCGAGATCGTCGACGTGCGCGACGCGACGCCGGAGGAGATCGAGCACCGCCACGCGCACGGTGCCGGCGGCCACGAACACTGATCCGGCGCGGCGCTGCGTCGCTCAGAGCACCCGCTTGCCGAACACGAAGTGGTCCCGCCACCAGTGGCCGTCGAGCCGGTCCAGACGCACCGTTCCGCCGCGGTTGGGCGCATGCACGAAGCGCCCTTCGCCGACGTAGATGCCGACGTGGCCGACCTTGCGGCCGTCCCGGAAGAAGACGAGATCGCCCGAGCGCAGGGCATCACCGGCGAGCTTGCGGCCATCGATCTCGCTCATCGCGTGCGACGTGCGCGGCAGCGTGACGCCGGCGGCATCACGGAACACGTAGCCGACCAGGCCGCTGCAGTCGAAGCCGCCTTCCGGCGTGTTCCCGCCGTAGCGGTACGGCGTGCCGACCAGCGACATCGCGCGGAACAGCACGGCATTCGCGGAAGCGGCGGACGGCGCATCGGGCCGGGAAGGGGAACGGCTGCCGCATGCGGCGACGGCCAGCAGCGCGATGACGAGCGGGAAGCGGGAGGCGCGGCGCATGCGGCAACGCTGGCGCAGGCGCCTGTCGCTGTCAACGGTCGGGGAGGCGCCGGAATGCGCGCCCGAACTGCGGCTCAGCCGATTCCGCCGCAGATTGTCAATTTCGGACGCGTGCCGGCGAACGAGTCCTGCGGCACGGGTTCCGGCGGCAGCAGCGTCTGCAGGTCGTGCACGCTTTCCTCGAACTTCACCAGACGCTCGGCTGCCGCCAGCGAGACCGGCGACGGGATCGCATCGGCATCCAGCAGTCCGCGCACGAGCGAGCGGTGGTGCTCGCTGAAATCCGGATCCTGCATGGCCTCGTCCAGCGCACACACCAGCGCCGCCAGCCAGCCCGAGCTCGGTGCGCGCAGCGCGAGCAGAAGTTCGTGGGTCGAGACTTTCATGGGAGCGCCCTGCACGCCGGGGAGACGGGCATTTCCTGCACGATTGGTGCCAGAGCGGCATGTTCTGCCGGACCGCCTGTCGGATGGATCGGTGCGGGCGGCGTCGGATGCAGCCGCGGATCGCCGCATGCCGGTCGGACGGAGCCGTACAATCCGCACCATGACGACTCGTTCGACGGACGTACTCATCCTGGGCGGCGGGGTGATCGGCCTTGCCTGTGCCTGGTACCTGCTGCGCGAGGGACGTGGCGTCACCGTGCTGGAGCAGGGGATGCCCGGTTGCGGCAGCTCGCACGGCAACTGCGGCACGCTCACGCCGAGCCATGCCGGTCCCCTGGCTGCGCCCGGCACGCTCGCGATGGCGCTGCGATGGCTGTTCACGCCGGATGCGCCGCTGCGCATCAAGCCGCGTCTCGATCCTGCACTGCTTGGCTGGCTGCTGTCGTTCGCCGCGCGCTGCAACGAGCGCGACTGGCTGGCGGCGGTGCGTGTCAAGGCGCCGCTGCTGGTGCATTCGCGTGCGCTGATCGAGGAGCTGGTGTCGGGCGAGGGGCTCGCCTGCGAGTTCACCGTGACCGGTACGCTCAATGTCTATCGAGATGCACGCAACTTCGAGCGCTCCCGCGCGATGTACGCCCGACTCGGCGCGTTCGGCGTGCCGATGGAAGCGCTCGATGCCGGCGAGGTGCTGGTTCGCGAGCCTGCGTTGAAGCCCGGCGTGGTCGGCGGCGTCTTCCTGCCGGGTGATGCGTCGTTGCGCCCGGACCGCTACGTCGCCGAACTCGCACGCCTCGTGCGCGCGGCGGGCGGCATGATCGAAACCGCTGCGCGCGTGGAAGGTTTCGTGATGGACGGGCCGCGCATCCGCGAGGTCGCGACGAGCCGCGGACGGTTCTCCGGGCGCGAGGTGGTGCTGGCGCTCGGCGCGTGGTCGCCGCAGCTTGCGCGAACGCTCGGCCTGCGCATTCCGATCCAGCCGGGCAAGGGATACTCGATCACCTACACGCGGCCATCGCGCGCGCCGCGCCTGCCGTTGACGCTGAAGGAGCCGAGCGTGTGCGTGACGACCTGGGAAGGCGGCTACCGGCTCGGCAGCACGATGGAGTTCGCCGGCTACGACGCGACGCTCAACCGCACGCGACTGGACGCGCTGCGGCGCGGAGCCGCGGCGTTCCTGCACGAGCCGGAAGGGCCGGAGGTGGTCGAGGAGTGGTACGGCTGGCGGCCGATGACGCCCGACGACCTGCCCGTTCTGGGGCGTGCGCCGGGCAGGGACAACCTCGTGCTGGCAACCGGGCACGGCATGCTCGGCGTGACGATGTCCGCCGTCACCGGGTTGCTCGTCAGCGAGATCATCGCGGGACGCACGCCGTCGCACGATCCCGCGCCGTTTTCCGCTGCGCGCTTCCGCTGACCGCCACACGAAGGGGGATGACATGTTCGTGATCCGATGCAGCCTGCTGGCGCTGCTGGTCCTTGCAGGCTTGCCCGCACATGCCGCCGACGCGGCCGCGCCGGTTTCGTTCGAATGGGGCATGCGGATCCCTTTGCGCGACGGCGTGGAACTGAGCGCGACGCTGTACCGGCCGCGCGATCAGGCCGCGCCGCTGCCATGCGTGTTCACCCTGACGCCGTACATCGCGCAGAGCTACCACGAGCGCGGCATGTACTTCGCCGCGAACGGCTACGTGTTCCTCGCCATCGACGCGCGCGGGCGCGGCAATTCGGGCGGCGAGTTCACGCCGCTGCTGCAGGAGGCGAAGGACGGCCACGACGTGGTCGAGTGGCTGGCCGCGCAACCGTACTGCAACGGCAAGGTATCGATGTGGGGTGGTTCGTACGCCGGCTACAACCAGTGGGCGACGGCTAAGGAGTTCCCGCCGCACCTGGCCACCATCGTGCCGGTCGCGTCGCCGATGGCCGGCGTCGACTTCCCGATGCGCCACCAGATGTTCTACAGCTACGACATGCAGTGGCTCACGTTGGTGAGCGGGCGCACCGGCCAGGAATCGATCTTCGGCGACGGCGGATTCTGGTCCGCGCAGTTCCGTCGCTGGTACGAGGCCGGAGCGCCGTTCGACGAACTGGATCGCTGGGTTGGCAATCCGTCGCCGATCTTCCGCGAATGGGTCGCGCACCCGCACGCGGACGCGTACTGGGACCGCTACAACCCCACACCCGCGGAGTTCGCGCGTCTGTCGCTGCCGATCCTGTCGATCACCGGCCAGTACGACGGTGACCAGCCCGGCGCGATCGCGTTGTATCGCGCGCATTTCGCACACGGGGCGGAGCAGGCGAAGGCGCGCCATTATCTCGTGATCGGCCCGTGGGACCATGCCGGCACACGCACGCCGAAGGCCGACTTCGGCGGCATGACGTTCGGTGAGGCGTCGCGGATCGACATGAACGCGCTGCACAAGGCGTGGTACGACTGGACGATGAAGGACGGGGACAAGCCGGGGTTCCTTGCGGACAAGGTCGCGTACTACGTGACCGGCGAGGACGCCTGGCGCTACGCGCCGACGCTGGATGCCGTGACGGCACGCCGCGAAACCTGGTATCTCGACTCGGTCGAAGGGCGTGCCAACGACGTGTTCGCTTCCGGCGACCTGCGGCGCGATCGCGCGGGGCGAGGGCGACCCGATCGCTACGTTCACGATCCGCTCGATCTTTCCCCGGCGGAACGGGAAGCCGAGGATGGCGACGGGTGGCTGGTCGACCAGCGAGGCGACCTGCGCGCCGGTGGCGGCGAGCTGTTCTACCACACGCCGCCGTTCGCCGAGGACGTCGACGTCGCCGGCTTCTTTTCGCTCTCGGCGTGGATCGAGCTCGACCGGCCGGACACCGACATCATGGTCACGCTGCGCGAGGTGCGTCCGGATGGCAGCACGGTGTTCCTTGCCAGCAGCGGCATCCGCGCGCGCTACCGACACGACCTGCGCAGGCCGCAACCCGCAATCCCCGGCGCGGTCGAGCGCTACGATTTCGACGAGTTCACGTTCGTCGCGCGGCGCATCGGCAAGGGCAGCCGGCTGCGCCTGAACATCGCGCCTGTCAACTCGATGTACGCGGAGAAGAACTACAACACGGGTGGCGTGGTGGCTGCGCAGTCCCGCAAGGACGCGCGCACGGTCACCGTGACGCTGCACCATGACCCGCGCCGGCCGAGCGCGCTGACGGTGCCGATCGCCGCGCCATCGTCCGTGCGTCGTTGAGTCGCGACGGCGGCTCGCGGCGTCCGCTCGGGCGTCGTGTAAGGTAAGCGGTTTCCGCTCGGGACGGGATACGCAGATGGCCCTGCAACGATTCGATCTGGCCGTGCTTGGCGCGGGCTCGGCCGGCATCGCGATGGCGATCCGCGCGGCACGGCACGGCGTGCGCGTCGCGCTGATCGAGCCGGGAACGCCCGGAGGAACCTGCGTCAACGTCGGCTGCGTGCCGAAGAAGGCGATGTGGTTGGCTGCGGAACTCGCCGAGGCGCAGCGCATCGCGCGCACGGTCGGCTTCGATGTCGCGCCGGGCGCGCTGGACTGGAGCGTGTTCGTCGAGCGGCGCGAGGCTTACATCGCGAACATCCATGCGAGCTATCGCCGCCGCTTCGAGGAACTCGGCATCGAAGTCGTTTCCGGTCGCGGCGAACTGCTCGGCAGCGCGCGCGTGCGCGCGAACGGACGCGAGATCGATGCAGCGCACATCCTGGTCGCGACCGGCGGACGGCCGCGGCGCGAGACAATTCCAGGTGGCGAACTCGGCATCGACTCCAACGGCTTCTTCGCGCTGCGCGCGTGTCCGCGCAACGTGGCCATCGTCGGCAGCGGCTACATCGGCGTGGAACTGGCCGGCGTGCTGCGCGCACTCGGCGCCGACGTCACGGTGTTCGCGCGCAGCGACCGCCTGCTGCACGGACTCGACCACGAGGTGACCGATGCGCTGGCCGACGCGATGCGCGCGCGCGGCATCCGGCTTTCGTTCTCGCGCGGCGTGGTCGCGGTGGCGCGCGAGGAGGACGGCTACCGGCTCGATCTGGAGGACGGCAGCCGAGAGGGCGGATTCGACGAACTGATCTGGGCGACCGGGCGCTTGCCGAACACGCAGGACATCGGGCTCGAAGCGGCTGGTGTCCGCACCGATGAGAATGGTTTCATCGTCACCGACGAATGGCAGGACACGTCCGTCGCGGGCATCCACGCGGTCGGTGACGTGACCGGACGCCTCGCCCTGACGCCGGTCGCGGTGGCCGCTTCGCGCCGGCTCGCCGATCGCCTGTTCGGCGGGCAGGCGGATGCGAAGCTCGACTACGACGACGTGCCGACGGTCGTCTTCTCGCATCCGCCGCTCGCCAGTGTCGGCCTCGCCGAAGAGGCCGCGCGCGAGCGGCACGGCGAGGGCGTCACGGTGCATCGCGCGCGGTTCCGGCCGATGCTCGGCGCGCTGGCCGGCGACGAGGAGCGCACGCTCATGAAAGTGGTTTGCGTCGGCCCGGAGGAACGCATCGTCGGCATCCACGTGCTCGGCACGGCGGCGGACGAGATGCTGCAGGGCTTCGCGGTCGCGCTGAAGATGGGGGCGCGCAGGGCGGACTTCGCCGCGACGGTCGCGATCCATCCGACCTCGGCCGAGGAACTGGTGCTGATCTGATGCCTACATACGGAACACGCCGAAGCGGCCCGGTTCGATCGGCGCGTTGAGCGAGGCGGAAATCGCGAGGCCCAGCACGCGGCGGGTGTCGGCCGGATCGATGATGCCGTCGTCCCACAGCCGCGCGGTGGCGTAGTACGGGTGGCCCTGACGCTCATACTGCTCGCGGATCGGCGCCTTGAAAGCCTCTTCTTCGTCCTTCGACCATTGTTTGCCAGCGGCTTCGATGCCGTCGCGGCGCACCGTCGCCAGCACGCTGGCCGCCTGCTCGCCGCCCATGACGCTGATGCGCGCGTTCGGCCACATCCAGAGGAACCGCGGCTGGTAGCCGCGTCCGCACATCGCGTAGTTGCCGGCGCCGAAGCTTCCGCCGATGACGACGGTGAACCTGGGCACGTGCGAGCAGGCGACCGCAGTGACCATCTTCGCACCGTCCTTGGCGATGCCGGCTTGCTCGTACTTCTTGCCGACCATGAAGCCGGTGATGTTCTGCAGGAACACCAGCGGCACGTTGCGCTGGTTGCACAGTTCGATGAAGTGCGCGCCCTTGAGCGCGCTTTCGGCGAACAGGATGCCGTTGTTGGCGACGATGCCGACCGGATAGCCGTGGATGTGCGCAAATCCGGTGACCAGCGTCTTGCCGTAGCGCGCCTTGAATTCCTGCAGCTCCGATCCGTCCACGATGCGCGCGATCACTTCGCGGATGTCGAACGGGATGCGCGTGTCGCGCGGCACGCAGCCGTAGAGTTCCTCTGCCGGGTAGAGCGGGTCGGCGGGCTCGCGCAGTGCGAGCGGCATCGTCTTGCGGCGATTGAGGCTGGCGACGATGCTGCGTGCGATGTCGAGCGCGTGCGCGTCGTTCTCCGCGAAATGGTCGGCGACGCCGGAGATCGATGTATGCACGTCGGCGCCGCCCAGCGTCTCGGCATCGACGACCTCGCCGGTCGCGGCCTTCACCAGCGGCGGTCCGCCGAGGAAGATCGTGCCCTGTTCCCGGACGATCACCGTCTCGTCGCTCATCGCCGGCACGTACGCGCCGCCGGCGGTGCACGAGCCCATCACTACCGCGATCTGCGGTATGCCGAGCGCGCTCATCCGCGCCTGGTTGTAGAAGATGCGTCCGAAGTGTTCCTTGTCGGGAAACACCTCGTCCTGCAGCGGCAGGAACGCGCCGCCGGAATCGACGAGATACAGGCAGGGCAGGCGGTTCTCCAGCGCGACTTCCTGCGCGCGCAGGTGCTTCTTGACCGTCATCGGGAAGTAGGTGCCGCCCTTGACCGTCGCATCGTTGGCAACGACGAGCACTTCCGTGCCGTGCACGCGGCCGATGCCGGTGATGATGCCGGCACACGGCGCGTCGTCGTCGTACAGGCCGTATGCGGCCAGCGGTGACAGTTCCAGGAACGGCGAGCCCGGGTCGAGCAGCGCGCGGATGCGTTCGCGCGGCAGCAGCTTGCCGCGCTCGACATGCCTGGTGCGTGCCTTCTCGCCTCCGCCCAGCGCGACTTTCGCCATCTCGGCCCGCAAGTCCTCGACCGCTGCACGCAGGTGTGCGGCATTGGCCTGGAAGTCGGGCGAGCGGGGGTCGGTCTGGGAGCGGATGGCGGGCATGGTGTCGGTCGGAGTCCGGAATCGAGCGGAAGCATACCCAGCGGCGCGCGCGAGTGCCGCGCGCGCAGGGCGGATGCCGAAACGGAACCGGCCGCGCGAGGCGGCCGGTCCGGGTGCGCAGCGAGCGGAAGTCGCTCAGTCCTTGACGGCTTCCTTGGCCGCTTCCTTGGCGTCCTTCGCCGTCTCTGCGATGTCCTCGCCGACCTTCTTGGCGCCTTCCTTCACTTCGTTGCCTGCAGCCTTGGTCGCGTCCCACGCGTCCTTCGCGCCTTCCTTCACGGCGTCGCCGGCGGCGGCCGCGGCGTCCTTCGTGGCGTCGACCGCATCGGCGGCCTTTTCCTTGGCGGAATCGACTGCGTCGCTGGTCGCCTCGGCGGCTTCTTCATTGGCCTTCTCGGAGATCGCGTCGCCCGTCGCCTGCGCGGCCTCCTTCGTCGCTTCCGCGGCCTTGCGGGCCGCTTCCGCGGTTTCCGCGGCTGCCTTCTCGGCCGCAGCCTTGGCGTCCGCCGCCGCCTGGCGCGTGGCCTCGGCGGCCTTGTCGGCGGCTTCCTTGGCCTGCTGCTGCGAGTTGTCGGAGCACGCGGCGAGGCCGGCGGCGAGCGCGACGGCGAGTGCGAGCTGGGTCAGTGTGGTCTTCTTCATCGTCGCTTCCCTCTCCCATAGATGTCGGATGTCATTCCTGCGGGCCAGGGGGCCCGCAGCCGTCCAAGCATACTGCAGTCGCGTCACGCCAGTTCGATCGCCAGTGCCGTGGCCTCGCCGCCGCCGATGCACAGCGAGGCGACGCCGCGCCTGCCGCCGCGCTGGCGCAGGGCATGGACGAGGGTCACGACCAGCCGCGCGCCGCTGGCGCCGATCGGGTGGCCCAGGGCGGTGGCACCGCCGTTCACGTTGAGCTTCGCATGCGGGATGCCGAGTTCCTTCATCGGTGCCATGGCGACCACGGCGAACGCCTCGTTGACCTCGAACAGGTCCACGTCGTCCACCTTCCAGCCCGCCTTGTCCAGCACCTTCTGCAGCGCGCCTACCGGCGCGGTGGTGAACCATTCCGGCTCCTGCGAATGCGTGGTATGGGCGACGATGCGCGCCAGCGGCGTGACGCCCTTGGCCGCAGCATCCTCTGCGCGCATCAGGACCAGCGCCGCCGCGCCGTCGGAGATGCTGGACGAACTGGCCGCGGTGATCGTCCCGTTCTCCTTGCGGAAGGCGGGCCGCAGGGTCGGGATCTTGTTGATGTCGGACTTGCCCGGCTGCTCGTCGGTCGCGTACTCGACCTCGCCCTTGCGGGTGGCCACCTTGACCGGGACGATCTCGTCCGCGAATGCGCCGGACGCGATCGCTGCCTGCGCGCGCTTGACCGACTCGATCGCATAGGCGTCCTGCTCCTCGCGCGAGAACGAGTACTTGTCGGCGCAGGATTCGGCGAACACGCCCATCGCCTTGCCGTCGTACGGGTTGGTCAGGCCGTCCCATGCCATGTGATCGACCGCCTCGAAGTTGCCGTAGCGGTTGCCGGTGCGCGAGTTCGGGATCATGTGCGGCGCGTTGGTCATCGACTCCATGCCGCCGGCTACGACGACGTCGGCCGAACCGGCCTTGATCAGGTCGTGGCCGAGCATGATGGCCTTCATGCCGGAGCCGCACACCTTGTTGATGGTGGTGCAGCCGGCGGCGGTCGGCAGGCCGGCCGCGAGCGCGGCCTGGCGGGCAGGTGCCTGGCCGAGGTTGGCCGGCAGCACGCAGCCCATGATCACTTCCGACACGTCCGCGGCGGACACGCCGGATTGTTCCAGCGCCGCGCGGATCGCGGTGGCGCCGAGGGTCGGGGTGGGCACGCCGGTGAACTGGCCGAGGAAGGAACCGATCGCGGTGCGCTTGGCACCGACGATGACGATTTCTGACATGGATGGCTCCTTTTGACGAAATTGCGGGTTCGGTGAGCCGGACGAGTATGCGCCGCGCGCCATTGCGGCCGCAATTCGGGCCGTCGTCGCGTCGCCGGATGCCGGGAAAACGTGCTCCGCGTCGCGAATGTCAACAAGCGTTGCAGGCGCCTATCATGGCATGCGCGTTGCTTTTGTGCGGATCGTCACACAAATCGAGTTGCCTCAGCGACTCTGAGATGCGTGATCCGGACTGAACGACAACAACGAGGAAGCAATCATGACGTTGGCAGCGCTGCAACTGATGTCGGCCCTGGCCCTGGGCGTGATCCATGTCGGAACCGACCAGAACGTTCGCGTCGAATCGATGGGTTCGCATATCCGCGTGACGGCCTATGGCCCGGCGGCACATGTGCCGCTGCTGGTCACGCCGGCGGAACTGGATGGCTGCGCCGAGGAACTCGCCGCCGCGGGCCAGTGCTGGTTCGCGGGGCGCGGCCGCATCGTCGCCAACCGGCAGGGTGCCGCAGTACAGCTCACGTTCTCCGACTCGCTCGATGCGAATGTCGTGGATGTCGATCTCGGGCCGACGGGCCTCGATTCCGCGCTGCTCAAGCTGCGCGAATTCGCGAGCGGCGCCACGCGGGAGAGCGCACGATGAAGCCGCGTTCCGACGCCACCTTGTTCGCGGTCCCCACGCCGCCGACCACGCGCCGTCTGCCGAGCGAGCGCACTGCGATCATCGTCGATGCCGCGTGCGACATTCCGGGCGAGTACCTCCGTCGCCCCGGCATGATGCTGCTGCCCACGCTGGTCAGCACCGACGGCTACGAATACACCGACAACCGCGACGTGGCCACGATCCGCAGCTACCTGCGCGACCAGAAGGCGAACGGCAACGGTGCCAACGCGATCACGTCGGCGCAGAGCGTGGACGCGATGCGCGAGCTGTTCGTCGAGCGTCTCGCGCTGGATTACGACAGCGTCTACTGCCTGACGGTTTCGTCCAAGCGCAGCGAGATCTACGGCAATGCGTCCAGGGCGGCGGTGCAGGCACTGTCCGATGCGCGCAAGATCCGCGAGGCGGCGGGCATTTCCCGGCCGTTCCAGTTGCGCGTCATCGACACCAAGAACCTGTTCGCCGGCCAGGCGATTCCGCTGTACGAACTGATGGACATGCTCGACGCCGGCATGTCGCCGCGCGAGATCACGCCGCGCCTGTTCGCGGTGGCCGACGCCACGTACGGCTATCTCGTGCCGGACGACCTGACCCATCTGCGCACCCGTGCCCGCAAGCGCGGCGACCGCAGCGTGGGCCTGTTCGGCGCGATGATCGGCAATGCGCTTGACATCCGTCCGGTGGTCCGCGCGCACATGGGCCTGACGGCGCCGGTCGCCAAGATCCGCGGCCGTGAGGAAGCGGTGCGGCGCCTGTTCCGCTTCGTCGGAAGCCGTGTCTCGGCCGGCCTGCATACCCCGCACGTGAGCCTCAGCTATGGCGGCGAACTGGAGGAATTGCGCTCGATGCCGGGGTACGCGGAGCTCGCGTCGATCTGCGATGTGGCCAACGTGCAGTTGCACGAGTCGATGATGAGCATCACCGGCTGCGTCAATGTCGGCCCGCGGGCAGTGGCGATCGCGTTCGCCGGTCCGCCGCACATCGCGACGTTCTGATCCGCGGCCGCTGTCGGGTGCCGGCAGCGGTCCGGCCGGCGGCCCGTCAGGACTTGCCGTGGAACAGCTCGCGGCCGATCAGCATGCGGCGGATCTCGTTGGTGCCGGCGCCGATCTCGTAGAGCTTGGCGTCGCGCAGGATGCGCCCCGCGGGGAATTCGTTGATGTAGCCGTTGCCGCCGAGGGCCTGGATTGCCTCCAGCGCGACCTGCACCGCGTTCCGCGATGCGTGCAGCAGGCAGGAGGCGGGGTCGATGCGCGACTTGATGCCGGCATCGTAGTTCTGCGCCACCGTGTAGGCATACGCGCGCGACGACTGCAGCGCCGTGTACATGTCCGCGATCTTGCCCTGCATCAGGCCGAACGTGCCGATCGGCGCGTTGAACTGCTTGCGCTCGCGCACGTAGGGCAGGGTCAGGTCGAGTGCGGCCTGCATGAGGCCGATCGGGCCGCCGGAGAGCACCAGCCGCTCGGTATCGAGGCCGCTCATCAGCACGCGAACGCCCTCGTTCACCTCGCCGACGCGGTTGGCATCCGGAATCTCGCAGTCCTCGAACACCAGTTCGCAGGTGTTGGAGCCGCGCATGCCGAGCTTGTCGAGCTTCTGCGCGGTGGAAAAGCCCTTCATGCCCTTCTCGACGAGGAACGCGGTCATGCAGCGCGAACCGGCCGGACGGTGCGCGGTGCGCATGTAGACCAGCAGGACGTCGGCGTCCGGCCCGTTGGTGATCCACATCTTGGAGCCGTTGGCGACCCAGACATCACCCTTGCGCTCCGCGCGGCAAGCCATCGACCCGACCACGTCCGAGCCCGCGCCCGGCTCGCTCATCGCGAGTGCCCCGACGAACTCGCCGCTGCACAGTTTCGGCAGGAAGCGGCGCTTCTGCTCGTCGTTCGCGTTGTGCAGGATGTTGTTCACGCACAGGTTCGAGTGCGCGCCGTAGGAAAGGCCCACCGATCCCGACGCGCGCGATATTTCCTCCATTGCGACCAGGTGCGCGAGATACCCCATCTCCGAGCCGCCGTATTCGCCCGGCACGGTGACGCCGAGCAGGCCCATCTCCCCGAACTTGCGCCAAAGGTCGGCGGGAAACGCGTTCTCGCGATCGACGAGGTCGGCACGCGGCGCGATTTCCTTGTCCGCGAATGCGCGCACGCTGTCGCGCAGGAGGTCGAGCTCTTCGCCGAGGGGGAATGGGCGCATGGCGGGCCACTTCTGGAACGGGCCCGCATGGTAGCGCGGTCCGCCGGCGCGCGCGAAAGCGCGCGGATCGCGCCGGCCGCGTTCAGGCGGCGGCGTCCATGACCAGCGAGCGGTGCACGGCGACGCCGGCCATCGCACCGCCAGCCGCGGCGCGCACGACGTTGGCGAACGGCATGGCGGCGTCGCCGGCGGCGAACACGCCCGGCACGCTGGTGGCGCCGAGGGCGTCGACGCGGATGATGGCGCCGGCCGGCCCGTCCTCGAACGCGCAGCCGAGCTGCGCGGCCAGCGGGCTCGATACTTCCGATCGCGGCGCGACGAACAGCGTGCCGAGCGGCACGCGGCGCCCGTCTGCGAGGCGCAGGCCGTCGAGCCGCGGCGCCTCGCCGAGCAGCGCGGCGATCGGTGTGCGCTCGATGTGCACGCGCCGGTTCGCGAGCTGGCGGCATTCGTCCTCGTTCGGCTCGAAACGGCCGTGCGTGAACAGCGTGGTCTCCCCCCAGTCCGGCAGCATCAGCGCCTGGTGCAGCGACAGCGGATTCAGGGCGAGCACGCCGAGCGGCGTCTGGGCCTCGTAGCCGTGGCAGTAGGGGCAGTGCGCGACCGAGCACCCCCAGCGTTCCCGCAGGCCGTCGAGCGCAGGCAGCTCGTCGCGCACCCCGCAGGCGAGCACGAGGCGCGCGGCGGCGACGGCGGTGCCGTCGTCCAGGTCCACGACGAAGCCATCGCCGTCGCGTTCGGCGTTCAGCGCGCGCGCCTGGCGCAGGTGCGTGGTCGGATAGCGCATCAACTGTTCGAGCGATTCGGCGAGGATCCGCGCCGGCGGCTTGCCGTCGTGGCCGAGGAAGCCGTGGGAATGCGTGGCGTATCGGTTGCGCGGTTCGCCGGCGTCGACGACGAGCACGTGGCGGCGTGCGCGCGCGAGCTGCAATGCGGCGGACAGGCCGGCGAAGCTGCCGCCGACGACGAGGACGTCGAAGCGCATGACGGAATCTCCTTCACGTATCTTTTGATGTTACACGATAGCCCCTGTCATGCTTTCATGCAACTTGCGGAGTTATCAATAGGAGGGCAAGGCATGAAGGGCGACAACCGCCTGTCGCGGATGCTGCACGTCCTCGTGCACATGGCCCAGCGCGACGGGCCTGTCACGTCGGAGGCGATGGCGCGGATGCTGAACACGAATCCCGTCGTCGTGCGCCGCACGATGGCCGGGCTGCGCGACAGCGGTTTCGTGCAGGCCGAGCGCGGCCACGGTGGCGGATGGCGGATCGCTCGCGACCTGGCCGACATCACGCTGCTCGACGTCTACCGCGCGATCGACGAGCCGCCGCTGTTCTCGCTGCGCATTGCCGAGGACACGCCGAGCTGCCTGGTCGAGCAGGCCGTCAACGCGGCGCTCGAGAGCGAGCTGGCCGAAGCGCGCGAACGGCTGCTGCGGCGCTTCGGCAAGATCACGCTGGCTGCGCTCGCGCGCGACTTCGAACGCCGCCTGCGCGCGTCGAGCAAAGCGACGGCGCAGCCCTGAAACGCAGAACGCCTCCGCGAGGGAGGCGTTCCGCGACGCGTGGCCGAAGCGTTCACTGCCCGCGCATGCGGCCGAGGAAGCGAGGCCCGCTGTTGCCCATCGTCGGCAGCTTGATCTTGCCGATCGCGTTGATGCGCTCCTCGGCCATGCGGTCGGCGGCCTTGTAGGTCGGGATGCCGTCGCGGTCCGCGATCTGGAAGATGCGGCCCACGTTGTAGTAGATCGTGCGCATCATGCGCATCGCGCGCTCGCGGTTGTAACCGTCGATCTCCAGCGACACGTTCATGACGCCGCCGGCGTTCACCGCGTAATCCGGCGCATACAGCACGCCGCGGCGTGTGAGCTCGTCGCCGATCTCGTCGGTGGCAAGCTGGTTGTTCGCCGCGCCGCAGATGACCTTGGCCTTGATGCGGTCGATCGTCTGCTCGTTGAGTGTGCCGCCAAGCGCGCACGGGCTGTAGACGTCGGCGTCCACGTCGTAGATCTCGTCCAGGCCGACCGATGTGCAGCCATACTCGTCCACGGCGCGCTGCACGAGTTCCCTGTTGATGTCGGTGACGAAAACCTTGGCGCCCTGTTCGCGCAGCAGTTTCACGAACTCCATGCCGACGTGGCCGAGGCCCTGCACCGCATAGGCGTACTTGCCGACTTCCTCGTTGCCGAACTTGTGGTTCAGCGCGGCCAGCAGGCCCTGCAGCGTGCCGAAGGCGGTAAACGGCGACGGGTCGCCCGAGCCGCCATGTACCTGGTGCACGCCGGTGACGTACTCGGTTTCGCGATAGACGTATTCCATGTCGTTGACGTCGATGCCGACGTCCTCGGCCGTGATGTAGCGGCCGTTGAGCGAGTTCACGAAGCGGCCGAACGCGCGGAACAGTGCCTCCGACTTGTCCTTGGCGGGATCGCCGATGATCACCGCCTTGCCGCCGCCCAGGTTCAGTCCCGCCACCGCGTTCTTGTAGGTCATGCCGCGCGACAGGCGCAGAACGTCCTTGAGCGCCTCTTCGCCGGTCTTGTACGGCCACATGCGCAGACCGCCAAGTGCGGGGCCGAGCACGCTGTTGTGGATCGCGATGATCGCCTTCAGGCCCGCGTCCTTGTTGTGGCAGAACAGGACCTGCTCGTGGCCGGTCCGGGAGATGGTGTCGAAAATCATGATGACTCCTGCACGTGGGGCCGGTTCTCCGCGACCGGCGTGGTCGCGTGCGAAACCGGATCCAGGGAATTGAAGAGGAAGGATTTCCGTCGGGTGGGATGGCCGTGGCGGCCGCAGGCGGCGCGTAGTGTAGTCGTGCGCAACGGGAAGGGACACCACGCGCTGCAGCATGGCGGGGCGTTGCGGTGCAGCGTGCCGGACGGGCGCGCGGGAGCCGGTGCGGCATGGCACGCACTGTACAATCGGTGCCATTGCCGATACCTGCCGGAGCGCGCGATGAGCACGCCAGCCAACCGACTTCCCGAGCAGCAGGCGGAGACGACGCCGTTGCGTTTCGTCACCGCCGCCAGTCTGTTCGATGGCCATGATGCGGCCATCAACATCATGCGGCGTCTGATCCAGGCGCAGGGCGCCGAGGTGATCCACCTCGGCCACAACCGCAGCGTCGAGGACGTGGTTCGCGCGGCGCTGCAGGAGGATGCCGACGCGATCGCGCTGTCCTCGTATCAGGGCGGCCACGTCGAATACTTCAAGTACATGGTCGACATGTTGCGCGAGAAGGGCGCCGGGCACGTGCGCGTGTTCGGCGGCGGCGGCGGCACGATCACGCCGGAGGAAATCCGCGAACTCGAAAGCTACGGCGTCGAGCGCATCTATCATCCGAACGACGGCATGAAGATGGGGCTGGTCGAGATGATCGGCGACGTCGTCGCGCGCGCGGCGCGCAGCCGCGATGCACGACCGGAGCACCACGACGGCGAGCCGTCCCCCGCGGACGAGATCGCCGTGGGCCGCATGCTCAGCGCCATCGAGGACGGCACGCTCGGCGAATCCGAGCTGTCCCGGCTGCGCAAGGCCTGGCAGCTTGCCGGCGGCCGGACGCCCGTGATCGGCATCACCGGAACCGGCGGCGCGGGCAAGAGTTCCGTCACGGACGAACTGCTCAATCGTTTCCTTGCAAGTTTCCCGCAGATGCGCATCGCGGTGATCAGCGTCGATCCGACGCGGCGACGCAGCGGCGGCGCGCTGCTCGGTGATCGCATCCGCATGAATTCGCTGCGCAGCCATCGCGTGTACATGCGTTCGATGGCCACGCGCCGGCAGAACGTGGCCACCAATGCCGTGCTCAAGGATTGCATCGGCTTCCTGCGCGGCCTGGGCTTCGACCTCGTGATCGTGGAAACCGCCGGCATCGGCCAGAGCGATTCGGAGATCGTCGATCTGGTCGACTTCCCGATGTACGTGATGACCAGCGACTACGGCGCCGCCTCGCAGCTCGAGAAAATCGACATGCTCGACTTCGCCGAGCTGATCGTGCTCAACAAGTACGACAAGCGCGGCGCCGAGGATGCGTTGCGCGACGTGCGCAAGCAATGGAAGCGCAATCGCAATGCGTTCCAGACGAAGGACGAGGACATTCCCGTCTACCCGACCATCGCCAGCCAGTTCAACGATCCTGGCGTGAGCTGGATGTTCGCGAACCTGTGCCGCCTGCTGCGTGAAAAACTGTCGTTGCCGGCGGAGAAGTGGACGCCCGAGATCGACACCACGCTGAAGGAGCCGCGTGCCACGGTGCTCATTCCCGGCAGCCGCGTGCGCTACCTCGCCGAGATCGCGGAACAGGGCAGGGCGATCAACGCCGGCATCGAAAGGCAGGCCGAGGCTGCCGACCGCGCGCAGGCGTTCTGGCAGGCGCTGCGGGAACTCGGCGACGCGAAGCTGCCGAAGCAGTTGGAGTTGTATGCCGCGGACGACCTTCATCTCCACCCCAACCCTCCCCCGCATGCGGGGGAGGGAGCCGATCACGTCCTTTCCCCGCATGCGGGGGAAGGTGCCCGAAGGGCGGATGGGGGCAATGTCGATCGCTCCCTCCTCACCCTGCGCCAGCGCTACAACGACGCGGTGCAGGCGCTTTCGTCCGAATCGCTGCGCAGCCTGCGCGAATGGCCGGCGCGCCTGAAGTCGATCACCGACGAGGTCAACGAGTACCAGGTGCGCGGCAGGACGATCCGAGTGGAGAACTACCGCGAATCGCTCTCGCACCAGAAGATCCCGAAGATCGCCGCGCCGACCTACAAGAGCTGGGGCGAACTGCTCGTCTTCCTGCAAAAGGAAAACCTGCCCGGCTACTATCCCTACACCGGTGGCGTCTACCCGTACCGCCGCACCGGCGAGGATCCGATCCGCATGTTCGCCGGCGAGGGCACGCCCGAGCGCACGAATCGCCGCTTCCACTATCTCAGCGTCGGCCAGCCGGCCGCGCGCCTTTCCACCGCCTTCGATTCGGTCACGCTGTACGGCGAGGATCCTGCGCCGCGCCCGGACATCTACGGCAAGATCGGCAACTCCGGCGTCAACATCCCGACGCTGGACGACATGAAGAAGCTTTACTCGGGCTTCGACCTGTGCGCGCCCACCACCAGCGTGTCGATGACCATCAACGGCCCGGCGCCGATCATCCTGGCGCTGTTCATGAACACCGCGATCGACCAGCAGGTGGAGAAGTACCTGAAGGCCGACGCCGCGCGCTGGGCCGAAGCCCAGCGCAAGATCGACGCGTTCTTCGCCGGCCGCGAGCGCCCGCGCTACCACGGCGAGCTGCCGCCGACCAACGACGGCCTCGGCCTCGCCTTCCTTGGCATGACCGGCGATCAACTCGTCGACGCGGAAACCTACGCGCGCATCAAGGCCGAGACGCTGCAGACCGTGCGCGGCACCGTGCAGGCCGACATCCTGAAGGAGGACCAGGCGCAGAACACCTGCATTTTCAGCACCGAGTTCGCGCTGCGCATGATGGGCGACATCCAGCAGTACTTCGTCGATCACAAGGTGCGCAACTTCTACTCGGTGTCGATCTCCGGCTATCACATCGCCGAGGCCGGGGCGAACCCGATCAGCCAGCTCGCCTTCACCTTGAGCAACGGCTTCACCATCGTCGAGTACTACCTCGCGCGCGGCATGAAGATCGACGACTTCGCGCCCAACCTGTCGTTCTTCTTCTCCAACGGCATGGACCCGGAGTACACCGTCATCGGCCGCGTCGCCCGCCGCATCTGGGCGCGCGCGATGCGCGAGCGCTACGGCGCCAACGAGCGCAGCCAGATGATGAAGTACCACATCCAGACCTCCGGCCGCTCGCTGCACGCGCAGGAAATCCAGTTCAACGACATCCGCACGACGCTGCAGGCGCTGTACGCGCTGTTCGACAACTGCAACAGCCTGCACACCAACGCCTACGACGAGGCCATCACCACGCCGACGGAAGAAAGCGTGCGCCGTGCGGTGGCGATCCAGATGATCATCAACAAGGAACTCGGCCTGAACTTCTGCGAGAACCCGTGGCAGGGCAGCTTCATCGTCGACCGGCTGACCGATCTGGTCGAGGAGGCCGTCTACAGGGAGTTCGAGGCGATCAGCGAGCGCGGCGGCGTGCTCGGTGCGATGGACACGATGTACCAGCGCGGCAAGATCCAGGAAGAAAGCCTCTACTACGAGCACAAGAAGCACGACGGTTCGTTGCCGCTGGTCGGCGTGAACATGTTCCTGCCGAAGGAGCACGGCGGCGAGGTCGCAACGGAGATCGAACTGATCCGCAGCACCGAGGAGGAGAAGGGTCAGCAGATCGAGAACGTGCGCGCCTGGCAGGCTTCGCGCAACCGGCTGGCGCCGGTGGGGGAAACCGCGCATGCGCATGTCGTCGAGGACGACATCGGCGAAGCCTCCGAGGTGCATGACGGACATGGGCTGGCGTACCTGCAGCGGGCAGCGCGGGAGCGCAGGAACGTGTTCGCGGCGTTGATGGAGGCGGTCAAGACGCACAGTCTCGGCCAGATCAGCCATGCGCTTTACGATGTCGGTGGCGAGTACCGGCGCAACATGTAGCGATCGGGCGCGCCATGTCCGCGATCCCGGCTCGTGGCGACGGCTCGTCGCGAGGCTTACCCGAATCGCATTCCGGGCGGGCCGTCCGGGGCTGGTGGATCGCGCCGATTCCTTCGGGTTGACGCCCGCGTCATGATCGACGGAAAGATCGCCGCCCTGCCGCGTGCGCGCGCCTTCAGCATGGGCTTGCCCTTCGTGCCGATCCATTTTGCGGAGAATCCGCTCGACGGCATCAAGTACGGCACGGGCGACAGATCCGGCACCTGGTCTGCCGGCACGTACGGCACGGCCCTGGTCCTGATCCCCGCGGTCGTCGAAGCGGGCGCGGGAAAGCCCGTGATGCGCCATGTCATCCCCGAATGGCTTTCGTGGGCGGCCGGCTCGCCAGTCGGCGCGTGGCCGGTCGAGTTCGTGCTTCCGCTCGAGAAGGGCGTGCTCCAGCGCCCGCGATGCGGTCGCTCGACCGGTCCCGATGGAGCAGGAGCGGAACCCGACCCGGTTGCCGACACCGGCGAAGCGCAGCGGATGAATCCTTCGTTCCGCTCGGCACCCGGGCAGGAATGCGCTGGCACGCGTCGGCCTAGTCGCTTCCACGATGTCGCGGCGGGCAAGCGCATTGTCACGGCAGACGACGCAGCGCGCCCGGCTGCGGCGCGCGGCATCCCGGAGCGATTCCGGGGTCGGTGCGCCAGCCGGCCCCGACTTCGAACTGGCGCACAGCGCGCGGCTCGTCCACGGCACAGGTCGCGATGCGTGCTGCGCGGGCCGTGCCCGTGCAACGTGCGACCGCGATTCCCTGAACGTTCGGGCTGATCCGAGCGGAGGCTGCGGGGACGCGAGGGGCGTTGTCCCTGCGGTGAATCCAACCAGCCCGCTTCCTTCATCCAAGCCTCCGAAGCGCTGGATCATGGCGCGACTCGGGAGGACGAGGTTGAACGCAGTCACTGCAATCAGGTGCGGAACGATGGCCCTCGCCTTGGCGGCGGCAGGGCTGGTGACGCCTGCGATGGGCAAGTCGGGGTCGGAAGCGGCCGCCGTCATCGCATCGAGGGATTTGCTGCAGGCGCAGGCGGATCACTTCTGGCAGGTCGTGTCGGCCGCGCCGGATCGACGCCAGGTCTTGCTGGAGCGCCATTTCAGCGCGGGAATGCGGGAGCGCAATGGCGATGCCGATCTTTTGGAAACCTTCGCGATGCTGTCCGGGGAACTGGCTGCGGAGCTTGTTATGCTGCCGGAACCCGTGGTCGTGCAGGGCGAAAACGGTCCCACGGGCGAACTGCAATACACGTTGCAGTCCGGCCGCCGCCTGTCGTTGACGCTGGCGGTGACCGCGGGTGACGCGCCGCGGATCGATCGCTTCACCTTGCGTCCGCTGTCGCCGCAGGTGGTCGCGGTTACGCCCGCGGAGTTGCCTGCCGTGATCGGCGAGCACGTACGGTCCGAGTTCGAAGCCGGCCGATTCTCCGGCTCCGTGCTCGTGGCACGTGGCGACGACGTGCTCTACGGCGGCGCCGTCGGACTGGCCGATCGCGGGTCCGGTCGCGCCAACACGCTGGACACGCCGATGAATCTCGGCTCGATCAACAAGATGTTCACCGCGATCGCGATCGCCCAGCTGCAGGCAGCCGGGAAGCTGGACTGGCAGGACACCGTCGGGCGCCACCTTCCCGACTTCCCGAATCCGAAGATCCGCGACCACGTGACGATCCACCAGTTGCTCACGCACACGTCCGGCGTCGGTTCGTACTGGAACGCGGCGCATGCGGCGCGGCGGAACGAGCTCGACACGCAGCAGGAGTTCCTGCAGACCTTCGTGGACGAGCCGCTGCGGTTCGAGCCGGGAACCGGCCTGGAGTACAGCAATGGCGGGCCGGTCATCCTCGGCCTGATCATCGAGGCACTGAGCGGCACCGACTACTACCGGTACATGCGCGAGCACATCTACCAGCCGGCGGGCATGGTGCATTCGGATCATTACCGTCGCGACGACATCGCGTCCGGCATCGCGCGTGGCTACATCAGGACGCCGGCGGGCGACTGGCGGGACAACGGCAGCGAGTTGAGCCTGCGCGGTTCGGCGGCAGGTGGCGGCTACGCCTCCGCGCGCGATCTGCTCGCCTTTTCCCGGGCGCTTGCCAACGAGCGCCTTCTGACGCGCGCCCGCCTCGAAACGCTCTGGACGCCCCGCATCCGGATGGGGACCATGGCGTACGGCTACCTCTTCAGCATCGGCGGCGTGCCGGGCCGGCGCTGGATCGGACACAATGGCGGTGCGCCCGGCATATCGGCCGAGTTCATGCACTATCCCGAAGACGGTCTGACGATCATCGTGCTGGCCAATCAGGACAACGCCGCAGAGGGCATGCGCGAGTGGCTGCACGCGCAGGTCGAAGCCTCGCTTTTCCAGGAACGCCAATCGACATCGGAGCATGAATGATGGAAATCCTTCCCGTCGTGATGATTCCCGCAGCGATCATGCTGCCCCCCATCCTGATCACCGCGCTGGTGCTGCGCTACCGGCGCATGCGTGCCGAGATGCGCTACCGGTTCCTGCTCGAGCTGGCGGAATCGGGAACGCCGTTGCCGACCGAACTGCCTGGCGAGGCCACGCCGCGGAACGGTGACTTCCGCCGAGCGCTGGTGCTGCTTTCCGGCGGCATCGGGCTCGCCATGATGCTGGTGGCGCTGCCATTCGATTTCCCGAAGGGCCACCGTCTGGGGGAACTGTGGGGCCTGGGGATCCTGCCGGTGGCGTTGGGACTGGGATACCTCGCGACGTGGTACATGACGCGCCGCGGGAGCGCGCATGGATGACCGCGATGCGCAGGCGCGCATCGATCTTGCCCTGGTCGCAAGGGCGTTGCGACCCGATGGCGAACGCGCGTTCGAACAGCTCGTTCGCAGACACCAGGGGATGGTGCGCGCGCAGTTGCGTCGGCTGGTGGGAGATGACCTCGCTCTCGCCGACGACCTTGCGCAGGAAAGCTTCGTGCTGGCCTGGCGCAAGCTGGCGCAGTTCCGTGGCGAATCGCGCTTCGGAACGTGGCTGTACCGAATCGTGTACGCCTGCTTTCTGCAGCACATGCGAAGCCGGGCCGCGCGTGCGGGCGAGGAACTCGCGCTGGACGAACATGATGCGCGCGGCTGCGACCGCGTCGATCCGGGCTGGCGTCTGGACGTCGAGTCCGCGCTGCGCCGGCTGTCGATTCAGCAGCGCGCGGCCCTGCTGTACTGCGTGCAGCTCGAATTCACCCACGAGGAGGCGGCGCAGGTGCTGGACATGCCGCTCGGTACCGTGAAGACGCACGTGGCGCGCGGCAAGGCCAGGCTGCGCCGGTTGCTGCAGGGCTGGACTCCGGGAGACGAACGCGATGTCTGACTTCAAGGATGTTTCCGAACGGAACCTCGACGCCCTTCTGCGCAGTCGGTTTCCGGGCCCCGTCCCTGACGATGGCTTCTCCGAGCGCGTGATGCGCGCCCTGCCGCGGAATCGCCAGCCCCGAATCCCGCTGTTGCCGCTCAGCGCCGCAGCCGGCACGGTGCTGGCATGGTTCGCCTTGCTGCCTTCGCCGATCTGGCGCCAGGTCGTGCAGGAGTGGCTTGCCGGCAGCATCGGTTTCGCGACGGTCGGCATCGGCGCCTTGTTGCTCGGCATGGCGATCGTCAGCTGTGCGTGGTCGCTGGAAGAAGGCTGATGGCGTCGCGGCGGCTCCGCGCCGCGAGCGGCGGGCGCGTGCCGGCAGGACGGGGAGGGCGTGCTCGCACGGGCATGGGGTTTCGCGCGCCTTCCGGCAATCGCTCGATCCAGCGTTCCGCCTCCGCCAGGTCCGCCGTGCCCGTCGTGACGTCGCAGCCGGCGGTGGCCGGCCGTGGTCCCGGGAACGGCATGTGCGTTCGGGTTTCCGCCGTCGTTCTCCGTTGATGGCGATGGCGATGGTGCCGCTCCGCATTGTCGCGCGATTCCCGCCACCGAAGATGATGGAAAGCCCATGCGCAACGCGTTGCCGATCCTGCTGCTTCTGTCCGCCCTCCATTCGCCATCCGGCTACGCCAGGGTCATCGTGCCCAATGCGAACGACTCCGGCGCGGGTGCGGGCTCGATTCATACCTATCCCGACGGCTGGACGGGCGATGTCGTGCCCTTGTCCTCGATCGTGCCGGGCGAAGCCAATCCCATCGCTTCGGCCACGGCGGTCGAGTACGAGCCGATCGAGGACGTCCTGTACGTTGCGGATTTCCGCGGCCAGGCGGTGCGCGTGTACGACGCGCAGGGAAACGGTGGCGTGGCGCCGCTGCGCACGCTCGCATCGTCGATGCTCGGTCAGGTTCGCGTGGTCCGCATCGATCGCGCACGCGACGAACTGGTGGCGATCGCCGGCATGATGCGGGTCTGCACATGGCCGCGCCTCGCCAGCGGCGAAAACGTGATGCCGACCCGCTGCATTCCGTGGGGAGGAAACTCGGACAGCCAGCTCAACAATCCGGCCGGACTCGCGCTCAATCGCGCGCGCCGCGAGATCGTGGTCGGCGATTACGTGGAGTCGGCTCCGTTTGCCAATCGCATCCTGATCTTCCCGCGCACCGCCGACGCAGGCAGCAATGCCCCCGTGCGCGTGATCGAGGGCGGGAACACCGGGCTCGGCGCTGGCAGCAACGTGCGAGTGGTGGTCGACGAGCAGCACCAGCTCATCATCGCTCTGGTCGGTGCCACCGTTCCGGATGCCGGCACGACGGCACGTGTCCTCGTGTTCCCGGCCGATGCCGACGGCGACGCCACCCCGATCCGCGTCATCGAGGGAGCGGCTTCGGGCCTGCAGCTTGCGCCCGGCGAATACCCGTCCGGCCTCGGTTACGACGAGGTCAACCAGGCCGTGCTGGTGGCCATCGCCACGAACGGCAGCGGCACCTCGGGACGTGTCGTCGCGCATTGGGAACTGGCCTCGATCGGAAGCGCGCCGCTGTACACGCTTGCAGGCGGCAACACCGGGATTTCCGCGATGCCGGGCGCTCCGACCGCCACGACCCACAACCTGTTCCGCGACGGGTTCGACTGATCGGAACCTGCGGAACGGCTTGCCCGCTGCGATGCACGTCGGCCGGCGGACCTGCCGTTGGTCAGTTCACCGCGCCGACGCCGAGTACTACGAGGCTGCCGCTGCGAACCGTGTCGGTATGACCGTTGCCGTCGCGGCAGGAAAACTGGATGGCGCCTGCGGTGGCCAGCGTGGTGGCGCCCTGGAACGTGACGTAGCGCTCCGCACTGGCTTCCATGCCGACGCGGTAGACGCCGGAGTCCAGTCCGGGACTCAGTGTGCAATCGAGGCGGAAGCTGTTGCCGGGAGGATCGTCGTCGCCGGTCCTCACCTGCATGCGGACGAAAGCGACGTAGGCTCCTGCTGGAACATTGATGCTTCCGAGCAGCACGGTGCTGTTGCCGATCAAGGTATCCGGCGTGAACGCGACCTTGTACGCCTGCCCGGATGCCGTAGTGCCGGTGCCGACCGTCTTGACGCCGGGCGCGACGATGAGTGGCTGGCGGGGCGAGAGCGTGGCGAACGGTTCGCCCGAACCGGACACGCGAACACCGGCTTCGATCCAGTAGTTCAGGTCATCGACGGGCAATTCGCGAAGGGCGAGCGGCGCCGCGATGCGACCGTCGCGCACCTGCATGCCGGGTGTTTCGACCCAGTCCACCGCGGCGTCCATGTCCGGCGACGCATGCAGGGTGAAGCGGAAGTCGTATACGCCTTGTGCGGGCTTTCCCTCCTCGGAAAGCTCGCCGTGGTACGTGTATGCGCGCGTCGGCGTCCGGGCCGCGGCGACGCCGGCGACCAGAAGGCCGGCGAGCAGCAGGGATGCGATAGGGTGCGGAGTTTTCATGAGGGTGGACTCTCCCGGAAAGAAGTGAGCCGACTTGTGTCGCGGCACGGTTGCGGTCACTCGACGGCGTCTACTGCCAGTACAGTCAGCTTGCCGCCCAAGGCCGTATCGACGTGGCCGTTGCCGTCGCGGCAGGCGAGGTACGCCGACCCGCTTGCGGCCAGTGTGCCCACGCCCTGGAACGTCAGATACCGCTCGGCATCGGATTGCGTGCCGACGCGGTACACGGATGTATCGGCATTGTTCTGGCCGATGCGCAGAGTGCAGTCGAGGCGATAACTGTTCCCCGGGTTCTGCTCCGACCCCGTGCGTATTTGCAGACGCGCCATGGTGAGATAGGCGCCGGGCGGCAGCGTCACGCTGCCGAGCTGGACGGTTTCCCATCCAATGGGGACGTTTCCGGCCAGCGTCACATCCCACGCGCCGTGCGGATCGAATCCGTTGGCGAAGATCGTGTCGGAACCGGCGATCACCGCACCATCCAGCCGGAAGGCACGTGCTGCGCCGACCTTCGTCGTTGCTTCGACCCGATGGGCCGTGGCCGATGCCACGGACTCACCGACGTGCGTTGTCTGCGCGATGTCGATGCGGGCGGTCGAAAGCGCGAAGCGCGGTTGCGACGCCTGCTCGCCTTGCGCGTGCGCGATCGGCGCGATCATGCAGGCGACGACAACGCAGGCGATGCGGAATGATTGTTCCGGGCGGCGGACTTGGCGGCGTCCGGCACGGCTTCGGGAAAGGTGTTGCATTGCGGCCCCTCGTTCATGCCGGACGCTGTGGACGAATGTCGTTGCCCCGCCACCTGCAGGGATACGCGGTATGGCTTCAAGAACGGACGTGACGGTCGCAAGGGGCCAGCCGCGCGCTGCCGGCGTGCGTGTCGCGGATCCGCTCAGGCGGCCCCGTCACGCGGAGGTGCGCCGTGACGGCGTTGTTTCGCGCGCGCATCCTTCCAGCGTCGCCATGCACCCGGCGGCGCATCGGCATGCGGATGCGGCTCCCCCCGGAGCGACCGGCAGGCCGACATCGGGGCGTCGGCGCACGATCCGGATGCCGATGCACAGGCCGACCGCCGCCAGCAGCGCGCCAGCCGGTCCGATGCGCACCATGCCGGAGTACGTGATCACCAGGCTGTCCAGCAACCGTCAGCCCCGCAACCTCCTGCGCAGAGTTCGATGTAGCTGTACGCGGCGAAGTGCCCGGTGACGGCGGTTACGGTCACCAGGTGCAGGCCGACCAGTACCATGCGCCGGGACAGGATGGGCAAGCTGGCCAGCGAGCCGACGTTCTGCGCGGGAAGCAATGGCAGCAAGGCGCGCAAGGCGGTCCCGACCACCACCGCGACGGCGCCTGTGCACAGGAACGTGGTGCGCGAGCGCGATGCCGACGCGTCCCGCGACGAGCATCGGGAACGACGAGGCCATTCCGCACACGACATGAACGAGCACGAACAGTGCCAGCGCGTCGATCAGCAATGCGCGCCGCTCCATGCGGCGCGTGGCGAGCATGCACGGAAGCGATGCCAGCGCCACCACACAGGCGTAGATGGTCAGCATCCATCCCGCGTGCGTGACCGGTGTCGCTCGGCAAGCCGACCGGCACGAACTCGCTGGTGTTGAACACGAGCGCGGCGAGGGCGAGCGCCCACACGCTCGCCCAGCGGCGACGGGTCGAATCATTCCGTGGAACCATGATGCGTCGGAGCGTGGATGTGTCTGCTGTCGCGCGGGCAGGGCCGGTTCGGCCACGGCAGCGGGAGCGGCGAATGAAACCCGCCCGCGGAAGGGCCGTGCCGAGGTTGTCGCGGTGATGCGGGGCTGCTCGATGCCGCTGCATGTCGCCGCGGCGATTCCACCGCGGCATCCGGCGTTCGGTCGCGACGTCGGGGCGACCGCGTGGTTGTTCAGGACGAGTCGCTGCGGATGCGCTGCACGCGTGTCCGGTATGCGCGCAGGTTGTCGCCGCGGATGCGCGACTGCCGGGTGCCCTTGATCTCGTCGACCTTGCGATCGCGCTCGGAGCCCGTCACCGGCTTGGCCTCGATCCGCGTCTCGCGCTCGAACGCATGTGACTTGTCGGTGTTCCGGTAATGGCGATACAGCGCCCAGTACAGTCCCGCAGCACCCGCCGGGCCGAGTGCGAGCAGCCAGAGTCCGCCGTCGTCGCTCATGCGCTGTTCCCCAGGATCCAGAGGGCGATGCCTTCGAGCACGGTGCCGACGGTGAGTGCGGCGGTCAGCAGCTTCCATTGCTGCACGGGAACGCTGCCCATGGTTTCGCCGGTGCGACCGTTCACCGCGATGTAGTGCAGCATGCCGCCGTTGCGCCCGGGCTGGTGGTAGGAGTACAGCCAGACCGGCAGGTACATCGATACCCAGCGCGTCCCGTGCACGTCGAGGCGTTCCTGTTCCCAGCGTACGCCGCGGTCGTAGCGGCGCACGGACGACTCGACCTGCGCGCGCGCGATCGACAGAAGCTGGTCCTCCAGCCTTGGTCGCAGGTGATCGACGTTGCGGTCGCGTTTCTCCGACGAGAAGCCGACGAGGTACGACGCGTTCCATTTCACCGCGTTCTTGGTGTCGAACGGCAGGATCGTGTTGATGATGTTGTTGGTGTTGACGCGCGTGTCGAGGTTGCCGCGTTCGGCCGAGGATTCCAGCGTCAGGTCGTCGACGGTGAAGTCCACGTGCCGTTCCACGCGATACACGTCCGCGTCGTAGTAGGTCTTCTTGTTGTTGCCGCTGCCGCGCGTGTAGCGACGCGTCTCGATCTCGCCATGGCCGGCGATGTCGGCCGCCGCGTTCGCGTCGATCACCATGTACGGAAGATAGACGCCGACGACGTTCTCCGGCGTGAATTCCTCCTTGAACTCCTTCAGCGCGAAGAGGCGCCGCTTGTCCACGAACTGCCGGATCCGCGCGACGGCATCATCCTTGCGGATGTGGAACGGAAGCACGGCATCCGGCACCGCGCCGTTTTCGATCTGCTCGTTCACGCCGAACACGTGCCGGCACCAGTGACAGCGCGCGGTCATCGCGTTCTGCGTGTTGACCGTGACTTCGGCGCCGCAGCCGCCGCACTTGAACGTCATCAGGCTGGCGGCATCCGCGGCGATGTCGCGCGCACCCGACGAAATCACCGTGCCGCGGAGCTGGTCGATGCCTTCGCCCAGCCCGAAGGCCTCCTCGATACGCTGTCCGTGCCACTCGTTGCGGCAGTACAGGCAGATCAGGAGGTCGGAACCGGGCTTGTGGCGGATGTCGGTAGAGCCGCATTTCGGGCAGTGGTTGAGCCCGTCCTTGAGTTCCTCGGATGCGGTGTCGATCGCGACCGGATCGGGCGCCTCGATTTCCTCGCGGATCGCGTCGGGCAGCGTCGCCGGGTCGAGCGGAAAGCTGCCCGGTTCGGGCGGCACGTCCTGCGGCGATCCCGGTCCGTGCGGCGGAGCCGGGGGCGGCGTGCTGGCGTTCGACATGGCGGCGCGCGATGCCCGAGTCAGAGGCCCAGCGCCTTGGCCTTGAGCGCGTCGTAATCGTCCTGCGTGATCAGGCCGAGGTCGAGCATCTCCTTGGCCTTCTTCAGCTTGGCCACCGGATCGTCCTCGGCCGCGGCAGCCGGTGCCACTGGTTGCTGCAGGCCGGTGAGACCGCCCATCATGCCCGAGGCCATGCCGATGCCCATCATCCCGGCTGCGCCGCCGTTCTCCCCGGCGGCCTGCATGCCCGCCGCGACGCTGGCCTGCAGGTTCGAGTTGCCGCGCGCGCCCGCGAGCGCGTCGGCGCGCTGCACGGTCTTGAGGAGTTCGCGCGTGTTGGCGTCGTACTCGATCGAAACGATCGCGGTCTTGACGATCGCGATGCCACGATCGGATCGCCACTGGTAGGCGTTGTCCACCGCCTCGGAAAGGCTCCGGGCGAAGCCGACCGAATCCTGCTGGATCTTCGTGATGCGGTTCTGCTTGGACGGATCGTTCGTGTACAGGCTGAATGCGGGCGCGAGCGAACCGACGACCTCGTTGAACAACTGGCTGGCGGCCGCGTTGTCGATGTCGGTGAAGTCGAACACCTTGCCGGGCGCCAGATACGAGGCCGGAACGAAGTTCTTCACGAACAGGATGGGATCGACGATCTTGAGGGTGTACGAGCCGCGCGTGACCGCGCCGACCTGCGTGCCGAGGAAACCGTCGTCCCAGTAGATTTCCGATTGCGTCCCGAAGCGGTTGTCCGGCAGCTCCTTCAGCGAGACGAAGAAGGCGGCCTGCTGCGAGCCGGGCTGGCCGCCGAACTTGAAACGCTCCCAGCTCTGCAGGATCAGCGACTGCACGAGATCGTCGCCGACGAAGATCGACTTCGAATTGATGTCGTCCGATCGCCACTCGTAGCCGCCCGGCTCGGCGGCGAACCCGGTGATCGCCCCGTCCTGGAACAGCAACAGGCCGTAGCCTTCCGGCACGACGATCTTCGAGCCGTTGGTGATGATGTTCGACGACCCCTTCGTGTTCGACCCGCGACCGGCGTTCGTGCCGCGCGGTACCGCCGCGAACAGCGCCGCCGTCGACGGCAGGCCATCGGGCACCGTGTAGAAGTCCTTCCACTGGTCCGCGAGCATTCCGCCGACCGAGCCCACCACTGCCTGCACAAGACCCATGACGTCTCCCCGAGATCCGTGGCCGACACCGCGCCGACCGCACAGGCAGACTATACCGCTACGGGGTGTCGCGATGACGTGTGCAGGCGTTCGCGTTCACTCGAGCCCGTCGCGACGATAGTGCAGCAGCATGCCGCGGTGCGGCGGAACATCCGCATCGTCCATCGGGCAGCGTTCGGTCTCAACGCCGAAGCCGAGCTGCGCGAGCAGGCGGTTGAAGCGCGAGGCGTTGCCGCGGCCCGGGTCGGTCACCAGCACCTCGGCACATGGAAGCGCATGGCGATCGATCACGCGGCTGAGGATTTCGGCACTGTCCCGCTCGTACAGCACGTCGCTGGCGATGATCGCGTCGAACCGGCCCAGGGCCGGCAGCGGCTTCCCCCAGTGCAACTGCCGGTAGTGGAGCGCCGGCAGTCCGTTCAGGGCGGCGTTGTAGGCGAGGAAGACCTCCGCGAGCGGATGCACGTCGGAAGCCACCACGTTCGCCCCGCGCCGCTGCAGTTCCAGGCTGGCGAGGCCGATGCCGCAGCCCAGTTCGAGGATGCGCTTTCCCCGGATGTCGAAGCGATGCATCGCCTGCGCGAGCAGGCGGCCGGCCGGCCACAGCTGTCCGAACAGGCTCCATTGCGCCGACGAGATGCCGAGGCGATCGCCTTGGCCATCCGGGTCGGCGAACTGCTGGCGGTCGCTGAGCACGCGCAACCGGTAGACATGGCCGCCGATGGCGTGCCGGATTTCGCGGACGTGATAGCCCGGCATGGGCGCTCCCGTGGAGGCATCGCACGCGCGCGGTGCGGGATGCGTGGAGGAAAGCGCAGCGAGCGACGATGCCGGCGGTCGGACGGGACGCAGGAGGATTGCCGGGCCATCCTACGCGATTGTGGCGGTCGGTGCCGTCGTGCGGAACGTCACGATGCGTGCGAAAGCAAAGCGCAAGCATTCTCATCCCGTCATCGCGTGGGCGCTTGCGGCACACTGTCGGCGTTTCCGAACGGAGCCATCGCCATGAAGGGCCAGCCCGAGGTCGTCGATTACCTCGTTTTCCTGCTGCGCGGCGAACTGGCTGCGCGCGACCAGTACTTCGTCCATGCGCGGCGCTACGACGACATGGGACTGAAGGCGCTGCATGCGCGCATGCACCACGAGATGGAAGAGGAGACGCAGCACGCCGATGCGCTGCTCCAGCGCATCCTGTTCCTGGAAGGCAAGCCCGACATGCGCCCGGATGCATTCGAACCGGCGGAGACGGTCGAGGCGATGCTGCAGCGCGACCTCGATACCGAGTACGCCGTGCGCGCGAATCTCGCCAAGGGCATCGCGCTGTGCGAGCGACACGGCGATTACGCTTCGCGCGACATCCTGTTGTCGCAGCTCAAGGACACCGAGGAAGACCACACGCACTGGCTCGAGCAGCAGCTTGGCCTGATCCGGGCGCTCGGCCTTCCGCTCTACATGCAAAGCAAGCTCGGTGACGCTGCGGGGAGCTGATGCGTCGAGGCGTTGCGTGCGTCGCGGGAGGTGATGCGCCGCCCGCGCGCCACGGATCGGCCGCCGCCGCGCGCTTCATGCGTGCTCCACGCGCGGGCGATGTCGCCGGAGATGCGCAGCTCGCGCGCGATTTCGACCTCGTGGAGGTCCACTCGGGCGAGCAACCGGTCGGCGTTCTCGCGATACTCGGTCAGCGTGAAAGCGGCCATCCACGGCATGCCGCCGGCACCCACGTCGGTGCGGATCCGGCCGGTGCGGATCCGGCAGAAAGGGGAATGGAACGGATTCGGCTGGCGGGTCCGGTCACGCGGGCCGGCCGGGCCGGAGATCATCGCGCGCAAGGCCTCGATCGCCGCGCCGAGGGCGGCTTCGTCCTCGCCGTGATTCATCGCGCGTCGTGTCCGTGGCGGGATCTCGAGCACATCGCAACGCGTGCCGGCCCGATCGTGCCGGAAGCGCGGGGAGTCCGCGCCGGAGTGCGATGGCGGGCGCGAGCGTGGGGCGGTATCGTGCCTTTCACTTGGTCTTGCGGGCCCGGCTCGGTTCCGCGCCAGGCTGCGTGAAACGGGAGTGGATGGATGGCAACGAGGAAGTCCGCGCGCTCCGAAGGGTCTGCGAAGAAGCGCATGGTTGCGGGAAAGGCGACGGCGACCAGACGTGCACCGACCACGCGCGATTTTCCGGCCGGCGCGGCGGGCGAGCGCGTCCGCGCGAAGCCGGCCACCGCCGCCGGAAAGTCGCGCGCCGCACGTCCAGCTGCGGCAGCGGGCACGGTGTCCGCTGCCGTGGCAGGCAAGCGCGCGGGAGGTGGCGGACCGGCGGCGGCCAGGCGCGCCGGCGAATCCGCAGTGCAGTCGTTCATCGCCGCCCTGCCGGAGTGGCAGGCTGCATTCGCCGGTCGCATCGATGCGATGATCGGGCAGGCCGTGCCGGGTGCGCACAAGGCGTTGCGCTGGAACACGCCGCTGTACGGCATGGAGGAGGGGCGCTGGTTCCTGGGTGTCCACGTGTTCCTCAAGGTGCTTCGCGTCGCATTCCATCGCGGCACGTCGCTGCGACCGCCACCGCCCGGCGATTCGTGCCAGCGCGAGGTGCGCTATCTCGACCTGCGCGAGGGCGATCGGCTCGATCGCGTGCAGTTCATGCGGTGGGTGAAGCAGGCGAGCCGTCTGCCGGGCGTGCGCCTGTAGCCCGTTCCCCGGCAGCTCGTCGCCTGCACCGGTTGCTGGCATGCTGCGACGATGAGTGATCCTGACATCCTGCGCAGCCACCGGCCGATGCTGTGGCTGGTGGCGGTCGCCGTGTTCATGCAGATGCTGGACACGACCATCGTCAATACCGCGCTGCCGTCGATGGCCGCGAGCCTGGGCCAGTCGCCGTTGCGCATGCAGGCGGTCGTCGTCGCGTACGCGTTGACCGTGGCGATGCTGATTCCGGCATCGGGCTGGCTTTCCGACCGCTTCGGGACGCGTCGCGTGTTCTTCACCGCGATCGCGCTGTTCACGGCGGGATCGCTCGCCTGCGCGCTGTCGCCGAGCCTGTCATGGCTGGTCGCATCGCGCGTGCTGCAGGGCGTCGGCGGCGCGATGCTGTTGCCGGTCGGTCGCCTCGCGGTGCTGCGCTCGGTTCCGCGCGAGGATTTTCTCGCCGCGATGACGTTCGTGACCGTGCCCGGGCTGATCGGGCCGCTGGTCGGGCCTTCGCTCGGCGGCTGGCTGGTCGATGTCGCGTCCTGGCACTGGATCTTCCTGATCAACCTGCCGCTGGGAGTGGCCGGCGCGCTCGCCACGCTGCGCTGGATGCCCGACCTTCGCCTGCACGTCGGCCGGTTCGACCTGCTCGGCTACGTGCTGCTCGCATTCGGCATGGTGGCCGTGTCGCTGTCGGTCGACGCCTTGTCCGGTCATGACGCGCGTCGCGTAGCGGTGATCGTGCTGCTGGTCGGCGGGCTCGCCGCGATCGCGGCGTACTGGTTGCATGCGGCTCGCGCGAGTGCACCGCTTTTTCCGCTGTCGCTGTTCGCCGTGCGCAGCTATGGCGTCGGCGTGATCGGCAACCTGTTCGCGAGGCTCGGCAGCGGCGGCATGCCGTACCTGATTCCGCTGCTGCTGCAGGTTGGCCTCGGATTCCCGGCGATGCGGGCCGGGATGATGATGATTCCGGTCGCGGCGGCGGGCATGTTTTCCAAGCGCATCGTCGTGCCGCTGGTCGAGCGGTTCGGCTATCGCCGCGTGCTGGTGGTCAACACGGTGCTGACCGGACTCGTCATGGCGAGTTTCGCGCTGATCGAGCCGGGGCGGCCACTGTGGCTGCATGTCGTGCATTTCGCGGTGTTCGGTGCGGTCAATTCGCTGCAGTTCACCGCGATGAACACGCTGACGCTGCGCGATCTCGACGGCGAGCGCGCGAGCGCAGGCAACAGCCTGCTGTCGATGGTGATGATGCTGTCGGTCAGCCTGGGCGTTGCGATCGCCGGCGGGCTGCTGGCGGCATTCGGCGGCGACACGCGCGGCGAGCCGGTGCTCGCCGCGTTCCGCTGGACGTTCGTGTGCATCGGCATGGTGACGGCCGCGTCGGCGGCGATCTTCGCCCAGATCGAGCCGACGCGCCGGATTCCGGAGCAGGTGGTGGGCAGCGCCGATCAGGCGTGAGAATCAGAGCCGTCCGACCATGCGCGAGAGCGTCTGGTCGCGCAGCCAGCGCTGGTGGACGACCGCCATGACGACGTGCCCGGCGATCGCGGCAAGGAACAGCCACGCGAGCAGGCCATGCGTCGCGGAGGCAGGCGCGATCATCCATTCGACCTTGGCCGGGTTGCCGGCGAACAGCGGGATGCCCCATGGAGCGAACGGCTTGTCGTCTCCATACGCGCGCAGCAGCGCGACGCCAGGCACGTACAGCATCAGTGCGTACAGCGCGGCATGTCCGAGCCCCGCGGCGCGACCGAGCAGCGTGCGTGGGTGGCGGGGCCGGTTGCGCCATTGCGACAGTGCCCAGATCACGCGCACGACGGCGAGCACGAGCAGCAGCGTGCCGAGCGGCTTGTGGCTGCCGATCATGAACGAGGGGAGCGCGCTGCGTCCGACCAGTTCCTTGACGATCATGCCGGCGAACTGCCACAGCAGCAGCGCGGCCATGAGCCAGTGGAGGAGGCGCGAGACGATGCCGTAGCGGACGGGGGAGTCGAGCCAGGGAGAGGATGCGGTCATTGCTTGATTCATGGCCTTTGCGATGGCAGTTGAACAGGGCTTTCGCGGGACGAAGCGGCGTGCGAACCGTACGGCAACGAGCGTATGCCGGTGTCGAGGATCAACGATACCCGAGCCGGGGTCGCGATTTCGCGGGTGCGTCAATGCGGCAGTGCCGGCCTCCGGGTTCAATTCATGCGCCCGCAATGCATCGTGCGCCTGCGCCGCCCGTGCGATCGCGGCGACGCGACCTTGGGCGGATGGCGGTCGCCGGACGGCTCGCATAGCATGCGCGGCGGAGGTATCCGGATGCGTATCGGCTTTCTCGCAGACCTGCACGCCAATCGCGAGGCGACCGAGGCCTGCATGAAGGCACTGTCGCGCGCGGGCTGCAAACGTTTCGTGTTTCTCGGCGACCTGATCGGGTACGGCGCGGATCCGGCCTGGGTCGTCGATTTCGTCCGCGCGCAGGTCGCGGCCGGAGCGGTCGCGGTGCAGGGCAATCACGACGCGGCGCTGCGCGAAGGCGCCGGCGGCGCATTGCACGCCGAGGCGCGCGCGGCGATCGACTGGACGCGCGCGCGGCTGGACGACGCGCAGCGATCGTTCCTGCTCGGCCTGCCGCTCGCCGTCGAGGACGGGGATCGCCTGTACGTGCATGCCAACGCCTTCGATCCGGGCGGCTGGGCGTATGTCCACAACGCGCTCGCGGTCGAGCGAAGCCTCGCGGCGACCGGCTGCTCCCTGACGCTGGTCGGCCATGTGCACGATCAGGCGCTGCACTACACCGGCACTGCCGGCCAGCCGATCCGTTTCGACCCGGTTCCGGGCGTCGCGGTCCCGTTGCTCGCGAGCCGCCGCTGGCTGGCCGTCGTCGGCAGTTGCGGCCAGCCGCGCGACGGCAATCCGGCGGCGGCCTGCGCGTGGCTCGACACCGCGGGCCGGCGGCTGACGTTCCTGCGCGTTCCCTACGATCACGCGGGCGCCGCGGCGAAGATCCGCGCGGCCGGGCTGCCGGAAACCTTCGCCGCACGCCTGGAAGGAGGCTGAGACATGCCGATCAAGCTGCGACCCGGACTCGTCATCGGCGGCTTCACGGTGGTCGAGCCGCTGCACGAAGGCGGCATGGCGACGCTGTGGCGCGTCACCCATCCCGACCACCCGATCCCGCTGCTGATGAAGCTGCCGCGCATCGACTACGGCGAGGCAGCCAGCCAGGTCGTCGGTTTCGAGGTCGAGCGCATGCTGCTTCCCGTGCTGTCCGGTCCGCACGTGCCGCGCTTCATCGCCGCGGGCGACGAGGACGACCAGCCGTGGCTGGTGATGGAACAGGTGTCCGGGCAGACGCTGAAGCCCCTGCTCGACGCCGCGCCGATCGCGCCCGAGCGCGTCGCGGCACTCGGTGCGCTGGCCGCGCTCGCGCTGGACGATCTGCATCGCCAGCAGGTCGTGCACCTCGACGTCAAGCCGAGCAACCTGCTGCTGCATCGGGCCGAGGGCGGCATCGAACGCATCGTGCTGATCGACTTCGGTCTGTCGCGTCACGCGCAGTTGCCCGATCTGCTCGCCGAGCAGTTCCACGTGCCGATGGGCACCGCGCCGTACATCTCGCCCGAGCAGGTGCTGGGCGTGCGCAGCGATCCGCGCAGCGACCTGTTCGCGCTCGGCGTGACGCTGTACCACCTCGCCACCGGGCAGCGGCCGTTCGGGTTTCCGGGCAGCCTGCGCGGGCTCAAGCGTCGCTTCTACCAGGATCCGCTGCCGCCGCGCAGCCTCGTGCCGGACCTGCCGCGCTGGTTGCAGGAAGCGATCCTGCGCTGCCTCGAAGTCGATCCCGATGCGCGCTATCCGACCGCCGCGCAGCTCGCGCTCGACCTGCAGCATCCCGAGCAGATCGTGCTGACCGACCGTGCCGACCGCATGCGGCGCGACGGCACGCTCGCTCGCACGCGCCGCTGGTGGCGCTCGCTCGGCATGGAACCGGAGAAACTGGCCGCTCGCGCCATGACGCCACGTGCGCCGTTGATCATGGTCGCGCTCGATCTCAAGCAGCGCGACATGGAACTCGACGCCGCGATCCGCGACACGGTTCAACGGCTGGTCGCGACCGCGCCGGGCTCGCGGCTGGCCTGCGTGACGGTGATGCGCACCGCGCGGATCGGCATGGACAGCAATCTCGATGCGGAAGGCCGCAACCGCCACGTCAAGCGCCTCGTCGCGTTGCGCGACTGGGCGCGTGCTCTGGATCTTCCCGACCACCGCATCACCTTCCACGTGCTGGAGTCGCCCGACATCGCCGAAGCGCTGGTCGAGCACGCGCGCGGCAACGCGATCGATCACCTGATCATGGGGGCGCGCGGCATGACCGGCGTGCGGCGCCTGCTCGGCAGCGTGTCCGCGCGCGTGGCAGCCGAAGCCGATTGCACGATCACCGTGGTGCGCAGCCGGCGCGCGGTGACGGAAGCCGGCGGCTCGGATGCCATGCACGGTGCCGCACCGGACTAGGGGGAATCGGTCCGCGCCGGAATCACGGCGACGATGCGTGGATCAGCGCCGGGCGATCCACCGGTCGAGCTGGTTCGCGAATGCCTGGCGGTCGCGCGCGTGGAACGCTGCGGGCCCGCCGGTCTGCACGCCGGCGCCGCGAAGCTCGTCCATGAAATCGCGCAGCGAAAGGCGCTCCGCGATCGTCTCGCGGGTGTAGCGCTCGCCGCGCGGGTGCAGCGCGTGTGCATGCTTGGCCAGCACGCGCGCGGCGAGTGGTATGTCCTGCGTGACGACGAGATCGCCGGCGTTCGCGCGTTCTGCGATCAGGTCGTCGGCGGCATCGAAGTCGCCCTGGACCTGCAGGGCACGGACCCAGCGCGACGGCGGTGTGCGCAGCCACTGGTTGGCCACCAGCGTGCAGGCGATCCCGGCACGCTCGGCGGCGCGGAACAGGATCTCGCGGATCGGAACCGGGCAGGCGTCGGCGTCCACCCAGATCCGCGTCGGCGCGTCGGCCGCGACGTCCAACGGCGCGGCTGCATCTTCCGGTACCACGCCCGCGATCAGGCCGGTTGCGACTGGCGCCGCGGTCCGCGGCGGCGCGGCTTCTTCTTGCGCGTGGCGGCGGCGTCGCCGGCCCCCTTGCCATTGGCCGCATGCGGCCGGCGCGCGTGGTTCTGCGGGCGCTTCTGCTGCTGCGGTCGCGCATTGCCGTCCTCGCGCAACGGGCGCGACGGCTCGAAGCCGGCGACCGGCGTGATCTCGATGTCCTGCTTGAGCAGGCGGCGGATGTCGCGCAGCAGGCCTTCCTCCTCGTGCGACACCAGCGAGATCGCCAGCCCCTCGGCGCCGGCACGGCCGGTGCGGCCGATGCGGTGCACGTAGTCCTCGGCGACCATCGGCAGGTCGTGGTTGATCACCATCGGCAACTGGTCGATGTCGAGTCCGCGCGCGGCGATGTCGGTCGCGACCAGCACCTGCACCTTGCCGCTCTTGAAATCGGCGAGGGCGCGCGTGCGCTGGCTCTGGCTCTTGTTGCCGTGGATCGCGGCGGCGCGCAGACCGGCCTGTCCCAGCACGCGCGCGAGCTTGTCCGCGCCGTGCTTGGTGCGGCCGAACACGAGGGTCTGACGCGCGTCGTGGGCGAGCAGGTGCAGCAGGAGGTCGCGCTTGCGGTCGGCGTCGACCGGATGCACGCGATGGCTGACGGTGGCGGCCACGCTGTTCGGTCGGGCCACCTGGATCTCGACCGGTTCGCGCATGAAGTCGCCGGCCAGCGCCTTGATCTCCGGCGCGAACGTCGCCGAGAACAGCCAGGTGATGCGGTTCTGCCGCGGCAGGTGACCGAGGATGCGCCGGATCGAGGGCAGGAAGCCCATGTCGAGCATGCGATCGGCTTCGTCGAGGATCAGCACCTCGATGTGCGAGAGGTTCACGCTGCGCTGCTGCAGATGGTCGAGCAGGCGGCCGGGCGTGGCGATCAGGATGTCGATGCCGCGGCGCAGCGCCTCGACCTGCGGCTGCATGCCGACGCCGCCGAAGATCGTGGTCGAGCGCACGCCGAGATGCGTGCCGTAGGCGCGCACGCTTTCGTGCACCTGCGCGGCGAGTTCGCGCGTGGGCGTGAGGACCAGCGCGCGCGGAGTCTTCGGCTGCGCGGCGCGGCGATCGGTGACGTACAGGCGGTCGAGCAGCGGCAGCGCGAACGCGGCGGTCTTGCCGGTTCCGGTCTGTGCGCCGGCGAGCAGGTCGTGGCCGGCGAGCGCGTGGGGGATCGCCTGCGCCTGGATCGGCGTCGGCGCGTCGTAGCCCTGTTCCGCCAGTGCGCGCAGCAGCGCCGGGGCGAGGCCGAGGGATTGGAATGACATGTGTGCTCCAGTGAATGTGGTGCGCATCCGCACCGGCCGCATCGGCGGCCGGTCGACAGAGGCGCGGTGCCTCGCCCGGAACCGGGCGGGGCGGTCCGCAGCGTTCCCGTGAACCTCGCTGCGGAAGAAGGATGGTCGGATCGCGGCGACCGACGTGGTCGGGGATTCCGGGTCTGCGCGCCGAAGGCCGAACGGCGCGGAACGACGGGGTCGGGGAGTGCCCGACCGTGCGCGGTTCCAGAGGGAAGATCGCGAAAGCGACGCGACAGACCGGCGCAGCATACGCCAAACCCGTCGACCCGTCGACGGCGCACGGGCCGCGGCGCGCGAGGAGAGGGAAAAAGCATGAGCCTGCCCCCTTCACCCCTGCGGGGAGCTTCCCCCGCAAGCGGGGGAAGCGGCGTACAGCGGGCGCTGCTTGGCCTCGACGTAGAGGAGCTTCCCCCGCAGGCGGGGAAGCGGCGGTACGGCACCGTCGCGAGTGTTCTTTCAGTGGAAATCGCGGGAGACGAACGCGAGTCCGGCGAGCAGCGGGCCGTAGTCGTACAGGCGGGCGGCGATCAGGTGGGTCACGCCGTCGCGGACTTCCAGCATGCCGTCGACGCCGAGCACGGTCGATTCCAGCAGCACGCGGTGCTGGCGCTCGGCGAGGTGCCGCCAGACGACGACGTTGACCGAGCCGGTTTCGTCTTCGAGCGTGACGAAGGTGACGCCCTTGGCGGTGCCGGGGTGCTGGCGCACGGTGACGAGGCCGGCGCAGCGCAGGCGGTGGCCGTGCAGCGAAGGATCGCTCAGCGCGGCCGCGGTGCGGACCCGACGGCGTGCGAGTTCGTCCCGCAGCAGCGCCATCGGATGTGCGGCGAGCGAAAGGCCGAGCGTCGCGTAGTCGGTGAGCACGTCCTCGTGCAGCGTCGGCGCGGGCAGGTCGATCGCGTCGTCGGCATCGGGTGCTGCGGCGAGCACGGGCGGCGGGACCGTCGCCCCGGCGCTGGTCCAGCGTGCGCGGTGGCGATGGCCGCCGAGTCGGGCCAGCGCGCCGGCATCGGCCAGTGCGGCGCGCTCGCGCGCATCGAGCCGTGCGCGGCGCACGAGATCGGCGATGTCGCGCAGCGGCGCTTCCGCGCGCGCGGCGACGATGCGCGTGGCGGCGTCGCGCGGCAGGCCGCGCACCATGCGCAGGCCGAGGCGCAGCGCGACCGGGTGCGGGCCTTCGTCGTCCGGCTCCAGCGTGCAGTCCCAGTCGCTGGCGATGGCATCGACGGGACGTACGCGACCGCCGTGGCGCACGAGGTCCTGCACGATCTGCGCGGGTGCGTAGAAGCCCATCGGCTGCGCATCGAGCAGCGCGCAGGCGAACGCGAGCGGGTGATGGCACTTGAGCCACGCCGAGGCCCAGGCCAGCAGCGCGAAGCTGGCCGAATGCGATTCCGGGAAGCCGTATTCGCCGAAGCCCTGGATCTGCCGGAAGATGCGTTCGAAGTAGTCTTCCCCGTAGCCGCGTTCGAGCATGCCGGTACGGATGCGTTCGCGGAACGGTTCCAGGTTGCCGCCGCGGCCCCATGCCGCCATCGCGCGGCGCAGTTCGTCGGCCTCGCCCGGCGTGAAGCCGGCCACGACCTGCAGCAGCTTCATCACCTGTTCCTGGAAGATCGGCACGCCGAGTGTGCGTTCCAGCACCGCGCGCACCGCCGAGTCGGCCGTGCCGGCCTCGCGCTCGAAGCGCGATTGCGGGTAGTCCACCGGCTCGGCGCCGCTGCGGCGGCGCAGGTAGGGATGGACCATGTCGCCCTGGATCGGGCCGGGCCGCACGATCGCGATCTGGATCACGAGGTCGTGGAAGCTGCGCGGTTTCAGGCGCGGCAGCATCGACATCTGCGCGCGCGATTCGATCTGGAACACGCCGACGGTGTCGGCGGCGCAGATCATGTCGAACACCGCGCGGCTGCCGGGGTCGCGATCGTCGTTCGGCGGCGGCAGGTCCTGCAGGGTGGGCGGCGCATCGCCGCGCGGGCGCCACAGCCGGTGCGCGTGCAGCAGGGAAAGGCATTTGCGGATGCAGGTGAGCATGCCGAGTGCGAGCACGTCCACCTTGAGCAGGCGCATTTCCTCCAGATCGTCCTTGTCCCACTGGATCACGCTGCGCGCCGGCATCGCGGCGTTCTCGACCGGCACGAGATGGTGCAGCGGCAGGTCGGAGATCACGAAGCCGCCGACGTGCTGGGACAGATGGCGGGGAAATCCGCGCAGTTCGTCGGCCAGTGCCAGCACGCGCGCGAGCGTGCGGTCGCGCGGGTCCAGGCCGCGTTCGCGCAGTTGCGCCTCGCGCGTGCGGCCGGAGCCGACGCGCGTGTGCAGGCGCGCGAGCCGGTCGAGCACGTCGTCGGCGAGGCCGAGCGCGCGGCCGACGTCGCGCAGCGCGCTGCGCCCGCGGTAGCGGATCACGCTGGCGGCCAGCGCGGCGCGATCGCGGCCGTACTTGGCGAACACGTACTGGATCACTTCCTCGCGCCGCTCGTGCTCGAAATCGACGTCGATGTCCGGCGGCTCGCCGCGCTCGCGCGAGAGAAATCGCTCGAACAGCAGGTTGCCGTTCTCGGGCGTGACCGCGGTGATGCCGAGGCAATAGCAGACCGCCGAGTTGGCCGACGAGCCGCGGCCCTGGCAGAGGATCGGCGGCTCGCGCGTGCGTGCCCAGCGCACGATGTCCTCGACGGTGAGGAAGAAGTGTTCGTAGCCGAGTTCCTCGATGAGGTCGAGTTCGCGCGTGACCTGCTCGCGCACCGCAGGCGGAATGCCGTCCGGCCAGCGTGCCCGCGCGCCGCGCCAGGCGAGGTCGCGCAGGTGCTGCATCGCGCTCGTTCCGGGCGGCACGACTTCCGACGGATAGCGGTAGGCGAGATCGCGCAGCCGAAGCGTGCACAGAGCGGCGATGCGCAGCGTCTCGGCGAGCAGTTCCGGTGGATACAGCGCGGCGAGGTCGTCGGTCCGGCGCAGGTGGCGCTCGCCGTTCGGGAACAGCGCGTGGCCGGCCTCGGCGACGGTGCAGCCGAGGCGGATCGCGGTCATCACGTCCTGCAGGGCACGACGGCGGCGCACGTGCATGTGCACGTCACCGGTGGCGACGAGGGGCAGGCCGAGCTGCGTGCCGAGTGCGTCGAGTGCTGCAAGGCGCGCCGCGTCGTCGGGGCCGCGGTGCAGTTCCGCGGCCAGCCAGGCGCGCGCCGGGAAATGCCGCGCGACCCAGGCGCCGTGCTCGACATCGCGTGCGGCTTCGGCGGTGCGCAGCGGATCGCCGGTCGCCGGAATCCACAGCGCGAGCACGCCGTCGCCGAGCGCTTCCGCGTCGGCGCGCAGCAGCCGGTAGCCGCCTTTCGCGCAGCGGCGGCGGCCGAGCGTGATCAGGCGGCAGAGGTCGGCGTAGCCGGCCGGGTCGCGCGCGAGCAGGACCAGCTTCGGGCCATCGGCGAGGCGGATTTCGCTGCCGACGACGAGCTTGACGCCTGTGGCCTCGGACGCGACGAGCGCGCGCACGATGCCGGCGAGCGAGCACTCGTCGGTGATCGCGAGCGCTGCGAGGCCGAGATCGCGCGCGCGCTCGAACAGTTCCGTCGCGCTCGATGCGCCGCGCTGGAACGAAAAATCGGAAAGGCAGTGCAGTTCCGCATAGCGCGCGGGCGCTTCGGCATGCGGGGCTTGCGTGGCGTGGTGCGCGGGATGGCGCGGGGCGTCTTCCGGCGCGGCGGCACGCAGGCGGTCGGATTGGTCTTGGGCCGGGGAACGCGGTTTCACGCGAACCAGCCGTGCAGGTACCAGCCGGGACCGCGCGGGTACGCCGGCCGGCCGGATTCGACGAAGGCCCATGCACGCTGGCCGGCATGGGTTTCGATCACGTAGTAGTCGCGGCGTTGGTCGCCGCCATCCCACCAGCCGCTTTCGATGCGTTCCGGCCCGACCAGCACGCGCCACGCGCCGGCAGCGAGCGGCAGCGGACGCGGCAGCAACCAGAACGGGCGTGGTTGCGGCAGCGAGGGTGCGGAAGGCGATGGCGTATCGGTCGCGACGAATCGCGACGCGCGCGCGGGTCGGTGGTCGGCGACGCAGGCCAGGCCGTGCAGCGCGCTGTCGCCGAGCCGTGCGCGCAGGCGCTCGGCCAGCGCGGGCCAGTCCAGATGGCCGGGGCGTCGCGTGTCGAACAGGTCGCGCGGCAGCGGTCGCGCCAGCGGCAGGTCGTCTGCGTGCAGGGCCAGCGCGAATACCGGATGCGCCGGGGCGTGGCGTTCCAGCCGCGCGCGGGCGAGCTCGAGCAGGGCATCGGGGTCGCATTGCGGGACGAGGAACTCGATCGGGATGCGCGTGGCGTGGCCGCGCTCGTCCTCGAGCGCGAGCGTGAAGCGCTGCACGGCGGCATCGCGCTGCACGAGGATGCGCGCGAATTCGTGCAGCAGGCGGCGCAGCGGAAAGACGAGTGCGGCATGGTCGGCGATGCCGTGCTCGAACGCGATGCGCCGCTCGTGACGCTCGGCGGGGGACCAGCGCGGCAGCACTTCCGGAACGCGGCCGCGCAGGCGGTCCAGATACGCGAGCGCGGCAGGCCCGATGCGCCGCGCGAGTGCGGCGCGCGGCAGCCGGAACAAGTCACCGAGGGTGGCAAGGCCCATGCCGCGCAGCGCGGCGACGGTCGTGTCCGGCAAGCTGGAATCGGCCAGCGGTACCCGCGCGAGCGCGGTTTCGGCCTGTGCCGGAGAGGGGATCGCCAGCCCCGGCCGCTGTCGCGCGAACACGTGCGCCGCGGCAGCGGTCGGCGCCGCGCCGAGTTGCCAGGCGAAGCCGGTCGCGTCGAGTCCGGCGCGCAGGCGTCGTTCGAGCGCGGTCCAGCCGCCGAACAGCCGCAGGCTGGCGCCGACTTCGACGGAAACGACATCGGGCAGCATGACCGACACCTGCGGACCGTACTGCCAGGCCAGCGCGGCCATCGCCTCCAGCGCGGTGCGTTCGGCCTCGGCATCGCGCGGGCTCGCGTTCAGGCGGCCACAGGCGGCGCGTGCATTGGCCAGCGGCTGGCCGGGGCGCACTCCCGCGCGCAGCGCGGCGCGGTTGGCGGCGACGATGCGCGCGGGGCGGCCCGGTGCGTACACGGCGCGCGCTTGCCGCTCGTCGTGCGGCCCGGTGGCCAGCGCGTCGAGCGCGAGACGCGGAAAGTGGATGCAGGCGTGGAGCATGGCCGTGCCATCGGGTTCAGGCCGACAGGCGCAGCTCCGCGCCGGTGCCTTCGCGCAGGCCGCGGCCGCGCAGGACTTCCACGCGTGGGCCGTCGGCTCCGGCGCGGATCGCGAGGCGCAGCGCGGCGGGGCTGGCCTCGCGCGCGGCGGCGAGCGGGCGGAACACGAAGCCGAGCGAGTCGCCGGCCTCCGCGGCCAGTTGCAGACGGCGCAATTCGCGGTAGTCGGCGCGAGGCAGCCAGCTCAGCACCGCGCCGCAGCAGCCGGCGCGCAGGCATTGTTCGGCGGTCCAGTCGGTGTCGGCGCTGCCGGCGTCGATCCGCACGACCTGCGCGAGGTCGATGCCGGCCATGGCGAGCGCGGGCGCGAAAGGCGGGTGCGGCGGCGCGACCAGCACGATGCGGCGTCCGGCACGCGCGCATTCGGCGAGCGCGGGCAGCAACAGGCTGCACTCGCCGAGGCCGTCGTGCTCGAGCAGGAGTTCGCTGAGCGCGCCGCATGGCCAGCCGCCGCCGAGCAGCTTGTCGAGCGCGGCGAAGCCGGTGGGCCGTGCGTCGATGCGTGCCGGCGTGGCGCGGCGCCAGATGCCGGGGTGGCGCAGCAGTCCTGCGAGTGCGGCTTGGCGGCCTCGGGCATCGGCGGCAGGGGCGGCGCCGCGCGAAACCGACGGCGCGGTGCGGCGCGCGACGTTGTGCGGTTGCGCCAGCCCGGTGGCTTGCGGCAGGACCGGCGGCGCGGAACCGACGGGCGGGAACGGCAGGAAGTCGGTGGTGTCGTCGTCGAGCATGGCGGGTGTCAGCGGGGAGATGCCGCGAATGCGTCGCGGCGGAGCAGACCCACGCACAGTCCCTCGATCGCGAAGGCGTGGCGGCGCGGGTCGATCTCGATCGGGGCGAAGTCGGGGTTCTCGGGCAGCAGGCGGATCACGCCGTCGCGGCGGTGCAGGCGCTTGACCGTGACTTCGTCGTCGATGCGCGCGACCACGATGCGTCCGTGCGTGGCGTCCGGCGTGCGGTGCACGGCGAGCAAGTCGCCGTCGAGGATGCCGGCGTCGCGCATGCTCAGGCCGGTGACGCGCAGCAGGTAGTCGGCGCGCGGGCGGAACAGGTCCGGATCGACCGCATGCTCGGACTCGATGTTGCCGGTGGCGAGGACGGGACTGCCGGCGGCAACCCGGCCGACGAGGGGAAGCCGAGTTGCCGCCGGCGCCCTGGAAGCGGCGGGCAGGCGCAGGCCGCGATGATGTGGCAGGCGTTCCAGTGCGCCCTTGCGGACCAGTGCATCCACATAATCCTGCGCTGAAGTATGACTTGCAAGTCCCAGATTTTCCGAGATCTCGCGCAGTGCGGGCGCGCGTCCGTCGCGCTCGATGCGGGAGCGGACGAAATCCAGCACGCGCTGCTGGTTGGCGGTGAGGCGGGGATCGGACATACGTACATTTGTACGTGGTTCCGGCGGCGCCGGCAAGTGCTCTCAGCGCAGGTGCAGGATTTCGCTGGCCACCACGACGTGGGCGATCGCGTGGCCGTCCCAGTGGTAGTGGAAATGCTCGCCCTGGCGCGCAGGGCCGATGCGGTCGGGGCGGAACGCGGCGATGCAGGTGCCGCCGGCGTGGCGCACGCTGTCCCAGGCGACGCCGTCCGCGCCGGCCGCGTGCAGCGCGCGGCCGAGGCGCTGGCTGGCGGCGTAGTCCACCGGATCGTGCAGTTCCGGCCAGCCGCCGCGCGCGTCGTTGAAGCGGCCGGCGATGTCGGCGAGGTAGCTGCGCATCTCCAGCACACACGGCGGTTCGGCGGTGGCGCGCAGGAAGATTTCACGGTGGTACACGGTCTCGGCGATCGCGGTGGCGCGGTCCGCCGCCGCGTAGTAGACGCCGTAGCGACCGTCCGACCAGCGTGAACCGTCCGGATTGGGGTGGGTGAACGCGGCCATGACCGGCGTGGTGCCGGGACCGATGATGCGCTGTTCCGGCGGCACCAGCCGGATTTGGCCCAGTTCCTCGCGCAGGCGCGGGTTGGTCAGGCCCTCGATCTCGTACAGTGCTTCGAGGTCGGCCGGATCGGCGATCGCGTCGAACAGGCCGACCGGCGGGAAGCGGCTCGACACGATGCGGAAGCTCGGCCGCCACGCGAGGTCGCGCGCGGGCGGCGCGTCAGTTCCAGCCGCGCTGCGCATCGAGGTACTGGCGCACGACGTAGAGGTCGGCGACCTGCCCGCCGAGCATGCGGTCCAGCGCGCTGGCGCCGCCGAACAGCGGCGCCTGGTTCGGATGCCGCAGCCAGCCGTCGGCCTGCGCGTCGTCCGGGAACAGCACGTGCAAGGCCTTGTAGATGCCGAGCACGTAGCTGATGCGTTCGAGCGTGTCCGCGCCGATCGCGCCTTCGCCGGCTGCTTTCCAGCGGAAGAAGGTGCTGCGCCCCGGATTGCCGAGCAGCGTGCGCTCCTGTTCGGCGGTGAGATTCCATGCCTTGGCGATGCGGAAGAATGCGCGCAGGGCAGGGCCGGAGTGGTTTCGGGCAGCGGCGGCGATTGCGGCGGCTGTGGCGCTCATGGGCGAATCCCTGTTCGGGCTATGGCAGGAACGTAGTCCCTGTCGGGGGTATTTGCAAGAATAAAGTCCCTTTCGGGACGAGCTTGCCGAGCAGGAAGGGGCGGAACCGTCGGAACGGTCGGCGATCAACCCCGTGCCTGCGGCAGCACCGCGATGCATTTCAGTTCGATCGCGATCGGCGTCGGCAGCGCGGTGATGCCGAGCGTGGTGCGGCAGGGCGCGGTGGCGGGGTCGGGGAAGTGTTCGGCGTAGACGCGGTTGTAGGCAGCGAAGTCGCGCTGCATGTCGGTGAGGAACACGGTCACGTCGACGAGGTTTTCCCAGCCCGCGCCGCTGGCTTCGAGCACGGCGCGCACGTTGGCGAACACCTGGCGGCATTGCGCCTCGATGTCGTAGCCGACGAGTCGGCCGCTTGCGTCGTGCACGTTGCCGGGAATCGCGTTGCTGCCCGGAACGCGCGGGCCGACGCCGGAAAGGAACAGCAGGTCGCCGACGCGGCGCGCGTGCGGGTACGCGCCGACCGGGGCCGGGGCGCGGTCGGCGTGGATGGGCGATTGCGCGGTCATGGTCCGATCTCCGGTTTGCGCAGCCTGCCGCTGCCGCGCACGCGCAGGTCGCGGTGCGAGATCACGCGGTTGTCGGCGTCGAGGCTGACGAGGCGATAGCGTCCCGGACGCAGGTACAGGTCGCCGCGCACGTCGGCTGCGTTGTAGCGCACGCGGTCGTCGTCGCTGGTCGCGCCCTTGAGCGGATCGAGCACCAGGCGGTCGGCTGGTATCGCGTCGTCGCCCTCGTCCGCGTAGCGTGCCTCGATCAGGCACGGAAAGCGGTCGCGGCAGAAGTCGCCGCCGATCGATTGCGACGAGCGCAGCCCGCCGAGGTCGGCCCAGGTCGGCCGGCCGTTGCGCACCACTTCGACCGGGAAGAACACGCTCACGTCGTAGGCGTGCGGCTTCAGCGACCATGCCTCGCGTCCGGAGACGAACGCGATCGGCGCCTGCGGCCGCAGCTTGTCGACGACGGCGTGGTAGTACGGATGGTTTTCGGTGCCGGGCGGGTGCTCGATCAGCATGGTCTGCTCGATCGTGAGCGGGTCGATGCCGGTCTGCTTGCGGAAGTGCTGCGCCATGCTGCGGCCGCCGAGATAGCGGCCGGTTTCCTGGATGTGCGCGTAGCCGGCGTTGACCACGAGGCGTGCGTCGGGATCGCGCCGGAACACGCGCTCCTGCAGGTTGCGCGCCTGCGCGTGCTCGCGCACGTCGCCGTTGCCTTCCTCCTCGCTTTCGTAGGCCACGACGGTGTAGCCGAGCGCGAGCGCGGTGCGGATCATCTCGGCGTAGATCGGCTCCTCGGTGTAGAAGCCGCTGTCGCGTGTCGGATAGCCGCGCCGGGCGAGTCCGGTATCCGTGGCGTAGAGCGTTTCCGCGGCGAAGTGGGTAAAGCCTTCCTTGCGCAGGCGTTCGAGCAGTTGCAGCGTCAGCGTGCGCGTCAGCGGGACGTTGTGCGCCTCGTTGAAGAACACGGCCTTGCGCCCCCGGGCCAGTTCCGCGATCGCGTCGATCGCCGGGCGCACCTGCCAGTTGCCGGAGAACGGCGAGCGCGCGTCGTCGCTCGCCGGCAACTGGCGGATGGAGTACGCATCGTGCGCGCCGACGTAGTCGCCGACGTAGGTCTGGTACCACGACAGGTACTGCCCGAACACGACGCGAAACGCCTGGTTCCTGTCCGCGCGATAGGCGTCGCGCATCGCCTTGTACTGCGCGAGCAGGCCGTTGCGCTCGAGGGCGTCGGCGTAGATGCGCTCGGAGGTCTCGAACGCGGCCTTCTGCGCCTTCTTCCACTCGTACGGCGAGAGCTTCTCCGGCTGCGCGGGGTCGGCGGGATCGTCGGGTGTCGGGTCCGGTCGCGCGACCTGCTGAGGCGCGGTGTCCGGCGGTGCATCGCGGTCGGCGCGCGCGGCGCCGCACAGGGGCAGGCTGGCGAGGAACAGCAAGGCAAGGACGGTACGCATCGGCTTCCTCCCGTCCGGCTGGACGCGGGTTGCAAGGGCGATGGATGTCGGCGTGCTCACGGGATGGTCCCGTCGCCCACGGCACGGATTGCCGCCTCGGCGGCCGGAGCGGCACCTGCGGCATCGGACACGTGCAGGCCGAGGTCGCGCACCAGCCCGTTTTCCAGGCTGTAGCACCAGCCATGCACGCCGAGCGGCTGGCCGCGGTCCCAGGCATCCTGCACGATCGTGGTGCGGCACACGTTGGCGGCCTGCTCGATCACGTTGAGCTCGCACAGGCGCGCGTGGCGCTGTTCCGGCGCGCGGCAGCGCGCGAGCAGGTCGCGGTGCTTCTGGCGCACGTCGTCGACGTGGCGCAGCCAGTTGTCGACGAGGCCGTGGCGCTGCTCGGCGAGCACGGAACCGATGCCGCCGCAGCCATAGTGACCGACCACGATCACGTGCTCCACGCGAAGCACGTCCACGGCGAACTGGATCGTGCTCAGCGCGTTGAGGTCGGTGTGCGCCACGACGTTGGCGACGTTGCGATGCACGAAGACCTCGCCAGGCGCCATGTCGATGATCTGGTTGGCCGGCACCCGCGAATCCGAGCAGCCGATCCACAGGTACTTCGGCGCCTGCTGGTCCGACAGGCGGCGGAAGAAGTCCGGGTCGCGCGCACGCAGCGCCTCGGACCATTGGCGGTTGCGTTGCAGGAGTTCGTCGAGCTGGCCCATGGGATCAACCGTGGTGGATGCAGACGTTTTTTGCTTCGGTGAAGAAGCGCAAGGCCTCGAAGCCGCCTTCGCGGCCGATGCCGGAGTTCCGCACGCCGCCGAACGGGGTGCGCAGGTCGCGCAGCAGCCAGCAGTTGACCCACACGATGCCGAAGGCCAGCGTTGCGGCGATGCGGTGCGCGCGCGTGAGATCGCGCGTCCACAGCGAGGCGGCGAGGCCGTAGTCGGTGCCGTTGGCGATCGCGATCGCCTCCTCGTCGTCGTCGAACGGGATCAGCGTGACCACCGGGCCGAAGATTTCCTCCTGATTGGTCGCGCAGCCGGGCGGCAGGCCCTCGATCACGGTCGGCGCGACGAACCAGCCGTTCGCGCAGCGTCCCGGCACGCGCACGGCGTTGCCGCCGCACAGCACGCGACCGCCCTCGGCCTTCGCGCGTTCGATGCAGGCGATGACCTTGTCGAAGTGCGCCTGCGAGACGAGGGCGCCGAGGTCGCTGGCCGGGTCGGAAGGATCGCCGACGCGCAGCGCGCGCACCCGAGCGAGATAGCGTTCACGGAATGCTTCGAGGATCGGGCGCTGCACCAGCAGGCGCGAGCCGCACAGGCAGATCTCGCCCTGGTTGGCGAAGCCCGAGCGCACGATGGTGTCGAGGTTCGCGTCCGAAAGATCCGCGTCGGCGAACACGATGGCCGGATTCTTGCCGCCCATTTCCAGCGACACCTTGCGGAACAATGGCGCGGCCGCCCGGGCGATCGCCGCGCCGGTGCGCGTGCTGCCGGTGAACGAGACGGCCTCGATGCGAGGATGGCGCACCAGTGGCTCGCCGACGCGCGGTCCGGTGCCATGCACGATGTTCAGCACGCCGGGCGGAAAGCCCGCCTCGATCGCGCATGCGCCCAGCCGTGCCGCGGTGCAGGGCGTGATCTCCGACGGCTTGGCGACCACCGTGTTGCCTGCGGCGAGCGCGGGCGCGATCTTCCACGTGAACAGGTACAGCGGCAGGTTCCACGGCGAGATGCATGCGACCGGGCCGAGCGGCTGGTGCAGCGTGTAGTTGATCGCGCGCGTGTCCATTGCGTGCGATTCGCCTGCCCATTGCGTGATCGCGGCGGCGAAGAATCGCAGGTTCGCGACCGCGCGCGGGATGTCCAGCTCGCGTGCGAGCTTCAACGGCTTGCCGCTGTCGCGCGATTCCAGCGCGGCGAACGCATCCAGATCGCGTTCCACCGCATCGGCGAGCCGCTGCAGCAACGCCGCGCGTCGATCGGCGGGCAGGGCGCTCCAGGCAGGGAAGGCCCGGCTCGCCGCGGCGACCGCGGCATCGACGTCTGCGTCGTCCGAATCCGGGCAATGCGCGAACACCGTGCCGGTAGCTGGCTCGTGCACGTCGAGATGGCGGCCGGCATGCGCGGCGACGACGCGGCCGTCGATGAGGTTGGAAAGGGATGCAATCTCCATCCGTGCAGCTTAGCCGCAGCCCGGCGTGCGCGAAACGGACGCCATTCGGTGCCGCGGCGCGCGCTGCGGCATCCATCGTCATGGCGGTTCAGAGCGATTGCGTGCGACCGCCGTCGACCGGCACGTTGATGCCGTTGACGTAGGCAGCGGCGGGCGAGGCGAGGAACGCGATCACCGCGCCGACTTCCGCAGGCCTGGCGAAACGGCCCGCCGGAACGCTGGCCAGCATCGCGTGTTCGATCTCGGCTGCGCTCTTGCCACTGGTGCGCACGCGGTCGGCGATGATCTGTTCGAGGCGCTGCGTCTGCGTGTATCCCGGCAGCACGTTGTTCACGGTGATGCCGAAGCCGCCGAGTTCGGTCGCCAGCGTCTTGGCCCAGCTCGCGGTGGCGCCGCGGATCGTGTTGGACACGCCGAGGTTGCGGATCGGCTCCTTCACCGATGTCGAGATCACGTTGACGATGCGCCCGTATCCGGACGCCTTCATGCCCGGCAGCAACGCCTGCAGCACGGTCTGTGCGGCGATGAGGTGCTGCTCGAATGCATCGCGGAACTCGTCGATGCCGGCGGTGCTGGCGAGGCCGCCCGGGGGGCCGCCCGTGTTGTTGACGAGGATCTGCACCGGATTGGCGTTCGCGGTCGCCTCCACCTTGGCGCGCAGCGCATCGTGGTCGCGCATGTCCACGGCGATCGTCGCGTGCGACTGAGCCGCGTGCGTGCGCGACAGTTCGGCCAGCGCCTTCTCCAGCGGATCGCGCGAACGCGCCAGCAGCGTGACGTCGGCACCGAGCGCGGCGAGTTCGATCGCGGCGGCGCGCCCGATGCCTTGCGAGCCGCCGCAGACCAGCGCGTGCTTCCCGGTGAGGTCGATGTTCATGGCTGGCTCGCTCGATCGTTCCTGAAGGTCGGATATTGAAGCACGACAACCGCTCGAATGAGAGCATGTCGGCTCGACAGCACGGACGCGCGGCACTTCGGAGCGCGCGCGCGGGAGCGCGCGCATCGGCCCGGAGAATGGCGGGCGGGCAGGCCCGGACCGGCCTCCCGCTGGCGTGGGTGCCTGCGGGCACCTCATTCGATCACGAGCGTGCCTCCTGCGCCGTCCAGCAGCACGGCGCGTCGCTCGTCGTCGAGCGCGAGGCTGCCGAGGGTCAGCTCGCTGCCGGGCCCGGCTTCGCGCCATTCGCTGGTGCGTTCGCTTTTGCCGTGGCTTCGCTCGATCAGTCGGACCAGCGATGCCCCATGCAGTCCGCGCTCCGTGGCCCGGAATCGACACCCGTCACGTCACCTCGCCACCGGCCGGAACCGCCGCGACGTAGTGCAGCGCGCCGGTGGGCCGGGTGGAGACGCTCACGTCGCAGAGGCCTGTCGCCGGCCAGCACGGCGGCAAAGGCATGCTGGCCGTTGGCGGCGATGGTCGGAGCGTTGTCGCCGTCAGTCCTGCACCACGAGGACGAGGCCTTGGCCGGCGTCGCCGTCGAAGCCATCGGCGAAGATCGCGTCGTCAATGAAAACGTAGGCCGCACCGGCGTAGCTGCCCTCGCCAGATGCGCCGACCACCACGGTGTCGCCGGACACCGCGACCGAGTAGCCGAACCGGCCGTCCACCTGCGCATCGCCGGCCACCAGCTTGTCCTGCTCGGTCCACGCCGTGCCGTCGTACACGAACACGTAGGCCGCGCCGGCATCGCTGCCCCCGTCGTCCTCATAATGCGCCCCGACCACCACGGTGTCGCCGGAGATCGCAACCGATTGGCCGAACTGGTCGTCCGCCTGCGCATCGCCGGCCACCAGCTTGCCCTGCTGGCTCCACGACGTGCCGTTGCGCACGAACACGTAGGCCGCGCCGGCATCGCTGCCCCCGCTGTCCTCGTAATACGCCCCGACCACCACGGTGTCGCCGGACACCGCGACGGAGTAGCCGAACCAGTCGCCCGCCTGCGCATCGCTGGCCATGAGCTTGGCCTGCTCGGTCCACGTCGTGCCGTTGCGCACGAACACGTAGGCCGCGCCGGCATTCAAGCCCTCGCTGTCCTCGTCACGCGCCCCGACCACCACGGTGTCGCCGGCCACCGCGACGGAGTATCCGAAATAGTCACTTGCCTGCGCATCGCTGGCCATCAGTTTGGCCTGCTCGATGGCGCCGCCGGCCGCGGGCCAGGACTGCGGCGCGGCCGGCAACTGCGCCTCGATCGCCTGCCAGTCCCGCGCCGTCAGCCCGTCCGGCGGCGCGGCCGCCCGTGCGGCGGCCGGAACGGCCAGCATGATGGCCAGCCCTGCCGC